>Ga0164302_10000043_pt1 | contig 25651 bp, 14 predicted proteins | sample Whisoiple_202_MG_FD_109714 | JGI IMG/M metagenome (GOLD analysis project Ga0164302, IMG submission 109714) | Soil microbial communities amended with pyrogenic organic matter from upstate New York, USA - Whitman soil sample_202_MG | ecosystem: Environmental > Terrestrial > Soil > Agricultural... | reverse complement strand
GTCGGGGTGATGGGCAACAACGGCATCTGGGCGCTCGAGCACCACCCGATGAAGTTCCTCTACGGCTATTCGGTCGCCGCCGAGCTGCGGCCGGAAACGCGCTATGACGAACTGGTCGAATCGCTCGGCTGCGACGGGATCCTGGTGCGTGAGCCGGGGGAGCTGAAGCCGGCGCTGGAGCGCGCCTTCGCCTCGGGCCGGCCGACGCTGGTCAACGTCCTCACCGATCCCGAGGTCGTCTACCCGCGCAAATCGAACTTGGCTTAGGAAGTGCCAAAACGAGAATCGGCCGCCATTGCTGACGGCCGATTCAGGTGGCCCCTCAGGACGGGCAGGGGTACGTCTTCAGGGACCTTTATTCAGTGGGCCCAGACGGCGGGAGGCGCCATGATGCGGCAATCGCCTAAGCCCTATATCCCGGAGTTGCAAGGTGAAGCAAGCCCCACCTCGTCCCCGGTCGTTCCAGTATGTACCCCGTCGTCCGCAAGTTCTACCCCGGGCGGACGAAACTACCAATTACCGGGTAGCGCCGTGTACCGATTTCTTGCTCTTCCGAAGGATGACTGACCAATCTGTCCGTCTTGGACAAGACACGGTGTCCAGTTAGTACGTCGAGGGATCTTGAGCGGCGGCGAGGGCGGTGCCGTAGAGGATGTCGTGCTCGGAGACGGTGACCTGCTCGAGGCCGAAGGCGCGCATCGCCTCGACAAGGATCACGACGCCGGCGACGATCGTCGGTGCTCGGTCGGGGTGCAGTCCGGTGACCTCGATCCGCTCGGCGAGGGGGAGGGAGGCGAGCCGCGAGAGCATTCGCTGGATTGAGGGGAGGGCGAGGACGTGGCCGTGGACCCGTGTCGGGTCGTAGGGCTCGAGGCCGATCTCGACCGCGGCCAGCGAGGTGGGGGTGCCGGCGACGGCGATGGCGGCGCTCGCCTGCACGCCGGCGCCGAGCGAGTCCTCGATCAGGCCGCGGACGTCGGCGGCGAGCGCTTCCAGCTCTTCGGCCGTCGGCGGGTCGTTGGAGATGCAGCGCTCGCTGTGGCGGACGACGCCGGCCTGCAGCGAGTCGTGGAAGGAGATCTCGTTGCCGGTGCCGACGATCAGCTCGGTGGAGCCGCCGCCGATATGGACCAGCAGTGTCGGCTCGCTCGGCGGCGCCTCCGAGGTGGCGCCGAGGTAGGTGAGCCGCGCCTCCTCCTCGCCGTCGAGGACCCGGGCCGAGAGCGCGAACCGCTCCCGCAACTCGGCGATGAAGGCGCTGCCATTGTCGGCGTCCCGGACCGCGCTCGTCGCGATCGCATCGACCGTCTCGGCCCCCAGCTCCTGCAGGATTCCGATGTAGCGGTCGATCGCCCCGCAGACGTCCTCGATCGCCTCGCCCGCCAGGTGCCCGGAGAGGTCGACCCCCCGGCCCAGCCGAGTAACCGTGCTCCGGCGCTCCAGCGGCGACACCGTCCCGCCAGCCACGTCGGCCACCAGCAACCGCGTGGAGTTCGTCCCCACGTCGATCACCGCGACCCGCTTTCCCCCATCGCTCACCCGGCCACTCTAGAGCCCGCCGGCATCCCGAAGACGCCTGCGCAAACCGCAGCTCATCCCAGAAAGATCCATCCTCTGCCGCCCCCACATTGCTACCATCGCTAGTCCGCCGCGGGGTGGAGCAGCCAGGTAGCTCGTCGGGCTCATAACCCGAAGGTCGCGGGTTCGAATCCCGCCCCCGCTATAGGAAAAGGCCCCGTAAACGCGGGCCTTTTTTTGCGTCTGGAGTCTCACGCCACATCCCCAGCAGGTGCTAAGTGGGTACTGGGTTCGCAATTAGCCGCTTTAGGCAGGAGAGTTAACCAAGCATCGCAGCCCCGGGCCGAGGGCGAGCACGCCGAGTCCGCGGCAAGCGCGTTCCACTCAGATGCGCCTCGAAGCATCTACGAGAAACCACTCGGATTCCTCGTAGGTTTCCCGTAGCGCCCGATGCCCTTTGGGCTACATGCTGCTCTCTACGTACCGAGATCTCTCCTAGACCAGGGAACCCGGCTGAGGGATAGGCCGGATAGATGGAGAGCAGACAGGGGGACAACCGTGGGAACCACGATCTTTGGACGCCGCCGGCGGCGTGAGCAGCTAGGCAGTCCAAGCACCCGGCTACAGCCGGTCTCCCCGGCCGGCATGCCGTGGGGGCAGGGCGCGCGACGTTATGAGCGAGGGGGTTTCCCCGCCTCCCGCCTCGCCGTCGCGCGCCCATGCGCCGCAGCCACCAACCGCAACGAGGAAGGCAGGAGATGAGGCAATACGGAGGAGGGAATCAAGAGACGGGCGGAGCGCATCGCCGCGCCCTCGCGCGCCGCATCACCTCCGATGCCTGTGCGCTCGTTGCGGTTGCTGTCCTCATGGCCCTTGCCGCCAGCCCCGCTTCGGCGCTGAACAGCGCCAAGTACACCGGTCTCTCCTTCGGCCCTGACGGCACCGCCAGCACCAGCTTCAGCAGCGTCCAGGCGATCGAAGTCGACGACTCCAACGGGGACATCTACGTCTACGACGGCGGCACCGGCACGCTCCACAAGTTCAACTCGGCGGGACAGCCATCGAAATTCGCCAACCGCCCCAGTAACGTGATCGATGGCCTTGAGTCCAGCTTTGGCGGCGCGGTCCAGATCGCGGTCGACAGCTCGGGAGGTCCCACCGACGGGAACATCTACGTCACCTCCAGGCAAGCCACCGGCGTCCGCATCTTCGACGCCAGCGGCAACCCCCTCGGCTCCATCGGGGTGGAGTACGCCAACTGCGGGGTCTCGGTCGACGACTCGGGAAATCTCTTCGTCAGTGAGTCGCCGCACGGCAGCTTCACGACGTTTGGAATCAACGAATACCGGCCGAAAGGAAGCTTTCCCACCGAGGCGGACAAAACGGCCTCCTCGGACCCGACCAACGGCCTCTTCTCTACTTGCAGCACCGGGGTCGACAGCCTCGGGCGCATCTACACCTCGACCGTCGGTGGCGCTGGCGGCTCGGTCACCCGCTTCGACAAACTCGATTCGCCCACCGGCACGAAACTCGACGAGTTCGCCAGCACCTTCGCGATCAACTCGGCGACCGACGAGCTCTACGCCAATCGCAGCAACTTCTTCTATGGCGGGGTCGCCAAGTACGACGCCGACGGCAACTTCCTCGTCAGCTTCGCCGACTCGGGCCCGCAGGCGATCTTCGAATCCTTCGGAATCGCGGTCAACGGCTCGACGGGGAGCCCGACCTCGGGCTACGTCTACGTCAGCCAGACCACCCAAGTCTCGGTCTTCGCTCCGAGCGTCGTGCCCGACGTCGTCACCGGCCCGCCGTCCTTCGTCGATCACACCGCGGCCACGGTCACCGGCAGCGTCAACCCGGCCAGCGACTCGCTCCCGGTGACCAGCTGCGTCGTCGAATACGGGACCAACACCGGCTACGGCGAATCGGTCCCCTGCTCGCCCGCCTCGCTGCCGGCGGGAACCGAGGACGTCGACGTCACCGCCGAGCTGACCGGCCTCACGACCCTGACGACCTACCACTACCGCCTCGCCACCACCAACGCCGAAGGCACCAGTTACGGGCAGGACCGTACGGTCACCGCCGCGGCCGTGCGTGGGGTCGACACCAAACCCGCGACGAACGTCGCCCGGACCAGCGCCACCCTTCACGGCACGCTCGATCCCGACGGCGAAAGCACCGACTACTACTTCGAGTACGGCCCGACCACCGGTTACGGGCAGCAGATTCCCGCGCCCCCGGGCGCCAACGTCGGCTCGGCCAGCGGCGTCATCCCGGTCAGCCAGGACGCGGTGGGACTGTTGCCGGGGACGACGTACCACTTTCGCATCGTCGCCAAGAACAGCGTCGGCGACACCTTCGGCCCCGACCTCACCTTCACCACCCCGCCCGCCGTCAATGGAGTCCTCACCGCTCCGGCGACCGACGTGCAGAACACCACCGCCACACTCCACGGCTCCTTCGAACCGGAGGGCATCGCGACCGAGTACTACTTCGAATACGGCGCCTCGGCCAGCTATGGCGCGAAAGCCCCCCTAACGGTCGGCACCGACTCCGGCAGCGGGGTCACCTCGGTGAGCACGCCCCTCACCGAGCTTCAGCCGGGCGTCACCTATCACTACCGGCTCGTCGCCAGCAACTCCTTCGGCACCACCGCGGGGCTCGACCGCACCTTCTCGACCACGCAGCCCCCGCGGGTAGCCGCCCTGTTCGCGACGGAAGTCCTGGCCACGAGCGCCAGGCTCAACGCGAAGATCAATCCCAACGGCTTCGCCACCAAATACCGCTTCGAATATGGGACCTCGGTCGCGCTGGGATCGGTTGCCCCGGTCGCGGACGGCGAGCTGGCCGCTGACGACACCGTGCACGAGGTAAGCGTCGTCCTCGACGACCTGCAGTCGGGCGTCGTCTACAGCTACCGGCTGACCGCCGAAAGCACCCTCGGAAAAACCACGACCGAGATCCAGACCTTCTCCTTCTACCCGCCTCCCTGCCCGAACGCCCAGGTGCGCCAGCAGACCGGCTCCTCGATGCTGCCGGACTGCCGCGCCTACGAGCTGGTCTCCCCGGGCAACACGGGGGCGATCGTGCTTGTTCCGGGAGCCCCGGTCCCGACCTACGCCGTCAACCCGACGCGGTTTGCCTTCGCGGGAGTCTTCGGGATCCTCGATGGTACCCCGCCGAACAGCTGGGGCGATCTCTACGTCAGCACGCGCTCGGACACCGGCTGGAAAACCAAATACGTCGGGCTGCACAGCGACGAAGCGCTGCAGCCCTCGGTGCCATCATTGGTACAGGCCGATCTCGGGCTCAACACCTTCATGGAGCGGGAGAACGGTAACGAAGGTTTCGTCGGCCCAAGCGACGATGGCTCCTACGCGCCTTACCTGTGGAACGCGAACGGCGATCCGCTCGGGCGGTTGCCGGCCAACCTCAACGAAATCCCGGGCGGCAAAGACTTCGTCGGCGACGTCAAAGCTTCACCGGACATGTCCAACGTTGCGATCTCGGCCCAGGAGCCGGCGTTCGTCCCCGGCGCGCAGACCACCCCGCCGGGATCCGCCTACGACAACGATCGCGATACGGGGCAGATCCACCTGATCTCGCTCACCCCCGAGGGCGAACCGATTCGGCAGGATCCGCTCGCGGGGGAAAGCCCGACGGAGTACATCCTCTTCCCCGGCATCTCCAAAGACGGTTCGCACATCTTGATGTCGACCAGAGCTCAGTTCGGCGACGTCCACCTCTACATGCGGGTTGACGACCAGACGAGCTACGACGTCTCGCGCGGAACCGACGGGGAGAACCACGGAGTTCGCTACGTCGGCATGTCCGCCGACGGTTCCCGAGTCCTCTTCACCTCGGCGGAGCAGCTGACCGCGGATGACCACGACACCAGCACTGACCTCTTCGCCTGGAACGAGCAGGGTGACACGGTCACCCGTCTCTCCAAGAGCAGCAACGGCGCCGGCGATACCGATAGCTGCGCCAGCTCGTCCAACTGGACCGAAAAGTGCGGCGTCATTCCCGTCAAAGTCAAAGCCATTCAGAACGGCATCTCACTCGGCCCGCTGACCGACACGATGATGGACCAGACGCCGACCGCCGGCGCCTACTTCTACTCGCCCGAGCTGCTAGACGGTGCCAAGGGCCTGCTCGGAAAACGGAACCTCTACGTCAGCGGAGACGACGGGCCGAAGTTCGTGGCCACCTTCGCCGACAGCGACGCCGGCTCCGACCCGATCCGCCGGATTCAGGTCTCACCGGACGGGAAACACACCGCATTCGTAACCAGGTCCCGCCTGACCTCCTACGACAACGCCAACCGGGCGATGATGTACACGTTCAACCCCGGTTCCGGGGCGATCCAGTGCGTCTCCTGCCTGCCCTCCGGCGCGCCGCCGAAAGCGGACGTCGAAGGCAGCGTCAGCGGCATCTTCCAGACGTTCGACGGTCGCGCCTTCTTCTCGACCTCCGATGCCCTGGTCGCTCAGGACACCAACGGCATCCAGGACGTGTATGAGTACACCGAAGGCCGCCCGCAACTGATCAGCTCCGGAATCGCGGCACGCGGTGAGGGAGGGACCTCCCTTTTCGGGCCGCCGCAGCTGATCGCGGTTACCGGCAACGGCCAGAACGTCTACTTCTCCACCTACGACACCCTGGTGCGGGGGGACGACAACGGCGCCTTCCTGAAGTTCTACGACGCGCGCGCCGGCGGCGGCTTTCCCAACGCACCGGAAGCTGCTCCATGCGCCGCCGCCGATGAGTGCCACGGACCCGGCAGCAGCGCCCCTGCCGCCCCTCAGGTCAGCAGCGACGTGAACCTCGGCAACAGGGGCAACATGACGGCCGCGAAGCACAAGAAGCATAAGAAGCACAAGGCGAAGAAGAACAAGAAGAAGCACCAGCAGAAGAAGGCGAAGAAGAACAAGAAGAAAGCCAAGACGAGCGGGAGGGCGGGTCGATGAGCGCGAGGGCAATTCCGGTGCCAGGTCGGACCCCACGATCGTTGCGGGCCTTCATCGCCATGGCAGGGACCCTGCTGGCGCTGACCATCGGTCTCGCCGCCGCCGATCGGGCCGAGGCGATCGCTCCGATCGACGGGTTCAACGCCGAACCCAGCTCCACCCAGGCCGGTGGTCACCCGGACATCCTCGTCCAGGCACAGCTGGGCAACAAAGCGACCCAGAACTACCCCGAAAACCCAGACGGCACCAGGTGCTATTGCCAGAATCCGAAAACGATTAAGGTCAGCCTCCCCGAGGGCATAATCGGCGATCCGCACGCGACTCCCCAGTGCACCGCGTTCGAGTTCTCGAAACAGGAATGCCCGCCCGAGTCCCAGGTCGGAATCCAGACGCTCCTCCTCTATCGCGAGGTCAAAGACGGCGGACAGTGGTTCGTCACGCCGCTCTACAACATGGAGCCACGACCCGGCCAGCCGGGCCTGCTGGGGTTCTCGCAGCCGCTTGTACCGGCGCCGATCTACCAGGAAGTCAGCTCACGCACGGGTAGCGATTTCGGCCTCGACGCCACCGTCAAGGGCCTGACCCAGCTGGTCCCCGCCTTCCGCATCTACCAGGTGCTCTGGGGGGTTCCGTCGGATCCCTTCCACGACGCCCTCCGCTTCCCGGTGGGTAAACAGGGGGCCGCGCTCTGCGCTTACACGGACCCGACCCCGTTCGTCTTCGGAGAAGAACCCGTGCTTCCCTCGTTCTGCGGATCGATGGAGGGGTCGCCCTCGAGCTCGGCGCCGAGGGCGTTTCTCTCGAACCCGACCGCCTGCGTCGGACCACTCGAGGCAAAACTCTCCGTCTCCTCCTACGACAACGAGGAGGACCACGCGCAGGACGTCTGGCCGGCAACCACCGGTTGCGACCAGCTCAGCTTCAACCCGAGCCTCTCGGCTCAGCCGACCACCAGGCAGACCGACTCCGCCTCAGGCCTTGACGTCGACCTCACCGTGCCGCAGGCAGGCAGCCCCTACGCGCCCGCCACCTCCGAGATCCGCGCCACCACGGTCACCTTGCCGGAGGGCTTCTCGATCAACCCGAACGCGGCCGACGGCAAGGTCACCTGCTCGGACGCCCAGGCCAACGTCGGCAATGATCTCGCCGCGAACTGTCCCGAGTTCGCCAAGATCGGGACCCTGACGATCGAAAGCTCGGCGCTGCTGGGGCCGCTGCCGGGCTACGTCTATCTGGCTGACTCGAAGCCGGGGGAGAAGTATCGGATCTTCCTCGTCGCCGACGGCTTCGGCGTGCACATCAAACTTCCGGGGGTCGCAAGGCCCGACCCGGTCACGGGTCGCGTGGTCGTCTCCTTCGAGGACCTTCCCCAGACGCCGTTCTCGCGGTTCAAGATGCACCTCTTCGGGTCCGAGCGCGGCCTGCTCGCGACCCCGACCCAGTGCGGCACCTACGCGGTCGACAGCACCTACACCCCGTGGGCTTCTGTTCTCCCGGAGCAGAGCGCGACGCAGTTCTTCAGCCTCGACTCCGGCCCAGGGGGCAGCCCATGTCCCCCCGCCACGCGCCCCTTCGAGCCAACCGTGAAAGCGGGCATGAGGGACAACACCGGCGGCGCGCACAGCCCCTTCGCCTTTGCGCTGTCGCGAGCGGACGGCGACCAGTACCTCACCGGCATCTCGGTCAAGACCCCAGCCGGGTTCGCCGCAACCCTGAAGGGCATCCCCTACTGCCCGGAGGCGGCGATCGCCGCCTCCGGTGCGCTGGGCGCATCTGGCCTCGCCGAGCTGACGGCCCCGGCATGTCCGGCCGCCAGCCAGGTCGGCTCGGTCACGGCCGGCGCCGGCGCCGGCGCCCGCCCGCTCCACACGCCCGGCAAGGTCTATCTGGCGGGTCCCTACAAAGGCGCTCCGTTGAGCTTGGCCGTCGTCGTTCCGGCGGTCTCGGGCCCATATGACCTCGGCAACGTCGTGGTCAGAGCAGCCGTCCACGTCGACCCCGTCACCGCGCGGATAACCACGGTGTCCGACCCCCTGCCGCAGATCGTCGACGGAATCCCGCTGCGCGTGCGGTCGTTGCTGATCGATCTCGACCGGCCCGACTTCGCCATCAACCCGACCAACTGCTCTCCCTTCGGCATAGCCGCCACGCTGCGCGGTGACCAGGGGGGAGAGGCGAACCCCACCTATCCGTTCCAGGCCGCCAACTGCACGGACCTCGATTTCGGGCCGAAGCTGGCGCTGAAGCTGAAGGGCGGGACCAAGCGGACCGCAAACCCGGCTCTGAAAGCGATTCTGACCCAGCCTGCCGGCCAGGCCAACCTCGCCAAGACGGTCGTCACCTTGCCGCACTCCGTCTTCCTCGACCAGGCCCACATCAGGACGATCTGCACGCGAGTCCAGTTCGCGGCCGACAACTGCCCGGCCGGGTCTGTCTACGGAAAGGCGAGCGCAATCAGCCCGCTCCTGGACAAGCCCCTCTCGGGCCCTGTCTACCTGCGTTCCTCCTCGAACCCACTGCCCGACATGGTCGTCGACCTGAAGGGCCAGGTCGACATCGAGCTGGTCGGTCGCATCGATTCGAAGAACCAGGGCATCCGCGTCAGCTTCGGCTCGATTCCCGACGCCGGCGTCTCGAAGTTCGTCCTCGAGATGAAAGGCGGCGCCAAGGGCCTCCTGGTCAACTCGACCGATCTCTGCAAGGGCGAGCATCGCGCCGTGGCCAAGATCGCCGGGCAGAACGGTCGCACCGCCAATCAGTCCCCACGGCTCCAGGCTTCCTGTCGCAAGGCGACGGCAAGCAAGCGTGAGCGCGGCAACAAGAGAGCCGGCAACGGCCGGGGGGTCAACCGATGAGCACCGTACGCCGATTCGCTTTCGTCCTCGTCCTCGCAGTGCTGGGGAGCGCGTTGTTCGGCGGTTCCGCGCTTGCCGACTACATCGGCTACACCGGCAGCTTCGACGGTTCCGGCTCCACCCACGGCGCGTTTGTCAAACCGAGCTCGATCGACGTCAACCACGAGAACGGAGACATCCTGGTGCTGGATCGGGGCAAGGCCAATCCGATCATGCAGTTCGATTCCAGCGGAGCGCCCAAAGCCTTCACTGCCCTGGCCGGTGACAACACGATCGGTCCGATCTCGGTGGGGGCCGGCAGCGGGGGGGAGCACGCCACCGACCTCGCCGTCGACAACTCCGGTACCGCGACCCAGGGGAGGATCTACGTGATCAGTAACGCCCCGGGCATGCTCTACGCCTACGAGCCGAGCGGGACGCCGGTCGGCGGCGCCTTCCCACTGGACCTCTCCGGTTTCGAAATCTACGGCGCCTGCGGGATCGCCCCCGATGCCGAGGGGGACATCTGGCTTTCGAACGGCGACACGACCTCCGAGTACTCCGCCGCCGGCGTTCCGACCGGCGCCAGCCTGCACACGACCAATGAGTGTCGGGGAAACTGGGACACCAAGGGCGGCTATTACGGCACCAGCCCGTTCGGGGGCACGACCAAGCACGGCTCTCCCGAGAGTGGCCCCGACTACCCCGTCAGCGCGCCGTTTTCGCGCGACCTCTCGGTTGACCCCGAGACGAACGACATCTATGTCGTCGCCAGCAACGGCACCGAGGTGGTGCAGCTCGACGACCGCGGCGACGTCATCTCCCGGTTCGGCGCCCCGGACCCCGACCGCGGCTTCGAAGGCCTTGGCGACTCTGACGGGGTTGGATTCAATCCGCAGACCGGGGATGTCTATGCCTCGGACATGGGCACGATCCGCCCCCGCGTCGACATCTTCAACTACGTGCCGCCGCTGCCGCCGATCCTGGCCGGCGAGACCGTCGTCAACGTGCGTTCGGGCGGAGCTGAAGTCAGGGCCATCGTCACCGCTCGTGACATCGACACGACCGTCGCGGTCGAATACGGCACCACCTCCGCCTACGGTTCGGTCGCCCAGGGCCCGACGGTCGTTCAGGGGTACGTCCCGACCAAAATTGCGGTCCCGGTGGAAGGGCTGACGCCCAGCTCGAAATATCACTACCGGGTGGTGGTGACCAACTCGACCGGCTCGGTGGCGAGCCCCGACCACACCTTCACGACCTTCACCTTCCCGCAGGGCGGATCCGACCAGTGCCCGAACGCCCTCGCGCGCCAGCAGACCGGCGCGGTGGGCCTGCTCGATTGCCGCGCCTACGAGCAGGTCTCGGCGCTGGATACGGACAACTACGACGTCGAGTCCGACCAGGTTCCCAACGGGGCGCCGCTGTTCGGTTACCCGGAAGCGACCGACCCGCCCCGTGTCGCCTACACGATGACCTCCGGCTCAATTCCCGGCACCGACAACCCCTCCGGCTCGACTCCGAGGACCGAAAATCCGACCGGGCATACCGGCGATCCCTATATCGCGACCCGCACCGGGGACGGCTGGACCACGCAGTACGTCGGTCTTCCCGCCAACCGGACCAACAACGGGCAGTCGTTCGCGTCCCCACTGCTGAGCGCGAGCGGTTCCCTGGGCAGCTTGGCGTTCGGGGGGCCCGAATTCTGTGAGGTCTGCCTTCCGGACGGGAGCAAAGGCATTCCCGTTCGCACCCCCTCCGGTGAGCTGATCCAGGGCATGGCGGGGTCTCTCAATCCCAGTGGGGCGCTGCCCGCCGGATACATCGCCAAGCATTTCTCGGCCGACGGGACCCACTTCCTCTTCGGCTCGACTTCGCAGTTCGAGCCCGACGGGAACAGCGACGGCACCGACATCTCGATCTATAGCCACAACCTCGGCACCGGCGAGACCCACGTCGTCTCCAAGACGCCGGGCGGCGCGACGATGACCGGCGCCGGGATCGCCGCCCTGGACGTCTCCGGGGACGGCAGCCACACCCTCGTCGCGCGCAAGGTCTCGAGCGACGGCAAAGGCAACGACTACTGGCATCTCTACATGAACGTCGGCGGCGCCGGCCAGACCATCGACCTCAACCCTGGAGCCACCGCCGGCGTTCTCTACAGCGGCATGACCGCAGACGGGTCGAAGGTGTTCTTCTCCAGCACCGACCAGCTGACCGCCGACGACCATGACACGAGCGCCGATCTCTACCGGGCCGACGTGAGCGCCACCGACGCGAGCCTCACCCGTGTTTCGGTCGGGAGCGGTGGCGCCGGTGACACCGATGCCTGCGACCCGGTGTCCGACTTTGCCCACACGCGCTGGAACTCCCTCGGCGCCGCCGCGAGCTGCGACGCCGTCGCGATCGCCGGTGGCGGTGGGGTGGGCTCTGGTGACGGCAGCATCTACTTCCTCTCCCCGGAGCTCCTTGCCGGGCCGGGGAGCGGTGTGGCCGACGCCCCGAACCTCTACGTCTCCCGCGCCGGAGGGGAGCCCCAGTTCGTCGCCACGCTCGAGTCCAGCCTGGACCCGAAAGCGACTCCCGAGCTGCAGCGCCGTCCGGTGAGCAGCTTCGACACCAAACCCGGGGCCCTCGGACTCATGGTCGACCCCTCGAGCGGCGACTTCTACGTGATGAACAACGGCACCGGTGAATTCGACGGCTCCGCATCGGTCGAAAAGTTCGATGCCGCCGGCAACCCCTCCAACTTCACCGCGTCGGCGCCCTACATCACCGACAACAAGCTGACGACCACCCCGAACGGGATGTTCCGCTTCGCCGGCTTCGGGCAGATGGCTGTCGACGACTCGGCCGGCCCCACCAGCGGCTACCTCTACGTCGGCGGCGCCTTCTTCGGCTTCCAGACCGGCGTCTTCAAACCCAGCGGAGAATTCGTCGGCTACGTACCGAACGGATCCTGCGGGGTGATGTTCGGCGACGCCAGCGACCTCTACACGATGGAAGGCCCGAGCGTCAATCGCTACCGGACGGTCGACGACCAGCCGTCGAACAACCAGGCGACGGGCGTCCTGACGAACTTCGGGTTCAGCGCCTGCGCTGGCGGGGCGGTCGATTCGAACGGGTCCGTCTATCTCGCCAACTCCGGCAGCTTCGTGAGGAAGTTCCCCACCTCCCAGTTCAGCTCCTCGGCCGGGAAATCGTCCCGTGAGTACAAAGCGAACAGCAGCGCCATCGCGATCGACCGGGCCACCGGCGACCTCTTCATCGACGAAAAGACGCAGATCAGCCAGTACAACGCGGCAGGCGAACTGGTCGTCGCCGGCATCGGCGCCGGGACCCTGACGGACTCCCGCGGTGTCTGGTTCGCCGACGGCACTCTGTACGCATCGGACTTCGCCACCGGGAAGGTCTGGAGCTTCGCCGCGCCCGAGCCGCTTCCGGACCCGGTCGAAAGCAACCCGCTGGTGGTTCACGCGGTCGACTCGCCGGGAGTTAGTCGCACCGCCGACTTCCAGGTGGTCGCCAGCGGCGCCATCGCCGCCTTCCCCTCGAATCTCGCGCTGACCGGGGCGCCGACCGAGCGGCGCGCGGCGATCTACCGGTTCGACCCCAGCGGCGGCGGGGCGGATTGCGTCTCCTGCTCACCGACCAAGTCGGCAGCCGCCTTCGATGCCGACCTCCCGGAAAACGGCCTCGGCCTCAGCAACGACGGCAAGGTCTTCTTCACCACCGCCGAGGCGCTCGTGCTCCGTGACGCCGCCGGCCAAAAGGACGTCTACGAGTGGAGCGAAGGTGACGTGCAGCTGATCTCGACGGGCAAGAGCCTGTTCGACGCCACGCTGTTGACCGCCAGCTCAGACGGCACCGACGTCCACTTCTTCAGCCGCGAGGACCTGCTCTCAACCGGCGCCGGGCAGGCGATGAAGATCTTCGACGCCAGAAGCGGTGGCGGCAAGTTCGTGCTCCCGCCGCCGGCGCCCTGCGCCGCATCGGACGAGTGCCACGGCCCCGGCACCCAGCCGACGCCGCCTCCGGGCATCGGCACGATCGCCGGCAGAGGTGGTCAGCACAAGCAGCTCAAGCCGTGCAAGAAGGGCAAGGTCAAGAAGCACGGCAAGTGCGTGAAGAAGAAGAAGAAGCAAAAGAAGAAGAGAAGAGCCAACTCGACCCGCCGCAACGGCTGAACTGCTGACGACGATGAGCAAGGACAAGACCATGCTGAAGCGCATTTCCATCTCGGTCGCAACTGCCCTGGTGGCACTCATGGCCGCCAACGTGTCAGCGAGCGCGAGCACGCCGATCGCCAGCTTCGAAGCATCCAGATCGACCAGCTCGGCCGGCATGCACCCGGATCTGACCACCAGTTTCGAGCTCGCCGCTCCGGGCGGGCCGGAGGCGGCCAAGAGCGTCTCGGTGAACTTCCCGGAAGGTCTGTTCGGAAACGGCAATGCGATCGTCGAATGCCGCTCCGCCGACTTCGCCCTGAACCAGTGCGCGCCAAGCTCCCAGGCGGGTCTCGCCACGATCTACGCCAACTACGGCGGCGATCCGCATGCGCTGATGGGCACGGCTCCCATCTTCTTCATGGCGCCGGCCCCCGGCGACACGGCCCGCTTCGGCTTCTACGTCCCGAAAATCAACACCCCGATCTCTATCCCTCTCACGCTCCGCACCGGATCCGACTACGGAATGCGCTTCACCGTCAGCGGGATCCCTCAGAGCACCCCCCTGGCGGGCGCGAAAATGACCTTCTGGGGGTTCCCCGCCGATAGCTCGCACAACACCCAGCGTTTCCCGAAAGGCAAAGCGGGCGAGCCCCCTGCCGGCTGTCCCGGCCTTGCCGACACCACCTGCCTGAGTACGCCGACGCTGCCTCTGATCGCCTCCAAGCCGCTGATCGACAACCCGGCGGTTTGCGGCACCGAGCCGTTGCCGGTCCAACTCTCGGTCTGGACCTATCAGGACCCCGATGATCCTTCCAGCGCGACCTCGTCCTTCTCGCCGACGACGGATTGCGACCGCCCGACCTTCCGCCCGGTCCTCAGCGCTGGCCCTACCACCACCGAGGCCGACAGCGCCTCCGGGCTCGACCTCGAACTGAGGAACCGCCAGTCGCTGGGTCGCCCGGCCTCGCCGTCCTACATCCACAACGCAACGGTCACCCTGCCGGAGGGGTTCACGATCAACCCCAACGCCGCCGACGGGCAGCGAGCGTGCAGCGACGCCGCCGCCAACTTCGGCACCGAGCTGCCGAGCCGCTGCCCCGACAACTCCAAGATCGGAACCTTCAGCCTCGGCACGCCCGGGCTGGCGGGGCCGCTCGAGGGGTCGCTCTACATCGGCGAGCCCAAGCCGGGCAATACGTACCGGATCTTCATGACCGCGTCCGGCTACGGAATCAACGCCAAGCTGGCCGGCTCCTTCCATCCCAACCCGGTGACGGGACGCCTCACGGCTACTTTCGACGACCTTCCCCAGGTGCCGTTCGACACCTTCAACATTCATATCTTCGCCTCCGACAGAGGCCTCTTGGCAACGCCAACCCGCTGCGGGGCCTACAAGATCGAAGCGCATTTCGTTCCCTGGAACGACCGCCTGGCTGACGAAACCTCGGGCGAGGTATTTGGAATCCAGTCGGGCCCCGGGGGCTCCCCCTGCCCGGCTGAAAGTCGACCGTTTGCACCGCGCCTGGAGGCCGGGACGGCGAACCCGCAGGCCGGAGCATTCTCGAGCTTCACGCTGAAGCTCGACCGCAGCGACGGCGACCAGTTCCTGCGCGACGTCAACTTCACCCTGCCACCGGGGTTCACCGGTTCGCTGCGGGGGATTCCCTACTGCCCCGAGGCCGCGATCGCGCACGCCGCCCAAACCCTCGGTCAGGTTGAGAGGGTCAATCCCAGCTGTCCGGCCGCCTCGCAGGTCGGCACCTCCAACGTCGCCGCCGGGCCGGGCAGCCATCCCTTCCACGCGGCCGGGACGATGTATCTCGCCGGTCCGCACAAAGGTGCGCCGTTCTCCCTGGTCGTCATTACCCCCGCGCTCGCCGGTCCCTATGACTACGGCAACATCGTCGTCCGCGTCGCCCTTCGCATCGACCCGCTCGACGCGCACGTGATCGCCACCTCGGACCCGGTCCCATCGATCATCGGCGGGATCCCGCTGCGGATCCGTTCGATCCAGGTGAACATCGACAGGCCGAACTTCACGATCAACCCGACCAACTGCTCGCCCTTCTCGATTGCCTCACAGGGAGTGGGCGACCAAGGGACCGTCGCGAACTTCAGCTCTTACTTCCACGTCGTCAACTGCGCCACGCTCCCGTTCAAACCGTCGATGAAGATCAAGCAGCTCGGCGGCAAGGGAAAGACGGCCAGGGCCCAGGACCCGAGCATGCAGTTCGACCTCTCCACCCGCGCAGGCGACGCCAACATCAAATCGGTGGCGGTCACGCTCTCGAGGGCATTTGCGATCGACCAGCGCCACCTCGGCAACATCTGCTCGGAGGCTGAGCTGTTGAGAATCAAGTGCGCCGGGCGACAGGCGATCGGCACCGCGAGCGTCTCGACCCCCTTGCTGGATGCCCCCCTCGCCGGGCCCGTCTACGCCGTGTCCGGCCGTGGCGGCTTGCCCCGCCTGGCCTTCATTCTCGATGGCCAGGTCTCGCTGGTCCCCCGCGCCGAATCCTCCTCGACCAGATCCGGCGCCCTGAAGACCGTTGTCCCGACGGTCCCCGATGCCCCCGTCGGCAAGTTCCGCTTCACCCTCTTCGGTGGCAAACGGGGCTATCTGATCAACACCCGCGGGTTCTGCGCCGCTCCAGTCGTTTCGAGGATCGACTTCGTCGCCCAGAACGGCAAGAGGCTGACCCAGAAAGCGAAGGCGAAGACCGCCTGCGGCGCCACGGCCGAGAAGCGTCGCGGCTAGGGCTAACAGAGAGGAAGAGATGAAGATCGAAATCGGCCGGCCCTCGCCGGCACTGGTAGTCGCAGTTATCGCGTTGGTCGCGGCTCTCTCCGGCACCGCCTTCGCGGCACTGGGGAAAAACAGCGTCGGCTCCCGCCAGCTGAAGGCGAAATCCGTGACGGGGGGGAAGATCGCCAACAACGCGGTCACCGGTGCCAAGGTCGCCAACGGCTCGCTCAGCGGCTCTGACATCAATATCGCCGCGCTCGGCACGGTTCCGAGCGCGGGGAGTGCCGCCAACGCCGCCAATGCCGACACGGTCGGCGGCCACAGCGCCTCCTGCCCGAGCGGAACGGTTCTGATCCGCGGCATCTGCTTCGACGCCGGCGCCAGCGACGTCGTCAGCGGCGTCCAGGCCGCGGCCGATGCCTGCGCGGCAAAGGGCGGCTACCTGCCGACTCCGCTGCAGCTCTACTCGACCCGCAACGTCATCAACCTCGGCACGGGTGTCGGCAACGACAAGCGGTTCACCGACAGCATCTACTCCAACCCCGATACCGGCGGCAACTACGGCACGATCTTGGTCACCGGCACCGGTGCGCTGATTCAGGAGTCGATCTCCACCTCCGCACGCTACGTCTGTGCGTACCCGTTGGTCAGGTAGGGGCTGGGTGGGCATCTTTTCTCCGAAGTGGAGCGTCGGAGTCGCCGCTGTCTGTCTCGGTCTGATCGGCGCTGCCGGGATGGCCCAGGCTGAGGTCAAGCGGGTCGGCACCCTGCAGGTGTCTTTCAGCGGCAGCGTCGCGCCGGTGAAGCTCCCGCGTACCGGGCTGGCGCCGGTCACCGTGCAGATGGGCGGCAAGATCACCACCACCGACAGGTCGGCGCCGCCGAAGCTGGAGAGGATCATCCTGGACATCAACCGCCACGGCGTCCTCAGCACCAGGGGTCTCGCGACCTGCTCGCTGAGCAAGCTCAATTCGATCACCTCGGCGCAGGCGAAGAAGAGCTGTGGGGACGCCCTCGTCGGCCACGGCAACGTCACCTCGCGAGTCTCCCTACCAGGGCAGGGGGCCTTCGCCTCCACCGGCAAGCTGCTTGCCTTCAACGGCAAGATCAAAGGCAAGCCCGCGGTCCTGGCGCAGGTCTCGAGCGGGGCGCCGTTGCCGCTTACCTATGTGATCGGCTTCGAGGTCAAGAAGGCGAGCGGGACCTTCGGTTCCTCTCTGGTCGGCACCCTGCCACCGATCGCCTCCGAATACGGATACATCTCGGCGTTCGCCCTCTCGCTGGGGCGCAATTACGAGAGCCACGGGAAGAAGATGAGCTTTGCCTCGGCCAGTTGTCCGGCTCCGGCCGGCTTCCCGGGAGCAGTGTTCACGTTGGCTCGGGCGACCTATGAATTCGCCGGTGGCCTCAACGTGGGTAGCCAGCTTGTCCGCACATGTGAGGTCAGGGACTGACCGTAGGCGGGGGTGCCGACAGGTTGTCCCCTGCTAAGGTCGTTGCGAACCGGAGGTATTGCGTTGCGAGACGAAAAGCTCGCGGCCCGCGCTGGAGGAAGCGCGGAGGAGGCGTCCACCGGTGTGCCTATAGCCTCATCCGAGCGGCCTGGAGACGCTGACGAAGCGTTCGAGTTGCTCGCCGATGAGCTCTCGTCGCGCCTTGAGCACCTAGCCCAAGCCGGCCTCGGAGCGATCCGCGCCTCCGTTCCTGTCTGGCTCGTTCATGCCCACTCCAACTGGGAGCTGCTCGGGGAGCATCTTGGTACCAGCCTGCGTGCTGAGCTCGACGCCTTCCGGGCGGAGTCTTTTCCGGAGCGGTTGCCGACGGCCGACATAGCTTTGGTCGATGTTGCCACGGAGATGGGGGACCTTGACGCGCTGATGGCCGGCTACCGCTTCGCCCAGACTTCGCTGTGGGGGGCTTGGTTCGACCTCGTCACCCACTCGACGCTCGGGGGCGGCGATAAGGAGCAACTGCTCCTTCGCGGCTCGCGCTTCTTCATGCGCTACGCGGACCTGATCGCGCGATTTGCCGGCGAGGCCTACCGCCAGGCGGAGCGCAACGGGCCGGTCCTGCGGATCGCCGGCGGCTCCCTCGGCCCGCTAGGCGAGGGCGACCCGTTCGCGGACGTTCCACCGGATTTCGACTTCTCCTGTCAGCACCTGGCCGTGATCCTCTGGGGTGGGCCGCCCGAGGAGACGGCCAAAGAACTGGCCATACTCCTCGACCGCCGCGCCCGCTTCCGCGCCCGCGGGCCCACCTGGTGGGTCAGCCTCAGCGGTCAAGCGGCGATGTCGCAGCGCAAGCTGGGAATGCTGCGGTCTTACTCGCCACCGGCGGGGGTGCGATTGGCGATCGGCCTCGACGGCTTTGGCGAACGAGCGCTTCGCCGTGGGTTCCGCCAGGCGCTGAGAGCCCGGGCGCTTGCCGGCACCACGGCTGCGGTGACACATTACGCGGACATCGCAGTCGAGTCGCTGGCCCTGCAGGGTGAGGACGAGGTGCGCGCCTTCATCGCCCACGAGCTGGACGGCATCGACGACGACTCAATGGCCTCGGAGCGGTTACGCGAGACGCTCGCCGCGTACTTCACCTCCGACCTCAACGCCGCCTCGGCGGCGGCACGGCTCGGCGTCCACCATCAGACTGTCGCCAACCGCCTGCGGACGGTCGAAAGTCGCCTCGGACGTCCCCTGAGGGCTCGGACCGTCGAGCTCGGCCTAGCCCTTCGCCTGCGTGGCCGGATCTCCTAGCCCGAGCAGCAACCCGAACTCCGTTTGTTCGCAGAGAGTACGAGTCGGAGGCGGCAGGCTTCGGTCTATCTGAGTAGAGATAGGCCTGGATCATCGAGGACACTGCGGGGGCTTCAAGGCGAAGCCGGAAACCGGCGGCGTCTCCACATACTTCGATCACCGCGCAGGGATGGTCTCAGCCGTAAGGCGGGCTTGCGGTGGTGCCCCGGTGGCACCGTGATTGCCAAGGCTTCAAACGAAACCACACAACTGGATTGGCACCAGCGCGCCTCGGCGGCTGCGCTGACCGAGCTAGAGGGGCTGGCCAGGAGGCTCGAGGCACGGGCCGTGCAAATCGGCCTTGCCACGGAGCGGCGAATCGCTCCGCAGTTGCCGAAGTGGATAGCGCGCCATGACGGCTTCGGCGATGAGCTGAGAATGTTTGGCGGCGCGGTCCTGCGCGCCGAGCTGGGCGACTTTCGCCGCGGCGTGATTCCAGCCAACCTGTCGGAGGCCGATCTCCATGCCGCCAAGGCGGCGGTTGAGGTCGGCGCGCTCAAGTTCCTGCTCGACGGTTACCAGAGCCTGCAGCGCTCGCTGGTCGAGGCCTGGATCGAGGTGGTCCACGAAGTCGGCGTCGATCCAGCTATCCGGCAGGAGCTCCTGCAGTACGGGTCCGAGTACTTCTCTGCCTATGAGCGGAAGGTCACCGGCTTCGTCGTCGACGCCTTCCAGGCGAACGCCGAAAGCGCCCGCGGGGTTGGTGAGCAGCGTCGCTTCCACGCGGTCCGGCGAATCCTCGACGGCGACCCGGTCGCGGCCGCCCAGCTCGACTTCGACATCGAGCAGTACCACCTCGGCGTCGTCGCGTGGGGGGAGGAACCCGGCGAGGCCATCAACGAGCTGGCCCGCGCTCTAGGACGCATCGCGCTCTCGATCGGCGCCCTCAACGGCACACGCTGGGGATGGATCAGCGGCGGCCGCCCGCTCGACGCGACCGCCGAGCACCGGCTCGCTGCCTTCGAGGCGCCCTCTGGTCACGGCCTCGCGATCGGCCTAGACGGATTTGGCGACGCCGGTTTCCGCACAACCAACGGGCAGGCTCTGCGCGCCCGCTGGGTGGCCCAGCGCCTCGATCGCGGCGTCGTCTTCTACGCCGATGTCGCGATCGAGGCACTGGCTAGCTCCAACCGCCAGGAAGCACGCTCCTTCATTGCCCACGAGTTGAACGGCATCGACGACGACTCGACCCCTTCGATGCGGATCCGCGAGACGATCCTCGCCTACTTCGCGGCCGAGCAGAACGCGGCATCGGCGGCGGCGGCGCTCGGCATCCACCAGCAGACGGTCGCCAACCGCTTGCGCGCCGCCGAGGAGCGGCTGGGACATCCCGTGGTCTCCCGGCGGGTCGAGCTGGAAACCGCGCTGCGCCTGCGCGCCTGCCTCGGCGAGTAGGATCAAGCTGGCCGACGCCTCGGTCAGCCTCGTCGCGATCAGCTTGCAGGCTGGCGAATTCGAAAGTCCCGAGGTGGCTCGAGGCGCGGTCGGGTGGTTGACGAAGACCATTCCGTCCTCGAGCCGATAGGTCACCACCGCCGAAGCTGAGCGGCCGCGAGCTGATGGCGCCGATCCCGACATTCGCTTTATCGACCTGGAGGAGCTGGAGGCGCTGATTCGGGAGGTCCCCGAGGACGTCCTGGGCGCCGTTGAGCGACCGCTCTACCTGACCGCCGCCATGACCGGCTTGCGCCAGGGCGAGCTGATCGCCCTGCGTTGGAAAGACGTCGACTGGAAGGCGAGCCTGATCCGCGTCCGCCGCAACTTCACCCGCGGACGCTTCGGCACCCCGAAGACGAAGCGCTCCAGCCGGGCGGAGCCGATGCCCGCCCGCGTCGCCGCGGTGCTGAAAGAGCACTTCAAGCGCTCCGAGTACACCGGCGCTGACGATCTCGTCTTCTGTCATCCCGAGACCGGCGGACCGTTCGACGCCTCGAAGATGAGGAAGCGATTCAAAGACGCGATCAAGGCGGCCGGGGTCCGCTCGATCCGCTTCCACGACCTTCGCCACACCTTCGGCACGAGGATGGCCGCGGCGGGCGCGCCGCTGCGGACCATTCAGGAGTGGATGGGACACCGCGACTACAAGACGACCGAAATCTACGCCGACTACGCGCCCGATCCGGTCCAAGGTGCCCGCTGGGCGGAGGCAGCCTTCGCCGAAGAGGACGAGGAAGAAGACGGCGATGCAACCGACGATGAGAACAAGGCCGGTTAGGCGGCAGGCCCACAGGCTGGCGTAAGCTAGAGAGGAGCGGTTATGGCAGATGCACAAGAAATCGAGCTGGTCTTCGAGCCCCAGGATGAGGGTGGCTACCACGTCTATGCGCCCGACCTTCCCGGTCTTCACACCCAGGGCGAGGACATGGACGACGCGATGGCAAACGCCAGCGAGGCGGTCGCCCTCTACGTCGAGGGCCTGCGCGAAAACGGCGAACCGCTCGACAGCGGCGTGATCCGCCGCTCGATTCCCCTGCCGGCGTGAGCCCGCGCCAGCCGGTCGTCTCCGGCGAGCGCCTGATCAAGGTGCTGCGCAAGGAGGGCTGGGAAGTCGTCCGTCAACGTGGCAGCCACGTCCGCTTGAAGAAGCCGGGACGTCGGCACGCGCTCGTCGTCCCGCTGCACCGGGAGCTCCGGCGCGGCACCCTCGCCGGCATCCTGCGCGATGCCGATCTCAGCGCCGACGATCTGCGGCGCCTGCTCGACTGAGCTCCCTCGTCGATCTCTGCGAAGCTTGGTGAAAAGTCGCGCTAGGGACGAAAGGTAAGTCGACCATGTTGCAGATCGTGACCAAGATGTACTTCCGGGATGGGGTGCCGCTCTACTCCACCGACCATCGGGAGGTGCTGTGGACTAATCGCAACTTTCTGCGCGGCGATTTGGTCGATCTTCCGGTAGGTGAACTTGCTCCATCGTCCAACATCCGGCCGGTCTCCTCGGTCACGGTAACCGTCACCGAGCATCTTGAGGCTGAGCATCCGGATGGAGAGAAATCGATGCATGTTGCTACGGGAGGCGTCGAGCTCATTGATGACCTTGCCGACGTCCTTTCCTTCGGCCTCAATGCTGTGTTCCATCGCGACCGCGATCTAGTAATGAGGTTGGTCCCCAGCTCGCCTGATGAACCTCGTCGCGCGTCGGCCTCACAGCTATTCCGAAATACCTTTGAGCCAGCTCGCTATGTCCCGGACGAGGAACGCGACGAGCTTCGTAGGTTCATGACGGAACTACTTGCTTTGAAGCGCAGCCATTTCGAAGCTGCCATCCGTGTAATCAGGCGGATTGCCCGCGCCACGCAACGGGCGACCACCGATCCAACTCTTGCCTACGTGGACTTCGTCGCTGCCCTTGAGTCTCTGAGTGACGGTGTGGAAGCCCCAATGCCTACCTGGGATCGCATGGATGGTCGCAAGCGCAAGGTGTTCGACAAGGCTTTGGATGGTGTCAATTCTGATCTGGCCGAGCGAATACGTCTAGCGGCAATGGAGGCTGAGCGGCTTGGATTCAGAAGCAGATTTGTGGCCTTCGTAATGGCCAACATCTCACCAGCGTTTTTTCGCAGCGAGGCCGTGGGTGCTGTGGCGCCTCTTCGTAGCGCGGACCTTGAACGTGTCTTGAAGCTTGCCTACGACATCCGGTCGCTCAGCGTGCACGCCCTGTCGGACCTTCCTCCAGAGGCTTGGATCTTTGGAAACCATGCAGAGACCGTATCTCCGGTCGATCTGGGAACTATGCTTTCTCTCGAGGGGCTTGCCCGGCTAGCAAGGCACGTTGTCAGGAGCTACATCGCCAGTGCTCCAGCGGAGGTAGATGAGACCTTCAACTGGAGAGCGAGGCTTCCTGGCGTTCTTCAGATGCGAGCCGCCCCGCAGTACTGGATTTGGAACGCTGATGGCTTCCATCACCAGTCAGTTGATCGCTACTTCTCTGGCTTCGTAGATCAGCTCACGGAGGTGATCGCGGGGCGTGACGAGGGCGTGACCAATATGAAGGCCGTCCTGCAGCGCATTGAGGAGCTGGTGCCCAGCACGGCCGACGGGGTCGCCAAGGACATGATGGTGGCGATCTACGTACTTTGGCACCGCGTCCTCGGCCCAGATGACCATCGGCCAGAGGCGGCCGATTTCTTGGCTAAGTATGGGCATCTCCTGAACCAGCCTGGAATGCCGGCGTTTGTGGTCGGGCTTCTGACGAGCGAGATGCCCAAATGGACCGATAAGCAATGGCATGAGTTAGTAGTCGAGCGACGGGTGCAGCGGTCAAATGCACAGCATCTGGAGCTGCCACCCAGCGTCGACTCTGCCTTGCAGGTAATCGTGGCCATTCGGATGCGAGACGGCGGACACCGTGAGGAGGCCCAGACACTCGCGGCATTCGCCGTTGAGGAAATGCCCGGAAATGAGTCGCTCGTCGAGTGGGAGGACCGCTTCTCGGCGGGAGAAACCCCGGAGCTCGACTTGCGCGCCTTGGTCCTACGTCTCGACCCCGGCGTGGAGTCGCAGAAGGCCGCGTCGACAGCCTCCGCCTGAGGTTTCTGTCGCCCCTGGGCGCGACGATGCCCTCCGTGGCGGATCAGCTCAGCGCGGAGCTCGATGCCCGGTTCAGCGCCGGGCCGGTAACGGAGGCGCCGATCGTCAGGGTGCGTGACCTCATCGTCTGCATCGGGGACCCATCCATCCGCGTGCCGATCGAGGAGGTCTATGCCCACCCGCCGATCGGGTGGCATCGCCGTCCCGGCATGGACGAGGAGCGAGCCCCTGGCGAGTTCGTCGACACAATCGACCTCGGCGGCGGCATCATCATCGAACAACTCGACCGGGACACGGCCGAGCTCGTCATGAACGCCTGCACGCCGCGCGGCCACTACTTCCTGCCGGTGCGCCAGTTCGGCCAGCGGTACTCCTTCGTCAAGGAGGTCTCGCTCGACGAGCTGGACGAGCGTCACTACGCTTGGGACACCGACGGCACCTTGGACGACGCGCTCACCCTCAGCCGCCTTATTCGCGACAACGGCTACTCGACCGAGTACGCGGCGCGGCTGATCGACTACGAGGACGGGCAGCGTTGCATCGTCTACGTCCACCGCGAGGACAAGTCGATCTACCGGCTGCGCCGCGACCGCGAGTGGCTCGACGCCCCAGAGGGACGTGAACTCGCCGCTCTCCTGGCAGCGTATTGGCATTGCCGCGAGCAGTTGCCGCCCCGTGTCCGGCGGGCGATGTGGAGGATGGCCTACGCGCCCCGTCTCCGCTGGGCCGACATGGTGGTGCCAATCCTGATCGGTGGGCTTGAGGCCCTGTTGAAGATCGGCCGCAATGGTTTGACCCGGCAGTTCAAGAAGCGAGCCCCCGTTTTAGCGGCTGACGTTGCGGTCGACGGCTTTGACGAAAGCCTCGCCGAGCGGCTCTACGACGGTCGCTCCGATTGGGTCCACGGCTCCCACGTCCAGCTCTTCGCGGGTTCGAGCTCTTCCGTCAAGATCCCAGGCGAGGAGGAGCCAGAGGAGAAGGAGCCAGAGGGACCGCAGAGCAGGGACGAGTGGAGCGCCCTCGCCGAGGTTGCCCTGCTTCAAGATGTTCTTCGCGGCGCGGTGCGCCGAGCCATCGAGGACGCCGAGTTTCGTCAGGTCTTCGTCGCCGACGAGACCATCGCGGAGCGCTGGCCAGCCTGACCAAGGTCGGCTTCTCGGCCCGGTTAGAGGCTGTGGTTGGACCGCTGGAGTTCGTTCCCCACCGCTGTCAAGATCTGGCGGTGAAGATCTACGGCCGAGACGAGCTAATTGACCGTCTTGCGCGCTCCCGCGCGCCGATAACCGTGCTATCCGGCGACTCCGCAGTCGGCAAGAGCACCGTCCTTGCCGCCGCCCAACAGGCTTCTGTGGGCACCGTATCGCCGTCTCCGCGCACCGTTGCCCGCGCCGGAGGCATCCTCCAGCGAGCTCTTTTGGAAGCGCTCGCCGACGCCCTTGTGGAATTGACGGCGGAGTCCGAGCTGCGGGCAATCGGCCGGACGCTCACCGACGCAGCGAAGCGCCTTGCTGAGGATCGGGCCCAGCAGCTGATCAAAGTGCTAGGTGCCGAACTCCTGAACTTCGCGCGCGCCAAACTGGGTCCCGAGGTCGGTAACGCCCTGGCCGACTATGTCGCCGAGCTGAAAACCGCTGCCGACGAAAGCCTTGCCGCCCGCATCTCGGCCGCAATCGACCCCGACGTCGCTGCCCTAGTCGTCGACCTCGCAGCCGAGGTTGCCAAACAGGCCGGAGGGCGGCCGGTCCTCCTCGCGCTCGATGCCGGCGAGCGTCTTCACGAAGCCGACCTCAACCTCCTCGCTGACATCGCCGAGAATCTCCCCGAGTCCGTCCGCGTGCGACTCGCGATTTCGACCTACACCGCCGAGCTCGGGTCCCGGGTTGAGCGGCTCGAGGCGAGCGGGTCGGCGGTGTACCGTCTGGACGTACCCCCAATTTCCCCTGAGGCCGTGATCGAATGGCTCCTCGATGAGGATCTCGATCCCGGGCTTGCAGAGATGCTGCAGCGTGAAACTGGCGGTTATGCCCTCCACCTCGGCGACGCGATCGACCACCTGAAGGACGGTGGCGCGCTAGGGGGCATGCCCCGCAGCCAAGCCTTCG
>Ga0164302_10000042_pt1 | contig 25948 bp, 25 predicted proteins | sample Whisoiple_202_MG_FD_109714 | JGI IMG/M metagenome (GOLD analysis project Ga0164302, IMG submission 109714) | Soil microbial communities amended with pyrogenic organic matter from upstate New York, USA - Whitman soil sample_202_MG | ecosystem: Environmental > Terrestrial > Soil > Agricultural... | reverse complement strand
GCCGTCACCGGCGCCGCGGCGATCCGGCGCGAGCTGGCCGCGGCGCGGGCGCTCACCGGTCGCCCCCTCGCCGTCAACGTGCTGCTGCCCTTCGCGCGGCGGGACTGGTTCGAGGCCGCGGCTGCTGCCGACGTGGTCGTCACCTTCTGGGGCCGGCCGCGCCGGCGGACGCCGGGGACGTGGTGGCACCAGTGCGGCTCGGTCGAGGAGGCGCGGCGGGCGCACGCCGCGGGGGCCGACGGCGTCGTCGTCCAGGGCGTCGAGGCGGGCGGGCACGTGCGGGGGATGGTGCCGGCGCTGGAGCTGCTGGCCGCGGTGCGGGCTGTGCTCCCGCGCGACTTCCCGCTGCTGCTCGCCGGCGGCATCGCCGAGCGCGCCGACGTGCAGACGGCGCTGGAGGCAGGCGCGTCCGCCGCCGTCGCCGGCACCCGGTTCCTGCTCAGCGAAGAGAGCCGAGCCCACGCTCTCTATAAGGAGCACCTGCTCGCGGCAGAGGAGACCCTCCTCACTGACCTCTTCGGCGCCGCCTGGCCGGCCCCGCACCGCGTCGTCCCCAACGCCGCGACGGACCAGTACTTCAGTCGGCGTTCGTCCTTTGTCGGTGATAAGCCGACAAAGGACGAACGCCGGGTGGTTTCACGGGCTCCTTCCGCGAATCGCGCCCTCAACCACCTCCTCGCTCCTGGCGCGCGATACACGCCGCCGGGGCTGCAGGCGCGGATAATCCGGGCGCAGCGGCCGGGGAGCCGGTTGCTGACGCCGGCCGGACCGACCGACGACGGTCCCGCGACGCTGGTCGACGCCGGTCCCCTCTACGCCGGCGAGACGGTGGCGCGGATCGGCGAGGTCCGGCCTGCCGCCGCCCTGGTCCGCGAGCTCGCAGGCTGAAGGGTCGCGCCTGGAAGAATTCTGAGCATGGCGGGGGGCCAGATCCTGCAGATCGCCGAGCACGATCTCGGCAAGGGCCGTCGCGAGCTGCAGCTCGAGGGCGAGCTCGACGTCTGGAGCGTTGAGCGGCTGCAGGCGGTGCTGCAGCGGGTCGCGCGCGACAACGACGCCGTCCTCGTCGGCCTGGAGGAGTGCGAGTTCGTCGACTCGACCGGCATCGCCCTCTTCCTCCAGGTCCGTCGCCAACTCGAAGCCGAAGGCGGCCGCCTGGTCCTCTACGGCTGCTCGGACCAGGTGCTGCGGATCTTCACCGTCGCCGGTCTGACCGAAGCGGGGATCGTCTTCGCCGACCGCCGCGAGGCGCTGGCCGAGCTGGCGCTGCTTGAATAGCGGCGGATGCGGAGAGTTCTCTTAGTAGTCGCAGGGGTCTTGCTGCTGGCGCCGGCCGCGGTGGCGGCGGACTCGCCGACGTACAACGGCCTCATGACGTTCCCGGCGATCCAGGGACCGGAGGGGCCGGAGGAATACTCGTGGGAAGTCAAACTCGGGCCGGAAGAGGAACTGCGGCAGGTGGATGACACGCACGCAGGTGTCTTTTGGGAAGACGGGACCCAGGTCATGACGATCGACGCGACCGCCGCGCACGACGCCGAAGGCGCGACCGTTCCAACTACGCTGGCCGTCACCCCGCCGAAGGTCATCACCCTGACCGTGCACCACCGGAGCGGTAACTCCGCCAAGGGAGGAGCCTCGTTCCTTTATCCCGTGACGTCTGGGGAGGGCTGGGAGGGCGGTTTTCGAACCGAGCAGGTGGTGATGCCCCCCGGAGAGCTACCGCCGCCGAAGCCCACCTGCGTCGTCCCCGACATCTCCAACCGCACCCTTCGCGCCAGCCGCAAGATCCTCCACCGCGCCCACTGCAAGCTCGGCAAGGTGCGGGGCGAGCGCCGTCGCGAGGTCCACGTGGTTGAGCAGTACCGCCCGGTTGGCAAGGTGCTGCCGGTCTGGACCGCGGTGGACGTGAAAGCCCTCCGCGCCGCTCAGTATTCGCGCAGCAGCTGAGCCCGCAGCCAGCCGCACCAGAGCCCGAAGAGGACCACCGCCAGCAGGGCCCCCGCCCAGTGCAGGCCGATGAGAACCGCAAGGACGCTGGGCAGCCCGGCGAGGACGGCCCCGAGCAGGACGAGCTTCACCGGCAGGCGCACGAACCAGGAGGTGATCGCGGCGCAGGCGAGCCAGGAGAGCGGGCCGGCGATCCAGCCCCAGCTTTCGAAGAAGCTCTTCGGCAGCGCGGCGCCCAGCATCCCCGCCAGCAGCAGGACCGCGAGGAGCTGGATCGACGCCGCGCGCCAGAAGGTGGGGAGGCTCATCCCCGCCGAGGCTATTCGACGACGATCTTTCCCTTCATGAAGGGGTGGATCTTGCAGTGGTAGGCGAAGGTCCCGCGCTTGTTGAACTGGACCGTCTTCGACTTCCCGGGAGCGATGCCATTGGTGTCGAAGCTGCCGGCCTTGGTCGCCGTGTGGGTGGTGTTGCTGGTGTTGGTGAAGGCGACGCGGGCGCCGCGCTTCACCTTCAGCGTGCCGGGATGGAAGGCGAAGCTGACGATGGAGACGGTCTTGGCGCCGCTGGCCTTCGCGGTCGGTTCGGCGGCGCCGCCTCCGCTCGCGGCGAAGCCGGCGAGAGCCAGCGCCACGAGGGCGACGAGGAGCAGAAGCGTGGGGCGCTTGAGTGAGGTCGTCATGACCTGCCATACGGAGCCCGCCAAGCGGGGGTTCAACCGGCGCCCGCCGCGAGCCATAATGGTTGCCCCGGGCGGTTAGCTCAGTTGGGAGAGCACTTCCCTTACAAGGAAGGGGTCACTGGTTCGAGCCCAGTACCGCCCATCGGGACCGCGGCGATCAGAGGGCCCTCACCGCCAGCACCGCCGCCACCACGAGGCCGAAGACCGCGATCGAGATCCGCAGCGGGTCGGCGGGGATGCGCCGCGCGTAGTGGGCGCCGACCCGGCCGCCGGCGAGCGAGGAGACCATCAGCGTCAGCGCATAGCGCCACTCGACCGGTGCGAGGAAGGCGTAGACGACGGCGGCGAGCAGGTTGGAGCAGCCGACGAGGACGATCTTCATCGCGTTCAGGTGCTGGAGCGTGTCGGCGACGAAGAGGGCGAGGATCGCGAAGAGGAGGATGCTGACCGCGGAGCCGAAGTAGGCCCCGTAGGCGCCGCAGAAGAAGATGCCGGCGGTGAGGTAGGGGGAGTGTTCGTTGCCGGCGTGCGAGAGCCGCTTGGTCAGGCCCGGCTGGAAGAGGAGCAGCAGGCAGGAGGCGGCGATCAGGACCGGGACGATGGCTTCGAAGGCGGCGTCGGAGGTGAGCAGCAGCGCCGCCGTCCCGGCGGCGGCGCCGATCAGCATCGGCACCAGCAGGCGGGCGAACCGCTCACCCTGCTGGCGCAGCAGGTCGCTGTAGCCGAGGACGCCGCCGACGTACCCGGGCACGATCCCGACGGTGTTGGTGACGTTGGCCGAGAGCGGCGGCAGCCCGAGGGCGACCATCGTCGGGAAGGTGATCAGCGAGCCGGCGCCGGCGATGGAGTTCGACGCCCCCGCCGCGGCCCCGGCCGCCGCGACAGCGAGCAGCTCGAGCACGCGCCCAGCCTAGGGCCTGGAGCGCTCAGGCGGCGTCGCTGCGGGCGAGCGGCGTGCGGGTGCCGCCGCGGCGCTTCTCGCGCTGGGTGACCACGTTGAAGAAGTAGTCGTTGCGGCCGCGGCGCAGGTGGCGCGGCAGCGCGTGGCGGGCGCTGCGGTGGGCGGCGGTGACCGAGCGGAAGGCGCGCTCGTGGGCGGCGGTCCAGCGGATGCCGAAGATCTCGCGGACGCGCGCCGGCAAGGTGCCTTTGATGATCAGGTTCTGGGTCTCGAGGTTGAGCCGGGCCGGCACCGGAACCGGCTGGCGGAAGGCGACCAGCGGCGCCATCTCCAGCGCGTGCTCGGTCGCGTGCAGGTCGGGCGAGGCGAGTTTCCCCTCCCACCAGGCTTTGAACTCCGGGTAGGTGGCGGGGACGGAGTCCCGCGGCAGCCCGAAGAGCTCGCCGAAGCGGGCGTAGTCCTGCCAGAGCGCTTCGCGCTCGGCGGCGCTCAGCGGCCGCGCCATCGTCTCGTACATCTCCCGGCCGGAGTCGGCGATCACCGCCAGGGTCCAGAGCATCAGTTCGGGGTCGAAGGCCGAGTAGGCGGCCCCGGCGGGATGGGCGCCGGCCGCTTCGGGCAGCTCGCCCTTGATCCGCTCATGCAGGCGGTGGACCGCCGCCAGCGCCTTGTCGGCCTCCGCCTTGGTGCCGAGGAAGACGGTCTCCTGGATCTTGGCGGTGCGGGCGAGGCGGGTGAAGGGATGGTCGCCGGCGTTGGTGCTGAGCATCGTGCCGGTGTAGGTGAGGGGTTCGAGGGCGCCGAGCAGCAGCGCCCGCTGCCCGTAGAGGAGACCGACCGAGCGCTCGCCGTGGACGCGGCGGGCCATCGATCGGCCAGGTGCGAAGTAGTAGTCGGAGTCGCTCACTGGCCGTCTGGCCAGCCAGTCTAACTCACGGGTGCCAATTAGGCCGAATGATCTAAACCGGTTGCGCCGTTCGGAGTTTCGCGGCTCATCGCGACGAGCGCGGCGCCTGAGCCGGGGGCGGCCAGGCCACGCAGCTCATGGGCGGCGAAGATCTCGTCGAGCTCCTCGCGGGTCAGGGTCTCGCGCTCCAGCGCGAGGACGGCGAGGTGGTCGAGGACCTCGAGGTTGGCCGAGAGCAGGGCACGTGCCCGGCGGTAGGCCTCCCGCGCCAGGGTCATCGCCGCCTGGTCGACCTCGCGGCGGGTCTGGTCGGAGACGGCGTAATCGCCGGTCGGCAACGCGATCGGCGCCGGCCCGTCGTGGTCGAGAGCGACCCCCATCCCGAATTCGGAGACCATCTGCTTGCAGACCAGGTGGACCCGGTTGAGGTCGTCGGAGGCGCCTGAGTAGGACTCGCCGAGGACGATCTCCTCGGCGGCACGCCCGCCCAGCAGGGTGACGATCTCGTCGAGCAGCTCGTCGCGGGACTTCAGGTAGCTGTCCTCCTGGGGGGAGTGGGCGACGAAGCCGAGCGCCGGCCCGCGCGGGACGATGCTGAGGATCTCCGGCGGGTCGAGGCCGAGCAGCCTGCGGCAGAGCGCGTGGCCAGCCTCGTGGTAGGCGACGATCCGCCGCTCCTTGGCGTTGAGGCGGCGCGCCTGCTGGGAGCCGACCGCCTGGCGCAGCAGCGCCTCGTCGAGATCCTCGCGGGTCATGTAGAAGCGACCGGCGCGGCCGGCGATGATCGCCCCCTCGTTGAGGGAGTTGGCGAGCTGGGCGCCGGTCATCCCAGTCGTCTTGCGGGCGACGTCGCCGAGGTCGAGGTCGGGGGCGAGCGGCTTGTTGCGGGCGTGGCTGCGGAGGATCGCCTCGCGGCCGGCGCGGTCGGGCGGGGAGACGAGGACGAGGCGGTCGAAGCGGCCGGGGCGCAGCAGCGCTTTGTCGAGCTTGCCGACGTAGTTGGAGGCGGCGATCACGATCACCATCCCCGGGTCTTTCTCGAAGCCGTCGAGCTCGACCAGCAGCTGGTTCAGCGCCTGCTCGCGCTCGCTGGTGCCGCCGTCGCCGCCACCCCCGCCGCGGGAGCCGCCGATCGCGTCGAGCTCGTCGATGAAGATCACCGCCCGGCCGCTCTTTCGCGCCTCCTTGAAGAGGCGGCGGATGCGGGCGGCGCCGCGGCCGACGAACATCTCGACGAAGCTCGATCCCGAGGCGGCGAAGAAATCGACCCCGGCCTGGGCGGCGACGGCGCGGGCGAGCATCGTCTTGCCGGTGCCGGGAGGCCCGTGGAGGAGGACGCCGCGCGGCGCTTGAGCGCCGAGGGCGGCGAACCGTTCCGGTTCGCGCAGCCAGGCAGCGACGTCCATCAGCTCTTCTTTGGCGGCGTCGACGCCTTGGACCTCGTCCCAGAGGACGGGCGCCGTGCGGGACGCCTTCACCGTCTCCGGCTTGGTCGAGCCCATCATCCCCCGCATCATTTTGAGGAAGACGAAGCAGAGGATCGACATGAAGAGGACCCCGAAGACGGGGTACCAGTTGAAGAAGAATTCCTGCACGTCGGTCGCCATCCGAACCAGTGTGGAGACAAATGTGCGATTCCCCCATCGCACATCCGTCCAAATGTGACGAAATATCTAAAGGTCGTGCCTGAGAGCTACCGCTCGACCTGCGAGCCGCCGACGATGGCGTCCTCGCCGGAGTCGCCGAAGACGACCCAGGCCTTATTGCCGCCGTCGTAGTCGGGGGCCCAGAGCTTCAGGGTCGCGGGGCGGCCCCAGACGGTGACTTGCTCATCGCCGGTCGAGTCGAGGCCGCGCCAGATCCGCACGAAGGGGTTCTGTTCCCACTCGGCGCCGATCGTCGTCGGCTCGCGGTGGCCGGGATGGACGGTCGTCTCCGGGTGCAGCTCCATCAGCCGCATGACCGAGGCCTTGAGGTCGGCGAAGCCGCTGGCGCCGGGGGCCATCGTCCCGCCGACGGTTCCCTTGAAGAGGACGTCGGCGGTGAAGACGTCGGTGCCGTCGACGAGGAAGGCGAGATGGCCGGCGGCGTGGCCGGGAGTGAAAATGGCTTCGACGTGGAGACCGCCGGCGTCGAGCGAGTCGCCGTCGCCGAGGATGACGTCGACTTTCTCGTCGAGCTCGGCCGCGCAGGCCTCGTGGGCGACCAGCGGCGGGTTGCCGAGCTGCGCTCGCGCCTCGGCGAGCCCCGCGACGTGGTCGCCGTGCGGGTGGGTGACGAGGACGTGGGTGATCTCAATCCCGTCGCGCTCGGCCCGCTCCAGCAGCGGCCCCAGATCGTCGTTGCCGTCGATCAGGATGCCGGTCTTCTGCTCGGGGTCGGCGACCAGGTAGGCGTTGGACAGCCACATCGGGTTCTCGGTCCGCTCGACGATCACGGGGCGTAGGTTACGGCGCTGCCGTCGAGAAGCGTCTGCGCCACCAGCTCGGGGTCGTCCCAGGTGGGCGTGTGGCCGACCTCGGGGAGGACGAGGAAGCGGGCTCCGGCGGGGCGGCGATTCGCCTTCGGCGGCCCGACCAGGCGGTCGCGCTCGCACCAGGCGATCGTCACCGGCACGTCCTCGGGGTAGCCGGTCGGGTCGAAGACGTGGTTGCGCATCGCCCGGTTGGCGGCGTCGTATCCCTCGCCGTCGAGCCAGCCGAGGGCGAGCGCCCGCGCCGCGTCCGGGGGAATCCGCTCCGGGTGGGCGGCGATCGACTGGAAGGCGGCCCGGCGGGTCTGCGGGAACTGGAGGGCGAGGGAGAGGAACGGGCGCGCCGCCTTCACCCAGGGCGAGCCGCGCAGCAGCCGGCCGCCGCCCGGCTCGCCGAGCGGGCGCGCCCAGAGGCCGGCGGGGGAGATGGCCGTCACCGAGGCCGCCCAGCCGAGGCGGCCCATTTCCAGCGCCACCCAGCCGCCGAGCGAGTTGCCGGCGACGTGCGGGCGCTCGACCCCGTTGCGGGCGCACTCTTCGTGCACCGCACGGGCCAGGTTGGCGGCGGTCGGCTCGGTCTCCTCGGGCAGCGGCGGCGCCTCGCCGAAGCCGGGCATGTCGATCGCGTGGACGTCGCGCTCGGACTCGAGCAACGGGATCACCGGCTCCCAGATGCTGCGGGTGCCGCCCAGCCCGTGGATCAGCAGCAGCGGCTCCGACATCAGGGGTGTCTGAGGTTTCGGTTCATATAGACCCCTTTAGCTCAGACACGCCCTCTGCGCCCGGCTTGGCGAAGAGCGCCTGCACGTCGCCGATCCGCCGCTCGCGGAAGCCGGCCTCGGAGGAGCTGAGGTAGAAGTCCCAGAGTCGCCGGAAGCGCTCGTCGTAGCCGCGCTCGCGGAGCCGCTCCCAGGCGGCGAAGAAGCGCTCGCGCCACTCGGCCAGGGTCGGCGGGTAGTGGGCGGTGATGTCGTCGCGCCAGACCTGCTTCATTGAGGTCACCCGCTCCAGGCAGTTGGTGATCAGCCCCTCGGAGGGCAGGCAGCCGCCGGGGAAGACGTGGGTGTTGGCGAAGCTCCGCGCTGCCTTCTCCAGCTCGTAGATGCGGTCGTCGATCGTGATCGCCTGCAGCAGCATCAGGCCGTCGTCGGTGAGCAGCTCGTCGCAGCGGCGGAAGTAATCGTCGAAGTACTGCCAGCCGACCGCCTCGATCATCTCGACGCTGACCAGCCGGTCGTAGCGGCCTTCGAGGTCGCGGTAGTCCTGGAGGAGGACGGTGACCTGGTCCTCGAGGCCCGCCTCGCGGACACGCTGCCGGGCCAGGTCGAACTGCTGCTGGGAGATCGTCGTCGTCGTCACCCGGCAGCCGCTGCGCCGCGCGGCGTGGATCGCCATCCCGCCCCAGCCGGTGCCGATCTCCAGCAGGTGGTTCCCGGGCCCGAGGCGGAGGCGGTCGCAGATGCGGTCGAGCTTCGCCAGCTGCGCTTGCTCGAGGCTCGCCCCCTCGTCCGGGAAGTAGGCGCAGGAGTACATCATCCGCTCGTCGAGGAAGGAGGCGAAGAGGTCGTTGCCGAGGTCGTAGTGGGCGGAGATGTTGTGCCGCGCGCCGGTGCGGCTGTTCTCGGGGACGAGGCGGCGGGCGCGGTGCCAGAGCCCGCGCGGCGCGGCGACGGCGCGGCGGACGCCATCCATCTCGCGCAGCTCGCGGGCGGCGATGCGGATTAGGCCGACCAGGTCGTCGGTCTCCCAGCGGCCCTCGACGTAGCCCTCGCCGAGGCCGACGCTGCCGTGCAGCGGGTCGCGCCAGGCGGCCGGGTCGTTGATCGTCACCCTCGCCGTCAGTTCGGCGTCGGGCGGGCCGAAGCTCCGTTCCCGGCCGCCTTCGACGACGTCGACGCGCCCGTTCCGCAGGCGGCCGAGGACCGCGCCGACGCCGGCGCGGGCGAGGGCGTCGCGGGTCGCGATCGAGCTCATGGCGAGACGAACCCCCGCGGGCGGCTGCCGTCGGGGTGCGGGTGGTACTTCGCGCCCTTCAGCTTCAGCCGCAGCGACTGCGCGTAGATCTTCGCCACCACCTGCAGCGACATCGCCGGGTAGCGGGCGAGCAGGCCGGCGAGCGTGCGGCGGGAGAGCTCGCGGCGGCGCAGGTTGAGCGTCGCGTCGAAGGTCTTCGAAGTCTGCTGAGACCGCAAAAACCCGGGGTCTATACGGGTTTTTGCGGTCTCGGCATCGGCGCGCGGGCGGGACTCGATGTGGACGGCGATGCTCTCGCCGGGCTCCGAGGCGCGGAAGGAGTAGGTCTGGTCCATGCCCATCAGCGGTGAGACGTGGAAGCTCTTCTCGAGCTCTTCACCGAGCACCGTACCCCGGCGCTCGCCCCGTGCCAAGACGTAGGGATGGCGCTCGCCCCAGGGGATGTTCTGGACGTCGGCCACAACTGCATCTACCCGCTCGCCGTCCTTGTCGAAGCAGTAGTAGAGAGAGACCGGGTTGAAGGAGTGGCCGAAGTAGCGCAGGCCGGTGAGCAGGCGGACGGGGCCGTCGGGGCGCTCGCCCGTCGCGGTCGCGACGGCTTCGCGGGCGCACTCGTCGAGCGGCTGCGCGGGGTCGCCCATGAAGTCGCCGCGGCGGAATCGGGCCGGGGCGGCGCGGCGGGCGGAGAAGAGCGGGTAGGGGTCGAGCACTCCCGGCAGCTCCCCGAGGTCGAGGTACATGAGGAAGAGCCGGTAGCGGAACGAGTGCTCGACCGGCTCGAAGCGGCGATGGCGGATGGTGCCCTCGTAGACCGCTGACGCGAGAGGGAGGGACGGGGGGTGGGGGTCGGCGGACAACAGCGGGGAGGGTCTGGCGACCCCCACCCCCCGTCCCTCGATGACGGCGCTCATGCCGCCACCTCCTCCTCGGTCGTTTCCACCTTTTGGGTCCCCATAGGGGCACCAAGGGTGGAAACGATCTCGCCAGGGGAGAGCGAAATGTCTTTGCAGGCACGCAGCGCGCTGACGACGCCGTCCTCGTGGAAACCCCAGCCCCAGTAGGCGCCGCAGTAGTGGGTGCGGCGGTCGGGGCTGGAGATCTCGGCGTGGCGGGACTGGGCGGCGACTCCCTCGCTGGTGTAGACAGGGTGGTCGTAGGAGATCGTGCGGATCGTCTTCGCCGGGTCGATTTCCTCGCCCCGGTTGAGGGTGACGAAGTAGTGCCGGCGGGCGCGCAGCGTCTGCAGGTTGTTCATCCAGTAGGTGACGGTGGTCCCCCGCGCGGGCGTCTCGCTGAGGTGGAAGTTCCAGCTTGACCAGGCGGCGCGGCGGCGCGGCATCACCGAGGCGTCGGTGTGGAGGACGGCTTCGTTCGCCTGGTAGGGGATCGCGCCGAGAATCTCCCGCTCGGCCTCGCTCGGGTCGCCGAGCATTGCCAACGCCTGGTCGGAGTGGGTGGCGATCACGACCTGGTCGAAGACCTCGGTCTCGCAGCCCTCGGCCTCGATCCGCACCCCGTCGGGCAGGCGCTGGATCCGCCGCACAGGCGCCCGCAGCCGCACCCGGTCCCGCCACGGCGCCACGATCGCCTCGACGTAGCTGCGCGAGCCGCCGCTAACCGTCCGCCACCGGGGTCGGTCGCGGAGGCTGTACATGCCGTGGTTCTCGAAGAACTCGGCCATGAAGCTGGCCGGGAAGCTCCACATCTGCTCCGGGTCCGCGGACCAGACGGCGCTCGCTTGGGGGACGATCAGCCGCTCGACGAAGTGCCGGGAGAACCCCTGCTGCTCCAGCCAGTGGCCGAGCGTGGGCGCGGTCCCGTTCATCCCGATCAGCGCCCGCGCCTCGCGGTTGAAGCGCCGCCAGTCGCGCAGCATGCCGAGGAAGCTCGGGCTGAGGAGGTGGGCGGGGCGGGCGAAGAGGCCCCACGGCGTCCCGGAGTACTCGAAGCGGCCGCGGCCGTCGGCGACCGAGAAGCTCATGTGCGAGGGCTGGCTCGCGACCCCCAGTTCGTCCAGCAGCGCTTCGAAGTTGGGGTAGTTGCGGTCGTTGAAGACGATGAACCCGGTGTCGATCCAGTGGGTCCCGTCCTCGGCCTCGACCGGCACCGTGTGGGTGTGGCCTCCGATCCGGTCGCCCGCCTCGTAAACGACGATCTCGTGCTCGGGCGCCAGCTTGTGGGCAGCCGTCAGCCCCGAGATTCCGGTTCCGACGATCGCGATCCTCATCGGCAGTTCCTTACGAGCGAAGCCGCCGATCGGTTGCATCGGATTTCCGAACCAGTGTGGCGTTCGTCCTTTGTACCCCTACTGGCATACAAAGGACGAACGCCGACCCGTCAGCCGTACGGCCGGTAGAGGATGCGGCCGCCGAGCAGTTCGGTCACCGTCGCGAAGCGGTAGCCGCGGCCGCGCAGCGTGTCGATGATTCGCGGCAGCGCCGCCAGGGTCTCGCCCCGCGGGCCGCCGCCGTCGTGCATGAGGACGATCGAGCCGGGCCCGGTGTGGCCGACGACGTTGGCGTAGATCGCCTCGCTGCCGGGGACCGACCAGTCGCGCGGGTCGACGTCCCAGTTGACCGTCCGCATCCCGAGGCTGCCGGCGGTGGCGATGACGCCTGCGTTCACCCCGCCTCCCGGCGGCCGGAACAGGCACGGCCGGAAGTGGGTGTAGTCCTCGATCCGCGTTGCGGCGCCGGCGATCTGCGCGTAGCCGGGGAATTCGACGTGGTCCATCGTGTGGTCGCCGATCTCGCTGCCCTGGGCGAGAATCTGGCGCATCGCCTCCTCGCGCCCCGGCATCACCTGGCCGACCTCGAAGAAGGTCCCCTCGACATCCTTTTCGCGCAGCACCCGGAGGAAGTCGTCGGTGTAGTCGCTCGGGCCGTCGTCGAAGGTGAGGGCGACGACGTTGCGGTCGCGCGGGCCGTTGGTGACCAGGCCGGCGCTGCCGCCGGTGCAGCCGACCGCGCGCACGGGGCGCAGGCGGAAAGCCTCGGTGCCGCGGGCGGGCAGGGAGCGGGCGCAGCGCCGCCGCACCTCGCAGCCGTTGCTCTGCAGGGCTTGCCATTTGTAGCGGCCGGGGGAGAGGCCGGCGTCTTCCGGCACGAAGGCGACGACGAGCTTGCCGGTGGCCGGCCTCTTGACGGCGGCCGGCGCGCTGCTTCTCTCCACCGGCTTCCCGTTCCCGTCGAGGACGACCAGCCCAACCCGCCGGTGGGGCTTGCGCCCGCCGAGGCAGAGCAGGCGCGATCCCTTCCCGGCCGTGCCTCTCTCGCCGAGCCCGAGGCAGAGGTAGCGGGCGCCGGCGCGGCGCACGTCCGGGCGCGCGTCCAGCTTCGCCAGGGCAACGGGCTTCGCCGTCCGCACCGTGAAGACCAGCTCCCGCCCGGCCTGAAACAGGTCGGCGTGCTGCAGTCGTTGCCCGATCCCCCGAACTGCATCAACTTGTCCATCTGCTGGGTAGACAAGTTGATGCAGTTCGGTTGGGGCGGCTGGAGAGGGGGTGGCAAGGGCCGCCCCGGCGGCGAGGGCGGCGGCGCACAGGATCTTGCGGGAGAAGGAGACGGGCAGGCGCACCCATTTCATCACTACCGTGTTCGGTCCAGTTGTGACCCACCTCCGGCAGAAGAAGCGCACCCTCCTCGCGCTGCCCCTGGCTCTCGTCGTCCTCGCCGCCCTCCTCGTGGGCGCTTCGGCGAGCGCCGCGCCGGCCGGGACCGGCGGCGCCGGGCAGGTCGAAAGCGGCGGCAACGTCAGCAACTCAGCATTCGACCGCCAGGGCCAGTGGGTCTGGTACGTCTCGCGCTCGGAGGGCGGCAGCGTCGGCGCGATTATCGCCCGCGCCAAGCGCAACGACGTCGGCACCGTCTATATAAAGGCGGGCGACGGCAGCGGCGCCTGGAGCCAGTTCAGCCGCGGCCTCGTCACCGCCCTGCACCGCGGCGGCCTCAGCGTCTGCGCCTGGCAATTCGTCTACGGCGACAACCCCGTCGCCGAGGCCCGGGTCGCCGCCGCGGCGGTGAAGAAGGGGGCCGACTGCTTCGTGATCGACGCCGAGGCCGACTACGAGGGCAAGTACGCCTCCGCCGACCGCTACATCCGCGCCCTGCGCGCCCGGATCGGCGACGCCTACCCGCTCGGCCTCGCCGCCTTCCCTTATGTGGACTACCACCCGTCCTTCCCCTACTCGGTCTTCCTCGGGCCGGGGGGCGCGACCTACAACCTGCCGCAGATGTACTGGAAGACGATCGGCACCTCGGTCCGCACCGTCTTCGAGCACACTTACCTCTACAACCGCATCTACGGCCACCCGATCTACCCGCTCGGCCAGACCTACGAAGCGCCGGGCAGCGCCGCGATCCGGCTCTTCCGTCGCTTCGCCGCCAGCTACGGCGGCCTGGCGCCCAGCTGGTGGTCCTGGCAGGAGACCAACGGCCAGGAGTGGGGGGCGCTCGGCGCCGACAGCGCCCTGCAGCCGGTCCCCGGCTACCGGCTGGAAATCGTCCACCCGCTGCTGAAGCGCAAAGCCGGCGGCGACATGGTCGTCTGGGCGCAGGAGCACCTCGTCGCCGCCGGCGCCGACCTCCCCATCACCGGCATTTTCGGCCGCCAGACCGCCCGCGCGGTCCGCCTCTTCAAGGAAGCCCACGGCCTGCCCGCCAACGGCATCATCGACACCGAAACCTGGAACGCCCTCCTGGCCTTCACGCCCTACCGCCCGCGCTGGACCGCCGCCGGGGCGAGCACCACGATCACGGCCCGCGGGAAGGCGGCGACCCGCCCGCTCTCGGCGAGCCTGCCGGCCAAGGCCTACGAGATCCCGCCGAAATGAATCCCGCGGTTCCTTGCGGACGGTGAGCGACCGAAAGGAACCACGGAACGGGTTCAGGCGCTGATTCGCGTCGTCAGCCGGCCGAGGGTCGGCGAGGTGATGACGACCTCGTCGCCGTCGGCGAGCCAGACGCGCGGCTTGCGCCCCATGCCGACGCCCTCCGGGGTGCCGGTGGAGACGAGGTCGCCGGGCTCGAGCGTCATCAGCTTCGAGAGCTGGACGACCAGCTGGGGGATGCTGAAGATCAGGTCGTCGGTGGCGCCGCTCTGCATCTCCTCGCCGTTGAGGGTGAGGCCGATGCCGATCTTGTCCGGCGGTCCCGCCTCGTCGGGGGTCACCAGGTAGGGACCGCACGGCGCCGAGCCGTCGAAGACCTTGCCCGGCATCCACTGCGGCGTCGCCCCCTGCAGGTCGCGGGCCGACAGGTCGTTGAGGAGCGTGTAGCCGGCGACGTAATCGAGCGCCTCGGCCTCGGCGACCTCCTTCGCCCGCTTGCCGACGACGAAGGCGACCTCGGCCTCGTAGTCGGTCTTGCCGGTCGGCACCTGCACGGTCGCCCCGTCCGCCACCAGCGCGTTCGGGTACTTGGCGAAGATCGTCGGTACCTCCGGCAGCGCGTCGACGTCGACCCCGACCTCAGCCGCGTGCTTGCGGTAGTTCAAGCCGATGCAGACGATCTTCTCGGGGTCGGGGATCGGCGCCAGCAGCTGCACGGCCGAGAGGGGGTGGGAGGGAGCGCCGGTGTCGCCGAGCCGGCCGCGCAGGTCCTCGACCCGCCCGTGGGCGATCAGCTCCTTGAGGCTCCCCCGGTGTGGTTCTCCCAAGAGCGCCCAGGCGTCGACGACCCGGTCGTCCTCGAGCAGCCCCGCCCGAGGTCCGTCGCCCGCGTCGAAAGTCAGCAGCTTCATCGTGCGTCGGCTATTCCAGCGCGAAGGTCGCGGCGACCGTCGCTTCGACGGTCGACTTGCCGGGCTTCACCGGTGGCGCGGCCACTTCCTCGCCCTTGGGCGATGCAGCGCCCCGCGTGCCGGAGACAGGGGTCACCCCGCCGCCCTCGGCGATCGTGATCGCCGGGCCGAGCGTCGCCCCGGCCCCGGCCGCCAGCAGCCCGGCCTTGGCTTTCGCCTTTTCCAGAGCTTCGACCAGGGCGGCGTTGTAGGCCGCTTCCCGGTCGCCGACGAAGAACCGCGGACCGCGGGTGCTGGTCGCACCGGCGGCCACCCCGGCCGCGATCAGATCGCCGGCGCCCTCCGCCTGGTGGGTGACGACGGAGACCCCCTCGCTGGCCCTGTAGACGGGGCGCGTCCCGCGCTCGACCCGCCGCACAGAGATCGAGCCCGTGGTCACGTCCCCGGCCCCAACCCCCGGAATGCGCTGCGCAGCCGCAATCACGGCCTGCACCCGCTTGGCCACGATCCCCAACGCAGCAGCCCGCCCCGTCCGTTCCTTGCTCACCGCAAAGCGAACTTCCGCGGCGTCGTTCGGAACCTGCCGTTCAACCGTCGCGCTGACGCTAACCGTCCGTTCGACTGCCGCAGCGGCAGCAGGTGCCGCCAAGGCGACAGCCACCACCAGCATGAAAAAAAGACGCCGCATCCGCCGAATCATCGCATCGGCCGGGGGGTGCGGGTGGGGTGCCCCTCCCACGAAGGCTCAAGAAGCCACGGTGGCGCCCATAAGTCCATCCAGCTGCGCGACGGTCTTCGGGGGAGGGGCACCCCACCCGCACATCATTAGGCCCGAGCCGGCTCCGGCTCCGCCTCGAACGCGGTGTCGACCAGCGTCTCCCGCTCGATGTCGCTCTCCCGCACCAGCCACAACGCCAGCACTGCCCCCGCGAACGAGAGCAGGGCGCCGAGCACGAGGATCTCGTTCAGGCCGTGGATGAAGCCCTGTTCGGCGGCGTTCCGCGCCGCGTCCTGGGCCCCGGCCGGCAGCGCGGAGACCGCCTGGGGCAGCGCGCCCGAGGAGGTCGCCTCGACGAGGCCGCGGGCCTGGTCGTGATCGAGCGAGCCGCCCGCGACCGACTGCGTCTTCGCCGCGCCGGCGCCGAGGAAGATCGCTCCCCAGGTGGCGATGCCGACCGCGATCCCGACCTGCCGGAAGGTGTCGTTGATCCCGGCCGCCATCCCGCTCTGCTCTTTCGGCACCACGCTGAGGGCGACGTCGGCGATCACCGGGTTCAGCAGCCCGACGCCGACGCCGCTGATGAGGAAGCCGAGCAGCAGCGCGGTCCACTCCGAGTCCACCTGCAGGCCGGACATCAGCGCCAGCCCAACTCCCGTCAGCGCCAGCCCGGCTGCCATCAGGTAGCGGGCCTGGACCCGCGCCAGCGCCATCCCCGAGAGCGGGGCGACGATGAACGAGGCAACCGTGATCGGCAGGTAGCGCAGCCCGGCTTCGATCGGCGAGAGGCCGAGGAAGCTCTGCAGGAAGAGCGTCAGGTAGAGGAACAGCGCGAACATCGACCCCGAGACCGCGAAGGCCGCCAGCTGCACGCCGGTGAAGGCGCGCCGGCGGAAGAGACCAAGCGGGAGCATCGGTTGCTCGACGCGCCGCTCGATCGCGAAGAACGCAGCCAGCAGCGCCGCCGCGGCGGCGAAGAGGCCGACGATCAGGGCGCTGCCCCAGCCCTCGTCGTTGCCGCGCACCAGCGCCAGCACCAGCAGGAAGAGCGCGCTGGAGAAGGTGACGAGCCCGCCCCAGTCGATCCGGGTCGCGTTCGGGTCGCGGGACTCGGCGACCTTCCAGTAGGTGACGGCGATCGCCGCCAGCCCGATCGGCACGTTCAGCAGGAAGACCGACTCCCAGCCGAAGGCGTCGGTGAGGACGCCGCCGACCAGCGGGCCGACCGCGACCGCGATCCCGATCGTGCCGCCATAGATCCCCATCGCCATTCCGCGTTCGGGGCCGCTGGGGAACTCCTGGGCGACCAGCGCCAGGGAGACGGAGAACATCACCGCGCCGCCGACGCCCTGCAGGCCGCGCGCGAGGTTGAGGAAGGTCGGGTCCGGCGCCAGCGCGCAGAGCAGCGAGGCGACGGAGAAGATGCCGAGGCCGATCGCGAAGACGCGGCGGCGGCCGAGCCGGTCGGCGAGCGAGCCGGCGGTCAGCACCAGCGCCGCGAGCGAGAGCGCGTAGGCGTCGATCACCCACTGCAGGTCGGTGAAGCTGCCGCCGAGGTCCCGCTGGATCGCGGGCAGCGCCGTGTTGACCACGGTGATGTCGAGCAGCAGCATGAAGGTGGCGACGCAGACCGCCCCGAGCGTCCACCACTTGCGATTGGTGGCGCCGGAGGAGCTGTTCGCCGTCTGGGTCGAGTCCATTTGAAGTCTCCTGGTCATCGAGTACAATTCGTAAGGCAACCTTGTCAGGTCTCCTTACAACAAGGCGACCTTATCAGGCTTCCTGACGAAATGACTTACGTACCCAAGGACCCCGCCAACTGGATCCCCCTCCCGGGGCTGCTCGACATCGCCTCCGAGGCGCTGTTCGCCGAATTCCGGGTCGAGCTGGAAAAGTCCGAATACGGCGACATCCGGCCCACCCACGGCTGCGTCTTCCGTTTCGTCCAGGACGAGGGCCTGCGCCTCACCGAGATCGCCGAGCGGGCGAAGCTGACCAAGCAGTCGGTGGGGGAGATCGTCGACGACTTGGTGCAGCGCGGCTACGCGAAGCGGATCCCGGACCCCGACGACCGCCGCGCGAAGCTGATCTGCCTGACCGAGCGCGGCGAAGCCGCCCAGGCGCACGGCCGCAAGCTCTTCGCCAAGGTCGAGAAGCGCTGGGCCGAGCGCTACGGCGCCGAGCGGATCGCCGCCCTGCGCGAGCTGCTCGAGGAGATCGCCGCGGCGGAGGCCCCCTTCGCAGCGCCGGAGCTCGCCCACGCCGAGCCCGCGGCCGCCTGACCCGGCAGGGAACCGCGCCGAGCCGCCGAATCCCTTCCCGATGCCGTTCGACCTGCGCTCCACCGACAAGCTCCTCGAGGGCCTCGTCGTCCTCTTCTACGCCGCCATCGGCCTAGCCCTGCTGGCGACCCTGCTCGGCTCGCCCGGCTGGGGATTCCTCTTCCTCCTCCTCGGCTCCGCCGGCCTAGTGGTCCGCACCGCGCTTGAAGTCCAGCAGCGCCCCCGCAGCCGCCCCGCCCAAAGCCCGCCGCCCCCCGCCAACCGCTAGATTTGCCCCCCGGGCCGCCGCGCGGCCCATCCCGAAGCACCCCTCGGGGGCGTAGCTCAGTTGGTTAGAGCGCCGGCCTGTCACGCCGGAGGTCGCGGGTTCGAGTCCCGTCGCTCCCGCTTCGGCGATCGCTGCCTCGGCCGAGGCTAGCCCTCTGCTGCTGCGAGCGCCTCGGTCGTCGCCGGGCCCGTCTTCAGGGCCTCCGATCGCGTATAGCGCTGGCCCTGCGTCCATGCATGTGGACCGTCGTGTCGGATTGGCTTCTCGAGGGTGAAGCCGCGCTCGAGGTCGAGAAGGATTACCTGCTGGCGTTCCCCGAGGTGACGATTTGGGGAATCCCTAAGCCCACCCACCATCGCCTCGGCCACTCGCCGGTCGAGGTCGCTTCCGCCGCGCAGCTTGGCGATGTGCTCTTCGGTGACCGGCACGTCGGGACGGCGCTCGATGATCCGTGGGAACTCCGGGAATATCGTCCGTTCCGTGTAGAAGCCGAGATACTCGACGCTATCTCGGAAGCTCCGCTTCGGCTGGCAGATGTAGGCACCCAGCCGCTCGAACTCAGGCCGGGCGAGGGTCGCGGCGACGACGACCGTATCCGCGTTCGCAACCGTGGGGGAGGTGGAGCGCCGGGGAAGCTTGCGCTCGGCGGCTTCTTCGCCGAAGACGCGCGGCGCGAGCATCTCGACGTCGCCGTGGCGGGCGCGTCGCATCTCAGCCACCAGCAGGGAGAAGGAGGCGCGGTCGTTGAGGTAGAGGACCGTCTGCTTAAGCACGTCCGTCAGCTGGTCGACTGCGATCACGAGGCGGAAATCCCCGCGGTCGAGGCTGCGGCCCACGTTCTCTTCCCAGGCGAGGGGATCGAAGGCCTCCGGAGCACGTTCCCGCATCTCATCGACCAGGTCGGCGCCCAACCGGTCAGTCAGCAGGCGGCGAAACTCGCCGAACTTCATCCCCTTCAGCGATCCGGCGTACTCGAGCACCTGCCCGAGTACCTCTCGCCTGGACCCGGCGTTGCGGTCGAGCTTGCACTCGCAGAGGGTGATGATCCCGTCCTCGTCGACGGCGACGACGTCGATCCGGCCTCCCTCGGGCGTGGAGACCTCCCGCGCAACGACGACCGCCCGCTCGGCCTGCGCAGTCAAGGACCGCTCGAAGGTTTCCTGCACGACCGCCTGGAACTCCGCCTCCGCCTGGAAGCCCGCCGGCTCAGCCGGCAGCCAGCCATCGTTACCGCGGATCAGCAGGTCCATGGCGACAGGCTAAATCAGCTTCCGCTTGGAAGCGGACCTTGCTGAGTTCGTCGACCCGGACCCACCAGACGCGCCGGTGTAGCGAACATCTCACCGGTGCCAACCGGTCCGTTCGCTATCCGTGTCGCATGCGGCAGGGGCGGCGAAAGTGAAAGAGCACCTTCTCGGCGATAGCGACCGGGCGGCGCTTCAGAGCCTGATTCCGTTGGCCGGCGCGCTCGGGGCCGGGACGATCTTCGGCTTGTTCTTCGGCGGGCGGAAGCGGGCCGGGTTTGCGGTGTTCGAAATCTTCGCGATGGTCTCGGTGCTGGTCGCGGTGGGATCGACCGCGTACTTCGCCATCGCCCTCCTCCACGCCAATGAACCAATCACGGACTCGGACCTGACCAAGACCGCGACGCCGCTGATCCTCGCTGCCTTCCTGCTGGTCTTCGTCAGCATCCTCTCGCGGCTGCCGGGCTCCTTCGATCGATTGTTGATGTTGGTCCCTCTCGCGTTCGGGGCAGCGACGGTCGCGGCTGTGATCGCGGGGCTGTCGGCCTGGAACACCGATCCTTCTCACGCCATCCTCGCCGCCATCCTCGTCCTTGTCGTCGGCGCGATCCTCAGCCTTCTCACCGCCTGGTTCGACCGGATGGACTTGAGCTGGGACAGGCGGACCAGCTACAGGCGGATGCTCCAGCTGGCGGGAGCGGGCTACCTCTCGGAGCGGCGGACCCTGGGCTTGGGCCTACCGGCCGCAACCGCGGAAGAGGAGCGCCCGACCATCGCCTGCTGGGTCCAGAGGGGCCGCCTCTATCTCGACACCTCAGCGCTGCGAAGCCTGCGGGCCCTGGCCGATGCCGGCTGGGACGACCATGCCCAGTCGAAGGCGCCGGCGCCGTCCGGCTCCCGGCTTCTGCTGCGGGTTAAGGTCGGAGTCTGGCTGCCGGTGGTGCGGCCCCGTCGCCGAGCGCAGCTGGTGACGCTCGAGTCCCGCGAGCGCCGCGATCACGACCTCAGCGCCAACGAGGACGGTCTCTTCGACGTAACTGGCCTCGGGCTGATCGGCTAGCCGCGGCGCTGCACCCGACACCTAAAACTCGGGAAGTCCGAGGCAAGATTTTTTGAAATGCCCGCATCTTCCGCTCGCGGCGGGAGTTGTCCTGAGTACTGTGCCGTCGATGAGTCAGGTGAGCGCCGAGCGGGGGCGCGTTTTCGGGTTCGGCAGGATCGGCGTCGTCTGCGCGCTGGTCGCCGCCGCTGCGCTGCTGTTGCCGGTGACGAGCTCCGCGGTGGCGGGGACCATCGCCGGCACCGTCACCAAGGCCGCGGACGGCTCGCCTCTGCAGGGGATCGAAGTCTGCGCCTACGGTTACTCGGGTGGCTTCGGCGGCTGCGGTGAATCCGACGCGGGCGGGGACTTCGCGATCGCCGGCCTTGCCGCCGGCAGCTACCGGGTCGCCTTCGAAGGGGGCTCGAAATTTGCCACGCAGTACTACGACGGCATCGATGCCTGGTTCGACGCGACTCCCGTCAGCGTCGGTGCCACCGCAACCACCTCGGGCATCGATGCCGCGATGAAGGAAACGGGCTCGATCGGGGGCACCGTTACTGACGCTGCCGACGACGAACCGATTGCCAGCGTGATGGTCTGCGCCGAAATCGAACGCGGACCTTCCGCCTGGACCTATTGCGACGAAACCGGCGGCGACGGCAGCTATGCGATCGACGGCCTCGGGCCCGGCGACTACGAGGTCTCCTTCCGGGGCACCCTGGCCGAAACTTCTCCCGGCGAATTCACGCCGGTTAACTACGTCACCCAGTACTACGACGGCAAGGCTCGCGAAAGCGAAGCCGACCCGGTCACGGTCGGCGAAGGAGATTCGCTGACGGGCATCGACGCGGCGATGGAGGAAGGGGCCGAAATCGCCGGGGTCGTCGTCGCGGCGGCCGACGGCGAACCGCTCGAAAACGTCCAGGCCTGTCTCTGGGTGGCCGCGACTGGCGCGCAGGGACGGTGCGCCTCCACCGACTCCGACGGGAACTACCTCCTGTTCGGCCTGCCCGCCGGCAACTACAAAGTCGGGTTCGGGGTCGAAAGCTTCGGCTCGCCGTATACGCCCCAGTACTACGACGACAAGCCGACCCTGGCCACGGCGGACGCCGTCGCCCTCACCGCCGGGTCCCGCACCGAAGGTATCGACGCCGAGATGCACGAAGCCGGGAAGGTCTCCGGCACCGTGACCAACGCAGCGGGCGGGGCCGGCATCGAAGGCCTGCAGGTGTGCGCACAGCCGGTGCAGTCCGGCCCCTCGCGGTGCGCATCGACCGAGGCCGGCGGCGATTACACGATCGAAGGGGTGCGGCCCGGGAAATACGTGGTCGAATTCCGCGGTCCTCCCAACTATCTCCAGCAGTACTACCCGGGCAAGGCGGACTTCGCCGAAGCGGCGCGGATCACGGTCGCCGCGGAAGCGACGACCTCCGGGATCGATGCCTCGCTGCAGGCGGCGGGCCTGATCAAAGGCAAAGTGACCGCCGCCGCCAGCGGCAATGCGGTCTCCGAAGTCGAAGTCTGCGCCGCGCTGTCGACCGCGACCTCGTTCAACTACGGGGGATGCACCCACTCGGCAGCGGACGGGACCTACACGATCGGCGGCCTCGCCGGCGGCAAATATGACGTGCGGTTCGCGCCGGGTTATGGCGAAGTCGGCCCTGGCGAAAACGGGAAACAGAACTTCCTCACCCAGTTCTACAAAGGCGCCTCCAGCCGCGGCGCTGCGTCCCCCATCGCCGTCACCCTCGGCCAGGCGACCTCGGGCATCAACGCCGCGATGCAGGCCGGCGGGAAGGTGAGCGGCCACGTCACCGCCGCCGACACGGGGAAAGGCCTGGCGGCCTACGTCTGCATCCTGCCGACGGTCCGTGGCGGGGACGAAGGCTGCACCTTCGCCGACAGCAACGGCGACTACACCCTGCGCGGACTGCGCAGCGGCAGCTACAAGGTCCGCTTCGGCTCAGGGCCGTCGAGCCTCGGGTACGTGCGGCAGTACTACGCGGGTAAGGCGACGAGGAAAGAAGCGAACCTGGTTTCGGTCAGCGCCGGGTCCACCACCTCGGGCATCGACGCCACGCTGCAGCGTGGCGGCACGCTCAGCGGGACGGTGACCGATGCGGACACCGACGAACCGCTCGCCGGGATCTCCGTCTGTGTGGGCTTCTACTTCGCCTGCGACACGACCGCCGCCGATGGCACCTATGAGTTGACCCTGCCGACCGGCGCCTACAAGGTGTACTTCGGAGGTCCCTCTTTCGGGGGCCCCGGCCCTGAAAGCCAGGACTACGCGCCGGTCTATTACCACGACGCCTTTTCCTGGGAAGAGGCTACGAAGGTGGCAGTTACGGCCGGCGGGGCGACCCCCGGCATCGACCAGGCGATGCACGAGGGGGCCCGCATCGCCGGCACCGTCGTCGACGCCGTCGATAAAGACCCGATCGGCGAAATCTCCGTTTGCGTGAGCGATCCCGCCACCAGTTCCGGCGCTTGCGACCGCACCGACGAGCTGGGCAAATACGAAATCGAAGGCCTGCCGGCGGGCAGCTATCGCGTCCGCTTCTCTTCCGAACGGGGATGGCCGATGGGGGGCAGCGCCGGCTATGCCCCGCTCTTCTACGAGAACTCGCCCACCCCCGAGGGCGCAACCCTGCTCGACCTCGGCTTCGGTGAGGTAGCCGCGGGAGTCGACGCTGAAATGGGGAGGGGCGGGAGCGTCGCCGGAACCGTCACCCGCGCTTCCGACCACGTCCCGCTGTCCGGCGTCGGGGTCTGCGCGGTCCCGGCGGACAGCAAAGAAGAATCGGGCGAAGCCTGCGCTTTCAGCGAAGAAGACGGCGCTTACAAAATCGAAGGGCTGGCGGGCGGCGACTACGTGGTCGCCTTCTACCCCGGCCAGCAGTCGATGCAGACCCCGAGCCTGATGCACCAGTACTACGACGGGGCCCTGAAATGGAGCGACGCGACGCCGGTCTCGGTGACCGTTGGGGAGGTCACCGGGGGCATCGACGCCGCGCTTGGAGTCGGCGGGAAGATCACGGGACGGGTCACCGCCGCCGCCGACGGAGCGCCGCTCGAAGGCGTGGACGTCTGCGCTTTCGAACCGACCGGCGAAGAACCGGTTGCCTGCGAAACCTCCAACGGGCACGGCGAATACGCGCTCGCGAACCTCGCCCCCGGCTCCTACAAGCTGAAGTTCAGCGCCCTTTTCTACGAAGGCGAAGAAGAACCGTTTGCAGAAGAAGAAGGCGAAGCGGTGCCGCCGCGCGAAGAATTCCTCACCCAGTTCTACAGCGGCAAAAACTCACTGGCGACGGCGAGCGAAGTCGGGGTGGCTGCCGGCGGGACGACGGCGGGCGTCGACGTCCAGATGGTGAAGCCCGGCGTCATCGTCCTTGAAGACCCGCCGGTGGACAGCGGAGCAACCACGCCTCCGCCCGCACCCGCGGGCGCCGCGCCCACGCCGAAGCCGAAACCGAAGCCGTTGCGGTGCCGCAAAGGCTTCTTGAAGAAGCGCGTGCACGGCAAGGTGCGGTGCGTGAAGAAGCACCGCCACAAGCAGCGCCGCGCCCAGCGCTAGCGGCTAGTAACGGGGGGGCTGATCCCGGTACGCCGGATCGCGAACTTCGCGTCGTTCTTCGACCGGCGGCACCTCGCCGGGGGCGAGGGGGCGGGTTCGGCGGGACCAGACGATTTCCTGGAAGAGGCCGATCAGGAGGCCGACCGCGCCGGCGATCATGAGGATCACGCCGATGGTGTCGATGCTGACGCCTTGGACGTGGAAGTTGGTCGCGAACTTGAGGATCGCGCCGACGGCTATGAGGAAGATGCCTGCTCCAATAGTCATGGCGGCTGAATACCCCGGGTTTGGATCGACAAACCGGTGCGGACGGGTTGTCGTTCCGACCTTATCCCCGCTATAGGCAGGACAAGGTCGGAAGGGTCAGGCTCGGAGCGAAGTCCACAGCCGGCGCTCGGCGTCGAGCACATGCTCGGCTCCCGACCCGACCGCCTCCCACAGCTCCGGCCGCGGCTCGTCGTCTTCGCTCGCCGCCCGGAACGCTTCCGCCAACTCGGTCCACCTCGCCGCCGCCTCCTTCGCCAGGGGTGCCTCCTCTCGTCCCGCCTCGGCCAGGAACCTCGAATACATCAGCCGGAAGCAGCCGCCGCCGGTGCCGCGGCGCTCGATCACCTGGTAGGCGAAGCGGGCGCACCACTGCCAGTCGTCAACCGCCTCCGGCCAGGAGCCGGCCTCGGCCGCGAGGCGCTCCAGCGCCGGGACGCCGGCGAACTCGCCGAAGGGCGGCTCCAGCATCTCGCTCGCCGCGCGGGCGATCGCCCGCGGCACCGCCGCCTCCAGCGCCGCGCGGTCGACGTCGCCCGCGACGGTGAACATGTGGCCTTCGAGCGGGTAGGCGGGGTGGCCGCTGTGGCGGGCCCGCGCGAGGTTCTCCAGGCGCGTCGTCTGCAGCTCCTCGAAGCCGGTGTCGGAGAGCCGGGCGACCTCCTCGTCGTAGCCGGCGAGGACCACCGCGTGCCCCGGGAAGTGGGCCGAGTTGCCGTAGTGGTCCAGGTAATAGATGTCGGTGAGGAGCAGCGCCGGCCGGCCCCCGTCGACCGTCGCCCGCGCCGCCTCCCAGGCCGCGGCGCCGTCCTCCTCGGCGAAGGTGGCCAGCTCCAGCGCCGCCCCGGTCAGCTCGCGGAAGGTCTCCTCCAGGCGCGCGGTGCGGCCGTTGAACCAGCGCGTCGGTGAGCCGTCGTCGAGCGCCAGGTAGTAGAAGCCCGCCCCGGCGCCCAGCCCGAAGGCCATCTCCTCGCTGATCTCGACCCCGTGGAAGGCGAGCAGGTTGCGCAGGGCGGTCGAGCCGCAGTGGTTGCCGGGGGTGTGGGTGAAGCCGGGGACGGAGGGCATCGCCCAATAGTCTCCCGCGCCGATGCACGATCTCGACTTGAACCTCCTCCGCTGGATGCGCACGCACGGCCACTCGCCGGGCATCGAGGGTGCCGCGGTCGCGCTCGGCAAGGCCGGCAACAACGGCCTCGTCTGGTTTGTCCTCGGCGCGGCGCTGGCCCTCCTCGACAGCTCGCGCTGGGAATCGTGGCTGATCTGCGCCCTGCTGGGTCCGGTCGCGATCGGGGTCAACTACGCGATCAAGCTCGCCGTCAAGCGCCCGCGGCCGGTGCTCGAGGGCCTGCCGCCGCTCGGCGGCGCCCCCAGCGGCCTCAGCTTCCCCTCCGCCCACGCCACCTCCTCCTTCGCGGTGGCAACGGCGATGGTCCGGGTCGACCCGGCGATGGCCGGCGCCTTCGTCGTCGCGATCGCGCTCTCGCTCGGCCGCCCCTACCTCGGCATGCACTACCCGTCCGACGTCCTCGCCGGCGCCTTCATCGGCGTCGCCCTGGGCCTGATCGTTCCGCTCACCTTCTGATGGCAGGCGCGCGATGAAGGTCGGGATCGTCGGGCTGCCGAACGCCGGCAAGTCGACCCTCTTCAACGCCCTGACCAAGGGCGGCGCCCAGATGGGCGACTACCCGTTCACGACGATCGAGCCCAACGTCGCCGTCGCCCAGGTCCCCGACGAGCGGCTCGAGCAGGTCGCCGCGACCGTCGGCGCCTCGGAACGGGTGCCGGCGAAAATCGACTTCCACGACATCGCCGGCCTGGTCAAAGGCGCCTCCGAAGGCGAGGGGCTCGGCAACCAGTTCCTCGCCTCGATCCGCGAGACCGACGCGATCTGCCACGTCGTCCGCTGCCACGCCGACTCCGG
>Ga0164302_10000041_pt1 | contig 26188 bp, 22 predicted proteins | sample Whisoiple_202_MG_FD_109714 | JGI IMG/M metagenome (GOLD analysis project Ga0164302, IMG submission 109714) | Soil microbial communities amended with pyrogenic organic matter from upstate New York, USA - Whitman soil sample_202_MG | ecosystem: Environmental > Terrestrial > Soil > Agricultural... | reverse complement strand
GCCGCTCGCGGACGACGCGCTCCATCCGGTAGAGGCCGATCCGGAAGGCCTCCTGGATCAGCTCGCCGACCGTGCGCAGGCGCCGGTTGCCGAAGTGCTCGTACTCGTCGAGGTGGTCGTAGACCTGCTCGCGGGGGTAAGTGATGGCCTCCGCTGCGTAGTCTTTGATCGGGTTCTCCTCGTCGATCTCCTCCGGGATCCCGAGCAGCTTCGGCAGCGTCACCAGCTCCTTGACCAGGGCGATGATGTCGTCGTGCGTCAGGACCCGCGTCTCGAGGTCGATATCGAGGTCGAGGCGGGCGTTGAGCTTGTAGCGGCCGACCCGGGTGAGGTCGTAGCGCTTGGGGTCGAAGAAGAGCTGCTCGAGCAGCGCTTTGGCGGCGTCGACCGACGGCGGCTCGCCCGGTCGCTGCTTTTTGAACAGCTCGATCAGGGCGCCCTCTTCGGTCCTCGTGACCTCGGTGTCCGCCTCGATCGTGTGGCGGACGTAGACAGAGTTGTCGAACATGTCGAGGAGCTGCTGGTCCTCGACGTAGCCCATCGCGCGCAGCAGGACCGTGACCGGAAGTTTCCGCTTACGGTCGATGCGGACGAAGACTTTGCCTTTTTTGTCGACTTCGAGCTCGAGCCAGGACCCACGGGCGGGCATCAGGTTGGCGATGAAGACCTGCTTTTCAGGGTCCTTCGGCGCCATCACGTAGGCGCCCGGCGAGCGGACCAGCTGCGTCACGACGACGCGCTCGGTGCCGTTGATGATGAAGGTCCCGCGCTCGGTCATCCAGGGGAAGTCGCCCATGAAGACGGCCTGCTCCCGGATCTCTCCGGTCTCCTTGTTCTGGAAGGCGACGGTCGCGGTCAGCGGACGCGAGTACGTCATGTCCTTCTCGCGGCACTCCTCGATCGTGTGCGGCGGCTCCTCGAACTTGAAGGCACCGAAAACGATCTGGAGGTTCCCCGTGTAGTCCTCGATCGGGGATATGTCGTTGATCGTCTCCCGAAGTCCACCTTCCTTCGGATCCGTGAGCGCCTCAAACGAGCGGCGCTGGATGTCGATCAGATGTGGGACTTCAAGCGGGTTCTCTAGGCGGGAAAAGCTCCTACGGGTTACGGGGGCAGCGTTGGAACGTGCCAAAGTCGGCGACTCCTCGGGCGGTCAGAGGGACGTGGATACAGCGCAGATACAGGCAGGGGCACTCAAAAGACGCGCGACCGGGGAAAATAACACACGGCCGCGCGCGGCCTCGAGCTTGGCTCCCTGAGCGGGATTGCGCGGGGCGAGATCGAACTCTAGGCGAGCTCGACCGTCGCGCCCGCCTCCTCGAGTTCGGCTTTGAGTTTGTCGGCCTCGTCGCGCTCGACGCCCTCTTTGATCGCTTTCGGAGCCTCGTCGACGAGCGCCTTGGCCTCTTTCAGGCCGAGACCGGTCGCCGAACGGACCACCTTGATCACCGGGACTTTCTGCCCGCCGACCTCTTTGAGGACGACGTCGACGGTCGAGGACTCCTCGGCGCCGCCCTCGTCGCCACCGCCACTGCCGCCGGCGGCGGCCGGCGCGGCAGCCGCGACAGCGGTCGCGGAGACGCCGAACTCCTCCTCGAGCGCTTTGATCCGCTCGGAGAGCTCGAGCACCGAGATGCTTTTCAGCTCCTCGATCCAGTCCTCGGTTGAAGTTTTGGTTGCCATCTGTCGCTACCCCTCTTCCTCGTTTGAATCTTGATCTGAAGTCGTGTCCTCGGAAGCCTCCGCCGCCGGAGCCTCCTCAGCTTTCTCGTCCTCGGCCGGAGCCTCCTCGGCCTCAGCTTTGGGCTCCTCGGCGGTCGGCTCCTCGGCCTCCGCTTTCGGCTCCTCCGCAGGAGCCTCCTCGGCGGCCGGAGCCTCCTCGGCGGCGGCCGGAGCCTCGCCGGTGACCAGGCCTTTCTCGGCGATCTGCCCGAGCTGCAGCGCCAGCCCCTGGATCATCGAGCCGAGACCGCGCACGAGACCGGTGAGCGGGCTGGCGACTACACCGGCCAGCTGGCCGTTCAGCACTTCGCGGCCGGGCAGTTTGGCGATCGATTTGAAGGCGACTTCGTCGAGCGAGGTCGCCTGCATGAAGCCGCCCTTGTAGGTGAGCACGTCGTGCTCTTTGTTGAAGGTCGTGATCGCCTTCGCCGCCTGGGCGGTGTCGCCACGGACGAAGGTGAGGGCGGTCGGCCCGGTGAGGAGCTCGGCCAGTCGTTCCTCGCCAGCCTCGTCGGCGGCGATTTTCGTCAGGCGGTTCTTGACGATGCGGAAGCTGGCGTCGGCTTCGCGCAGTTTGGAGCGCAGCTCGGCGGCCTGGGGAACGCTGATGCCGCGGTAGTCGACAGCAAATATCGCCTCAGATCCTTTGATCTCGGCGACGATCTCTTTTATGGCTGCTGACTTTTCTTCGCGGTTCATCGTCTTACCTGCACTGGGCTTCCGGGCAACGCCCCGCCAGTGGTCTGCGGTTAGCGGCGACGCAGTTTAAGCGGTCGCCAGCTCCTCTGCGGTCTCCCCCGCGCCGGTCGCCTCGCGATCGGCGGTTTTGCCGGCGTCGACGCGGATGCCGGGGCCCATCGTCGTCGCCAGCGTGGCGGAGAGGATGTATTTCCCCTTGGCCGAGGAAGGCTTGGCGCGGTTGATCTCCTCGATTACGGCCTGGTAGTTCTCGAGCAGCGGGTTCGCGTCGAAGCTGGCTTTGCCGATCGTCATGTGAACGATCGCCTGGCGGTCGGTGCGGTATTCGACTTTGCCGGACTTGGAGTCGTTGATCGCCTTCTCGACGTCGTCGGTGACGGTCCCGACCTTGGGGTTCGGCATCAGGCCCTGCGGGCCGAGCACGCGGCCAAGCTGACCGACGCCTTTCATCATCTCCGGGGTCGAGATCGCGACGTCGAAGTCGGTCCAGCCCTCCTGGACTTTCTCGACCAGGTCCTGGCCGCCGACGAAGTCCGCCCCGGCGGCCTCGGCGTCGCGGGCCTGCTGGCCCTGGGCGAAGACGGCTACGGTGACGTCGCGGCCGAGCCCGTGCGGCAGCGCCAGGGTCCCGCGCAGCTGCTCGTCGGCATGGCGGACGTTGACGCCGAGCAGGATGTGCAGCTCGACGGTCTCGTCGAACTTGGCGCTAGCGGTCTCCTTGATCAGGGCGATCGCCTCGGCCGGCGGGTAGGCGCGGTCGCGGTCGACCTTGTCGTACTGGGAGCGGAATCGTTTGCCGTGGGCCATGAAGTTCTCCTAGGCGACGTCGACGCCCATCGAGCGGGCGGTGCCGGCGATGATCTTCTTCGCGGCGTCGATGTCGTTGGCGTTGAGGTCGGGCATCTTCCGTTCGGCGATCTCCTGGATCTGCGCGTCGGAGATCGTCCCGACTTTGTTGACGTGCGGCTCGCCGGAGCCCTTCGAGATCCGGATCGCCTCCTTGATCAGGACGGCGGCCGGCGGCGTCTTGGTGATGAAGGTGAACGAGCGGTCCTCGTAGACCGTGATCTCGACCGGGATGATCGTCCCGCCTTCGCTCTGCGTCTGCGCGTTGAACGCTTTGCAGAAATCCATGATGTTGACGCCGTGCTGACCCAGGGCGGGACCGACCGGCGGCGCCGGGTTGGCGTTGCCTGCCTGGATCTGCAGCTTGATGAGGGTGAGGACTTTCTTGGCCATGAGCGGGTGGGGAGGGTAGCGGTCTTTGCGACCTAGATCTTCTTGACCTGGTCGTAGCCGACCTCGACCGGCGTCTCGCGGCCGAAGATCGAGACCAGCACCTTGAGTTTCGCCGCGTCCTCGTTGATCTCGGCGATCTCGCCGGAGAAGTCAGAGAGCGGGCCAGAGATGACTTTGACCGATTCCCCGATCGCGAACTGCGCCTGGGTGCGGGGGCGCTCCGCCGTCTCGCGGTGGAGCAGGCGGTCGACCTCCGGTTTGGAGAGCGGCACAGGTTTGTTCCGCGAGCCGACGAACCCGGTGACGCCGGGCGTGTTTTTGACCAGGCCCCAGGCGTCGTCGGTCATCTCCATGTTGACCAGGACGTAGCCGGGCATCGTCCGTTTCTCGGTCTGGACTTTCTGCCCGTCCTTCATCTCGGAGACCTGCTCGGTGGGGACGACGACCTGCCGCACGTTGCGGTTCTGGCTCATCGTCTGCACCCGGTGCTCGAGGTTGTGCTTGACCTTGTTCTCGTGCCCGGAATAGGTGTTGATCACGTACCAGCGATACATCTAGGAAGCCTTTGTCTCGGGACCCTCGCTAGAGGATCTGCTTGATGAGCCAGCTGAAGGCCGCGTCGAGGGCGCCGAGATAGGCGGCCGCGACGGCGACGAAGAGGATGGTGACGGCGGTCGCCTGGATCAGCGTCTCGCGATCCGGCCACTGGACCTTCTTCAGCTCCTGCCAACAGGATATGAGGAAGCCGATGAAACCGGAGCGCTGACGTTCGGCTTTCGCCTGTTTCTGTTTTTTGTCGAGCTGTTGGCGCTCGCGGCGCTTCTGCTCCTCGCGCTTGCGCTTTTCTGCTTCTTTGGCGGCCCGCTTCTCGGCCCGTTTGTCGCCGCGCGAAGTTTCCTCGGGGAGGCGCAGCGCCTCCTCGGAGGCGCCGGCGGCCATGCCGAGCTCGCGCGCCTCGACCAGGGCCTCGTCGCCGGAGATCGGAACCTGCGTGTCGTGCTGAGCCTGAGTCGGGCTCTCGTGCCCGCCGGAGCGTTTCCGCTCCTCAGCTTCCCGAGCCCGGCGCTCGGCCTTGCGCTGTGCGCGGGTCTTGGCCATCGGTGGCTACCGGGTCTCCTTATGAGGGGTGTGGTGGCCACACCAACGGCAGTACTTGCGCATCTCGATGCGATCCGGGCTGTTCCGCCGGGACTTGTTGGTCTGGTAGTTCCGTCGCTTGCACTCTTCGCAAGCCATCGTCACCGCGATGCGGACATCTCCGCGAGCCATCTTCTCCCTCGTTCCGTGCCTGAAGGTCGTCGTTACAGAAGAAAAACCCCGGGCCGAGGCACGAGGCTGAGCGAAGGATAGCGCCATGCGGAGCCTGGGGCTGGTTGCCGCCGACCACTCAGGTAAGAGTTCACACTCTCTACCCAATTCTTTGTAAAGTCGTTTTTGACGCAATGAGCGGCGGCCTCTACGACAGAGACAGCTTCGTGGAAGCGATCGAAGAGCGGATCCTCGACCCGCTGCACCGCGGGCGGGCCGGAGCGCTGCTGCTGCTCGACGTCGACGCCTTTCACATCGTCAACGACTCGCTCGGCCACGAGGCCGGCGACCGGCTGCTGGAAACGGTGGCGGCGATCCTGCGGGCGGAGTCGCGCGCCGACGACCTGCCGGCGCGGATCTGCGCCGACGAATTCGGGCTGCTGCTGCCGCGCGCGGACCCGAGCCAGGCGATGGCGACCGCCGAGCGGCTGATCGCCCTGGTGCGCGAGCGGGCCGAGCCGGCGGTCGGGGTCAGCATCGGGATCGCGACCTTCGGGGGCAGCGGCGAGGAGGCGACGGCGGAAGGGCTGATGATCACCGCCGACATCGCCCTCTGCGAAGCCAAGGAGGCGGGTGGGGGTCGCGCCGTCGACGCGGTCAGCGGGCCGAACCACAAACTGACCTGGGCCGACCGGATCCGCGAAGCGATCGACAAGCGGCGGATCGTCGTCTACGCGCAGCCGATCTTCGACCTGCGCAAAGAGTGCGTCGCCCGCGAAGAGCTGCTGGTGCGGATGCTCGACGACAACGACGATGTGATCCCGCCCTCCTCCTTCCTGCCAACCGCCGAGCAGCTGGGGCTGATCACCGAGATCGACCGGCTGGTGCTCTCGAAGGCGATCGAGCTGGCCGGCCGCTCGCAGCCGATCGCGGTCAACGTCAGCGGCGCCTCCCTCTCCGACCCGCGGCTGATCGCCGACGTCCGCGCCGCGATCGCCGACGGGCTGAACCCGGCCTGGCTGGACTTCGAGATCACCGAGACCGCGGCGATCTCGAACATGGGCGACGCCCGGCGCTTCGCCCACACCGTCACCGAGCTGGGCTGCGGGCTCGGGCTCGACGACTTCGGCACCGGCTTCAGCTCGTTCAGCTACCTGAAGGAACTGCCGATCCAGCACCTAAAGATCGACGTCGAGTTCGTCCGCGACCTTCCCTCCTCCCCCACCGACCAGCGACTGGTGCAGGCGCTCGTCCAGTTCGCCAAAGCGTTCGGGCAGGAGACCGTCGCCGAGGGCATCGAGAGCTCCGAGACCCTCGCCCTGGTCCGCGCCTTCGGGGTCGACTACGCCCAGGGCTTCCACATCGGCGAACCGGCCTTGGTCGACGGCGGCCAGCTGGCCGCGACCGCCTGAGCAATAGACGCTAGAGGCCCAGCGTTTTGGCGATGATGCCGCGCTGGATCTCGGAGGTGCCGCCGTAGATGGTCGAGACCAGCGAGGTGCGGACGAGGCGCTCCATGTCGTACTCGGAGGAGTAGCCGTAGCCGCCCATCATCTGCATCCCCTCGAGCGTCGTGCGCTTGGCGACCTCGGTGACGAAGAGCTTCACCATCGAGGCCTCCTGGGGGAGCATCCGGTCGGGGTCCTCGTCGACCATCGAGGCGACCCAGTGGGTCATCAGCCGGGCGGCCTTGAGGTCCGTGGCGAGGTCGGCGATGCGGTGCTGCAGCGCCTGGAAGGAGCCGATCGGGCGGTCGAACTGGCGCCGCTCCTTGACGTAGAGGAGGAGGTCGTCGAAGGCGCGCTGGGCGATGCCGAGCATCGTCGCGGCGAGGATCAGGCGCTCGACGTTGAGGCCGGCCATCAACTGCATCCAGGCCTGGTTGACCTCGCCGAGGACCGCGTCGGCGGGCGCGGCGCAGTCGGTGAAGTAGAGGTGGTTGGTCTCGCGGCCGCCCATCGTCTCGATCGGGACGACCTCCATCCCCTCGGCGTCCTTGGGAACCCAGATCATCGTCATCCCCTCGTGCTTGCTGCCGCTGGTGTCGGTGCGGCAGACGACCAGCACGTGGTCGGAGATGTGGGCGTTGGAGCAGAAGACCTTCTGGCCGTTGATCACGAAGCCGCCGTCGACCGCCTCGGCCTTGCAGGAGAGGGCGCCGACGTCGGAGCCGGCCTCGGGCTCGGTCATCGCGATCGCCTCGACCGAGCCGGAGGCGATCCCGCCGAGGATCTCTTCCTTCTGCGCCTCGGTGCCGAACCGCTGGGTCGCGCCGGCGACGATCAGGGTGGTCGCGTAGCCGCCGATCGGCGCCAGGCCGCGCGAGGTCTCCTCCATGAACAGGCAGGCGTCGAGCATCGAGCCATCCGAGCCGCCGTAGGCCTCGGGGATCGTGACCCCGAGCCAGCCCAGCTCCGCCATCTGCTTGTAGATGTCGAAGTTGTGGTGCTCCTTGTAGCCGTCAGTCAGCCGCTCGCGCTGATCCTGCGTCCCACACTCCCGGTCGCAGAAGTTCCGAATCGCGTCGACGAAGTCCTTCTGCTCGTCGGAGAGGGCGAAGTCCACGGCGGGGAGCCTATAGCGGAAGACGAGGACTTGGCCAAGCAGCCACTCGTGGGATCCGAGTGGCAGAACGTGCTCTCGCGGAAGAGGTGTTTACCCCAGGACCATCGAGAGACGAAGGCCAGCTGGTCATAGCGCGCGACGCACTTGGCGGTCAAATGAGGTCACTTCTAGCCCGACTTAAACTCACGGGCTTCCTGACCATGTCATGAGGCGGCGATGCTGCTCCAGCGATGAAGTGACGCGAACGGCCGTCCGATTTCCCGCGACATGCGGCGACTGTCAGCCTTCATCACCGCTCCCGTGAATCCGAGCGGCGAACCGATGAGGAGCTAGACGGCATGAGGGGTCGGATTGCTAGGGCAGCAAAACCGCACAATTTGCGAGGGGCCCGCCACTAGACATACCATCGCCGTACCGTGGCACCACAGGGCTGGAAAAAGGTAGGACGGCTGCGCGGACACGCGAAACGCATTCAGAAGTTCGCGTGGTCGCCGGATGGAAGCCGACTGGCGACTCCTTCCGAGGATGGGACTGTCGTCATTTGGGATTCCAAAACGGGCACGCCCAAGGCCGAACGGGCCTTTGGACAGCCAGCGCTTGCTGTTGCATGGTCGCCTGATGGCGACTCGCTTGCAGTCACGATCGACGATCAGCGTCCAATAGAGGACTACGCCCTCCTCGAAGACGACGAGCATGAGCTCTACGAGACGCGTGGCGAAGAGGATCTCCTGCGATCCGTTGAGCTCAGCTTGGGAAGTGAATCGGCTTACGACGGAGCGATGCATCTGCGCATCCTCGATGCGACCAGCGGACTGCCAGTGGCGAGCCTGGATTCCGGAACGATCAGAACCGCACCGGTCGATCTCACCTGGCTGACAGATGGCGATCATCTCGTCGCCGCCTCAGAGGACGGCGTCGGACTCTGGAGCGCCGAATCCGGTCACCTGGTGCACAGGTTCGCCGAAAGCATCGGCGAGGACTACCAGGTCCTCACCCGCCTCAACGAGGACCGAGTCTTCGCGGGATCTCTCGAAGGCGAGCTTGGGTTGGTGTGGGATGGGCTCGCCGGGGGCGCCCCAGTGAGCACCGAGTATTTTGAAGGAGGAATTCTCTGTGCCGACTTTGGTCGGTCCAGTGGTCTACTTGCAGTGGGAACCCTCGGGGGATCGGTACAGGTCTCAGAGGCAGGTCTCGAGGGTCGCCTACGACGCGCGCTCGAAGGACATGCCGGCCCTGTCACTGGTGTCTCCTTTTCCCCGGACGGCACGCTCCTCGCGAGCGTCGCACTTGATGGGGTCAAACTCTGGCGGACCGAGGACTGGACGCTGCTCAGCGAGCTTCCCGGGGAGGCGCCCGCCGATTCGGGTCACATCGAATTCTCGCCCGACGGAGAGATACTTGCCGTGCTCGGTCCGCACAGCAATGAGATCGGCCTGTGGGCGTTCGAGCTGCCCGTCTTAGCCGCCACGCAGGACCGACCGAGGACGGTGCACTATGCCAACGCAAAAGTGGTTCTCGTAGGCGATACCGGGGTGGGAAAGTCGGGTCTCGGGCTCGTCTTAGCAGGAAAAACCTTCGAGCCGACCGACTCCACTCATCAACGCAACATTTGGACGCTCTCAAGCGCTGACACCCTCGGTAGCCAACCCGAGCACCGCGAGGTGTTCCTTTGGGATCTCGCGGGACAGCCCGGTTATCGGCTCCTGCACCAGCTACACCTCTCCGACGTGGCCGTGGCGCTGATCGTCTTCGACTCTCGGAATGATCTCGATCCACTGGCCGGGGTGCGCTACTGGAGCCGAGCCCTCGACCAAGCGGTGCGGTTAGCCGAGAGCGAGCACAGGATCGCGCGAATCTTGGTTGCCGCGCGCATGGATCGCGGAACTATCAAGGTCGCCGATACCGAGCTAAGTGAGGTCCGCAAGCATTTCCAGCTTGATACCTACGTTACGACCAGCGCGAAGGAGGGGGCCGGGATTGAAGGACTACGCGAGCAGATCATCAAAGCGATTGATTGGAGCGCGATCCCCAAGGTCAGCTCAACCGGGCTGTTCGAGGCAATTCGCCGCTTCCTGGTCGCGAAGCGATCGACGGATGCAGTGCTGACCTCCGAATCGGAGCTGCGCGACGGGTTCTCAAAGACTGGTGCGGCTCCAGAGCAAGACGTGCTGAATGAGTTTCGGGTTTGCGTTGATCGGCTGCAAGCGCGCGGCCTCTTGCGCCGTTTGAGCTTCGGCGACCTAGTCCTACTGCGGCCGGAGATGCTCGACGCCTACGCCGCAGCGATCATCAACGCCGCGGCAAATGAACCCGACGGATTGGGCGCCGTCAAGGAAACCGATATCCGTAATGCCAACTTCCTGATTCCCAGTGACGACCGCCTCTCAAATAAGGAGACCGAGCGGCTACTGTTGATCGCAACGATCGAAGATCTCCTGAAGCACGAGGTCGCACTTCGCGAGGACTCAGGCGACGGCAGCTACCTCGTCTTCCCGACTCAGAGCAGCCGCTCGGTGAGCGTCGACACCCCACTGCACCCGTGGTGCTCGATGACCTTCGAGGGGCCACTCCCTCATATTTGGGCGACGCTTGTCGTACGCCTCTCCTATAGCGGCGTCTTCATCCGCGATGAGGTCGGGTTGAACTTCGCCGTCTTCCGCGCCGGAGTCAGAACGATCGGTCTGCGGCTCGAGAGCCTCGAGGAGGGGAAGGGGAAACTTGAGCTCCTGCGGGAGAGCGGGGCGCTCGGGGATTCCACTGAGCAGCTCTTCGAGGGCTTCATCAGCGCCCATCTCGAACGCCGCGGGGTGCCTGATTCAGTCGAGGTCAGCCATGTGATCGCCTGCTCGGAATGTGAGTTCATAATCCCCGATCTATTGATCGAGTCCTTTGCGGAGCGCGAGTCCCTGGTCTGCCCTGACTGCGGAGCCACGGTCGCGCTGGAGCGCGCACGGGAGAATGGGGACACCCTCGCATCTCGCAACAAAGTCCAGGCGCTGCAGCGCTCCGCCGACCGTGAGAGCTCAAGGGTCGCAGCACGAACCTCGGTCGAGGGCAAGGTCGAGGTACAGGAGTTCGACGTCTTCCTCGCACACAACAGTCGCGACCAGGAGGAGGTGTCGGTGATTGCCGAGCGGCTTAAGAACAGCGGCCTGAATCCTTGGCTCGACCGCGACCAGATTCCACCAGGGCGCTGGTTTCAGGACATCATCCAGGACGCGATCGGGAAGGTGGGCTCGGCAGCGATCATCCTCGGCGAAAGCGGCCTCGGACCCTGGGAGGCGGTTGAGCTGCGGGCATTCGTCGCCGCTTGCGTAGACCGCGAGGTTCCGGTGATCCCCACGCTCCTCCCCGGCGCCGAAATACCGGTTGAGATTCGGCCTTTTGTCTCGCAACTACAGAGGGTCAAATTCAGAAAGAGCATCAACGAGGATGGGCCTTTCTCCGACCTTCTCTGGGGAATCACCGGCGACCGCCGCGCGAAAGAGCGCTACCTAAAGAGCGGCTCTGACGCCTCCTAGGCGATGGGCCAGGTTTGCAGTTCGAACTGCCGCCAGTCCGCAACGACATCCGTAGTTACGGATTGTTGTCTCCCGCGAAGCTCAAGCCGGATGTCGATCGACAGGAGCACGCCCGCGACGGCTTTGAGGGCGACCGTAGCTTTTGAAACGGCTAAAACGAGGGCAATCGCGGCTGATCGCGGGCAATCGCGGCGCTTTTGCACTATTGGCAGATAGGCGGAATCGAAAAGTCCCTAAACGACGGCAGCGCCGGCCGAAGAAGTGGCCGATTTGCAGCGACCTCGTTGAAGCCCGGAACGAGACTCGAACTCGTGACCCCTTCCTTACCATTCGCTGTCGCTGGGCGACGTCGACTCCGCTAGAAACTAGCGATTAGCAGGGTATTCCCTGCTGCTGATCGACGAGGATTTCGGGGCCGAATGTCCGCCGGATGTGTCGCAATATGCAGCGATTGACCTGGCTTTCTGCCACTCGTGGAATCCGAGTGGCAGAACGATCTAGGGGCAACGAGATCCCGCGGCTGACGGGGGGTCAGGTCTTGCCGTCGCCGTCGAACGGGTTCTCAACGGCGATGCCGTCGAAGCGCCTGAAGTCGCGGTCGCGGGTGTAGATGGTCCGTACGCCGTGCTGACGCATCAGCGCCGCGAGGTGGCCGTCCGGGACGTCGTTGCCGCGGTCGGGGTCGTTGCGGGTATCCAAGTACAGCTCCCAGAACCCCTCTCCCTCACCCGGCGTGCGGATGTGCGGCAGCGCGATCAGAGCGCCGATGTTGGCGATCGCCTCCGCTGGGCCGAGCGGCCGCGGAAGCAGCGAGGGGTGGGTGACGATTCGCAGGTAGCCCATGATCGCCGGCCAGAACAGGTAGACGATCTCCGGCCCCGCGGCCAGGCTCTCGAGCAGCTCGCGGGCAGGCTGGTGAATCGGCTCGGCCTCGTTGGATGCGTAGACGAGGACGTTCGCGTCGACGGTTACGCTCACTGATCGAGCACGGCGCGCAGCGCCTCCTTGTCCTCGAGGTCGACCGCCGGTTTGCCGAGATCGCGGCTGACCCAGGAGAAGGACGGAGTCGGCCGGGCCTCCTCGCGCAGCTCGCGGGCCAGGAGCTGGGAAGCGAGCTCGCCGATCGACCTGCGCTCCCGTGCGCTTCGCTTACGCAGCTCTTTCAACACCGTTGGATCGAGGTTGAGGGTCGTCCTGGCCATGATGCTTGATGCTAGCGCACATCGCATCGTGCACCGAATCACCCGGAACGTCTGGTTCCTACTTATCGCGACTTCCGTGGCGGTTCAATCACGGACTGCAACGCAAGCACGAAATCCGCTCGCTAACCCCGTCCGCCATCGCGCGTCGCGGGAATTCCCGGTATCGATCTCGCCGGGCGGGGGGACGAAGTGCAGACGCGCTCTCGATTCTGGATTTCCGAGCTAAGGCGGAGTCCGTTCCTGCAGAAACTACCATCGGGATATGCCAATGCGGGGAGGCACCGCCGCCAAATATGGGATCCGCTATGAGGACCGATGGTGTGCCTATTGCGCGCTGCGCGTCCTCGCCGAGGAGGCATCGTCGATCCACATCGAGCCACCGGGCCCCGACTACGAGGGGTTCGAGTTCACGCTTGAGACCCCGATCGGAGTCCATTACCACCAGGCGAAGAGGCAGAAGACGGGTGAGGGCCGCTGGACGCTCGACGGCCTCGCCGATGCAGGGGTTCTCCGAGCCTTCTTCGACCGGCTCCACGACGCGGAGTCAAGCTGCACTTTCGTCTCGGCTCATGCAGCCGCCGAGCTGGACGAGCTCTCCGACCGGGCCCGGAAGGCCGATTCGGCGAGCGAGTTCATCTCGCGGTACCTCGACTCCACGATATGGAAGTCGCATCTCGCCCATCTTGCCGAACTCTGGGGCGTCGATCAGGAATGGACCTGGCAGGCACTTCGAAGGATCTCCGTCCGCACGGTCGATGAGAAGACCCTGGGCGAGCAGCTCGACTTTGAGGTGCAGATGCGTCTGGCGGGTCCAGCCGAGTCGGCGACGGCCGTCTTGGTCGAAGTTCTGCGCGACAACGTCAATCGGCGACTGACTGCGGATGACCTCTGGGCCCTCCTGAAGGAGCGGGCGGATCTCCGGCCCAACCCACTCTCCTCCCAGGAGCTCGGCGCCGTGGCGCTCGCGGCAGCGAACGAGCGATTCGGCCGCTCGCGGGAGAGGGATCGCATCGGCGGTCGGCTGATCCCACGCGCGGAGACCGACGCGGTCCGCGAGGCGTTGGAGAAACGACGGATTGTCCTGGTCCAGGGCGCGGCCGGCATGGGTAAGTCCGAAGTGCTCTCCGATCTTCGTCGCGGGTTCGAGGAGGACGGTCACTCGCACCTCTTCATGCGCCTCGACCGACTGGAGGCCGGCGCCACGGCCCGGGAGGTGGGCGACCAACTCGGACTGCCGGGGCCTCCGCCGGTCGTTCTGGCGGCGGTCGCCGCCGGCTCACCATCGTTCCTCGTCGTCGACCAACTGGACGCGATCAGCACGACCTCAGGCCGCAACCCGGAGTTCCTCGATGCCGTCGAGGAGATGCTGAGGCTGGCCCTCGTCGAGCCCCAGATGAGGATCGTAATCGCCTGCCGCAGCTTTGATGCCGGCCACGACTCACGTCTGCGCCAGATCGTCGATACAGGCGATCCGGAAAGCACGGTGACCGTCGGACCCCTGGGTGAGACGGTAGTCCGCGAGACCCTCGAGGATCTGGGGATAGATCCCGCAGCACTCGATGGAGAGCTGATCGGCTTGTGCTCCGTTCCGCTTCACCTGTACCTGATGAGCCAGATCTCGGCCCGGGATGTCGCCTCGGTGAGGCGGCTGAAGACGGTGAACGACCTCTTCGACGCCTATTGGGATGACAAGCAGGAGGCTCTACAGAGCGCCCTCGGGCGCGATCCGCGTTGGACCGACGTCCTGGACGCCCTGGTCGACCGCATGAGTGACGAGCCCGCCCTCGAGGCTCCGCGGATGACCGTCGATGCCTTGAAGCGAGACGTCGACGCCATGCTCTCGGCATCGGTCCTGATCGAGGAGGGCGAGCGGATCGCCTTCTTTCACGAGACCTTCTTCGACTACGCGTTCGCCCGTCGCTTCAGCGCCAGGGGCCGGACGCTCGAAGAGCTCCTGGCAAGCGACCAACTGCTCTTCCGGCGGGCACAGGTGCGTCAGATCCTCGCGCGGGGACGGGAGGGTAGTCCTCGCCGCTACGAGGAGGACCTGGCGTTTCTCCTCGGCGAGCACTCGGTGCGATTCCACTTAAAGGACCTGGTCCTCGCCTGGCTGCAAACCGTGGAGGCCCCGCGAGAGCACGAGTGGGAGTTGATCGAGGCTCTCCTCGACGGTGAGTCGCGTGCCCTTGCCGACCGCGCATGGATAGCTCTGAATGCCCCAGCCTGGTTCGAATTCCTGGATGACCGTGGAATCCTCGCCGGTTGGCTCGGCGAGGAGGGGGTGCGTCGCGAAAGGGCCCTACACATCCTCGCCTCCTCGGGCCCGGAGAACGGCGATCGGGTTGCCCGACTCCTGCTAGACGAGGAGGACCGGGATGAAGAGGGATCCGATACGGAGCTGGAAGCAGTGATCCGTGGAGGCAACCTGGCAGGGAGCCGCGAGCTGTTCGAGATCCTGCTGTCGAGACTCGAGGACGGCTCGGACCTCGGGCGAAGAGACTTCTGGTACTTGGCCCACGAGCTTCCTGAGGAGCGGCCCGAGTGGGCCTGTGAACTGCTCGGGTCCTATCTCAGGGGCCGGATGGAGGCTGGCGAGCTACTGGTCAATTCGGGCGAGGGCATCTTTGCCACCACCCACATGGTGCGCCAAGGCCTCCATCTACGCGAATTTGTCACCACCGCCGCCGAGGGTGCTCCGAGGACCTTCGTCGAGGAGGTCCGCCCAGTGATGCTTCAGATCATCGAGACCACCGGCAAGCAGGAGGACAGGGAGGGTGGTCTGCGCACCGATGCGATCTGGGGCTACCGCAACTTCGGCGACACTCTTGGCGAGCTGGAAGACGACCTCTTCCTCGGCGCCGAACTCGCGGTCAGGGGTCTTGCGCAGACCGATCTCGAGCACTTCCGGAGGTTTCTCGAAGCACAGGCGGAGACGCCATTCGAATCGGTGGTGTGCCTGCTCTATGTCGGTCTCGCCGCCAACCCTTCCGTCTTCGCCGAGGAGGCGGTCGATTTCCTCATCGCCGATCCGCGCCGTCTTCGGGTCGGCTACATCGACTCACCTCATTGGAACGCCCGCACGCTCCTCGCGGCGATCACCCCAGAACTGCGGGATGCCGCCATCGCGCGTGTCGAGCAACTGGTTCTGAGCTACTACACCCCCTGGGAGAAGTCGGTGCAGAGCGCCGGCCGCCAGCACGGACTTGCACAGTTCGAACTCCTCAAGGGGGTCCCCGATGAGCATCGAACCGCCGCGATGACGCGGAGGCTGCGAGAGCTCGAAAGAAAGTTCGGCAGGCTCGACTTCGGTCCCAGAGGGGTCCAATCGGGCGTGGTCGGTTCGCCGATCCCGGAGTCGAATGCCAGGAAGATGAACGACGCCAACTGGCGGCGGGCGATGGAGCGCTATGCCGACGAGGAGCGAGATCGCGGCGACGACTTCCTGAAAGGCGGAGCCCGCGAGCTCGCAAACGTCCTCGAGGGTCTCTGCGGCGAGGATCCGATCCGCTTCATCCACCTCGCCGAGACCTTGCCGGATGAGGTCAACACTGCCTACTTCGAGGCGATCCTTCGCGGTGTCGCAAAGAGTGAGAATGCCGTTGCGCTCCCCAATGCCGAAGCTCTCGTCAGGCGCTGCCACGCGATCGGCGGAAGGCCATGCGGACAATGGATCGGCCACCCGCTCCGCTCTCATCTCGATGGCGACCTGTCGGCGGAGATGTTCGAGATCCTCAGCTGGTACGCGACGAACGGGGAGGGCGCCTCGACGATCGAGGTGGTCGAGGACGAGCCCGACGAACACCTCCTGAGCCGTGGTCTGAACTCGGTTCGAGGCGGGATGGCCTATGAGCTTGCGCGCCTGATCCACGCAAGACCCTCGCGGATCCAACAACTTCGGCCCGCCCTCGAATCACTTTGCCGCGACGAAGCACCGGCAGTCCGCGCCATGGCCGCCGAGACCGTGGTCGCGGTCGGCGCCCACGATCCCGACTACGCGGTCGAGCTCTTCCTGGAGCTGACCGAATGCCCCGAGGAGGCCCTCCTGGCAACCCGTTTCGTGCGCCAGTTCATGGTGTATTTCGGTGGACGGAAGTTCTCGAAGCTCGGTCCCCTGATCGAGCGGATGGTGAACTCGCCGCTGGCGGCGGTTCGCAAGGAGGGTGCCGCACAGGCCGCCCTCGCAGCCCTGACCGAGGCCCCAGCGCAGCCCCTCGCCGACGCCTGCATCGCCGGGGCGTCGGAGCTTCGCCTCGGGGCGACCCGGGTCTTTGCGCACAACCTGCACACCGCGCGCTACCGGTCCCTCTGCGAAGAGAGGCTTCGGTCGCGCTTCGACGACGACAATCAGGAGGTTCGAAAGGCTGCCGCGGAGGCGATCCAGAAGACCTCGGCGGGAGACCTCGCGGCGAGCAGCGGGCTGATCGAAGAGTTCCTCGGTTCGCTGTCCTTCGAGGAGAATCTCGAGGCGGTTCTCTTCGCACTCGATGACGCCCCTTCGACGTCGGCCGCCCTACTTCTGAGCGCCTGCGAGCGAGTCCTCGGGATGCTGGAGTCCCCCGATGACGTGACGCGCAAGGCGGCGCGGGTGGGACATCAGGTCAGCGACCTCCTGCTCAGGGGCTATGTGAACGCCGGCAGTCAGGCCGAGAAGAACCGCGCTCTCGACGTGATCGACCATGCCTTGGCAGTGAACGCCTACGGGACCCATCGCGCCCTACTGGATCATGACCGTGGCTGAAGACGATGGCGCCGAGGTGGGACAAGCCGCGTCAGGGGCTCGCTATGGACCTTAATTTCTTTGCGGATGGGGTTCTTCACCGCCGTGGCCGGAGCGGCCGAGCACCAGGGACCTTGCCCACTCTTGATTGCGTTGATACGGCCGTTCGCAGCCCCCACGCCCGATAACACCCATTACGACAACCGGCGACGGGGCGCGGAGCTCTCGGCTCAGCCCGGGACAGCGAGGTCGGCGTAGCTCACCGTCTCGGTGACCTCCATGCCGAGCGCGTCGGCCACCTCCGCCAGGCGCTCGACCCCGACGCCGGAGTAGCGGTTGGCCTCCCAGCGCTGGACCTGCTGTTCTTTGACCTCGAGTCTCTCGCCGAGCGCCCGCTGGGTGAGGCCGGCGACGATGCGGGCCTCGATCAGCGCAACCGGGAGCTCCCGCAGACCGGAGAGCTCTCGCCCGTCGACCCGGCCCTCGCGCAGATCCTCGTAGCGCCTGATTTCCTCGCGCAGGGTCTCTGCCTGGCCCTCGAGGGCATCGACCATGGCCTTGGCGACCAGCGGGTCGCCACCCTCAGCCGGGGTCTGCCGCTGCTCTTCGGCCGCCTGCTCGAAGCGGCGAAGCTCGGCCTGGGTGATCGCGTATTGGCGCTCGTTGGTGATCACGCTAGCCCTCCCAGGTCGATCTTGACGATCCCCTTCGGATTCCCGTCGCGGTCGCGCTGGAAGAAGTCGAGAAACAGGGCGCCGCTCTGGAGGTCGGCCACGGCCTGTGCCAGAAACAGCTCGCCCCCGAACTTCTCCTTCTGAGCCTTGCGCGGGTGGGCGAAGTCGAGCAGGACCGGGTCGAGCAGGCTCCCGACGACTCCCTCGGTATCCCAGCAGCCGTCGAAGTCACCGGGCTCCTCTTTGGCGGTGGCGAAGCTGCCGTCGACATAGGCGGTGCGACAGCCGGCGCTGCGCAGGGCGGCAAGCGCCTCGCGAAGGCCCGCGAGCAGTTGGGCTCGTCGTGGGGAGCCGCCGAATTTCGCTTCCAGTTCATCCCAATCGGCCTCGTGGATTCCGGGGGGCAGGTTCCCGCGCTCGTCGAAGGGCGGGATCACGACACAACTCTAGCGTTGTGTGGTTGGGGTGTCAAGGATCCTGCCCCGGTTCAGACGCGGTCGAGCTCGACCTTGTAGGTGGTTGCTCCATCCAGGCCGCCGACGGTCACGGTGGCTCTCGTCAGAGTGAACGTCACCTGTTGGTCGCCTGGAAGCTCCTCGATCTTCGACGCCGCATCCCCAGCAGCCTCAGAGAGAGAGGCAGTTGACTCGCCTTGCACTTGTTGCTGAGGCATCACCGATCAACCTCCGTACGCTTGGCCATTATAGGTACGCATAGATACTTCACCGGGCTCGGGCGGTCAAGGCCGGGTCTCCGCGTCCCCGCCCGTGGGCCACCCCGACCTTCGGGGAATGCGAACTGCCACCGGGGAAAGAGATGTGCTCGCTGCCCTGGCGTTGTTGCTGCACCGGCGCAAATGGTGGGACTCCGACGCGCTCCTCACCTGCCCGCGTCAGCACCCAGATGCCTTCCCGCGAGCCGCTCGCGACCAGCCCGCGTTCGAGTAGCCGGCGGCGGGCGACATCGACGTCGGCCTGCCAGCGAGGTCTGCCGCTCACTATCTCCAGGTCGCAGGCGCAGAAGCGAGAGGCCAGCTCTTCCTCCACCGAAGCCATTACGTCCTTGCGCCTCGCGCTCCCACCGCTCGCAGCTAGGGCTCTGAGGATCGGCTCCTGGTAGGCGGGGGCGCCGAGGCGAACGGGCGGCGCGGGTCCCCACCGTCGCTCTCCCTCGACCAGCGCCTTCAACCGCTCGCGCTGCTCGGGGGAGCAGGCCATCATGTGGGTGTAGACATCGAGGGTGAAGGCGGCGCTTCGGTGGCCGATCTGGCGCATCACTTGAGCCGGGTCCGTGCCGAGGGCGACCAGGATCGAGGCGAAGGTGTGTCGCAGCTTGTGGGGGGAGAGGCCTTTCGGCAGGGGCAGCTCGCCGCGCTCGCGAAGCAGCTGGTCGGCGCGCTCGATGACCTCCGCCAGAACGCGCTCTCGCAGGTTGCTGCGGTCGCGCCTACCCCCGGTCCCGGTCGCGAAGGCGAGGGCGTCGGGGCCACCGGCCGCGGGCCGGGCCTTGTGGGTGGCGAGGATGTCGTGGAGGATCGGCAGGGTCCGGATCTCGCGCAGGCCCGCCGCCGTCTTCGAGCGGCCGACGAAGATCCGGGTGTTGGCGAGGTCGATGTCGCGTTCGAGCATGTAGCCGATCTCGTGGGCGCGGGGGCCGGCGAAGATCAGCGTGCCGACGATCGCTTCGCGTTCGTCGCAGAGGTGCCCGGGATCGTGGTCCAATTCGGCGGCGGCGTCGAGCAGCGCCTCGATCTGCTCAGCGGTGTCCAGGTGGACCGGAGGCCTCCGCCGGGCCTTCAGCAGCCGCTCCTTGCCGGCTGCCGCGTTTCCGGAGAGCCCTTTGTATTGGACGGCGAAGCCGAGGAACCAGGAGAGGCCCTTGATCGTCTTGTTGATCGAGGTCGCCGCCAGCGGCAACCGGACGCGACCGCGCTCGTCGCGGTGGGGCTCGCCGCGGTCGATCGCAGCCTGCAGCCGCCGGCCCTCTTCGACCTTGGTGGCGCTGTAGGAGTCGACCGCTTCGGCGTCGATCTGCGCCAGCGGCCACTCCGCGAAGAAGGGCATCAGGTGCATCAGGCACCAGCGGAGGTTGCGATGGTGCGCATCGCCGTGGTGGGCGCGGCGGACCTCGAGGGCCCAGGGCGCGAACTCGCCGAAGAGCATCTCCCCGCCCGCCGTCGGTGGTTCGACCGCGCCGCCGCTGGCAAGGCCTCCACGCGGCGGCTGCGTCGCCGCCCCTCCCCCACCTTCGCCGCCTCCTCGGCGCGGCGGCACCCAGAGCCCGCGCCGCACGTCGGCGAGGACGTTTTCCAGTTCCTCCTGGGCGCGCTCGGGCGTCCAGCCTTCGGATTCGAGGCCGAGCGTCACGTAACGGCGGCGCCCGTAGGCGCTGAAGCGCAGGGCATAGCCCCTGCCTGCCTTCCACTCCCGTACAACCATTTCGCCCCGCACCCGTCTTGCCATCTCAGATCATCTCCTCGCGTTTCCGGCGCGAAGGAGATGGTGGCGCGAACCCAGCGGTCTAGGCTGTGAGTCGCGCCGAAGCATCTCCTTCGGCGCCGGGCCGGGGGCGTTGGCGCGCCCGCCGGCCGTATCTGTTTCGGTTTCGCCGACGGTAGCTCGGCGCGGGGCTGAAAGCGAGTCGGAGTGCACGACATGTGCAATCCGGGACGATCTGTCCCAATCCAGAGCAGATCCACCAGGCCGCGGCGCGCCGAGCCGCTGCTCTATCTCCTCGGGGTTGAAGCGAAGGCGCGGGCGAGTGCCCGAGCCAAGACGCCGCACCCCGAGGGCCTCGGCATGGCGATAGACCCAGACCCGGGAGACGCCCCACAGCTCTGAGACCTCGGCGGGCGAGAGCATCTTCTTGTTCTCCACCGGTCGCTCCGACTCAGGCGTCGATCCCCTCAGCAGCTCGGCGAGACGGGTTGCGAGCGCCTCGATCGACTCGGGCGCGAGGCGCACCTCGCCGGTGTCCTGTTCGGGGCCGCTCACCGGCGACCCACCTCTAAAGGGCTACCGCCGGCACCTCCTGCCTGGCGGCTCCAGTGCTCGATCCGGGCCGCCGCGATCTTCATGTAGGCGGGCTCTGACTCGATGCCACAGAAGTGACGACCCTCGAGCGCCGCAGCGGCCCCGGTCGTCCCGGAGCCCATGAAGGGGTCGAGGACGAGCGCCCCGGGTGGGCAGACAAGCCGAACCAGCCAGCGCATCAGCTCGAGCGGCTTGACCGCCGGGTGAGGATTTCGGGTCCGCCCGTCCGGCCTCTGGCCCGCTTCCGGATAAAGGTCCAGGGTCCGCACCGGCAACCCCTCGCAACCGGCCTCACGCTCGGCGCGGGAGACCCGCGGGCAGTAGAGAAACCGCGAAGGCGGCGTGTTAGGGCCCGAGGATGCCCGTGCCTGATCAGCCTGAGCGTTGAGCAGCGCTGCCGCACAGCCCGGCGCGCAGCCCTCCCCCTCCTCGCAGCCCGGCTCGTGACCGACGAGGACATTGGCGGGATGGCTTCCACCCGAGCGGCAGGCGTCTGCGTTGAGTGCGCCGGTTCCGAAGCGCTCGATCGTCTCCGCAGTCGTGCCGGCAAGCTGCTTGCGGGCGACCAGGACAGGATCGAATGCCGGCTTCAACGTCGTCGAGCGACCACCGGGGTAGCGGCGTGACCTCGGCATCCCGGTCCCGTAGATCCACATCAGCGTGTCGCGGATCTCCAACCCTGCGTCCTCGAGGCCGCAGGCGAGCCGGTGAAAGGTTCGACGGGCGCCGAAGGCAAGCAGGTGGGCGCCCGGCTTCATCACCCGCACGCACTCTTTCGCCCAGAGGACGCACCAGACTTCGAAGGCCTCGTTGGGACCGAGGCGCTCGCGCCCCGCTCGGGCGGCGACCTCGCGAATCGCGCGGCCGTCCCAGTCCTCGTTCTGCCAGTCGACCCCGTAGGGCGGATCGGTGACGATCGCGTCGACGCTTTCGGGCTCGAGCTCCCCGAGCACCTCCAGGCAGTCGCCTTGCAGCAGCCGACTCATCGGGCGGCCTCGGCCCGTTTCCCGAGCCAATCCACCGGCGTGCCCGGATCGCGCACGTCACGGAAGACCGGCGCGTATGGCCCCTCGCGCCGCAGATCCTCCAGCAGGCAGATCGAGATCGCCACCTCGGGCGTGCGCGAGAGCAGCGGGTCGCTTGCCAGAAGCACGCTCGCGGTGGAGCGGCGCCGCACAAGCGCCTTTCGCGGGGCGCCGGCAAGGACGCAGTGGACCGGGGGGAAGACGGGGTAGCGCTCCCGCCAGAGCGGCTCTACCCCTTTGGGCTCCTTCGCCCGATGAAGCTCGGCGTAGCGGGCGAGCTCGGCGGCGAGGCGATCCACCGAGAGCGTCGCCCGGTCGAGCTCGAGGAAGCGCTGCTCGATCGCGATCTCGGGACCGTCCTGCCGAAGGTAGGTGAAGACGGCGTCGGCGACGAGCGAGCGCCGGCGACGCCCGCGCCCGCTCGAGAGCGGGTGGTAGACCTCGTGGCGCCAGGCGAGCGGACCGAAGTCGTCGGCGCGTTCGGCCGCTGAGCGCAGGAAGCAGATCGCCGCCTCGTTGACGGCGAGCGTGTGGGGCGCCAGCGGCCCGGCGGCAAGCTCGGCCCCGACCGGCGGCTCGCCCTCCAGCGCTCCCGCTTCGCGGGCCACTCGCGCGCCCTGCTCGGTCGCGTGCCAGAGGCGCCGTCGCCCGTGCGCCGAGCGCACGTAGTCGGCGAGTCCCGCCGCCCGCAGCCTCCCCAGGAGCTTCTGCACCCAGCGCGGCTCGGCGCCGCGCGAGTGGATTGTCTGAACCTGGGGCGTCGAGAGCACGCGGTGGGCCGCGAGCGAGGCGAGGATCTCGATCGCCTTCGGAGGCAGGGACTGGACGGCGGGGCGCTCAGTCATCGGCCTCGGTCTCCTCGTCGGGCGCGCGCGGCGGCTCCGGCATGCCGGGCGGCTCCGAGTCCGGCATGCCGCCAGCGCTCCGCTCCTTCAGCGCCGCAAGGATGCGGTCGTCGAGACCGTCGAGGTGGGCGGCCACCTCCTCCGCGGATCGCTCGGGCGCGCTGCTGGCGCGCCGACTCTTGTGGCCGGGTCCCTCGGTGGCCGGCTCGTCGATCACGGCCTCCACCTGCACCCCGCCGAGGGCAAAGGGCGCGCTGAGCCGGCCCTTGTGGGTGACCTGGGCGATGAAGCGGAAGCGCTCCAGCCTGGTCAGCGCCTCGGGGCTGACGCGCCCGCCCCACTCCTTGGTCACCAGCGCGGCGGCGTGGGAGTTGAGCGTCGAGGCGAGCAGGTGCGAGCGGTTGGTGAGAAGCGCGTTCAGGGTCGCGGCGCTCAGGCGCTCGGGGTTCTGGTTCAGCAGCACCGCCCGCAGGCCGAACTTCGCGCTCTGCTCCAACAGCGCGGCGAGGTTGCCCGAGGCGGCGCCGTCGTAGCTCTGCACCTCGTCGAGGAAGACCCAGAACGGCTTGCGCTTCGCGGGCGCGAGCTCGGACCGCCCGCGCGCGGCGTGCAGCAGGTCGAAGAGCAGCAGGTTGGCCACCAGCCGGTCGCGGGTGCCGCCCGTCCCGGGGCAGGCGAGGACGATCTTGCCGGCGTCCATCGCCTCGCGTACGCGGTAGGTGCTCCGGCTCTGGCCCAGCAGCGCCCTGATCTGGGGCGAGCGGCGCAGGCGGTCGACCATGTTGGTGACAGGGGTGATCGCCTCGGAGGCAAGGAGCGGGAAGCGGTCGGTCCAGAAGCGCTGGTCGGCGCGCGGCAGGAAGGGCAGCGCCGCTTCCCGCCACTCGGCGTCGCTCAGGAGCGTCGGGATCTGGAAGATCGTCGGCGCCAGCTCGGCGTCGAGCCGCTTTGCGATCACGGCGAGGGCCGCGGCGGCCTGGGTGGTCAGGTTGATCGCCCGCGTCGAGCGCTCGCCCCATTCGAGCGCCGAGGCGAAGGCGTCGACGACCGCCTCGACCCGCGCCTCGCTCTCGATCGCGTCGCCGCCGAACTCGAAGAGGTTCCAGCCCGGCTGGGCGGCCGGAGAGCTGCCGGGCCCGAGGTCGATCCGCACCACCCGCTCGGGGCCGGCGTCGGCGAGGTAGGGCTCGATCCGCTCCAGGCCGTCGCCGTGGGGGTCGAGGAAGAGGCCGCCGTGTCCGGCCCTGACGAGGTGGGCGAACTGGGCGATCGCCGCCTCGGTCTTGCCGTAGCGCGAGCGGCCGGCGATGTAGGTGAAGAAGGTGTCGGCGGTCTGGACGCCGACGATCTGCCGGCCCGACTCCGTGCTCACCGAGCCGAGTGGGATCAGGCCTCCCCTCCCCTTCTCGAAGGTCGGGAGGTCGGGCGGCGGTGAGAGCAACGCCCCTGAGCGCAGGACGTCGCGCTCGCCGCAGTGGACGGTCGGCGGCTTCAGGAACCCGGCGAGCTCGCGCGCGGTCAGGATCGTCTTGCGGGCGGGCCTGAAGAGGCCAGTGGCGAAGCGGCGATCGAAGCTCCCCCGCCGCAGCGGGACGTCGGAGCCGAGGAACGCGATGCCGGGGATCGGCAGGCCCGAGGCCCGCAGATAGTTGCGCCCGGCCAGCGGTCGGAAGGCAGCGAGCAGGCCCGACATCGCCGCTTCCGCCCGCCCGCGGGTAGGCGCTTCGCTGCGCAGCATGATCTGCGCCTCGAAGAGCTCGCCGGAATCCCGTAGCTTCGCGTCGACCGCCTGCACCGCCCCGCGCCGCTCGACCTGCTCCTGGGGGTCGGGCCTCTTGCGGCGGTGCTCTTCCCCGTTCAGCAGCGCCGCCCAGTCGCGGCGCTCGCCGTGGATGCGGCGGGCCTCGCGGCGCAGTCGTCGGCGCAGGCGCGCCGCGCGGAGGCCGCTCGCCGGCAGCAGGTCGATACAGACGCCGGCGTCCTCCGCGTCGGAGCCCAGCCGGCCGATCGCCGCGGCGAAGGGCTGCAGCGGATCGGGCTTCGGCGTGAGCCGCGCCAGCGGCTCGACGCTCGGCCGGGCAAGGACGAGCTCGGTTCGCAGCACCGCTCGCTTGACCTTCTCGGCCTCGGAATCGCTCTCGCTCTCGTCCCGGCCCAGCACCTCCTCGGCGGGGCGCTCCTCGACCCCCTCGAAGCTCTGCAGCGCCGTGCGCAGCGCCTCGCTCGCGCGCTCGGGGACTTCGATCAGGTAGACGATCTGCTGCTCGGCATCGGCGGCGAGCCGGATGCGGATCGCGCTGGCGCGCCGGTCGACCCAGCCCGCGACCCTGCGCTCGGTGGCGGCGAGCTGAGCGGCGAAGCGAAGCACGGCATCGGGCTCGGCGTCGAACTCGTCCGCGGGCACGATCGCGACGGCCCGGCGCGATCCCAGCGTGCGGCGGGTTGCGAGGAAGCGATGCGTAGCCAGCGCGGCGGCGATAGCGAGGGCGCCGAGAGCGAAGGGCGCGAGCGTGAGGGCTGAGGCGAGGAGCTGATCGATTCGGATGCTCGATATGAGCCGCCAGAGTGCGAACAGCACCGCGGCGGCGAAGATCGCCAGCATCGGGCGAGGATCAGAGCGATCGCCACCCATCATGCACCGACCTTTGGGTGACGGAGGAATGTCGGCAAAACGCGAGTGCCGCAAGTGCCGTTGGGGTGCGGAATCCGGCCGGCAGCGCCCGCCACCGAAGCGGCCTGACGGATGGCCAGACGGGTGGCCGCACGGGCGGCTCGGCAGGCGGCGCGCGAACCGGCCGCTTCAAGCGGCTGTCCGCCGGAGAGCCTCACTCCTGACCCTCCTTTTGCTGGGGGTCTCGCCTGTCGCAGCAGGCAGCCCCCCGGCGGTCCCGCCCGATCGCGATGTCCTTGCTGAGCCGGCATCGGAGCTGCCGCCCGTGGCGCTTGTCGTAGCGGTAGCGGTCCGGATGCCTGCGCAACAGGCGGGCGTAGGACGCCTGCCCACCACTCGCGCAGAAGGAACCGCAATTGCTGTGCTGGAAACCTTCCTTGTGAAGGCGGGGCGGGGCCAGCCCTTCGGCCCCCATCCAGTCGATGACTTCCTGCTTGGAGAGGTGCGGCGCCTCACATAGGGGCGCTTCGACCCGCCACGGCTTCCACTGTCTTTGCGCGCGCTCGAGGCGGTGGATCACCGACCTGTCGTGGCTGAGGACGGCGACCGTCACGGCGGGGTCGCAGTGCTCCTGGAGCCAGCGCAGCATGAAGCAGCGCTTCAGGGAATGGCGGCCCTCGGCGGTGACCCATTCCAGCTCGGGACACCATTCGCTCGCCTCAGCACCGAGGGCCAAGAGGTGCCGGCGGCGGTGCCGGCTTTCCCCAAGTGAGGGAATGGCCACGGTGCGTGCCAGAAGCCCCGGCGGAACTTGGCGGCCGGTCAGGTTCGATGCGGCCTCCAGCACGAAGCGGTAGAGGTCATCGTCCTCGATGAGCGTGTCGGCGAAGAGGAGCGTCAGCCCCTTGCGGCCGTGGCGCTCGACAGTGCGCCGCGCCGCTCCCCAGGAGCCCGCTCCGCCGCTCAGCATCACCACGCGCGAGGTCCGGTCCTTGCCGGCCCGCCGCTCAGCCACCGTGCCCTCCGGTCGCCTCGAAGCGGGTCAGATAGGCACGGCCGCTGTCGCTGAAGCGCCGCAGGAACGCCCG
>Ga0164302_10000040_pt1 | contig 26618 bp, 42 predicted proteins | sample Whisoiple_202_MG_FD_109714 | JGI IMG/M metagenome (GOLD analysis project Ga0164302, IMG submission 109714) | Soil microbial communities amended with pyrogenic organic matter from upstate New York, USA - Whitman soil sample_202_MG | ecosystem: Environmental > Terrestrial > Soil > Agricultural... | reverse complement strand
TGGTCAACATAAAACTGCTCATAAGCTGTAATAATATCTTTCTCTACATCTGCTGGTAGTTCGTGCAAAACTTTTATACGGTGACAATCAAATCCATGCTTAGATATGGACGAGTATAATTTACATTTATAGCGGCCCAATTTGGCCCTACTTCTGTGCACTCCAATTCTGTGATGTATATTTATGCTTTGCCCTATATACACACTTCCAATTGGAGAAACAATACTATATATGCCGCAAATTTTCATCGTGATATCTTTAAAATTCCTGTAGCTGGTCCGCCGTTGTCTATGCGAATCTCCGTTGCCGGGTAACCAACTATTGATTGGGAAACACTCATGTTTACAAGGTTGCCGCTTACGTCATAGATCCATACCTTAATCGTGGGCACATTTCCATATTTAGCCAGCATAGCAGCGGTATATGGAATTGCAAGCGTTGCAGCATTGGTAAAAGAAACAAAGGTTGGCGTGCAATCTGTGCCACTTCCAGAATCAACGCCACCCGAATTGCAATAATTAAACCCGGCGAAATTGTCTTCGTTACTATATTCCAGTACGGATGTGTGGCAATCTGATCCTATTCGTTGCAGGCAATTTGAACAGGCATCAAACAATTCATCTATGGTTCCTATTTTTATATAAAAACAATCCCCGACATTTACCAAATCAAATATTCCAGGAAGGCCATGTGACCAATTGTATAAAACCTGGAAATCACTGATTCGATACCTGTCTGGCTTCTCGGTAAATTCTTTTATAAATGCTCCCGGACATTCTGATGAAATTCCAAAAGTTATCTGCTCGTTTTCGAGATCACAAAGACCGTCCGCTTCATTTATGGTATCGTTATCTATAATAATCTGGAAATAAATATCCTGTTCCTCAAATACCGGGAGGCAAAAAGGAATATCCCTGAAATTGCAACTGGTAGCGACATCAGAGCCGCCGAACTGCACAAATGAATTCGTTGGAGATATTATTCTACGAGCCATATTTCCTCCTTAATATAAATGTTGCTGTAGCCTCATTTAACCGGTACTTAATTTCTTTTATCCAATATTTATTAAAATCTCCGTTGCCGCACTGAGCCGATATATATCCGTATGGACCCGCTTTTATAGCTCTGTAATCTGCCAAAGACATAGGGTATTCATAAGTAAATGATTCATTTTTCCATAACTGGGTAGATTCTGCTTGATCAGCAAACTGTTTAACAAAAAGATTTTGATGTTCCTTTAGTTCGATTGGTTGCAACCGGCAGGCAGGGTCTGTCATTTTACCGTAGGCGATAAGGTTTCCTGTTCCAGAGGAAAAGAATAACTTATTGGATGAATCGGACAAGTTTACATAAGAGGGTGCTATTGATTTATACCACCTCATCAGGTTTCGAATTGGAGAAATCCTATAATTATAGATAGTCGCAGGACTGAAAATATTGGCAGGGTTCGTAACGTTTCCCTGTTCTACTGTCAATTGATTATAAACCGGATAATCTGACCGCTGAAGGCAGATAATAAACGTCTCATTGTCATATTTTGTATCAGCCGCTCCGGTATCTGCGAATGATTGCTGCCGTGTTATTTCAATAGGGTACGAACCAGCAACTAACCCAGAAGTAATTTCAAGTGTAGAATTAACCGTATCAACGGAAGTGTTATACTGACGGTTGCTATTAAATTCGTCAAGCCCGTTGACTTCTTCGACTTCCCATTTTTTATACCCCACATTAATTTTACTGTAATGTCTCGTTTCTTCTATATCCGTATCGCCTGCGGGAATAGCCTCATGCCTTAGAATTTCTTTATCCTGGTAGAAATAATCAACATCTTCCATAATAAGTAACTCGGCCCCCGTAATATCTGGATCATCTTCAACGGCCATGCCTATATTATCAATAGCATTGAGCCCATCAACCAAGTCTTTTAAGGAAGCAAAGAATTTATCTTCGGGAGCCTTTCTAATCTTCAGTCCACTGGTTAATGAACGCAGTGATCCGCATCCATCAGAAGAAAACGAAAACGGCTCACTATCCGTCCTTCCGTAGAAAGAGGATTTTACACGTACGCATCTGTTTGTAATGGCTTCGGCTGTACGGCTAAGGGTTTCATGAACCAGGTAAAGTTCTGCTGTTGTTGCGGGACAGGACTTTACGCCCTGTACTTTTACATAGGTTTCCTTATCAAAAGTGATATTCCCTATCATTGTTACTCCGCTGAACGGCCCGGTAGGCTCCCAGGTAAGGAATGCATAGAATCCGTCACCGGTTGCCATGGAGGTAGTACCGGAAAAACTAACATCAAAAGTACCCACCCAGTGATTAAGATCAGGACCGGGGTCAATCGAAGTGTAACCAAGATTGGTAATAACAGGGGGAAATGTTGGGCTTTCGGGGTTTTGATTTTCATTAAACTCGCCTTTTCCAATAGCAGCCATAAACCGAAATACACTGGTCACTGGAGTCATATCACTACCCCGTTTGTACTGGATATCAAAACTTCCTTTTAGTCTTACTGTATAATCATAGGTCCCATCATAGCAATCGTCATTTACCGGGTCAAGAAGTACTACTGGAGATAACACTGAATCATTGAGGCCATTATTTGAGGCGGCAAATACAGTTGGGTCAAGCTCGGAAACCTGCAGGCTCTGATCAATATGCCTGCCGTAAGAGGGCCTTACAAAACTTTTGGCGAATGCTTCAGCGAATATGGAAACGTCAATTACATCGCCCTCATCCGACACATAACCCTCAGTGCCTGTTTTCAGGTCATGGGCCGGCAGTTCAGTTTCTACGGCCAGACCATCATATACCGGAAGAGGGGTGAAATTATCAACCCCGGTTTCCTTATCAATATCTACTTTTTGATCAAAGCGTGATTTTAATACTATTTCGCAGCTATCTTCTTCGCACGGTAAGGATATCATGCATTCTTTGCCACAAGATTCATGGTACTTTCCGAAATTCAGGCGGCCCGATAATACTTCTTCGTAATCATATTCTCCGCAGGTTGAAAAGGCTTTAAATATAACATTGGCCTTTACACCCTCTGTTTCTTTTTTATTTTTCAGGTAATCGAAGGCTGCTCCATAAAATAATAGGGGTGATGTAGCTGCCTCAAAGGTGATACCATGGTAAGTTTCATCTCTTTTAATAGACAGTTCAAGGCTATCAAATCCTTGCGGTTCTTCAATTTCAAGATCATCCAGGTAAAAAAGGTTGTTCATCCCCACGCCCTCCTTTTTGTCTGCCACTCGGTAAACTGTTGCTGTTTAATTTGTTGCTCTTTAATACCATCTACATACACATTTGTGGAAACGTGTTTAGCGACTGCTTTGCCGAATTTATCATAGTCAATCTTCAGTCCTTTTGAGGTCGCTTGGCTAACACCAACCTTCTCAGTATTAACCTGTGTGCCACCAAGCATCTGAATAGTTTCCTGCGGATTAAATACCTTGTCATCTTTACCGAGCCATACTATTTGCCGTTTGTCAGCGACATACATCTGCCCATTAGATTCAATAAGCTCTGTTCCGGTTTCACCCACTTCTGCAAGTCCCTGGTATTTGTTTTTCTTACCCTTTCCAAACTTCGGAACCGGACGGGACGCAACAATAGCAAGTTGCACGGCCGCAAGCGCTCCATATACTGCAGCGAGAATAGGACCTCCCGTTGTTAGACCTTTTAAAACCGCCTGGGGGACCGCTATTGCCGCATTAAAAACCGCTATGCTTTTTTCGCGTTGGGCCTGCTGTTGTCTTATCCTTCTCTCATCGGCTTCCAGTCTTTTTTGGCGTTCAACGGCTTCCTTTTCTGTTATAGCGCCTGCATCCCTTAATTCCTTTAATCTGTTTTTACGTTGATCAAGGTCAGCATTTTCCTTTGCTGCCTGTAACTGGAATAATGAATCAAGCACGCCCACAACCTCTGAGGCGGCGTCGGTAATGGTTTGAATTTCCTGTATTACCCTTTGCTTTCTTTTTTCAGATTCAGCAATAGTGATCTCGGTTTTTCTTTTCTCCCCATCCTCAACTATTTTGGTCTGATCGTCTATTAATTGATCGTACTGTAGATCATAATCTTTTTGGCTGATAAGTTTCTTTTGTAATTCTTCATTTAAGGCTGCCGTGCGCTTAAAGTTTTCCTGTAGTTCAAGAGCCGTCAGGGCATCCACAGATTCTAATTGTTTCTGTAAGGATTGTCGTTGAATGCCGTTTTGTTTTTCAATTAGCTTTTCCTGGTATCTGTTACTGGCGCCGCGTAATTTATCCTGATCGGAAAGGGATTTTTCAAGCATCCTCACAGTTTCGGCATTATGTACGCGCTCCAGAGCTATTTCATATTCAAGTGTAGCCTGTAACGAGGCAAGTCGCGCAGCCCTGATATCAGCATCTAATTGTCGGTTAATCTCTTTTATCTTCGCAGAATTGCCCTGGTTGGCCTGTATTTCAAGGTCGGCAGCCAGCGCAAGGTTATCTTCGATTAACTGAAGTTTATCAGTCTCTGAAATATTAAGTGCATTCAACTCCGCTTTATTTCGGGAAATCTGTTCTTCTGCTGCATCCCTGGTGAGTTGACGGTTATATGACCGCTGTAATTCAAGAGCGTCCTGATTACCCTTGGCTAATATCTCCAGGCGTTGCTTTTGGCTTAACCCTTCCGATTCAGCCTCAAAGGCAGCCTTAGTAAGAATTAGTTTTTTCTGAAGGGATACTTCTTCCTGGGTAAGCTTCTCATTAATAGCAAGGCTTTTATTCTGAGTTTCGATCAACTGCGTTTCGATTCCGGCCAATATTTCTTTTTGTCGCTGCTCTCTTTCTGCCCTGTCAATCTCCCTGATTTTTTTATTTAAACCGGCCCTTATTTCAAGGATCTTAGCGGAATTCTGTCCTGCTGAAAATATTTCCAGGTCGGCTTTCTTTTTTTCCACTTCCCTCTGAAGGGCAAAATCGGCGGCTGAATTCTTCCGTGCTGCGTCAAGTTTTGCCTGAGATACATCAACGTTTGCCTGCAATGCTTCTTCGGCAACCTTATGCTCCAGTTCAATTCTTTTAATAAGAATCTGGTTATCTATATCATTAACCGCCTGATTGTTTTCAAATATCTGATCATTTAGTTTCCCCCATGCCTCACTTGTATTAGATAAAGATTTTTGTTGCTCAGATAATAATTGATTGGATTCAATAAGTGTCTGTCTTTGCAATTGCAATCCTCGTCCCTGTATACGAATGATATCGCTTTGGGCCTTACCGGCCGCTTCTGCCCGCGCCTGTTCAATTTCTATCCCATCCTGGACACCTTTGTTAAAAGCTTCAACCAATTCCTTTTGCTGTTCAAGTAACTGATTGGCCTTTCTTGTTTCTTCATTTGATTTTTTAAAAGCCTCAACCAGTTCGAGTATAAGAATTACTGCAAGCCCGATACCGGTTGCAGCAAGGGCGATACGGAAGGCTTTCATCAGGCCAATAGATGAACCAACTACAAAATTATAAATGACCGTGGCGGCTGTCTGTGCTTTAGTGGCGATTGTATTAGCAAGAGTAGCGGCGGCAGATTCTTTTTGAAATGTAATTTGCAATTGCTGCAACCCCTGAAGGATGGCCATGGCAGCGTTTACCCGTAATAGAGTCTGTTGTAGTTCTTCGCTTTCGTCTCCAAATAGTGCAGCTGCTCCCTGCATGGCTGCAAATCCTCCAGCCACACCACCTGCAAGTGATAATACCCCATCGAGTGTCGAAGTATCAGAACCAAAGTTTTTAACTTCCTGGTTGGCATCTGCAATAGCATCTTTTAATTTACCCGCCTGTTCTGCCAGTGCCAGGTATTGTTCGGTATTATCCTGCCCGGCGACTTTCATCTGTGCCAGCTGAGCAACCATTTCACGGAGTTGTGCTTTCAGAGATGTAGTTTCCCCTGCAGCCGCGTTTAATGCATCCTCAAATTCTTTTGCACTCACTCCCGCTTCCTGTAGTGCCTGTTTGGCTCCCTCCTGGAAGTCCTTCATGAATGATTTGGAAAGACCTTTAACCTGGGTGTTTAAGTCAGCAAGGGATTTCTTTAGCGGAACGCCGGCCTGTCCTATTTTGGCTGTTGTAGCTGCGAGTGCATCAAGGGTCTTGACCTGCTTTTGAATCTCGGTATTTGTGGATTTGAATTGATCGGCAGAAGATTTTTCAACCTTGCCCATTTTTTCCAGCTGATCAACAGCGGGGGCAAGTTGCGAAGTGTCGGAGATAAATTCGATAATAACCTGTTCTGCCATTTCTGGTAAACGTTTTTTGAATTGTTATTATCGAGTTGGGAATGGGATTCCTTAACTCCGGGGGTTTTCAGTCGGATACTATTACAAAATAAAACCTTATTTCTTGTTTTTCAATGCCTGTTTCCGGGATTCTGCTATTTTTCTATCCAGTATAATAAAATACTCAAGCATTGCCATCCTGGAAAACTGTTCAATCTTACCGGGGTCATCTCCTGCCAGTGAGCATAGTTGCTCATAGCGTTCATCTATTCTTTTTTGGAGAATACTTCCTGCAGATCTTGCTGGTGCATCTGGTCTATCTGAGTTGCCACCTGGAAATAATCTTGTACATTTTCCTCGGGCAACTTCAAAGAGGGTATCAAGTCTTTTAGTGGCGTTTTCAAAAAAAAATCAAGCGTACCCCCGGGCGCTTTCCATTTCTCAATCTTCATCGCGTTGTACTGGTAAACATAGTTATAGGGGGATTCGTCTTTGTCAAAGAATACTACGGATGCCAGTTTATAGATATGATCAGGGAACATGGCAAGATTTAGCCGTTCGCCTAAGTTCTTATTGATGATCGCTATAGCCTGGATATTGATCTTTTTGGGGTCACTGAGCAGTTTTTCCATGGCGCGGGTATGTAATTCCAGGTACTCCCGGGTGCACCGCATGTTGAATTCCTCGTAGATGGTTAAAGCGCAAAGGCCCCGCCCGGTGGGTAACTTAAACTGGTCATCAAACATATAATAAGTAACCCCGTCAAGCCTGAAAGCCTCGGTAATCTTGTACTGGTTTTCCAGCATGAAGGATTTTATCTTACGCCTGAAAGGCCACATCATGAATATTTTTTAATGCTTCTTCCATCTTTGAAACCGGGATCCACTGCGTAAGCGATCTTCCCTGATGCCTTATTTTAAACGTTCCTTTGGTGTTTCTGATTCGTATCTGGTAATCTCCTTTAGAATATTTATCGGTTGGAAACCCATCGCAGTGGCATTTGCCATCTGATTTGTAGTCGTATTGAAGGAGAAGGTTAGTCATATTTTGTCCTCCATAGGGTCGTCTCTCCATTCAATTTCACTAGGTTGAACTATTTCAAATTCCGCATCCTCGGTAATAGGGTCTAATTGCTTCGCCTTCCCTTGAACAGGAAAAAAGATTACTGCCTTTATCCTTCCAATGTGGCCACAGCATCCCTTTTGTGTCGGTATAAGCTCTTTGTCACTCATTTGTATATCCCATTTGCATCTAATCTTTGTTCAATTTCATCCAGTCTGGCAGCATCTACGCTCCCATCCTTATCCGGGCTCCATTTGTTGATGACTATGTTGATGCCCATTGCTGCTATGATTACTATAGGCCATTCAACCAACCTTGCTTCTCCAAATCCCAACATCTCCCAGGGAAATAGCCAGTAAAGAAGGGTGCCATAATGTGGCGTCATACACACATTACATTCAAATACTGCCGGGTGAATTTTCTTAGGAAGGTTGTTGTAGAACCAAGTACCGAGAGAGCCAAATATTTCACCTTCCTGCATGGTGTACCAGATTGACAGGACGATAAGGGCTATTATGGCGGCGTGTTCAAGCATGAACTTTTAACATTTTCAGTATGCAAATTATTATCGTAACCACTGAGAATGCTACAGATATTTTACAGAAAAGAATAATTCTGTCAAGCCTTTTTAGTAGTTTATTTGTATCCATATTTAAAATATTTTCAAAAATCCACTGGCAGGCCCCCCATAATCCACCGTAATATTCACCCCATCAAAACTAACCTGGTTCATATCGTCGCTCAACTGGTATTGGCTTCCGATCTTATAATAAACCTGTACGTTTGGCTCAGGACCGTAATCTGAAACCATTTGCGCGCTATAATTAACCACCGATGAGGCCACATTCAGAAAGTTTATTATAGTAGGGTTACAACAGGTCATGTGGGGAAAGGACTATCGCATCCTATTGAGCTTTTATCAATGGTGCCGCCAGATACACTGATGGTGATACAATCATACTGGCTGACAATTGGAAGATTTAACGGCTTGTTGCAGGTTTCGTCGTTGAATATCTCAATCTTGAATTCTCCTGAGAACTCGGTTAAGAGTCCATCCGGAAGATCGGCAATTGCTATTTCAAGAGAGCCCCCACTAATCCTGGTTGCTACGCCAGAAAACTTTCTTCCCGCACTATCAGTAAGTACAAATGTATATTCCCCGGCAGGCAAATAGGTTTTAATAGTTATCACCTCATCATAAGGAACGCATTTGCATATATAGTCTTCAAAACAGGTTTTACAGCTCATTATTGATAATATTTTTGGCTTCCCTTACATTCACGGTCTGCTGAATGTTTTCGGAAGTGTTAATGATTGCGCCGGGTTCATTGATCTGAATAACAAAATCGGTTAACCCTTCCCTTAATTCTGCATACTCAGGGCCCAGCATTGTTAACTGATCAAGTAATGAATTGGCGGTTTCAGTTAGTTTTTTCTTTTCCTGCGAGGTCATGTTTTAAGAATATGCTTATAGTAAGTGTTGCAATGGTACCTGAAGCAATCTAATGCGTCAAGTTGTTTGGTCGGGTCCTTTCTATCTGATTTATCGAGCGACCCGTCAGGAAGTACCTGGGCGTGCTCCAAATCAAATATAAGCCATTTGCATTTTACTTCGTCCAAAAGCACGTTCCTGCTATGAAGAACCGAGTTGACCAATACCCGGTTTTCCTCCAGTGTCGGATTAATATTTGGCACCTTCATTTGTGATTGACCAAGATTCAATTTGTTCTTTATAACAGTATAATAGTTCAAGTTATCTTTTACGAGCGCGTTTGATGCCCGTCCGGTCGCATCCCCGGTAACAAGAAAAAGGCAGCCACCGTAAACAGCATTGATATAATCGCATAACTCGTAAATATTTGAGTTATTAAGTTTTATCTGTTCGATGCCGTAAGTCCAGTCGTTATAATCCTGAAAGACTGCGCAGGTAATTGGATCCCGGTTGAAGTCAAAGGATAGCCTAACCTCGTAATTCCGGTTTAGTTCTGTCCTTCCTACATGCTTTCCCCTTGAATAACAGTAAGCCCATGAATTGAGGCTTTCGGTTACAAAGCTTGCCATGTACTCCTGGGCAAAGGTCAGCGGGTCTAACTGTTTTCTTGCTTCCTCTATTTCTGCCGGATCAATAAACGGGTTGGCGCTTGTCGGCATCTGCGAAAAGGTCCAGTCAGCGTATTGCTGCTCATTCTGCGCCATTTCGTAGAAATAATTATTCTTACCCTTTGGAGTAGAAAGAAACCATGCATCGCCTTTTAAATCGGTAAGCGTTGGCCTTATAACCTCCGTCCAGGCTTTCTTTAATTCCCTGACAATTGCCGCCTCATCTACAATAGCACGTTTGTATTTTCTTCCCCGGATAGTATTATAATCTTCGAGGCTCCAAAAATCAACAACTCCCCCGCCATGTAGCTCTATCCTTTTTTCCTGTTCGCTTTTGGCGTATGTAATGTCAAAGAGCAGATCAACCATTTCCCTCCACACTTCCATCAGCATCTTATAGGTTGGCGCGAAATAAGCGACCGGATGACCGTTTAAAACTCCATTTGCCGTATCATCAGGAGAAACAATCAATTCCTCAGATAGCTTTGTCTTTCCCCATCTTCTTCCGCAGCACACTACATTAAACCTCTTACATCCATCAATTACCTTCTGTTGATTCGGATGCAATTGATTCAATAGTAGCTGCACCTTTTGTATTTCTGACAACTTCTACAAGTATTTTACTCTTAACCTCGGCCTTGATATCAGTAGGAATAAGTTTAGCTGCAATGGCATAAAAATCACGGGGGTGCTTTTTTGCAAAGGCTAACAGATTGTTTTTCTTATCGCTTTGCAATTCATTAAAGGCTTCTAATACAGCCTCTTTGACTGTCCGGGTAAGGTGATTAGTAGCGCCTTTTGGCTTTCCCGGATTACCCTTTCCGAATTGTCCCGTATTTTTCGGCTTCTCTCCTTCCATAAATACAAAAACACCCCCGCTTTAATTCAGGGGTGAAACATTTAATTTCTTTAACCACTACTGGGGCTCTTCTCCGCCTTCTGTAGGAGCATCCGGTACCAGGTCATCAACTGCTTTCGCCTGTGCTTTCACGTCTGCTATTGCGTCCAAAACACTTTGTGGGGTATCTGCATTTGCTGCAGCATTTTCCAGATCAGTGATCTTCTGCAAAAGAGTTGTTGATTCTGCGCTGACCTTAGACAGGTTGGTTTTGATTTCCTGAAGATCCTGCAGGGCTTTGTCTGTATTTTGTCCCATGATGTTTAGTTTACTGATTACTGAATGAAGAAGTTTTTTAACCTCGTCGTCCACTCCCATGTGGAAGTAGTGATGATGTGTTACTTCAATTCGCATGATGTAAAACTAGTTCACAAACCCCGCCGGAAAATGAATGAGGCAAAGAGATTTATAAAATTGACAAATATTAGCAAATTAGGTTGAGGCGAATTGCATCAGCGATCAATGCAGCCAGTGTTTGATACCCGTTGTTTACAACCATGGAATTTATGCAGTGCCTGACGGTCCAGATGTTTAAAGGGAATTCATCAGCTACCTGGGTAGGTGTTTTATCATGGGAGAGCATTTCAAGGATCTTTCTGTTTCTTTCGTGGGTGTAGGGTCTTTTGCCGAGTATTATTTCTTTTGCGGTTTTCATACTGTTTAGGTTTTAGTGACTTAGGGAAGGGTTATTTTCGTGTTCCATCAACGATATATTAAATCCTTCCCAATATTCTCTGTGATTAATTTCTTTGGCGATATACTTAGCCCTCCATAGCTCCCGGAACTTCCAATACATTTTGTTTGCCAATATTTCCCATCTTTCGAATTTATTGTTGTTCAATCGTTGCGGCTTTTTTATAATGTCTACCATGTTTTCGGCAACGTAAATCAGCCCATACTTTTTGTCAACCTCATCCTTCTTAATCAAGTCTTTCGGACATACATAATAGAAATAATTTGCCCCATCTGCGCTTTTATGCTTTTCTTTCTTTGCATCCACGAAGTAATCCGAACGGCTGATTTTGATTTCAAACTCTCGCGTTTCCCCGCCTGAAGTCATTGTCCAAAAATCGCTTTCCCATCTGTAAATAAAGGAGCAGGCCAATTGCCAGGGAAATCTTCGTTCATCAGTTGTTTCGGCCAATCGCTTTACAATATCCAATTCGGTCATTTACCACCTCCTTTGATTAAGTCAGGGGAGCTACGTATCAGCTTCCGTGGGTTATTTTTTAATAATAGATTCAACGTGTTTTACACCCTCCTTAGTCAATCTGAAATGGCAAGAAAGACCATCGGTTAGCTTAATCCTGCCACTGACTATTTCCATGTACCCGTCAATTATATTTGAATATATGGATAGAGAAGTGCTGAAACTAAACATTAGGTCTGTCATTTGTTTTCCAGATATTTCGGCTTCATCAATACCCTTTTCTGCACAATAGACTTCTGAAATCATTTTCATGACCCTGTTCATGTTTTGCGGGTTTATGTTTTTCTTTTCGGAGAGTCCGGCAAGTCTTTTAACTTCATCTGTTCCCAATGATTCAAATAATTCTTGCAAGTCTTTCATCTTATTTATTTTTTAGGTAATTCAATCTTTACCGAATCCACGGTTGGCCTTCCGATAAAATTATTCAACTGTCTTACTACTATGGCTCTTAATTCATCTGCCTGATCCACAGTCATACTCCTGCCCATTCGATCCATTACCATGTTGATAGTATCCAATGGAGGGGAGAATTTATTTACAGGGATCATTAGCTTGTAGTAGTATTCGTATCGGGGTTTTATGGTGGTATCGGGGATTGGTGCCGGCAACGGATATTTCTTTTTCATGTATTTATCGGCGGTATCTTCATTTTGTCTTACCTCCAATGTTGATTTACTATCGTATCCATAAGTAAGCGTTACATCATAGGTGTACCTATCAAGGTAGCCGCAACTTTTACAGCTAAGGTTGACCTGATCCCATTTAATTCCCTCAGTCCAGCCGTGTAAATATTGACCTTCCTTAAATTCTACTTCCCATCCATAGTATTCTTTTGGGAATCCTGTCCAATACCATTTCATTATTTCGAAATAACCAGGAGGTCCGTGTTCTACCCGCGCTCCATTACGCATCGTTCTTCCAATATTCCCACCATCTTTCCTTTTCTCAAATCTTATGGGCTTTAATGTATCCGATCCGGTCATAACTGGCCTGAAGCAGCTTATCCTGGATGGTTCATTAAAAAATATATTCGGGTAGGATGTGTCGGGAAGGTGTGAGGGGGATGGATTACCATATACGGCACTGTCGATAGTGATTTTCAAAGGACGATTTGCAGGTGTAATTATCGGCCCCCAGTCGCTATCAGAAAAAACCACATCTCCAGCAACCACTAATTTTTTATATAATCTCGGTTTTTCTTGTGGCTCTTCGCAATAAGTCCAAGCAGCCGTATCGCTTCCAAATAATTTATAGGCGGTGGCAGAATCAGAAATTTCAGAAAATGATAAGATAACTATATCGCTTATCTCATAAGACCTGCCAGAGCAGTTGATATGCTGCTTAATCAATTCTTTTGTTTCATTGAGACTGATAATCGAATCGCCAAACTGAAGGAATCCGCCAGTCTGGGAATAGTCCTTTGATTTAAATGCCTGATAACCCACAAACCAATAATGGCGTTTCGTTTCGGGGGTTTTCTGTTTCCTGTAGCATCCCAGCGCAAGGATTAAGGTTGAGGCGAGGAGGGCTGTGAGTAGTTTCATTGTTGATTAATTTTTTTTATTTAAAGGGGTTATCTGGCAGATTGCACTAGTTGAGTTTGTTCAACCAATTCTGTCAGTCCTATATTATATGCTTTAGAAAGTTTATAAATCGTATCGATACCGGGATTTTTAACCGTGCCCGACTCAAGGCGGCTGAGATAAGAGCTAGTGATACCCGTAATTGCCTCAACCTCCTCTTGCGTCAATCTTTTTGCTTTTCTTAATGATTTCAGCGTCATTTCTTCTTTATTTTATCCGGGTTAAGTTTAACATACTTTTCAATTTCCTCAGATAAATCTTTTGGCAATATTTCCCTACGGATAACAGCCTTTAATAGTTCGTTTGCGCTACAATCAAGAGTTCCTTGTCCGGCATGAAAAGCCCACCACATCCTGTTTTTAAGGTATACTAATTGCTCATTATTTTTAAGTATAGAAGTATCGAGCGATTTTACCCCATGCTCCGATTTTAGATACTCCTCGAAAGTGTCGTAAATCATTTATTTAAACAGTTTATCTATTACTGAATTGATGTAGGTTTCGCGGTCGGGAGTTTCATTTCCGCCACCCATTAACTTTACATCGTAATCAAAACCCGCATCATACGCCTTTTCCAATTCCTCCCTTATCATGGCTTTTAGGGTTTCGGGGTCGATGGGGCGAAGCCAGTGGGTGAACTTTGATTCAACAATATCGGTTATATCATTGTCGGCAAATTGCCACCCGGATTTCATCCTATCATCAAGAAATAATAAATTATCCACTTCTGGGATACTTTCATTGAGTAGGGTGTATCTGCCATTGTTTTGCGGCTTCTCACTTATTGGTACAAGTTCGTATAGTGGGTTCAAAAGTTCTTTGCTATCCATAGTTGTTATTTATTCAGAGTTTATAAAGGACCGTTTCCCATGTCATCTACATAATTTTCGTCACGATCGTAAGGCCTGATTTTATGGTTCGTAATGTGATCCCATTCTTCCTGCATATCGATTGTGTTTCCCTGATCTGCCACTTTCCCGGCACAATCGAAATGAAGCCCATATCCGTATCTAACACTTGACCACCCTCTTTTCGTTGGCACTGGTTCGCATGGCATTTCGCAAAACACGCACGTGATCCCTTCCTCCCCTTTCCCTTTAAGTAGTTCTGGAACAGGATTGTTGATATACTCACGAATCCTTTTTGCGCATTCCGTTGCTGCGTTTGCCCCTTCAATATGATCGTCATTATTATATTCATCCGATATTCTAACGCATTCGTTATTTGCTAATGTTATGGCTAGATTCCAATACCGTAGATTTACATCCCCCTGCTCAATAAATCCAGGTTGTGGGATGGAGGGGGATTGGGTGGAAAGGAACTGTTTAATGCAATGATAAGCCTCATACATTGCCATATCTTTCCGGCTGTCTGTCGATACTTCTTTCGGCATAAACCTTTCAAACAGGCCAAGTAGCTTTTCCAATAGTTCAGACACTCCTTCATCCCCCTGCTGTCTTACAGAATTGGCACCGGCAATGTACGCGGCTTCTAATCGGCTACAACTACAGCCTTCCTCACAATGTCTCTCGTTGCATGACCTGCAATTGTCATTAGCGTATTTCTCAGCGCGTTTTTCCAACTCAACCCCTCCTTCCTCTCCTACGGGCGGGGGTGTTGAAAAGTAATCGTTAAGAGATTTCAAATATTTTGTTATCAGTTTTTGAGTGGTCTTTACGTTGACATCATCTCCATTATGATGCCTCATATCAACCATAAAATCTGAAAGTAAACTTGTAATGCGCTGTAACGCTCGTACAGCTTCCTTCTTTACTTCCTCAGATACGGGTGGGGCTACTGTATTGATGGGGGATTCGTCGAGATATTCGATCCGGTGAAATTCTTCTTGCTGAATATGCTGTCGAAAATTAGTTCCTCTCATATAAACATAAGAGAACTCAATAATATTTTTTTCTATATCCTTCTTGAAAAACCCTGCCTCCATTGGCTCCCCATCTACCTTGCAGAAATCAACATTGAAATACTTCCACATTGGAATATCGCTATCCCGAAATAGCCCTAATCGTTCGCTTGCTTTAATCCATTTCATACTATCCTGTTATTTTACTGTTTCTTAATTAGGCTGTTAAATAATTGAACATTCTTCTTTACCACTTCATCCTGTTCCTGCGGAGATAGCTTATCAAACTCCTCTTTACCTTTTACTGCACATGGCTCACATTCTACCGCCCGCTTATCTCCTTTGAACGTACATCCGCATACTGCACACTTACAGAAATAGTTTCCGGGTGCATAACCTCCTATTGGATATTTCTTTTCAGTCATGGGTTTACTGTTTGAGGAGGTTCCAAAAAAGGCATCCAATGGGTAATCTTGCCTTCTTCAATTGTCGTATTTTCATTATCCTGTTTTTCCCAAGTCCAACTAATACGAACCGGTTTTTTGTCTTTAAAAACAAGCCATAGATCAACTTTTTGATTGGGTTCAGGTAACTTGTCCTGAATGTTTATCCAATGCCTGGATAGGGGTAGGTGGTCAACCTTTGGAAAAATCTCATTTACTGCAAAGGCGGACTTTAGGTCATTGTTCACGTACATCAGTCCGTCTTTTTTATAACCAGCCTGCTTCAGAAGCATTTCAATTAGTTCTTTTTCTCGTTGGTTCATTTCTCTGTTTTATCTAGTTCCAAAATAAGAGCGTCAGCGGCCTTAACTGCATCGTGGGCAATTTCATCAAAGGCAGTAACATCGTGATTTCCCCAAGATGCCAGCAATCCCATCATTGCCTGTCCTGCATAATAGGTGCGGAGGGACATTCCTTCCTGTGTCCAGCGGGTGCCGTTTGCGCTACACGCCATAGCAGCGAATGCTGGTTTATTTTCTCTCTTACTCATGGTTTTGAGGGTTTGGTTTGTTGTGGCACATCTTGAACTTGGTCCGGAACAAATCTGGCGTGTTCTAATAAATCCGACTTTTTAAGCCTCTCTTTCATCTTATCTTTCGCTTCTTGTTCTGTCTCACTAGCATACGAATAATCATAATTGTCGAATGTGGCAAAACAAACCCATTCATTTTTTATTAATTTAGTGTATACCAAAATCATGATTGTCCTGTCTTTAAATAAATAGTAAAATCTACGTAGCAAAAGCAGGTATTATGAAATACCTCCTGAAATCTTTCTCCAAAATGATTTTTTATGGACGATAATATTTGAAACCATTTTTTATCATCTTCGGCATCATTTATCGTTCTTCCTGTACTCTGATTTACATAAGGAGGTTTTCTTATGCCAATATCAGATTTACAATGAATAGACCCTGTCTTGTTGCTTTCTTGTACAGTATAATGACTAGGTAGTAAATCAATAACAAACTTAACGTCTCTTGCTATCTGATCTCTTGAATGAAAGTGATCGAGAGACTGTCCCCCATCTAAATCCGGCTCACCGATTAATTTTCTTGGGTCTTTATATTTTCGATTACTCATACTATTTTTAATTAATTGAAATACAGAAGGGGTGATTAGTGGTTGATTTTATTCAGGAGTTCACGGATTAAGTCCTTCCAGTTTTGCCAGCCTTTCTTCCAGCGATTGAATACGGTTTTCTAGATGGTTCAGGTATTGATCTAATTGGGTAGGCTGTTGCATTCGCTCCACCTGTCGCTTTAAATCTTCAACTTCCTGATAAGCTATATCAGCATCAATAGCAGCCATCTGTGCTGTTTCGGCATTTATAGCCTCCCTTCTTGTGGGGTAACTTTGCCCGTATAAATCATAGTATCCCATCTTACTGTTATTTATGGTTTATAAATTAATTTGATAAAAGTTTTACGCGGTCTGCCTGGTGTTCTCTCAGCCACTTTTCAAATCCTACCTGATGTTCTGCTACAGATTCTAGGTAGGTATAAATCTGGTTATCGGTAACAGTTTCAAAGGCGTGAAGGCTTTCCAGCGCGTAGCTTATTGCCTTTTCTTTCCCGCAACCAAATGCGTACTGTATCTCGTTTAACTGTTTCTGGGCTAGTTCACTAAGTGCCATTGTATTTATGTTTTGAATTAGAGATTAAATTAAAAATTGGGAGCGGCAGGAACAACTTCCTCTCTTGAGTTTCGTTGCTAGTCCTATCCGGAGTTCACGCGGAGACTATTTACTTTTTATTCCTCTTCCCAATTAAGAATGTATAAGAACTTAAAAAGAGGGCAAGATTTTATTTTAATTCAGACTTGCCCGCCGATAACTGAATACCGGCCTCTTTCGCTCGTTGCCCTTTCCTACTTTGCCCGATACTGGTAGATCATTGCCAGCCCCGGTACATTTCGTACTCGACCGCTTGAATTTCGGGAGCAATTGAGGCCAATTATGTCAATGAACCCCCTCTCCTTTTTCCCTGCTGTTATGAGGCTAGGTAGCTTCCGTATACTTCCCGTTTTCTGTAATTGCATTCCATCTTACCATAAACTTTTTGTAGTCGTCAAACGCCTCTAATGGGCTTAGCTTTTCTACATTGAAATAAAAGTCTAGGACATCATAATGTCTGGCCTGAACTATTATATTTTCTTGGTCAGCAATTTTCTGCAATTGGTCTAGCCATTCGGCAAAAGGTGATCTCATTTTATATAGTTTAGATAGTTAGTAATTATTATTCCTCTTCCTCAACATATTCGCAATGCTCCCCACAGGATGGACAAATACCTATATCTTCTGTATCTGAATCTCCATTTCCTTTTGGAGGAACGCCGCAGCAGTTTGATAGTTTCATGAGTTTATATTTAGTAGTTAGTAATCTTTTAAAAACCTCCCGGGCCGAAGTACTAGACAATTATGATAACTTTTTCCCTGCCTGGGAGGGGTGTGTTGTGTGCTATCTCATGGGGGCCTCCTTTTTTGATTAAATTATTTGCGCAGGCTTTCGCCTTTTAATTCGATTATATTAAAGCACTGTTTAACCCTGTCCACGAACCTGACCCCGTAAGTTTCTTTCAATTGATCTGCAGTAAGATTAGTAGTCACATGCCGGTGCCAGAATGGAACTTTATTCTCGTAGCTATCCATAAAAATATTTTCCATCACATTAACTGGCGTTCCATAGTGTTTTGCGGGTGATGTTTCAATACCCAGGTCGTTGTAACAAATTCCTTTCTGTGTCTGGTAAAAACTCAATGCGTCGTCGCTTTCCTTCTGGATCCTTCCGTAACCAGCGATTTGCTCATCACCGTATTTCATGTAGGCAAATACAATCTTTGGGCATTGGAGCACCTGGTAACAAAGCCTTCTGTTCCTGCTAAACATCTGCATGAGAAATGTCTTTCCTACACCGGGGTTCCCCCAAAGCCATATTCCTTTTTGAAGGCTGAACTTTAAGCCAGTTGAATTATACATTGCGCTGGGGAGTTGCTCAAATTCATAGCTTCCGCAGAAGTAATGAACCAGGGCTGCTACAACCATTTTCTGATCTTCTGTAGGCTCAAATACTTTTGTCTGATCTCCCGTTTCATGCCGGATCATTTGAGTAGCACGAAACCTGCAATACTCGTATAGTTCACCCTGGGACCACGGACGGCGGAGATCATTAGCTTTTAACTGGGCAAGTTGCTTTTTGCGCTGGTCCTCCAATATGTCAAGTTTCTTAACCTTTGCAGCCTGGATAGCCGCCTTTGTTTCTTCTTCGGTTAATTCCACATCATCCAAACGTACCGGCTCCTGAAGCTTTTCCGGTAATAGTTGCCCGATTTGTACCGTCTTTCCTAATCGATCCTGATTGATTTCCATTGTTAAAACTTTGAACTACAGATTGAAAGTGTTTATTGATTTGAGTTAGTGAGTATTTTGAAAGATGGGAGTCTGCCCTAATGTGAGCAACCAATTCACCCCACCTTAACCTAACAGTTTCGTGGTTACTTTTTTCCGACAAATCGCCTTCGGAGTTTTGCCATTTAAGAATTTTTTCAGCCACCGATCTGAGCATTGGAGCATCCACAAATTGATCGAAAGGGTAAGAAGGATTTTTATCTTTGAATTCCTGAGCCATAACACCGAGGACCGAATCGGGATTTACCAACACCTCTTTAGCTTTGTCTTTATCCTTGTCTTTCTCTTGGGCTTTGTCTTTAGCCCCTTGTAAGGGGCTTATATCCTCCTTAATTTTTTCTTTTAAAGTATTGTCAGGATTTAGTAAGTCAAGTTTTTTAAGGGCTGAAATGACTGGAATATGGGCGCGGTTTTTTTCTGACAATTGCACATATTGAAATTCTATATAGCCTGGTAAAAACCATTTTTCACCGCCCTTAATCTGGATAATTCTTTCTTCGCCGGTATTAAAATATTCCAACGCTTTTTCCATTGTTACCGGCATATCTTTTCCCAAATAAGCCTGCGCCAACTCAAAGTCTACAATCCATATCCCGCAGTTATCGCAGTCATGATAAAGGAAATCCCAAAGGAGTTTATAGGGACCGGGAAGGTTTCTGTAGAATTTCTTTTTATATTTATTGCTGTCGGTAAACCTTTTCGCCATTGGATTTTATTTGGTTTTTAAACTTCAATTACAAATAATAGCTTTTTCTGAAGGGGGTGTTTGTCAACCCTGGGCCTGCTTGGAACGCTCCATGATCCCCCGCCGCGCTCACCAATTAGTTTCCAACCAGCTGCGTACAAACTCGTTCCCGGCTCAGTATTTAGGATATAGGTTCCTAGTTTTCTATAGCCTAATGCTTTTGTTGCTCGCCAACATGCCGCATAAAGCATACTGCAGGCATTCTTAGTTCCATCTGTGCAGAGCCTCGTAACTTCAAGGGTAAACCCGTCCTGAACCATTCGGCTTGCAGGCCTTCCCACAACTGCAACTCCTACTACTTTTTCTCCGTCACTCACACCTATCTGAAATACACTACCAACGGGCTTTTTATGGTGTCTGTGGTGCCTCTGAATAAAAGCAAAAGCCTCATCCTGAAAGACCGGAACAATGGTCATTCCATCTTCCTCCTTATCCTCGTTTTATAAGTTGTCTTTGGATGTTTATCAGCGTATTTTTTAGATACTATCCTTCCTGTCTTAGCAGAACGGTACTGGGTGTAGGGTTTAGAGTATTTCATGATATGTTATTTTACGTAAATAAAACCTGCTGCAGTGTGTCTCTTTTAAAACGTTCGTTTCCTTTATCAAAATATTCTTTGTCCCTTTCCCACCCCCAATAATCAAATCCCATTTGAAAACATGCGACCCTAGATGATTGGGATCCCATGTGAGTATCTAAAATCTTATCCCCGGTTGCCGCATAGTTTTCTAAAAGCCATTTATAAAGGTTTACCGGCTTTTCTGTGGGGTGTATTCTGTCACACGGCATTTGCTTCCTGAATCCATCCCACGTAAACTTATAAGCCCTAAGAGCGCTATCAAACGAAGTCCAGGCCAATTCTCCGTCAGCAAAATCCCCGTACCGGTCTTTATGCCAATAAATCCAGCAAGACGAATCATAGGGGATGCGTGATATAAAATGATTAGCACCCCAGATAACCTGATTTTTGGACACTCTAAACAATTCCTGAAAGAACTCAACGGGGGGGGCTGGTTATCCCAATCCTTTACCGTGTACTTTTTTTGTGAATGATGCCGAGTGATCATCCCTTTATGAGATTCGCCAATACCATATGGTGGATCTATTATAGCCAGGTTAAAAAATCCATCCGGGTAACGCGAAAGCCCAATCAGATTATCTTCATTGAACACTTCACTTAATGGCATCCTGTTTTTCCTTCTTAGGATTTAATACGTTCCATACATGGCCGGCATTGGTCCCCAATAATTTGGCAATCTCTTTGTTGGTCTTACCGAGTTTACTCAACTTCTCAATTTTTTCCTTTTTTGACGAGGATAAAGCGATAACGGATTCAACTGTTTCCTTTTCCATTTTCATTATTTTTTGTTTCAAAAACTGTTATACCTTCTCCCATTCATTTGCATTCGCCCTGTGAGATTTTATACTGGTAGTTGGCTTTAACCCATTCGATTTTATTAACCCCGCATTCCTGGCTCTCACCGCTATTCCTCCAAAAGCTCTGTTATGCATCGGGTCCGGAAGCCCTCTTATCTGTGCTATCTTTCTGAATTCTTCAATCTGGAAGCGAAATCCGGATGGCCATGGTTTTAACCAGTCTACAAGCATATTGTAGGCCTTATCTGCCCAATCAGGACAAATGGATTCAGCTGATGAAAGAGCCTGGAGAATGCCTGCTTCTTTTGCCTGTATAGCCTCCAAAATATTTAACTGTACTGCTCCCATAATTTAAACTTACACTGCCTGTTTATTTTGCCGGACTTACAGGGTAACAATAATGCGTTAGCCTATCGGTAATTACTTCTTCTCCGCTTCCATCGGGGCCAATACTGAAAAAATACTTTTTACCGTCCGGAGTCCGTTCAATTTTTGTCAGCAGTCCTGCATAAAATATTTCTCCATTGGTAAGGAAAAGGGGTTTGTCGAAATCAGGGTCTTTGCCTTCGGAGAGTTTTATCCACTTCATTGAAGGGGTCCGGGTCTTTGTTTGGGTTGGTTGCTGGGTCATCTCTTTTAGTTTTTATATTTATAATCTTCCCATGTACAAGATTTAAACACGGCTCTATTGTTTACCCATCTTGTAAATGCTTTTTGATAAGGATTTGATTTGTTGTAAGGCATTACGAACGGCATACAACCCATTTCCCGAAGGGTGTTCACTCTTTCATAGTCCTGATCAGGGGTTGTGTCGAATCCGATAAGGACAAAGAATTGCATGTGTTTACACGGAATCCCCGCCTTATTACAGATTTCAATTCCCTTCCTGACAATCTTTCCATCGTTGTATCTGTCCCAGGCAAAAGTCAAATACTTTTGATTGAACTTGCTGTTTTGATAATTACATTTCGCCAGTAATTCAGCCTGTTCCTCTGTAATGATCCGGATGTTTAACCCCTGAACGAAACACACTTTTAACTTTAATTCAATAATCCTTATTAGGTTTTCTTTCCAATCTGCACCGCCAAAAAAATCATTATCCAATAGCATTAAACGGTTGCCTCCCTTCGGATTTATCAGAAGTTCATCAATGGATGAGTTTACTTTTGGCCGACCCTCCTTCTTTGGAACACAGCAGAACTTGCAGGCGAACCGGCACCCCTTCATTGAGAACCCTATATGATAATCGCATTCAGGGTACAGCGAATAGCTTATATTCTCGTTCTCGATTTCCGCAGGCAGTCGGTTGTAAAAATCAATACCGGTGCCTCCGATCATAGACTTTTCCTTTGGCAAATCAGGAGTTTCGCTGAAGGAAAATAATTTGCTGGCATAAATCTTATCATACTGAGATTCAAACAGGTTTCCGTTATACCACTCCACCTTATCGCCTCTTTTTTCGTGGTAAGAGGTAATCTGCATAAGCGCCAGGTTTGGCAGCTTCCCATCTACTTGTATGATCCCGATCGTTTGCATTTATTTCCCGTAAACAAGGTTTGTCAACTTCCCATACAACTTATGCCCCCTTTCCTCCTCAGCAACTGCCGGTAAAACATTAAGCAGTTTTTCTTTGATAACAGACCATTCAGCACTATCCTTTATGAATTCCCAGGTTATTTTTCCCTGATCAAAATTTGTGTGGCAGGACTCTCCGTAAAAGCACAGTTCAATTATGTTATCCGGGTGAGCGGCTACAGATTTAAAGATTGCTTTCGGTAATAGGTGCGCAAGGCTGAAGTGAAAAGTTTCATCGTCATTCCTTTGGGTTTTACCCCGACAGAATAAACATTTTCCGGTCATAGTCCTTCGCCGGTCTGTAAAGAACAAGTCCATTGCCCCGTCCGTTCCCGCCTTCTTCTCCTCTGCTATCTGCTTTGCTTTTTTGGCTGAAACCTTTGCAATTGGTTTTGGAACTTTCTTTTGCTTTGGCTCACGGGCTTTCTGTAACCTGCGTAAAGTTTCCTCTCTTGAAATATGCCCGGGGTTTTCAGAATATTCTACCATAAGTACTGATAATCGGTTAATCATTTGTCCTGTTACTATGAGCATATTAGATTGATAATTGCTTTAACTAGGTTCCTTAAAGAAATAATGCAGTAGCGTTTTCCATTGACGTTAACCACTGTGAAATCAAATGCGTCTGGAATGCTCTTGTTTCATCACCCTTATTAGACCTTATGTGTTCGTTTTCTTCAATAAGAGTCATTGCTATTTCTCGCCTTCCCATATCAAATAACTCCTTTGCCAGATATATTTTTTTATCTTTAGTATCTGCATGACCCAAAACAGATTCGCTTTCAAAAGTTGCAATGTGGATATCATAAAGGACTTCGTATTGCATTTCAGAAAGCGCCTTTAAAACTTCTTTGATTAGAAAATCCTGTTTTGGAGTTCGCTCAACTTCTGTTAGATACATTTCATCTACAATGCTTCCCATGCCCATAATACAGGTGGAGGGATGGGCCTTTTTTACCTGCCTTGCAAAACTGGCAGGGAGATAATAGACTTCTTTACGTGATGCTAATATTTCCTGCTCATACTTTCCCGATATCTCACGTACCACAAGAGTATTTTCATTTGAAAATCGAATCCATTTGTCCGAGATAAACATGTCAGACTTTGACCACATTAACGCATTGTATTCCTGGCTTTTTGGTTCTTCCTTTCCGGAGTTTAACACCGACTTAACCCAATCCTCAGAAACAAAATGGCCCATCATGTCAAGAAAAGTATAATCAAGACTACCGGAAGATTTAGCCGTACGATCTTCGTTTATGTCTACATGGGGGAAATCATAGTCGTACAATCTTCTGCTATATTCGTGAACATTAATCCCCCTCCTGTATAAAACTCCTGCGGTTTTAGAATACACTTTTACAGTTTGCTTGTTACCGTTTGGCTGAGAACCATCATTCCAACCTAGAGAAGAGGTGTATATATCCGGGTATTCAAAAAGGGGAGTTCTTTCATCCGCAAAATACCTGTCCCAACAAGACATGACCATGTCTAACCCGGTAATCTTTTCAATGTATATTCTAGTTTTACCTTTTGCGGGCGCTACAACCGAAGCGTCTTTAACTACAACGCAATTGCTTTCGTCCAGCGCATTGCAGTAAATTTCTCTAAGGACGAACCAATCTTCTTTCCACGTTGGCCCCATTGTAACCGTATAACTTGTCGGGTTGCCATTTATGCAGATCCTTTCAAATGTTTGGTCTTTGAGTTTTTCCGGAGAAGTTGAAAACTCTAATTCATTATCGCCGCTAAATATCCTGAATTCAATTCCCTTGCGCATCATATAGGCAATGGAATATTTGAGGCCAGAACCGAAAAAACCTATTTTGCCGGCTTGGCCTCTTTTAGTTGACGCTCCAATGAGCTCGAAAGAATTGGTTTCAATTTCTCCGTCGTTCTGAATTAAGATAAATTTCTTTTGCATAAATTAGTATTCAATTGGTAATGCTTCATTTGGTTCGGGCACGTATACCCCTAGGTATTCGGCGCTCCATTGCCTGATTTCCTCGCAATAGATTTGAAATTCTTCTTTTGTTAAATCTGCAGTGCTCCTGATCTTTTCCGTTTCTTCCCCGGTATTTTCATTTACCATTCTTTTTTTGAGGAATAGCTTTGCAACGAAATGATGGGCATCGTCTTTGGTCTTTATTTCTCTCCAGCCTACATTGTATAATCCAGGTTGAACGTAGTAGGTCAATATCAGCCAGTAATATTTGTTTTGTGGTATGGATCTCTTTGTTATCTCATTAAAATCTACTGTCCACTTCCCCTCATTCAATTCCTCCCACAGGTCAAAGAGTTTTTTGATAGCCCGTTTGTTGGCTTCAGCATCATTGCTTTTATTCAATATGGTGAATACCTTCTGCATTATGCATCCATCATTTTGGTAAATGCTTCATCAGGCAATGAAAACGCTTTCACATAGGCTGATTTATCTTCCACATCAACCAATTCCTTTAACAGGACAGAAAGATTGGTAGACATAAATTCCAGGGTTTGCGGGTCTTTGCGCTCGATCTCTGTCATCGAGAGAGTGCCGAATATCTTTTCAATGATCTCCGCCTTCAGTTGCTTTTGCTCTTTACCTAGTGAACCAGTCAGGCCATATTTATCAAAGAGCCCCGATATTTTTTCCATCTGTATTTCCCGGTTCTTTTTCCTGTCCCAGTTCTCCCAGTTTTCAGAAGGAGCCATATTCATATCACTGCTGACCCCGGCCACTTCTCCAACCGGTAATCCCATCAGGAACTTCACGAAAGGCTGAAAATCTTTGTAGGTTGGATTGCGAAACATCTTTCCATCGATCACCCCGCTACGGTCTTTTAATATCTGGGCCTCCCGCCAAACTTTGGCTATCTTTCCATCAACCATTTCCTGCTCCTGTTCCATCCAAACATTTAAATCGGGTTCAAATGGTGTTTCACCAGCCATTTTCATTTTCACACCTGACTTCACAAACTGACCTTTCTTTACTTTACCGTTTGCGTCTGTTTCATCTTCTTCTTTTTCGTACGAGAAACCGCCCCGACCAGTGAAAACAATTGTTCCCGCTACATCTACAAAGCGGTCAGAGAATTCTGATTGCCAGGCGGGCATGATCTTTCCCCAGTCCTGCAGGGTCATGAACGTAAGGCGGTTCTTAGCCTTGTAGTCGGCGACATATTTGTACCATACTTTGGAAAGGGAATCAATAAAAAGGGCTGAGATTTCGCTGTCCTTCAGATACTGCATGGCTGAAATCACGTCTACCAGATTAGTGGTATTCTTTACCAATATTTCTGCTTTTGGAAGTTCCTTTTTGAAGTACGGTATCAGGAACCGGGAGCCGTGTTCGTTATCGATAAGGAGGATGGGTTTTTTGTAATCGAGATCCTTATAAGCCCCTACAAGGAATTCTGCACCCGTTCTTGTCTTACCGCTACCGGCAAATCCTCCGAATGATGCTTTTACAAAGTTTCCGTTTGAAGCCATTTGGGTGGCGAATTGTTTTAAGTTCATATATTTGCTTGTTGTTGTAATTGATTTATTAAATAGGGGATTGCCGTCCCCTGTTTTTATTTACGCCGCTCTTTTATCCGGTCTTTGCAATCTGTATTCCTCCCTCCAATCAATTCCCCGGATTATCGTTTCAATGGCTACATTCAACTCTAATCCAAATACTCCTGTCAGGTCTATGTAATGGCCTTTTGAACTATAGGCGGTTACATAGAGTATTTCAGTGACGGTGTTTTCTTTTGGATCGTAATCGACCTCTATGTTTAAGGTATTTACTGAGCCGTCTTTATTCTGTTGTCCGAATGTTTTTGTTAGCTTGCACATGGGGGTTATTTTTTATCGTGAATACTTCCAATTATTTCAATTTCCCTTGCTACGATAGGATCGAGCGACCACAAAAGCTTATCTGCTATAAAAAGCCCAAAGCACCAACTGTTCCATTTTATTGTACAGTTGTAATCGAGATAATCTTTTCCCTCTATTAACCAAATTCTCCGCTTCTTTTTTTAAAGAGGGGCAGGTTAATAACCAAACCCTGCCCCGTTACAATTAAACCTTATCCTA
>Ga0164302_10000037_pt1 | contig 27507 bp, 39 predicted proteins | sample Whisoiple_202_MG_FD_109714 | JGI IMG/M metagenome (GOLD analysis project Ga0164302, IMG submission 109714) | Soil microbial communities amended with pyrogenic organic matter from upstate New York, USA - Whitman soil sample_202_MG | ecosystem: Environmental > Terrestrial > Soil > Agricultural... | reverse complement strand
TGCGGACCGAGATCTCGCGCCACATAGGTCCAGCCTCGGCGGCGGCACGCTGCGAGTGCTGACCCGGAGATCTCCTTGCCGTCGTAGGCCAACGCGCCATAGCGGTCGAGTACGACCTCGCGGTTGCGAACGCCTTCGAGCGCACGAAGCTGGGCCTTCGTCGGACTAGGCATCCTTCCCCTCCTCCGGTTCCGAGGAGACAGGGGCAAGGGCGGCGAGGGCCGCGGCGGCCTGAAGGTCGGCTTTGATCTGCACGCACTCGGGCCAGCACAACTCGACCCGCGCCCCGTCCGGCAGGTTGTGGCGGTCGCGGTAGACGGCAGCGATCAACTCCTCGCTTTCCAGACGCTCCTTTACCTCTAGATGGTGGGCCGAACGGATCTCAGGGAGAGCGACGGCGAGGCCCAGGGCGAACGCGTCGCCCAGCGACTTCCCGTGACCGTGGTAGGCGACATCGCAGGCGTCGCGACCCTGCTTCAGGCCGGGGATGCCCTCCACCACGTCACCCTGTGGCTCGGCCGGGGACTGCTTGCCGGTGCGCAGGTCCTCAGCGGCCTGCTCGGCATCCTCGCCGCCGTCCTCGAAGGCTTCCCCGGTGTCAACCTGCTCGGCCTGTGGTGAGGGAGGCTGGGTAGAGGCGGCGTCCGATTTCGAGCAGCCGAGCTTGTGCCAGAGGCCCGCGAGCGTTCCGCACTCCTCGCAGCGACCCTCGGCGAGGATGTCTCCGAGCGTCGGCCCGGTGCCGTCCCGCAGTCCCTGGAACTCGTCGCGGATCTCCTCCAGGGTCGGACGCTCGCGGCCGTTGAGGAAGCACGTCAGGCGGTAGACGACGTGGTCGTAGTAATCGCGCGGTTGAGGCAGCCCCTCCTCCACCCCGCCGCTGTTCCCTGGTACTGGCTGGGTGAGGTTGGCGGGACGGAGGGCGGCGGAGAGCAGGGCGGTCCTAACGAACTCCTCGCCCTCTTTGGTCGTGACGGTTTCGTACTCGTCGCTGATGTCCCGGCGGTTCATCACGAGCTTGCGGCCGAAGAGGCCCTCGACCGCCGACTCCAGCCGCTCGCGCACGGCCATCGTGTGGTCCTCGTCAAGCTCGTCCAGCAGCTTGTCCAGCGGCCCGCCCTCCCAGCCCGTGCACAGGATCAGCAGCGCGTCCCAGAGTCGAGCGATCAGCCCCTCGCGGCCACAGCTGCGGAACGGTCGGCAATCGTGATCGGAGCCGCCGCGATTCGGGTGGCCACAGCGGGTGGACTGGCAGTCGGGCTCAGAGGCGCCCCAGAACTTGAGGTCGAAGGGGCCGGGGGCGACCGAGGCGGCGTGCTCCCCGCTGTGACCCTTCGAGCGTCCGCACCGCAGCTCGTCCGGCCCGGCCTCACCGCAGGCGCATTCCGGGCACCCGGGGCAGTCCCGTTCCACCTCGACGGCGCCATCGACGCCACCGCGCATCCCCAAGACGATCCCCGTTCCTTCGCACCGTGGTACTTCAGGGTCCACACAGTCGCGGCAGGTCCGACCCGGGAGATGCGACCCGGTCCCGTCGCAAAGACGTTCTGCCTCATGAGGGTCCGCCGGGGGCTGGGTAAGGGCGGCCGCCAGTTTGGCCTTGACGCGGTCGCTGACTTCGTCGCCCCACTTCTCCACTGACAGATCGTTGGGGTGAGCCTCCGAGCCATCCTGGTAGCGCCAGCCTTCGAAGAACCCATCCGAGATCGCTTCACGCAGCTCCAGGAGCACCGGGCCGTCGTCGTCAAGCAGCCTCTCTACCCAGCCGCCGCTGTTTTCGGCCTCCCGGTTTCCCGGCTCTCTAGATAGGGACTGCTCGGGCACTAGACGGCCTTCCCCACAGCGTTGTGAGCTGCCTGGTTTGCGCCCTCGAGGGTGTCGAGCAAGCGGTTCACCTCGGGCGGGATCGTGCCGCCGGTCTTGAACCAGTCGAGCACCGCAGGCAGGTCTGCCTCGTCAACCGCGATGACTCGCTTGCCCTGCCCCCGCCAGGTCTCCAGGAGTTTGAGGTCGTTGATCTGGGCGTCAGTGGGCTCCATGAGCCCTCCTTTCGTGTTGGTTTGCGAAGGGCTAGATAGGGACTTGCCGGGAAGCTGCTGGGTGGAGGCGGGCGCTCCAGCTTGTGCCAGGGCCTCCCGCGCCTCCAAAGCCGCCTTCTCCCCGAACGGGTAAGCAGTGCGGAGTTCACCCGTGCCGGTGCCGACCTCCTGCACGTCTGCGGCGATTCGCTCCAGAGCCGCCTCGTAAATTCCGAGCGCCGTTTCGCGATCCTCAGCCTCCTCCTCACCCCGCTCTTCTCCGTCCCCAGATAGAGGCGATGAGGAGTCGAGGATGGCGTGGAAGCCGTCGGCTGCGAAGTCGATCAGCTGCGCCTCGCTCGTGAGGATCTCCGCGGCGGCAGGCTTGGCCTTGATCGCTTCGTCCCGGCGCTTCGCTGCGAGGTCCCTCAGCCTCTCGACCTCCGCCCGTACCTTGGCAAGCTGCTGGGTGACCTTTTTGCGGTCGGATTCGGCAAGCTCCAGTTCGACGCCCCGGTCACCTGCCAGAAGCTCTGCCTTGTCCCGTTCCTCTTCTAGACCAGCACAGAGCAGGGGGGCGATGGCCTCAACAGCTGCTTCAAGCCGCGGTTTGATCGCGAGCGGGAAGTGCTTCGCCAGCTCCTTTACGGCCTCAGGTATACGGGGGGTGGGCTCGGCCATCACGTCGCCGATTTCCCGAAGAGCTGGGTAAGGGCAACGAGCGAGTGCGCCTGCGAGACCTCAGCGAAGACGCGCGCGGTCTCCCAGTAGCACCTGCTCGCTTCCCGGTCGGCCGCTACGGCGTAGTTCCGCGCTTCGACTTCGTGCGTCTCGCGGTCGATCTCGTCCGGGCGGCCGATCATGTCCGCCCACTTCGCCTCTACCTGATCCTTCTGGTCCTCTGACGAGCTCATGGTCAAGCTGCCTCCTGTAGGTCGACGGGCTGGGGATAGGTGGCGAGGTACTCGAGCTGGATGGGCTTCCAATCGCTGCCTAGGAGCTCGCCGAGGATCGGGGCGTAGAGGATGTCTCCTAGCTCAGCGTCGGAGAGACCGCGGAAGGTGGACTTAATCCATGAGGCGGGTACGAGATGGTGAGGGTCGATCTCGCCCCAGCAGGTGTGTCCTTTTCGGTTCTCCTTGAAGAAGCAGGGCCACTCGATGACGAGCGAGGAGAAGCGGGCGTGAGCATCTGCCAGGACGCGCGTCTCGGGCGCGCTCGAACCGAAGCCGCGCCCCTTCGCCTTCAAGCTCGGTTCCGCCGGCAGCCCGCAACCGTCTTTCGGGCACCGGAGTTCAGAGGGATGCGGCTGGAACTTCGTTCGGCATTCGTGGGCGTTTCCACACACCTGGCGCCCCATCAGAGACTCGCCGCCCGTTTGCTTCGATGTGATCCCCCGGAGAAGAGCCGCCGAGGCTCGGCCTTTCGGCCCGCATCGAGCGGTCGCTGTTCGCGACGGACTTCCCACGCCCCAAGCCGATCAGCTAACAGCCGGCGCTTGCGGTACGTCGGGTCTTCGAGCGTTGCCGTGAGTTTGATCGGAACGCCTTCAAGCATCGCCTCGAAAGTCTCGGTCGGCAGGTAGGGAACCGCAGCGAGAAGGTCTACAAAAGTCATTCGCTTCAGCGCCTCGGACAGCACCGGCTCGGTGAGCAGCGCGGAGACGCTGAGTTCGCGAGCCTTCACCTGGCGCTTGACCAAGCAGCGCTCGGAGTAGTGCTTGCCGCCCTTGCGGCCCGCCTTGACAACGTGTTCGGTCATCCCAACCTCCTGTCCTCGCCGACCATCCGCACGACCTCGCAGTACTCCGCGAGGCGAGAGGCAATCGGAGCGCCCAGTTTCTGCTTGAGCTGGGAGACCTCGTGGTTCGTCGTGACGAGCAACGGAGACCCGGCCTGGTAGCGCCCCTCGACCGCGGCGAGAATCACCTCACGCCCGTAATCGGTGGGATTCACCTTGTCGAGATCGTCCAGCACGATGGCCCCGATGCCGGCGACGATCTTGTCCGCATCGGCCTTCATCTCCGAGCCGAATCCGGAGCGCAGTTGGGTCATCAATCGCGAGACCGAGACCCATTTGACGCTGTGGTTCTGCAAGCGCTTCTCGGTCGCCCAGGCGGCGAGACACGTCTTCCCCACTCCGACCGGGCCGGTGAGGCAGAGCCCCTTGGTCTCGCCATCGGCCCAACGGGTCGCTGCGTCGATCAACGGAGCGGGGTAGGTCAGGAGGGCCGCGGTGCGCAGTTTCGCCGGCAGCCCGGAGCGCTGGATTCGCTCGGCACGGCGCTGGTCACGCTTCTCCTGCTCGTGCTGGCGGCATTCGTCGCAGGAGCGGGTAGCGGGGTTTTTGCAGGTACAGGCCATCAGACGTGAACCGTTTTCGTTCTTTTGTCGTAGGGGGAAACGCCTGCGCCCGCGCTTCTTTTCTGTTTGTCTGTATGTCTGTCTGTAGTGACATCGCGTGACTCGTCGTGACGGTTCGTGACATCGGCTTGTTTGAGCCGTTTTCTTTGCTCAGCCTTTCTGCCAGCGGCTTGCCACCTTTTCCACGCCGGAAGGGTGATTTTGAAGCCGTGGACATCGCGTGACACCGTGTGACATAAGCCAATACGTTCCGCCGTATCGAGGACCGCTCCGACAGTCTCGGCGTCGGCGTGAAGGTCGAAAGCGAACGTCCGGAATGACACCTCGACGGTGCCGCCCTTCTCCTGGGCCCCGGCCTCGCAGAGCAGCAGCGTCCACCAGGCGAGTCCCACGGGGCCGTGTCTCTCCCCGAGCTGGACTACCTTCGGGTCGCTGAAGGTCTGCGTGCTCATGGCGAACCAGCGCACCTCTACGCGCCCCACGTCAGGCAGTCGTCGCAATCGAACATGCTCGGCACAGAACGGGCGGGCGCACCGGAGACCGCTTCCTGCTCAGCCCTTTTGCGCTTGCGATAGCGGCGGTTTCGCTCAGCGTGGCAGGTTCGGCATACCCGTTTGTTCTGCTTGTCCACAATGAGGTTGTCGCCCTCGTACGGATGCCCTGAAGGGCAGTGGGTCTCCTTCCCCTTGCTCCCTCGCCGGTAGTTCTCCTCAGGCGTAACGGCTTCCAGATGAGCTGGGTTGACGCAGGCTCGATTTCGGCAGAGGTGGTCGATCACGTGACCGTCGGGAATCGGGCCGACGTACGCCTCGTAGGTCAGGCGATGCGGCAGGTACTTCGTGTTGGCAATGGTGAATCGCCCATAACCGTTGCCGGTTTCGCTCGCCTGCCATTCCCAGCAGCTCGGCCCTTTATTGACCTTGGACCAGAACCTTTCGTCTAGCTGGTCCCCGGTGCACCTCTCGCCCGAATGGGAGGAGGTGCTCTCGTTGCTTCTCCTGCTCCGCTCGACTGTTGCAGTGAGTTCTCCGGTGCCGCCTCCTCCCATTCGGGCGAGGCGGTACCTGACGAACTGCTTCTCCTGCTCAGAGGTGATCTCGTGGCCTTCCGAGCGCAACTCGTGGATGCGCGCCCCAGCGCGGGGCATGTAGGCCTTGTAGAACTCGTCTGAGCGGACGCCTCTCTTTCCGGCGTCGCGGAGCATCTGCAACACGCGAGAACGTTGAGTCATTCGTTGAACCCCAGGACGCAGAGAACGATCCCCAGTACAAGCAGGCAGATTGGCAACGACGCTCCCAGTAGAAGGGTCACTGCAACGACGAGCAGACAAGAACCGAGCACACCTGGCCAGCTCCACTCCTGCGTCATCAGAACACCCGCCCGGTCTCGGAGTACAACGCAAAGTTGTCGTGCGCTTCCATGTAGTCGTAGTCGCGATCGACCTTCTCGACCTCCACGCTGGAGATAGGCAGGAACTCGGCAGCTTCGGACCGAACTCGTACGCCCTCCCAGAAGCCCTCTCCGCGGGTCTCAGCGGCTTCTTCGAGGGCGATGCGCTCGACTTCCTGACGTACGTAGTCGTCGTCTGAGAGGGGTGGGGACGGGAAGGGGCGAGGCCCGGTCATACGAGCCTCGTTTGCGCCGCTTTGCGCCGCTTTGCGCCGACTCCCGGGGTCTCCATCAGCCGCATCTTCCGTTCGGGCCCTGAACCCAGTTCCTCAATCTTGTAGCCGCGCCGTCGTAGCTCGATGACCGCGGCTGACGGCTGGGGAACCCCGAGCCTCTGGATCAGTTCAAACGAGCACCCGTCATCGCGGTACTCGGCGTAGCGCAGAATCCGCACGAGATCGCTGATCCCCTCGATGGGATCTAGCGCGCGCTGAGGCGACTCGTCAACCACGGGAGCCCTCGGCGAGGTCGAACTTCAGAGCATCGAGGACAAGGGCGAAGCGATTCTCGGTCTGCTCGTAGAGGACGTTGATGGGTGCGCCCAACTCAACGTCCGAAATGGAGGAGGTCGCTTCGTCGCGGACCTCTTCGGCAGCCTCGACGAACTCCCGTAGGTCGGCCTCGTTGACCTCTATGCGTTTCGGGGCGGGCATCTCAGAAGGGGATATCCGTGTCGTCGGTGGTTACGGGGAGCACCTTGGAGGTTGACTGTTCATAGGCCGCCCTCAGACGCCCGATGCAATCGCCCTGAGCCTGGGTTTCTCCCAGTTCCCGCTGGGCCTTCTGCTTCTGTTCGATGGAGAACTTGGCGGACATGAACTTGCCGAGCTCGTTTGCCGCCGCGGCATCCATCGCAGCGTCCTGGAGGAGCTTCGAGAAGAACTCGGCCTCGTCGGCTGGCGGTGAACTCGACCCAGGGGAGGCGCTCTGGGAGGAAGAAGCGCCTGCTTGCGCGGGCGGCGGACCCTGAGTCGAATTCACAGCCTGGCCTGCTTGGATTACGTCTTGGTCAAACTGGTCCGCAAACTCGAAGATGCGGGTGAGGTCGAGATGCTCGGGGCCGACTAGGGCGGCGAAGCGAATCGCCATCTCCTGCGAGTGCTGACGAAGGATGCGAGCGGCACGCTCGGGGTCTCTCTCGGACTCGGGCTGCCAGTTGCCCTTCGCATTTGAGCCACCAGCGGAGCCAGTCTGTGCTTCAAAGCTGCCGCCGCCGTCGGGCTCTTTTTCGAGATAGAAACGGAACCCGAACTCGCCCTTCTCAAGTTTCCCGTACACCTTGTCCCCGATGGAGACTTCAGAGGGAGCCTTGCGTTGCCAGTAAGCGTCATCGCAGTCTTTGCGGCCGTCGAGGTTCTTGAGGCCGACATACCATTTATCAAGAGTTCCCCCGTGTGAATTGGGCTTCTGCCCGGCGTTGTTGGCGCGGGTGATTTCCCAGTGGGCGCCGGGGTCGATGACCTCGCTCATTTCCCGACCTCCTTGACGGCCTCGCGAAGGGCTGGTGGTTGGCTACGAAGCTCAACCGTGGCAATCCCCATCGCCCCGACAAGAGCTTTGGGAAGCGTGTGGTCTTCCATCAACAGAGCCAGAGAGCGGAGCGTCTGTTCGACGTGCTGAATGCTCTCGTCAAGCTGGTGGACCGTGTGGTCTGCGAGTTCGGCGTGGTCCTCACACAGGGCGGCGCTCGCACGCGAGCGGTCGCCTAGCTCGAACAGTTCCTTCAACTGCTGGGAGGTCATCGAACGGGCTCCTTGCTTTTGACGACGTATTCCTGAGCAGGCGGGTGCCACTTGTCGGGGAACTGGAAGACAGGCGAGGGGCGCGAGATCTCTTCGTGAGCGGGGTAGCGCACGCTCTTGCGCGTGGTGATCAGATAGCCGATGTTTCCGACGAGGATGAAAAGGGCGGCGAAGATGACCACGGCGCCGATGAGTTCCAGGAGCACCTGCTCGGGTGCGGTGAGGGCGAGGGTCATTCGGACTCCTCGGCGGCCTTGATTGCAGCTTCGAGGATCTCGCGCGTCCGAGCTTCGCCCCGTAGTTCGGGGAGTACGTCCTCGGGCTGAATCCCCTCCAGTACCGCCTCCCAAGCGGCGTGTACCACCTCGTCGCTCAGCAGACGCTTCTTGAGGTCCTCAAGCGCCGCGGCCTTTTCAGTCTTCGCCAGCTTTTCGTAGGTCCGGCCTACCTCGGCGTAAGTGGGGGGCCGTCCCGGAGGGGGCTTGTGGCTCACGCCTCTACCCCGCTATTCAGCAGCAGACAGAAGGCCAAGAGGTCCAGAAGCGGTTTCCAGAACCAGGCGTAGACGATGGCGGCGAGGGTGTTCAACCGAACATCTCCGAGAAGGAGGGCTCTTCCTCTAAACGTCGCAGGGTCAGGAGGCCATCAGCCGCACAATCCACTGCGGAGGCCAGGTCAGCGACAAGCTCAGCATCCGAGCAAACGTCCTCGGCAGTCTCAAGCAGCCGCTCTTGAAGGACCGTGAAGATCCGCTCCTGCTTCTGAAGGGCGGTTTCGCTCATGCCGCCGGAGCCTCCGCAAGCGCCGCCTCGTATTCACGGCAGCGCTCCTCTAGGGCGAGGATCGTTTCGGCGTTCTGAGAGCGCCTGCGGGCCTTCGCCATGACTTCGACGCGGGCCTTGAGATCGGCGGGAATGCGCACCTGCAAGGAAACGGTCTCCTGTTGCTCAACCGGCATAGTGCCACTATAGTGCTTGCAATGAGCCTGTCAAGTGCCGTTTCACAAAAATCTCCCAGTCCGGGTAATTTCAGCGCCGCGATGGCGGAACGGGGCGGCGTCAACGGGGCGCGTGGAGAACGAATCGAAGCGCTCATGGTCCGCCAGGGTTGGCAGGTGAACGCGTTGGCTAGGGCAATGGGCGTCCACCGCAATCTGATCAGCGGGTGGAAAGCTGGGAAGCCGATCAGCTCAGACGCCCTTGAACGCCTGACCGTCGCCCTCGAAACCACGCGCCTCTACATAGAGACCGGCGAGGGAGACGCGCACTACAACCGGGGCGTCCCACCAGCCCTTCTGCTCAAGCAGCTCGCGGACTCTCTGGGGCTAGATCCAGCAGACGAGTGAGTTGCCGGCGGACCCCTGAGTCCTCGGCTAGTTTCGGCGCCCAGCGCGCGGCCAGCTCCCCTAGTTCCTCCAGTGCTTCACGCTCCGCTACAGCGCTATCCAGGTCCCCTGCGGTTTCGACTTTCCCCACCTGGCGCTCTCCCCGATTGACGTTGGTCTAAATACCGGCGGAAGTCTTTCTGACTAGTGCAGGTCCGTCAACTCAACCGCTAAGACAACTGACAAGTTCCCTGCTACGGCTTCGGATATGCCATTGCAGCGGTTGCGGTGGTGAATCCAGGATCGTCGCTTTTTTCCATTCGGGACGCGCTCCGCACAGCAACGTCGTGGAGAGCCTCAAGGCGAGCCTTTTCGACCCCCTCGATTTCATCGAAGCCCTCATCGTCCACAACTATGTTCATCCGCACCAGGGCACGCCCCGGCCGCGAATCAAAGGTGCGCGCGTCGAAGGCCTCGCGTAGCTCGCCGACGATGGTCTGAGCGGTCCACACGGATTCGAGTTCCCTGAGGATTTTCGGCAAGGACTCCCACGCGGTCGTGTCGAAGATCGGCCGGGCTACGGCTTTGTAGAAGTGCTGGACCCCGCCGCGGCGCGTGTCGGTATCAACAAGCTCAATGAGCCCGGCCTTCTTCAGCTCGCGGACGTGGTGTGCGATCGCCTCGACGCTTTTGCCGAGTTCTTCGGCCAGTTCGGTCGGGCTGTGCTGGCCTTCATCGAGCTTCACCATGATCCGCTGACGGGTCGGGTTGCTGAGGGCTTTGAACAGCGCCGCGTTGATCTTCGCGGCGTACTCCTGCTTGGTCGTCATCGCACACCGCCGAGGCTACGTCCGCTTTCTAAGGCACTCTCTCTAGCTGCTAAGTAAATCGGCCAGCAGTGGAGGGAGGTGAGCATCTTGACGATCACCCCGTCGCCGGTTCTTCCGACCGCAATCCACAAGGGCTCCTGAGCCCGAAGTGAGTAGATTTCCCTACGCATCGAAGGTCAGTCCTTTCGGTGCCATGCCCCCCGGGCATTTCTGTCGGAGTGTCGCGGGGGGCGCTTTACGTTGGAGAACACGATAATACTCCCAATTGGTGCCAGCCTTTGCCAGCGTTTCCCATCCACACCGATCTGTCAAGCAAACTCGACCGTTTTCCATGTAGGACTAGGCGCGTTCGGATATCCTCGCGTCCCTTTATGAGATTCTTGGCGCTTGCCTTTACCTTGGCCGCCGTGATGGTCGCCGGGTGCGGCTCCGGCGACGAAACCGCAACGGTGGCCGGAGTGGAAGTCACGATCCCGGACGACACGGGCTCGTCAATGTTCGCCGTCACGCGAGCCCTGCTGCGCCAAACCCCTTACCAGCCCTGGTATCAACGTTGCGTTGTCGCGCAGGCCGAACGCCTTCTAACGCCGGCCGAAGCGAGGCGGCTTTCTAAAGTTCCGAGGGAATCGGCTCAACGAAAACGCCGAGAACAGCGGCTCATGTTGGAAGTCGCGCCGTTCTGCGAAGAATCTGACCGGGACCTCCTCGACCCAGCTGCCTCGCCCGAGAGCTTCGACCTCGTGCGTGCGACGACGAGCGAATCGATGAAGCTTCTCGTCCGAGAAGAAGGGTTAGGCCAGGCGGTCGAGAACTGCATCGGCCGGGTCGTGCTGGGCACGTCCGATGCTGAATTCATCCACATCATGAACACCGACGTGAAGAACCGCGAACGGCGATTTCTGCATCTCATCAGCCCTTGCATCAATTAAGGGTCCTTGACGTAGTCCTTCCCACCCTCCATCGTCTTCTATGCGGGACGCGCCGGAGAGGAAGAGATGGTCCGCGCGTGGAAGGTCCGCAGTCGCCCCGGTGGGCTCGAAGTGCCGATCAGGGACCCCAGGGTCGCCTTGCTCTACAGGCGGTTGGGATGGGAAGCCTTCCCGGCGAAGGTCCCAGCGCTCGGGGAGATGGGCACAAAAAAGCCCCGCCACCCTTACTGAGGGGACGGGGCTTAAGAGCTCCTGTCTACCGAGTCGGCAGTCTATCTCAAGGCCAAGCGGATTCTTGAATGTATTCGACCTGCATGTTCTTGCCGGAGCCGCGGACCAGGGCGAGCACCCGGACTCCGTTGGGAGGGACCGGCGTCGCCTTCATCGCTTCGCGTTCCTCCTTGCAGAAGGCGGTGAAGGCGCTGCGATTCTTGGCCGCGGCTTTGGTCTCCACGAGCCAGACCCCACCACCTTCCGGATGAACGGCCAAGTGGTCGCCAGAGCCTTTCGTGTGCCGCCTGGAGCCCACGAGCCAGCCTTTCGACTCCAGGTCTTTGTGGACGAACCTTTCGGCTTCAGCGCCTTTGCGCGAGGTCTTCAAATGCGCCGGATGAGGTAGATCGCGAGCAGGACCAGAACCACGACGATCAGCAGGGTAACGAGGCTCATAGACGACCTTTCGGCTTGACGAGGGTCCGCTGGAAACCGGTGACGATCGCCAGCGAGACGACGGGTATCCAGCCGGTGATAACGCCCTGAGCGGCAGCAGTGGTGAGACCGAGCTGCACCGTCCCCAGGAAGACGACCGGGTTGTTGAAGAAGGCACTGGCTACGGCTCTCACGAGGCGACCTCCAGGTTTCGGTAGTAGTCCCAGTGCTTCTTGACGCCGGGCAGGCAACGCAGGGCAAGGCCCCCGGTTCCCCAGATGGAGTTCTCGACGGCGCGCAGGGTCCAGAAGGCCCAGGCGTTCTTTCTCAAGCGCCGGCGGATCGGCTTGTAGCCGTAGAGGTTCCGGTCGGCTCCGTAGTTCAGCGTCTTCACCGTGGCCTCGACGCCCTGCTCGAACGAGGTGTAGTTCTTGACTCCGACCCAGTTGTAATCCGTTGCACCGGGCATCTCCTGGGTGGTGTTCAGGGGGTTGTAGCGGGCGAAGCCGCCCTCGGCCTGCATCCAGGAGACGAGCGCCCAGAGGTTGCGATGGGTGACCGGAGCGCCCAGCTCCCGCAGGACGGCTCGGGCGAAGTCCTCGCGGGTCATCTGTTCCTCCGCTCGTACTGGCGATGGAACACGGCGTTGATCTTGGCCGCCGTCTTCGGGCCGATCTCTCCGTCCACCTTCAGCTTGTAGGAGCGCTGGAAGGCCTTGACGGAATCGACTACCGCGTCCTTGTACTTCCAGTGCTGGCGAGCGAGGTAGGCCGGTCCCTTGCGTTTGTGGATGAAGGCGAGGCGCCGGGTGTATTTGACCACGCGCGGCCCCCGCATCCCGTGGCGCAGGGTCTTGAAGGTTGGGAAGCTGACGCCGCCCACGTAGTTGACGTGCCACCACTCGCTGAGGGCTTCCGTCTTCCGCCAGCCGAACTTGCTGCCGTTCTCATCGATCCATGAGCGCATCCACGGTTCGGCGAGGTCGACGGCCACCCCCCATCCATGATTCGAGGTCCCCGGAGCCGCTGCGAGATTGCCTCTGCCTTCCTGGTAAAGGTTCCAGAAGTAGAGTTGCTCGTCGTAGGTCCGATAGCTGGACATCGACCCGGTGGGCCGCAGCCCCGCATCGGCCGGCCCGCCGGGGGCGTTCCAGGCGGCAGCCGCATCGTCGCGCAGCTCGCCTCCCGGTATAGGTGCAAGTTCAGAAGCGGACAGGCGTCCGTTCGAGGCCATCTGGCCCTTCCTTTCTTTCTATGGAAGCCGCAGGGAGCGGCTAAGGGCAGGACACGACGCTCAGCGCGCCGATGGTCCGTTCTTGGTTCTGGAGGCTTTCCCGCAGGGTGCTGGCGGGGATGCCAGAGATGCCATCAGGGTGTTCGTTGAGGAAGCGGCGCGTCCCTTCGGTCCTGACTTCGAGGTCTGAGGTCAGGGCGCAGATCGCTTCGTGGGTTTCGGTGCCGGCGGCCGTCTTGCCGCTGAAGATGTAGATCGCCATCCCGACGACGGCGGCGAAGAGGACGACGCTCAAGGCGAAGGCTGCGACCGCGATCTTCACTCCCCTGACCGGCCCTACCTTGACGCGATCCATCTCAGCCACCCGCCTGGAGGATGAGGGCGGCAAGCATCAGGACGAACGTCATGAAGGAAGCCGCAGCAGCCCAGAGTCCTCGCCTGATCCAGACCATTTCGCCCTTCTGCTCCTCACGGGCTTTGGTCAGCGCCGCTTTCATCTCCGCGATGTCCTCACGGATTTCCCGGACCTCGGTGCCCGTGACCTTGATTTCGGTCTCGTGCCGAGAGGAGGCGTCGCGCAGCTTTCCCATTGAAGTGTGGCTCGCGTCAAGCTGGCGCTCGACGGTGCGGACCCGGACCTCCAGGGCTCCCATCGCCTCCATGCTCAGCCCCCGTACTGCCCGGAGCCGGAGTACTGACCACCCGAGCTGTACTGGCCCCCGCCGCCGTACTGGCCGGAGGATTCGAACTGCCCTCCGCTGCCGCTCTTCTTTTTGGCTTTTTTGTAGGGCACCTGGCGGTAGCCGGTGATGTAGCCGAGAATCTCCCCCGCTTCGTCATCGAACTCTTTGGAGTCCGAGCCGAAGAACGGTTGCTCGGCGGCTTTGATCAGGTCGCTCGCCTTTTCGGCCGCGAGGACTTCCTTGCGGAGTTTCTTCGCCAGCTTCCAGTCGTGGTTCAGTGCCGCTTCGTAGTATTCGCGCGGCAGCGAGGGCGAGGCGTTCTTGCCGTACTTCTTGTCAAAGGCTTTGCCGAGCTTGTCGGCAGCTTTGAACTGCTCGCCGCTCTGGGGCAGGAACGGCATCAGGAACGAGCGTGCGTCCTTGTTCGGGTCGTACTGCTCGAAGGCTTTGGAGGCAACCGACTGCCCGCCGAACTTCACGCCGGAGAGTCGCAGCGGTGCGGGCATCGCCAGCAGGGCGTTCAGCGCCGCCTCGCCTCTGGGCAACGAGGTCTTCTCCCCGGTGAAGGGTTCTACTCCGGTGGTCCCGACGACGCCGGCGCCGAGGAAAGGGTTGAGCGACGAGAGGACCGCGGCAGGGTTGCCGCTCTGGATCGCCTGCGTTATCGAGGACTGCCCAGGGGAGATCCGCGAGCCGCCGGGCAGAACCGAGGTTTCGTTGTCCTCGTTCTGGTAGGCGGGATAGGAGTAGCCGAGCGGGCTTGAGAGCGGACCGCCGACGAGCTTCTCAAGCTGATTCGCGTTGGCCTGTCCGAGCATGGTGATCACCGTCGCCCTCAGCGGGTGCTCTTTCGGGAAGGCCCACGTCGCCCAACGCAGCGAATAGCGGATAAATGGATAGAAGATGCTGAATGGTGCAAGGGCTCTCTCGTAACGGGTGAAGGCGGTCCAGTTGCCCTGCACGGCGTCCACGTGATCTTCGAGCTTCCCTTTCCAGCGCCGACCCTCTTTGGTCGTGTTCAGCCAGTCCCAAAGCTCCTCGCGAGGCTTGCCCCGGAACTTCTTCGAGATTGCGGCCGCCCCGTCGAACATGCCCGTCAACCCGGAATGCCAGGAGCGGAACTTGCGGTCGGCCTCTGCGGCGTAGATCGCCTTGCGGTAGGCGTTTTGGCGCCGCACGTCGATCAGTCCTAAGGCGCGAAGCTTCGCGAAGGAGAGAGCCCCCCTGGCGGTCTTGCCGCGCGTCATCGCCTCGGCACCTTTGGACCAGACCTCGGGGGTGTAGGTCTCCAGCTCCTCATGAGGCTGACGGAGGGACGCGGCATTCAAGGGCGAGACTCCGGCGGTTGCTCGCAGCTCCGGGTGACGGTCGCCGTAGCGTTTGGAGTCTCGGATCAAGGAGACCCACTTCTCCGGGCTGAAGTAGCTCGGGTGTGAGATCAGCAGCGGCACTCCCTCCGCCACCGACTGCGCCACGGCCCAAGCCGGGTTCGTCCCCAGGATCAAGCGGTTGGAGAGCTTGGCGAACTGCCCCATCCCCTTGGTCAGGATGTTGGTCTCCGGGTTGATCTGGGCGCGGGCCTCCTTGACCACCTCGCGCGGGACCAGGACGAAGGGCTCTCTGCCAGGCGCTTTGCCGCTCTCGGCGGCGTCGAGGATCTGGAGCAGGCGGGCGTCGCGCTGGGAGTCGGTCAGGAACGGGTCGTCTATCGCGTTGTTGAACTCGCGATAGGCGAGGCGTGCGACGGAGCGCGGGTCGTACTGGCCTCCGTGGGGATTGTCAGCTGACTTTCGCCGGGTGATCGCCGCCCAGTCCTTCGACCCGTGGCCGACCGTGACTCGCTCGCCGTTGATCGTGAAGGGCAACGAGAACTCGTCAACGATGTTCCGCATGAACTCCTTGCCAGCGGCGCGAGAGCGAGGCTTCAAGATCGATCCGCGCACGAGCCCTTCGAGCGAACGGTCGAGTTCATCGGCCTTCGCGAGGTTGCCTTCACGGGCGTACTCTTTGCGCCCCGCGGGGGTCGGGAACGCGTTCTGGAAGCCCGCGCCCTTGTCGCCGGCAGAGGAAGCGTGATGGGTCCAAATGGCCTTCTCCAGCCCCGCCTCCTTGCGGGCCGCTTCCACGGCATCGACGTACTCCTTCAGCCGTGCGTCGTCGTAGGCGGGGTCTTTCAGCCGGACCTTCTTCGGGCTCCCGTTGACCATCCGCCAAGTCTTCGGCTTGCGGTTCGAGTTGACTTTGCGGCTCGCTTCCTTCTTGGCCTCCTTCAAGAGCTTCGCGGTCAGCTCCACATCGGCTTTGATCGCCGCGTCTTTGGGATTCGCTCGGAGCGCGGCAAGCTGGGCCTTGCGGACCTCCTTTAGCCGGTCGCGGACCTCAGACCAGCTAGAGGCCCCGAGTTCCTCGCGGCGCGAGTGGGGGACCATGTGCTCCGGGCGGGTAATCCCGAGAGCGTCCCCCTGGGGGAGAACCCGCGCGCGTTCCCCCTTGCCGGATTTCGTCGCCGCGGTTCCCTCGACCGATTTCGCGTAGTGCGCCAGCGCCTCTTTCATCCCCTTGGACTCGAAGACGTGCGGATGGAGCTCGGCGTAGTCGAGGGCGGCCTGAAGCTCCTTGTCGCCGGGGCCGTCCTTGCGGATGCGATCGGCCCCCCGTTTGTCCCTGATCCCATACTCAGCGAGCGTCTGCATGGCGATATGAGCACCCTTCGGGGCGTCTGCCAGAGCGTGGAGCACCTTCCCCATGTGCTCATCCCCTGCAACCCGGTGGGGATTGTCGGTCCGCGCCTTGATGACAGAGACCCGTTTGCGATGGTCGCGCCTCGCGGCGAGGCCGGTCAGGTGCTCCTCTGAGCCCTTCGGGGCGTGGCGAACACGGCGGTTGCGGAACTCCTTTGCCGGCAGCCTCTCGGAGGCGGCGAGCTTCCTGCGTGCCGCCGCACCGACCCCGCGCACGTCCTCGCGCACCACCTTGTAGGGCTTGGTTTTCGTCACCGCCGGGAGCGGGGTGAGCAAGGAAAGCGAGCCTTCTTTGCGGGCCGCTTCTTCGGCTTTCTTCACGTCCCCCGAGAAAGCGGTGTCGGCAATCTGCTTGATGCCCGCCACCTGCTCCTTCGCGGTGTTGACGAGTGGGTCAGGGGTCCCTTCCTTGACCGAATCGGCGCCGGCGGCAGCGAGAGCGACGGGGCCGGTGATGACTCCCGAGAGGCCGCGCAGGGTGGTCTTGGCAGTTTCCCCGGGGTGGTGGAGGACCGCATTGGCCGAGCCCTGGGCGAAGGCTCGCGCTCGGTTTCCCACGTCGCCGGGGACCGCGCCAGAGGGGACGGTGAGCGCAGCACCGTAGGCAGTGCCCACCGGATGCTTCGCCGCCTTGCGGGCGACACCCCTCGCCGCCGCCCGCCGTCCCTCGGAAGTCGAGGTTGCCTGCCTCGCCCGCCGCGGCGCGGTCTTGACCTTCCGAGGCGCCTCCTTGACCCGACGCTCCGCGCGCTTCGGCGCAGACTTGAGGCGACGCACCCTGCGAGCCGATGCCGTCTTGGCCTTCGAGGAAGCCTTCTTGACGATGGCCTTCGCGCCCTTTTCAGCCACCTGCTCGGCAACCGTCGCGCCGGTCGATGCGACCTCAGAGCCCGCTCGGGCCAGCAGGGCCTTCTCCGCAGCGGTGCCGAGGAGCTTGGCGCCCGTGCCGAGCCCTGCGGTTGCAGCAGTGGATATGACAAGTTCGGCTGCCGGGTCTTCTTTCAGCGGCTCGCGCTTGGAGATGTAGTCCATGCGGCCCTTGCGGGCCTCTTTAGCGGCGCGCGGGTACTCCTCCTTGAACGCTTTGGAGGTCGGCTCACCGAGGTTCTTTGCCCGGAAGGATTCAAAGTGGGGATCAACGGGCTTGGTGCGCAGCGCCGTCTTCAGAGCACGCAGCGCCTTCTGCTCGGCCCTATCGGCTTTCTTGACGGCGCGCTTCTTTCGTTCCCCGGCCTTGACGCTCTTGTAGGAGCGGGTGGGGGTCTCGGACTTGTGCGCGGGGACGGAGAGATCGCCAGAGGTCCCCCCGCTCTGGCGAGAGACCTTGCGGACCTTCTTCTTTCCCTTCGAGAAGGAGGGACCGGCGAATTTGTCGGCGGAGGTCGCCACTTAGCGGGTCACCCCGCCCTGGGCCCCGCCCGTACCTTCGTGCGGGTGGCGGCGCATGTAGCGCTGGACCGCCCACTTGGCCTCGGCGGAGCTGACTTCGCTTTCTTCAGCCACGATCCGTTCGAGTTCGGCGACGGAGGCGCGATTTTTCGGATAGCCGTTGGCCTGGATCAGGCTGTTGACCGTGGCCAAGGCGTTTTGTTTGCCTTCGCGCTTCTGCCGCTTTTCGCTCGGGGTCAACCCGCCCCTGCCGCCTGCCGTCTTTTCGGAGGTGGCTGCATTGCGTTCGGAGGTCGCGGCGTTCCTTTCGGAGGTGGCAGCGTTGCGACCCGCAATCCGGTTGTCGAAGGCGTCGTCGCGGGCGTTCTGGGCGGCTTCCTTCTCCTGGAGCCCGAAAGCGTTGCGCTGAATCCCGTAGTCGCGCTCTTCGCCGCGGATGTCCCTGAAGTTGCCGACCGCCTTCTGTGAGCGCTCTTTGCGCAGCGCGGTCAGGTCTTCCTTGATCTTCAGGCGGCGTTTGGACTCAAGGCCCCGCTGCTCGATGCCCTCCCGGCGGGCGTTCAGACCCGTGCTCCGCAGGTAGCCCGCCTGGGAGGCTCCGGCCTGGAGGATCGGCGCGGCGAGGGCCTCGTTGCTGATCGCCCGCTGACCCGCGGCAGCTGCGCCCTCGGCGAGAGAAGGGGTGGTCAGCGACGGATCGGCTCCGGTCAGTTTCGTCAGGTCGAGGTTGTTCTGCGCGATCTGACCCTGAGAGGCCTGCGCGGCGTCGGCCGCTGCTTTCGCATGGGCGAGCAGAGCGTTGTTCGCCTGCGCGTAGGAGGCGTCGGTCGCCTGAGCGGCCTGGTTGATCTGGCCCTCCAGCCCACCGAACCACTCGCCGATCTGTTTCTGACGGGCCCGGGAGCCTGCGGCCTCCTGTTTCGCAGCCCGGATCGTCGGGTTGTATTCCGCCCGCGCCTCGGCGCCGGCCATGTGGCGGGCCTGCGGGGTCGAAAGCGGAGCAGTGAGCGACGTGTTCCCCGGGTGCTTTCCATGCTGGCGCTTTTTGCCGCCGAGGTTCTTCTTGATTTCGTCCCTGCGATTGTGCTTCGGCACTAGCGGGCCTTTCTTCCAGGGGAGATGTTTTGGCGGATTTGCTGCTTGCGGCTCTGGGGCTTGCGCTGCTGCTGGCGCTGGGGTGCGGCAGCCATCGGTTCGGGTTCGGCCTGGAGCCCGGCGTTGACGCGATCCCACCCGGCCTGAGCGATGCCTTCGTTGTATTCGTCTTCGGCGCGCTGCTGGTTGGCGATGTATTCAGCGTTCGCCTGCGCGTAGCCTTTTTGGAGTTCGTCGCGGCCGAGATTGAACTGATGCGTGTTCTGGTTCTGGGCGTTGATGAAGGAGCCCGCATAGAGATTGTGGCCGGCGGAGTTCGTCGTCCCTCTACGCGCGGCGTCGTAGGAGCGCTGGAGGAGAGCGGAGCGAGAGTAGGGATTGGAGGCGTAGTCGGCCCACGGCCCTTCCAGCCCGAACTCCTGCTGCGTCCGCAGCCAGCTCGACTGCGCCCCCGCCATCGCGTTATTGCGCTTGTTGAGAGCCCCGGCTTCCGAGTTCGCGGCGGCAGCATCCCACGGCATCGCGGGCTGTTGCGGCGCAGCTGGTCCGGCAGGAGCGCCCGGGGCGGGGCGGGGCTGGGGGCGCTGAGGAGCCATCCTCGCGTTCTTGAAGGCGTTGCCTGGCATCCCCCCGGCGGGTTTGTTGGGGCTGATGTTCTGCCGGATTACGGCCCTGCGATTTCCGAGTTGAGGCAAAGGGTTTCCTTATCCGACGCGGGTCGGGTCGATTTCGATGTAGCGGTGATTCCAGAAGCTCGTGCCGGCGGAGGTTTTGTAACGGAGGGTGTACGTCATTGAGGCGGTCAGGGCGACTGCCTCGAAGACCGTTCCGCCGTGCGGCGAGCCGGAGTTCCATTCGCTCGCGGTGGCAGCCACTTCCGCGCCTCCAGAGGTGAACATCGTCGCGTATGCAAAGGAGGGTCCGCCCGTGACGATCAGCCGCGCACCGATTCGGACATTGGCCTCGATTTTCACGGCGGGGGTCGTGATGGTCGGCGAGTTTTCTAGCGTCACGTAGGAGGTCGAGGCGGTGCTTTTCTCAACCGCGGTCTTGTCGAGCAATGCCGCTCCGCCGATCTTCGTCCAGGGAAGGGTTTCTTCCCCCGTGTAGAGGAGATGCCAAATGGTCCCAGCGGCGACTTTGAAGTAGATGTCCGTCCCGACCACGGAAGTCGAGGGAAGGGCGCTGACCATCGGCGTCGATCTGAGGCTCTGAGCTATCTGCCGAAAGTTCTGGTCCGTTGCGTCGTCTTTGACTGCTTGTAGCTTCACTCGATAGGCTCCTTAGCCGTGAAGTGGATGGCGCTCCTCGGATTTCTCTTTGCTCTTCTAATTGCGAATCAGGCGAGCGCGCAAATACTCATCGAAGCCCCCGAAGGGGGAATGCCCTATCAAGAGTGGATAGACGCCGCTCAGTTGCCTACGCCTGATCGCACGATTCGCCTGATCGAAGGCTCCAGCGCTGATCCCGACTGGCCTTGTCAGCCGGTGTATGAACCCGAGCCCGCTAAGGCGTGCGTGGACGAAGCAACGATCTACTGGGACCCTGCCGTTCCTGAGCCCCGCTGGACCCTCTACCACGAGTTAGGACATGTTGTGGACCCAGCGATCCTCACTGCCGCCGACCGGGAATGGTTCATGGACTTCCTGCGCCTCGAAGGTCCGTGGCTCTCCCCCCTAACGCACGACACGCCCGGCGAGAACTTCGCCGACGTTTTCGCCTACTGCATGAGGTTCGGTCTCAGGGTTCGCTATACCCAGATGGAACTAGAAGACGGTCGCTACATCTATCCGCGGAAGCACTATCGCCTTTGCAAGTGGGTCCGAGAAGCGACGCGCAGCTAACTGCCAACCACGGCTACTTGCAGAAGTCTTTCCTTCGCGGTGATTGATCCTGACGTTGCTTTGAACTGGATGGAGAAGCTGTAGGTACCGGCGGCGAGACGGTGGATCAAGACCGGACCGCCTCGAACTTCCCCGCTTGCAGTAGGCCATGCATGCGCCAGGCCCGTCGTGACAAAGCTGGTCCCTTGGAGGCTGACCCCGAGACCTCCCGCGTTGCTCATACACGTCCTTGGCACCCCAGGCGTCCCGGAGGTCGAGGCTTCCTGGACGGCGGGCGTGGTCGCGCCAACGGACTTGAGTTGATTCGACCCGACGAAAACCGCGACCCTCCCAGCACCTTCGACCGAGGACCCGACGAGTGCCGAGTAGGTGAGCTGGACGAGGCTATTTGCCGGCACCACAACCCCCGTAATTTCATCCGGCGTCGTCAGCGTGCCGAAGGCCGTATTTGATCGGCTCTCTTCCGTCGCGATGACCTTGGGGGTGTACCACGTGACGGGTCTGGTGGATGCTTTGAATTCGGCTTCTAGCGTTTCGTGCGCTTCCTTCAGCGCTTTGTCGTTCGCGTAGACCTCCGACCATTCAGCTTTGCCCGGATTCGATTCTGGAGTCGGAAGGACGACGCTCATTCAGTTCCCTTTGCTGGTTCACGGATGGTCGGGATCAGGTGCTCGACGCGATGCACCGACCAGTCCTGGTCTTTCGTCTGGTTGCCGAAGAAGGTCGAGAAGACGGTCCCGCGGCTGGCTACGCGCCGCTGCTTGCCGACCAGTCCCTTCGGGAGCGCCCAATCAAAGCCGCCCCATTCCGGCGAGCCCCATTCAGCTCCCGCCGCGTCAGTGAAGTCCAGGGTGGAAAGGGTCCCAACGCCTTGCTGGAAATCAGGAGCGACCGCCATCTGTGCCTGCCCGGTCCCCCACACCTTCTGAGCCCTGACCTTCTTGACCGAAGGCGATTCGAAGTCGAACCAACCGGAGCGCCAGTAGCTCGTGATCGCTGAGCCGTCATCGTTCGTGTAGCTCCGGGAGTGGCGGCCGACGTGATTGGAGCCAGAGGCGTAGCCGAAGACAAGCTCAGGCTGGTTGGAGGGCCGGAAGGTCGCGAAGCAGGCCGCGGGCATCGAGTACAGCGACCACCATTCGTACTGCGGGTCGTAGACCAAGACGCGGTTGTTGGCCGATTCCGTGGGGAAGGCGAGGTAGATGCGGTCTTCCCAGGTCCCCATCGCGCAGTTCGAGATGCTGCCGTGAGCCAAGACGCCTCCGGTGTAGAACGGGGAGATGTCACCGGACCAGATCGGCTCGACCGACGAGGAGATCAGTTCGGGCTCCTGCCCGGTGGTCCGGTAGACCCCGTTGCGGGCCATGAAGTAGATGCCGGTCGGATGAGCGACTACGGCTCGGGGAGAGGCAAGGCCCGCGCTTGCGTCGATGGCGCGGTAATCGAACTCCGGTTTCCCTTCAGAGTCGGTGCCGGTCTGGAAGATGACGAAGAACCGGGTCTCCTTGAAGGCGAAGACATATTCCTTCCAGGCGATGACGGCCTGGATGCGCTCCCCGTCGCCGGGGGTCAGCTGAATGAAGGCCGTCGTTTCGTAGCCCTCCGGGTTCCCCTCTTCTGAGAAGTAGACGTGGCTCGGGGAGGACGTGAGCCCGTTCGGCCCGCCGGTCGTGGTGTTGAAGCCCGAGCAGACGAGGCGGTTGTTGGAGGGATCGACGCAGATCGCCCCGGCCTTCGGCATCGCTTTCGAGGCTTCGCCCCCCACCGTCGCGGTAGGAGCGCTCCAGGCGGTTCCGCTCCACTTGCGCAACGTGTCAGTTCCGTTGCCCGCGTAGGCGACCTCAGAGTTCGGCTGGCCGAACCGGGCGAAGTCCCACACAGCGTTAGCCAAGCCGGTGAGAGAGGCTTTGACCCCTCCCCCTGCTTCGAGGGCCTCCAGTCGCGTGCCGCAACCGGCCAGGAGGTGCTTAGTGCCAGACGAGGTGTAGAAGGCTTCAAGCGATTCAGGCCGATTCGTCAGCGCAGAGGTCGTCAGGTTGTCGTAGCCCGGCCGCTGAGTGATCGCGCCACGATCCGAAAAGAGGACGTTCAGCGCGTCGATGCAGGAGGCGGGGTCCACGTTGTCGGGCTTCGAGGCTAGGTCGAGGCCGGCACCGAATCCCTGAAAGGCGAAGGGTTGGTAGCCGCTCACAGGTAATCCCCGGGCTGACCGGAGCGGATGATGAGTTCGGCGTTCTGCTGATTGCGACCGAGGAGGGCTGCCGCCATCTCCCTGACCCCCTGCTCCACGTCGCTCCGGAGCGCTCTCGCCTCTTCATACTCGTCGTCATCGCGGAGCAAATCGACCACCGTGCTGTCAACGAGCAGGTACTGCCACTCCGAGGGCATCAAAGGTTCGTCGGAGTCCCCCAGCACCGCCGGAACCTTGATGATCCGGGCCGTAAGCGTCGCGGTGTCCACCGGAAAGGTCTTGAGGGTCGTGTCCTCCAGGTACCAGTATTCGGCGGTGCCGGTTTCACTGAGGTCTGGCCGGGTGGCTGCAAGCCAGCGCCGATCCACACCGCGTATGGATTGTTCGTTCGCGTTGACTGAGAGGATGCGACGAAGGTCCGTGACCGCCAGGGGCGCCGTGCCGTTTCGTTCGTCTTCCAGGAAGGGCCAGGGGAAGCGGGAGCAAATGCGTTGGTAGTGGCGCTCGATCCCTGAGCCGATTCGAGCCGTTGACACGTAGTCGTAGCCGCGATCCACGCACTCCTGTACGAGTTCAGCGCGGGTCACTTCGGTTTGATCCCTTCCTTGCGCTTTTCCTCCCGACGTTCGGCCGCAATCGACGCCGGAAGCTTCAGATCCGAGCGCTGCGTCATCCCGCGGTCGTCGCGGATTCGCCTAGCGGCCCTCACGGCTTCGGCCATGTGGTCCTGCCGCTGCTCGGCCCGAAGGCGACGGGCTCGCTCACGCGCCTCTCCGAGCTTGCGCTTGGCCTCCTCCTTGTCCCGGTGAACGTTTGGGTTCCAGAGGTCGTTAGCGGTGAGCCATTCGAGCATCCACGCGCCCGGGGGGCGATAGGAGCCACCTTGGCCGACCAACGGGATATAGGCGTCCACCGTCCCCGGGATGCGTTTGCGGATATGCCAGCGGCCGGGCTCAAGCTCGGGGTCATCGGCCGCGTCACCGACCCAGACCAAATCAAGGTTTGGGTCAATCCGCTTCAGCTCCTTCGCCCACTCCACAGCCTCGGCCATGTGCTCATCAGCCTGCTCGGCGATTTCGTGGTTGATGAGTTCCGCTTCTGCGGCGGGCGAGAGGAGCAGGTCCATGTCTACGGTTTGCCGAAGGCGATGACCTGGACTTTGATGTTCGAGACATCAGCAGCATTCGCGACCTCCGCCGGGGTCTCGTCAAAGAGCTTCAGCTTCGAGTTTTCTTTGTCGTAGTGGGCCTGGACGACGTTGACCGTGCCTCCCACTGCGGAGATCGTGCAGAGGGCGTAGTTGACGTAGCGGAGACCAAGTTCCCGGGCGGTCAGCGGCTCCCCGCCCGTGGGGTACGAAGAGTCCATCGTCACGGTGGCCCGTGAGCGCATTTCGTCGCCAACTGCCTTGGGACGCTGGTCGAGAGTGACCGAAACAGCCATTGGGAAGTCCTTTCGTACGGATAGGATGAGGGCACGAAAAAGGGCGGCGCCGCATCCACGGCCCGCCCCCGGCACAGGAGATTGAAGCTCCCATGCAAGAGGCACACTACAAACGCTGCAAGAAGTGCGAACTGGACAAGCCGGTTGGCGAGTACTACCGCCACAAGCGTTCGCCGGACGGGCTTGAATACCGCTGCAAGGCTTGCTCTCGTCAAGCCTCCCGAGAATGGAATCGCAAGAATCCTGAGCGGCACAAAGAAAACCTGCTGCGATGGACGGCTGCCAATGTCGAACGCAAGCGCGAGCTTCGACGGCAGTCATACAAGCGCCACTCCGCTCCCTACATCGAGCGGGCGAAGGCACAGAAGGAGCATGAGCCCGAGAAGTACCGAGCCCGCTACACGCTGACGAACGCCGTCCGCGAAGGCAGGATCGCAAAGCCTTCCAACTGCGAAGACTGCGGCGCGGCCCTCCTCAAGCGCCGCATCCACGGCCACCACCCCGACTACTCCAAGCCGCTGGACGTGGAATGGCTCTGCGCGCGCTGCCACGCAACGCGCCACGCGAACTGAAAAGCCCTCCACCGATTTGACTCAGGGGAGGGCCAGAGACTACGTGGTGGGCACCGTCAATTTAGAGAAGCGCCCAAAAACATTCCGGCGGTTGGTGATCGCCTCGCAGAACCACTCGAACGAGCCGTAGACGAAGGTCGTCCCGGCTTTGATCTGGAGGATTCCCGAGCCGAACTTCTCACCGTGCCAGTAGGGCTTCTCGTCGCGGAGCATCTTCAGATGCGCCTTCGAGAGATAGGTGAAGTCACCCCGGGGGGTGTCCTCGTGCCCCTGCACTTCGAGGTTGCCGATCTTGATCGACTCCCCGTCCCCGGTGTTCTGCTTGTCGGGCGAGTCGAAACGGACCTGGGGGTAGGTCTCGTTTTCGAGGACTTCGACCTGCTCGAGCGAGGTGATCGCCCAGTCGGGTCGTTTACCCTTTTTGCGGACCCTGCGGCGGCCAGAGATGACCCGCTGACGGGTCAGGTCTTTGCCGGTGGTATCCACGAACGCCGCCTTCCAGCCGTTCTCCGTAGCCGGGTTGATTTCCCCGAGTTTGGCGGTGGTGCAGGCGATGTTCCGCAGGCCGTTGATGTCGTAGGAGGTCGTCCCCGACCGGCCGTTCTTGATTGACACGTAGTGGGATTCCGTGGTCGAGATATTCGACCCCGAGATCGTGATCGTCGGTTCCGTTTCGGAGTCGGCGACCGCCGTGATTTCCACGCCGTCGGCTTTGACCGCCTCTTCAGAGGTCGTACCGATGTCGATCAGCTGACCCTCGTTGAGCCAGCCCTGCATCGTGGCCTCGACGCCGAGCCCGTATTCGCCTTCGACGGCGAGTTTCAGGGTCGTGGTCGTGGTGTTTTCTTTGAGCTGGCAGATCAGACCCGTCTGGTCGCGCATCAGCTCGGAGGTGAGCTGCTTGCGGGCCGTCGAGATCTTGCCTTCCGTCTCCAAATCCACGATGTTGGCGACCGACTGCGACTTGTTCTGCGTCTGCTTGATCGCAGCCGTGTCGATTTCCACGGCGCCAACCGTGCGCTTCAGTTTCCATTTCGCCTGGTTGGTCTGCTCGGGACCGGGCTGGTTGAGTTCTTTCGAGCCCGTGGAGGGGACTTTGGTGATTCCCCCGCCGCGGCCGGTGTGGACGCCGGTCAGCGCGTACTCGCCCACGAGGTTGTCAGGCGAGATAACGCCGATCGCTTCCAGGACCGGATCGTCTTTCATGAACTGGGCCTCAAGGTTGTCTTGGGTCCAGCCCTCTTTCAGTGCTGCTTCGATGGTGGTTACGTCGGCGGATGCCATGACGCAATCTCCTTTGGCTTGTTACCCCTGCGAAGCCTGGGACGCGCTGACCGCATCGGCCATGCGTTCCCGTCGTTCCTCTGGGGTCTCTTTGGACAGGTCAACCGTCCGAGAGCCAGAACCTCCGTTCCCCGGTGGGCGCGCCGTGGTCCGCTTGGGATCAAGCAGCGCTTTCTCGCGGTTGGAGAGAATCCCCGACAGGAGGCCGTAGCCGCCTTTGACGTTGGGGTATCCCTGCTGGTCCGCGTTTGCCCGCGCGAACGTGTCGAGTAGCTGATGCTCCTCGGCGTCGAACTCGCGACCGGCCTCTTTCTCCATCGCCTCTATCTGCTCGGCGATGTAATCGGTGACCGCCTCTTCCTGCTGAGCCGCCTGATCGGCCTGCTCACGCTGTTGGAGGGACTGTTCCAGCCGGTCGAGCCTTTCGGTCTCATCCGGCGGGAGACCGTCGTCTACTTCGGGCTGATAGCCGTACATCTCCAGGATCTCTTTCTCGGAGTACCCGAGCTGTTTGAGAACCATCGGGGCTATCTGGGGATCGCGCAGAGCTTCTTGGAACTGCTGCGCTTGTTCTGCCTCTCGGCGGGCCTCGGCGATTTCCTGTTTGTCCGCTTGTCGCTTCTGGGTGTATTTGCCCTGCCATTCCTTCTGGAGGGCTTCTACCTGCGGGCGGGCATCCTCAGAAATCTCGCTGAGGTCGAAGGAGTCAATGAACGACTCCTCCTCGCCACCTCCTCCTTGTCCGGCCTCCTCGCCGGGGGTCTCGGTGGCCTGTTCGGTTCCCTCGCCGTCGCACACCGGGCCGGAGAGACGCGCTTCGCGACTCATTGCGGACCACGCGGGCTTGACGATCTCAGCTAGCTCTAGAGCCTCGCTGAGGAACGGAACCTCGGCTGGCTTGTCCTGCACAAAGGCAGGGGCCATCACGTCATCGGGCATTGCCGATCTCCTTTTTTAGAGCGGGGCGGCGAGCCGCTTGTCCGCGAATGGGCGGGGGCCTTACGGCCTTGTCCGCGTGAAGTTCTAAGAGCCTTCGGACCCAGCCATGCTGGGGAGGCTCGGCATTGGTTTGCCTTCAGGCGAGCGCGCGGCGTTTGCCATGCCAGCGCTTTCGGCCATCTGGTTCTGCATGGCCTGCTGGCGCTGGGCTTCGCGCTCTTCGATCCGCTGCATCGCTCCGTAGATGTCCATCGAAGCGCGCTGCTGGGCCTCGCCGAGATTGGCCCACTCGTCGGTTTTCATCCACGTGGTGAAGACCGTCTTCTGGACGGGGACGTTGTCGAAGGGGCGAGGCATCCAACCCGGCAGTTCGGTCTCCATGACCGGCTGCATCTGCGGGCGTTCGCCGACCTGGATCTGTTCTTCTTCGCTGGTTTCGGGGTTGGGGGCGCCGCTCGGCTGAAGGATGGGTTCCATCTGGCCGGTCGGGACCATGATCGGTTCGCCGGTAGCTGGGTCGATCTTCGGGCCCTCCTCCCCGTCGAACACCGGGCGGGTCGGCATGTCCCAGATGCCCCCGGAACGGATTAGGGTGATGATCCGGTTCGCTCGGGCGACGTCGTCTTCATAGCCCTCGATGAGCTTTTCGGCCGAGCCACCTTCCAGCGCCGAGATGAGAATCTCCGGTGGAAAGTGGCCGGGGAACATCTGGGCGATGTTCATGATCCGCTGTTCGTTGGTCGCCCGCGTGCGGGGTTCCAGCGTGGCCGGGTTGACACGGATGTCGGTC
>Ga0164302_10000036_pt1 | contig 27585 bp, 31 predicted proteins | sample Whisoiple_202_MG_FD_109714 | JGI IMG/M metagenome (GOLD analysis project Ga0164302, IMG submission 109714) | Soil microbial communities amended with pyrogenic organic matter from upstate New York, USA - Whitman soil sample_202_MG | ecosystem: Environmental > Terrestrial > Soil > Agricultural... | reverse complement strand
CGATTCCATCGGCGTGTTGGGGTTTTCTCTGGGTGGTCAAGTGGCGTTACTCTCCGGCGCTCGAAGCGGTAGAATCAAAGCCATCATCGCGTATTTCCCGATCACCGATGTTCAAAGTTGGGGGGATACGACCAGCAATACGGGAATTCGTTACTTCTATGTCCCGCTAGTGTGCGCACCCGGCAATCAGAACTCGCCCCTCCATGTTGCAGACCAGATCCACGCTCCGGTCTTGCTGATTCACGGCGACCGTGACACAGAGGTTCCAATCGAACAAAGCCTGAAGATGCAAGAAGCGCTTCGAAAAACTGATGGGCACGTCGACTTGCTGGTCATCGCCGGGGGAGATCATGGCTTCAAGGGCGAACAAAATAAGCAGGCATGGTCCGCGGTGACAAAGTTCTTGAGCCTGCACCTAGGATCTCGCGAATGATCGCTAACGATGAAAGCTTCATCGTGTGGTGACATTCTACGATCCGAGCAATCGCTCAGCCATGGAGTCCGTAAAGGAACCAAAGGACGTTCGGAGTGCAACGCCCGTTCACACCTTGGAGCGGCACGTTGCGTCCTCGCTCACGAATGACAATGCCGATGTGACCGTTGCAGCGGGGCAAGGCTTGGCTAAATAGCGGGCCATCAAGTCACCTTCACGCCAACACAGAACCGAAGAGCATACGGCATGACCGCCCTCGTTTATCGCTCCTCAAATTGGATTGCAAGCAGCGCAGCGAATACGCGGTTCTACTGAATCCTGCGACTTGAAATCGCATTGACAGCTCATAATTACGATGACATAAGAGGGCTACATACCGGGAAAGCACAGCGTGGCGAGAACCTTATGTCCGCTTGTCGGAGGTGTGACATGGGACGCATTATTCGCGCTCGACACCACATCGCAGGTTTTTCAGGTCATCTCCTGCTTGTTGTTTTTCTTCTGTTTTCCGTGACCCGCTCCTATGCGAGAGAGCCGGACGCTGCCGCGAAACCTGATCAGTCAGCTGGGGGCGCCGGAGAGAGCCTGCCTACAGCATTGGCCAATGATGGCAGTTATCTTTTGCATTCGCTCTACAGCGATGGGATAGATTTGCTGAAACTCCCTCTTCGGGCTAACGAGGCGACGCTCACGGGTGTACTCGTTGCCACTGCTATCATTGGAACAATCCCCGCGACAATTTACGGTTTAGACGATCCCCTTCGGCGGAATGTGAAAAACATTCCCGACAGCACGGCGGGTGATTTAGAGACCATTGGGCAGGCGACCACGTTCGGTAGTTTGGGGTTAATCTATGGCTGGGGTCTTTATGCCCACAACGATGAAGCCCGCCACGCTGTCATAACGGGAGCAGAAGGCATCGGATTGTCTTCCCTTGTTACTCTCGGCATCAAAGCCGCCTTTGGTAGAAAAAGACCCAAAGCGGATGAGGGTCCCAAGGCTTTTTTCCAAGGAGGTCAATCGTTCATCTCTGGTGACGCTACACCGACTTTTGCTGCAGCGGCCACGATCAGCGAAGCGTTTGATTATCACTGGTGGGCGGCAATCCCGGCATACAGTCTAGCGATAATGACAGGAGTGGGACGGATGGGAAAAGACTCTCACTGGGCTTCGGATATCCTAGGCTCAGCTCTCGTTGGCGTGGGAACCACCGAGCTGCTATTCCATCTGCATCGTGAAAGAGAGAAACCCAGCTCGCTAATCATCTTGCCGATGGTCCCAACTGAAGGAGGTATGGGCGTAACGGTTGCTTTCAGTTGGTAAGCGGTCTGAGCTTTGGTTGGTTCCGGCGAATGGCTTTTATGAGTGGCGGCGGACGGTAAACGAAAAGTTCTGATATGGGTTCAGTTTCAAGGCAGTGCGTTTCTCTATAGCTTGTTTGAATGAAGGCTTTTCGAGCAGGGTTTCAGAGCGAGCATTGATCATCCGCTGGCCCACGGTCGGATCAGGTGCCGAATGTGCTCGCGGCTCCGCTCATCAGCTAAATTGATCTTTTGCCTGCGCGGCTAGCGATTCCATCACTGAATAACATTCCTCGATTGCTTCGTTTAAGAACTGTTCAAGTTCAGCATCGAGAAAGTACTCAGGAATCGTCGTCTTATCCTTGGGCAAAGCATCATAGATCTTGCCAATCCAGACGGTTCTCACCAAATCGCGAGCGCCTTTGAGAACTGCGCTTCTGGCATGACTTCCACCATGAGGGAGGATATCGTCGAAAACGGCGGCAACTCTGGCGTCGATTGTTTGTTCTATATCTGATTTCATCTGCGCCTGTAAGCTACAGTCTTTATTTTTGCCAGAGAAAAACAAGATGAGTTCAAACCTGAGTCCGCCGGGCGATACATGTTTACTGTTGACATGGAATCATTTACTTGACACCAGCACAAATCAGGTTTTTGCAAACCGCGAATTGCCGGATCAAATCCTTCACCGCAATCACTGATGGCCGTTAGGGAGAAGATACCGCCCGTTGCGTAGAAATTTCAGCGCTGTCCTCCTCGGTATGAGGCGGGTGTTGCGCTACGTCATTAACTTGAACGCGCCAAATATCGTCTTGAGCTTTGAGCCACTCGATGACGGTCATGGCGAGAGCTACAGTCGCAACATCAAGATGCTCGCTCATGTGCATATGGTCAGTACCTACCCGAGCTAGCGTCACGCCGCCTGGAAAGATCATATCTGGCAGTAGCAACACGCCATCATTGGGTCCGTACTTTCGCAGTGCGGAATAGACCTTGCGGCCGAAAAACGAAATGTTGCCGCTCGTGGGAATCCCGAAGTAGTTGACCACAAACACCGTAGGGGGAATGTTGAACGAATCGAACCGCTGCCGACTCCGGCTGGTCGCCATACTTTCGCCACCGGCCGGGTCGAGCTTTCCGACGAGAAATTCGAAGTCCGGCAAAAGCCTATCGTCCACCGTCGGCGTGCCCTGAAGGGCTCCTACTGCATTGATCCAAGCCGCAACGTGACGAGTGTTAGCACGTCCAAGCCGCGTTAGTGCTAGCGCCACTTCCGCACCGGACTTGCTCGCGCTGACCACAATCAAACGTCGGCCGCTCGTCGCCCGCGCCCGAATTGCGGCCATAATGATCTCAGCGTTCGATTCAACAGGGCCGTCATCGACCGTTTCAACAAAGTAGCACTGAAATCCTACTTTCTGTAAAGCCGCGCGAGGCACAGCTAAATCGGCGCCGGTAAAAACCGGAAATCGTTTGTACAGATACGTGGGCACAATGAGCACATCATAATCAGCGGCGCCAGGCACTTGCATTCTACCCTGAGGGAAGGCTTCACGAGTGTACTGGTAGGCCCGATGGAATGCGTTTTGAAACCAAGCATTGGCAGGCACGCGAGCGATCTGGTCGGCGAGGTACAGGGCTGCGAAATCAACAGAAAAATCGTCGCTCAATTTTTGGAGATCCTCTCGATTGGGCAAATTGCCATTGCCTTGCTCGTAAACGCGACCAATGCGCGTGTCTAGCAGAGGATCGGTGTGTCTGCCTGCAAGGTAATTCGCCACATAGTAGCGGGCCACTTCAGAATCCACACGGGTTTCGATGGTTTGTCCGCCAAGCGTGCCGCTTACTGGCAGGCCGGCGCAGCCCAGCAACGGTGCAGCCGCGAGTACAGAAAGAAAAGCTCTCCACGTGATGTTGTACATAGTTTTTAAGAATTTCATTGAAACAAGAGAGTATCAACAAGTGGCAGAAATCTGTAGCTATATTGGGCGGTTTACCGGACGCTCAAATTATGGCGAGAAAACACTCGCAGCTCGGGAAAGGAACGAGGATGCTCTCTATGACAAACGTGGCAACACTTATCGCGGGAGACAATCGGTGACCGGTTCAAATCGTCAGCTAAGTGCCTTTAATAAATCGCTCCACCGCATTATCTGCTGAACTTTGCGCTCGGATCGGATCGCCAAGGGCTTCAGCGTTGTCATTCATGGGCCGCTAGTTTTGGTTTTGCTTCAAATTCTTCCCGAAAAATGAGTCGATCTCGTTGATACTGTCCGGCCATGCTTGACGATCTCCGCCCGTGGTTGCACCACGCCAAGTAGGCGAATTGGCATTAACGCGTTGGGCGACGTAACGGACAGGTCTGTCACTGTCGAATGCGTGGTGAGCACCCGGATAAACCTTGATACTTATTGGATAACCGGCTGCTTGCGCCGCCTCAACCAATTTACGGCAGGGTTCCGCAGGCGTCCAAGCGCAAACGGGCAAAAGCCTACAAAAAAAGGCGCTGGGTTGATCCAGCGCCTTTTTTTGCCGTAACTACTTCCTGTAGCGCTCAAGCAGAATCTCTGATTGTGCCGCGCCATGCACCGGTTTCGCGCCTGCGCTGTTCGATGAATTCTTTGAAGCGCTCAAGATCACTCTCCACCCGGTGTGAAACTACCCCAATCGCATCGCCGGCGGATTCGACGAAACCCTTCGGATCATAGAAGAGTTCCAGATTGACGCGCGTCTGATCCGGTCCGTCTGGCTGAAACGTGACAATACCCGATGTATTTTCCCCCGCTTCGCTCTGCCAGGCGATCCGCAAATCTGGAATCTGTTCAGTGATTCTTGCATTCCATTCTTTGTGCTTCCCGCCGATCTCCGCCTCCCAGTGGAGGCGCTTGTCATCGAGCTGAGTCACACGCTTTACGCCTTCCATAAACCGGGGGAAATCCTCGAATTGCGTCCACTGGTTGTAGACCGTCTGCAACGGGCAATCGACAATGATGGATTTCTCTACTCGTTCCATTTGAGACCTCCTCGCTATTGGATTGTTAGCCATCACGAGCGCGGTTTCGGGCTACCGCTGTTCCTACATTCGCAGTTTTCGCGCATCCGCGGCGTCCTGAGTTTTTTCGCCGCCACGCTCGATATCTTGGCCCATGCCATGAACCGTGTTGCAAGCCATAGATCCAGCGAGCGAACAGGTCAGATACAATGCCCAAAGAATAGTTTTTAGACGCATTATTTCACCTTCCTTCCTTTTGAATCTGCTCTGGGAATAACGCATCCATCATGCCAAAAAATCTCTTTCTGGTCGTCCACAAGGTTGCGAGAAACAAAGCATTTTTTGTGTCCAGAACGGGACATTTACAAGATCGATTAAAGAGTAGGTGATTGGCTTCGGATTGATAGAAAAAACCCAACGCGAATCGTATATCGGCCAACCTTCTGATTATGCGCTGATCCTTCGGCCCATACGACGGTCTGGCGCTGTCAAATCTTGGCCAGCCCACCAAGAGGCGAACGGATTTCATTCGCGGATAATGATGAGCCGCGATGCTCGGCGCCGGGGAGAGCGCCGACTGCACCAGGATTGCGTCGTAGCGCGGGCTCCGGATGAATCCGACGACGGAGTAACCGTGGTCCCACATGCGTGTGTCAATGTTCCAGTTCGGTTAGGTAATTCACGCGGCCAATGCTACTATCGAATGCCGGGCAAGACTCTAGCGAAAAGGCAGGGCAGCATGCGCGCGTCCCTGACTCGCTGAGCAGAAAGCGAGACCAATGAAACAATATAAAGGTCATCCCGTTTACGGAGTAGCAGTTCCTGTTGAGCATTGCTGGAATGCTCGCGGGCTAATTTTTGACCGGGACCTAACTCAGACAATAGAGATTAAACGCATCGAGTGCGCCACGGATTTGACCTTCAAGGACAAGCGAGCTGCTGAGGAATTCGCTCTCAAGTTATGCCGGGAGTGGATCGATGAGCAGAGTTCCGCCGATAGATAAGGGGTTAGGCTAATTGAACCCTTCAAGTGCAATAATGGAGGGGGCCCTGCAGGTTTTGCCACTTGTCAGATTTGCGCGGCGAGAATTTGTTGTTCGATGGGTTCTACTGATAGAAGTTTGAAGCTAGTCCGAATCGTGGCATGGAGACACTAATATGAATCAGAATGCTAAACGCAATTTGCAACGCCGCAAGCGGCAGGCGATGCGGCTTTCCAAACGCGAGTATTTTAGGAAAAAAAAGGAAGCCGCCAACCCGTCAGCCGGAAAGGATAAAGTGGATTAAGCGATCTCTCGCTGAATAACTAAGAAGACCTATCCAGCGATTTAAAGCAGTACACGGTATTCTTGGCCTGGTTCATTCCCGGTTTTACATTTCGGGTCTTCGGAGACCCGTTGTGTATCCCATGCATGCGGGCGGTCTTGCGCGCATTCTGCGGCGCAGCGTTCGTCCGACCGGCGGCGTTAAATTCTCTGCTAAGCTTTCATTCCTTTTTTATCGTTGGGTCGGCGGACACTTTCAATGCGACGCCAAGCGGCAATGGAGTCGAGCCGATACTCAAGATCGTACCGGACTGTTCCATATCGTAGGATGATACCTTCTGTTGCGAAACCTCTTCTTTCGTGGCGACGCCCAAGCTAGCCGGTGGGGATGATTGGATGCGGTATTTGGCAGTGCTCCCGTCTTTGAGCGTGACCATGAGAACCATATCCTTTCCGTCTTCCACCGCCATTGTCTGAAGCGTGGCAATTTGGCTCGTGGCGACGGTTTTGTTCACGGTGTAGTTATAGAGCCAGATGAACGAACCGATAAACGCGATCACAAGCAACCAGGCATACTGGCCGACCCTTTTCTGTCGCGCGATACTTTGTTTTCTCTTTAAATCAAAGAAGCGGCGATAAGCCTCCCCTTCCGCGGCCGCTCGCTTGGCTGGATCTTGCTCGGCTGAACTTGGTGGTTGATCGTAGGAGAGACCGATGCCGTTCCATAACATGCCTCCGAAGACCAATACTAAAGGGACCGCAATGATAAACATCGGATTCATAATTTCTCCTTGATCGGCCTTTGACAGCCGTCAGCGATTGGAAGAGGAAAGAGAGAGCGGCTTCCTGTCTCCTCTTGCGCACCATTAGGACGAATACACCTACCAGGACTTTATCGGTCCGAAAGCATTGTCGCAAGGAGGCGTTCCCAGCCGAACGGCGGTTCCAGGTTCAAAATAAAAAGGGCAGGTGCGGTGTGCTTTCGTGGAGGTATGTGACTGCCGCGAAGTTTCATTGAGACAGATGGCTTTAAAAATCATTGAGAAGTCTCTTGGCCACCGGTTTGTCGAGGCGCTTATTCGGACCAATCTCTCGAGATTGAGCTAATGATTTCAGGGCAGAGTTTTTCCGCGAGTTGGAGGATCAACACCGCTTCCTCTTTTACGCAAAGAATTTTCACTGTGTCTTCGAAATAGCCGCCGCGCATCGCCTTACGATTATGGCAACCCGTAGCAAGAATATTAAAGGCTGGAGACGACGGGTCGAGTTTTTCAATGAAGCTGTCGTACTGACGGAGTGGTATCGTGAGTGTGAAGTGCACGAGCCACCGACAGTACTCGAAGACACGTCCTAACACAACAAGTGGCTCGCTCGTCGATGCTTTTTCAGCCACCAGCCGATTTGACCGACAAAGGTACGAACTTTATCAGTAGAATAGCCTTGCTCAAGCTGCCGGGCGAAGTCCACAGGCGCTTTTCAAAGGTGCAAATCTCACGCAAAGGCCGCCGAATCCGATGTTATGAGCGGATCGCCGCCGCGAAGGCCGAATGCAGTAACTATGGCGTCAATCTCCGATCCTTCCAAAACTTCCTTTTCGAGCAACTTTTCCGCAATCTCATGGAGCAGGCGAAGATTGGCGCTCAAAAGGGCCTTAGCCCGTTGGTAGCTATCCTGGATAATGCGCCTGATCTCAGCGTCGATTTGGATGGCCGTGGTCTTGGAATAGTCGGCCTTCTGGGTAAGATCTCTTCCCAGAAAAATTTCCTCTTCCTTTCTCCCAAAAGCCATTGGCCCGAGCTTTTCACTCATTCCCCACTCGCACACCATCCGTCGCACCAGATCGGTGGCTTTCTCGATATCGTTTCCTGCGCCGGTCGTGACTTGATTGAGTACGAGCTCTTCGGCCACGCGTCCGCCAAATAGAATGACCAGATTATTGAGCAGATATTCCCTCGGGTAGGTATACTTTTCGTCCAACGGCAGCTGCTGCGTCAATCCCAAAGCCATACCACGCGGGATAATCGTCACTTTGTGGACTGGATCGGCTCCCGGCAGTAGCTTAGCAACCAGCGCGTGGCCAGCTTCATGGTAAGCTGTCGTGCGTTTTTCTTCATCGCTAATGATCATGCTGCGCCGCTCGGCGCCCATCATGACCTTGTCTTTGGCGAACTCTAGATCGAGCATGTTGACGCTTTCCTTATCGTTGCGAGCTGCCAGCAACGCGGCTTCGTTCACGAGATTCTCCAGGTCAGCGCCGGTAAATCCTGGCGTCGATCGCGCCAGCACGCCAACCTCCACATCGTTTGACAGTGGCACGTTCCGGACGTGCACACGTAGGATGCTCTCCCGTCCTCGGATATCCGGTCGCGGTACAACAACATGGCGATCGAACCGCCCTGGACGGAGCAACGCCGGATCCAGTACGTCAGGCCGGTTCGTGGCGGCGATGAGGATAACTCCCTCGTTGGAGTTAAATCCATCCATTTCCACCAATAGCTGGTTTAAGGTCTGTTCCCGTTCGTCATTGCCGCCGCCGAACCCAGCTCCCCGATGACGGCCGACGGCGTCGATTTCATCGATGAACATAATGCACGGCGCCTTTTTTTTCCCCTGAACAAAAAGATCGCGAACGCGCGATGCGCCGACTCCCACGAACATTTCTACGAAATCGGAACCGCTGATGCTGAAGAACGGCACTCCGGCTTCGCCCGCGATGGCGCGGGCCAGCAGGGTCTTTCCGGTTCCGGGAGCCCCCACGAGTAAACACCCTTTGGGTATTCTGCCGCCAAGCCGGGTGAACTTTTTTGGATCCTTCAAGAATGCGATGATCTCTTGCAGATCATCTTTGGCCTCGTCGACGCCGGCAACGTCGTCAAACGTCACACGGTGTTGATTCTCCGTCAGCAGTTTTGCCCGGCTCTTGCCGAAGGACGCCACCTTGCCGCCGCCCACCTGAAGTTGGCGCATGAAAAAAATCCATACGCCGACTAGAAGCAGCATGGGAAACCAGTTGAGCAGTAAAACCATATACCACGGCGACTCATCTTCGGGCTTTGCAGCAATTTTCACGTTTGTACGGCGCAACGACTTCACCAACTCCGGATCGTCCGGAGCAAAGGTTTTGAACCCTGCACCGTTCTTATAGCTGCCGTGAACGTAATGCCCCTGGATCACGACCGCTTCGATATCGCCGCGCTCCACGGAGCCTAGGAAATCGCTGAAAGCAATCTCCGGTTCGCTTCGGTACTCCTTGGTAAATAGGCTGAAGATCGCCAACAACACGAGCGCCAGCACCAACCCGAATGCAATGCGTTTTGATGATTGATTCAAGGCATTTCTCCGTTCAGGAAAAGCCACTCGCTTCGCCGGTGTTTATAGTAGCTCTTTCGGATAGCGAAGGATACCGTTGAGTTTTTCCAGTTTAGCTTCGCCCGTCGATTTGCTCGATTGTCTACTTGTCAAGCAAGTCTCCCTTCAGTCTCACTTTTGAAGGGTATTAATACGATGTCTCAGCGCAGGATCGAGCCGGCCGGCAAGTTGCGACTTCACGTGCTCCAGCCAAAACCAGAATGCGTAGAAGACGCGGATTGGATAGCTTTGCGAGATACCCGAGAGAACGACTTCGTGCGCCGAATTGCCGCGAAAAATATGAAGCTTTACTGAAACTCGCAACTAGAGGTTCGATTGAAAACTCAAGTCCTGGAGCAGGTACTCCAGAAATTATCCAGATCAATTATGAGACGTTTGGCGGAATCACGGAAAACGACAGCTTAGATCCCGTTCACCTTCTTCATGACCGTGTTAAGCATCGGAAGTATATTCTGCAAGACGAAGCATTTACATTCCTCGTGGTCGAGGCTCACGCCGTAATAATCGGTGAACCTATAGGTCGTCTCGATGACTCGTGGCGTTTTCGTGGAACGATCCAAGCCCCATGAATGTCGATACCACACGCCCGGGGATCCGGGTGAAGGCGCGTTGTACGCGAAGCCGGTGCCGATCATGCCTTGCTTCATGATCCAGATGCAGCTGGCGTTTTGATGGCATCGTTTATAAGTACCGCGGAAATATTTGAGTTTATATCTGGAGAAAAGCTGGCCGCGGTTCATCAAATGACCGAGCCACGGTTCCTCCGATGGATTACGTAGAAGCAGCACACTACCCGGGTGGATTGCCTGCAAGGATTGAAGCAAGCTCTTATACGGCAGGTTTTTCGCCGCTTGCTTGTCGTTAACTCTGTTCCAGAAGTCAGTTGCTAAAGACATAAAACCTATTTAAGACGATTTTTCCAATAGATGTGCAGGTGGCGTTAAAGATGGTAGCGGAGCCGGTCAGAACAGTCCATAGAGCCAGAGTGAATCTGAATTGCAGAAAGGAATATGGCCAGGGACAGAATCGAACTGCCGACACGAGGATTTTCAGTCCTCTGCTCTACCGACTGAGCTACCTGGCCGCACGGAAGGTTTGCTATTCCTTAGATGAATGATTGGTCTAATGCGTGAACCTCAATGGCTTAGCATTTCGAATATCCGTCGTCAAATGTGCCGCGAGTCGCGCGATTACGTCCGGTCAACAATCGTCCAGTGCGGTAGGCGGCTGAGAATGCACAACCGTGATTGCGAACGGAATAAATGAGGCAGATGGCCGGTTATTGGAGCTTTGCCCGTCCTAATTTTCTACGGGTTCCGCGGCGTTGCTTTATTATCGCCTCGGATCAATGCCTTTGAAGAGTGCAGACGTCACTTGCCTGGCGAAACGGGGGTCGTTGCATCCCAGTGATACGGATTTGCATAACACGTCACCCAACTCAGGTCGCCTTGCCACGAAACAACGCTGTTGCATTTGCACCTAATCTGTAGCCCGAGCCGATGTCGGCGATTCGCTTGGGGTATTTTCGTCGGCATCTGGAGCAGATTAGCGTGATCGTGCCGTTGTCGAAATCGATATCTGCTTTCATGTTGCGCCTCCCTCGTGTTTGCGGCCGGTTACGCTCACGTACAGAACTGTAGCGCAAAAAACCGATCATTCTACCCCTCTCTATTTTTTTGGCGTGGAATGAACGTAGCAGCGGCGAAAAGTGTTGAAGAAGGCGCGAGTTTTCGAGACTACAGTTCTCGATAACAACTGAGGCACAACTGAATCTCTTGGGCAGCTTCGGCAGAAACACCGCTCGCGAACTCGAGCAGTTGTTGAGCTTCCCTGCTATCGCAAAGAATTTGCGCCACCTCCTCGAATCCTTCGTAGCTAGCCCGGCGATCCAAACATCCATCGATGAGAGTTCGAAACTGCGAAGACGATCCGTCACATCGCTCCAATAATTCGGAGTAACGCTCAGCCGACATTTCGATCAAGACCTTCATGGTTCGAAAATAAACTTATTATTTAAAATGTCAAATTTTTCTCGAGTTATTGCTACAAGCTGCCGCAATCGATCGCCGATTAGATACTTTTCAGGATTGCGGCTGTGATGATTGTGAAATCCACTCCACAGCGCGCCAGTTGGCCGCGAATGTTCTGACAGGTGTTTCGAGTCACAACACTGGCGATTCACAACCGCGTCATTGTGCCGTCATGTACAAAGCCGAAAAACTTTGATCTTTTCAAAATCGACGCTCGGCAAGCAGGGGCTGTGGATGGGGCTGCCATCAATGAACTCTGCCGACCGGCCACTGAGCTAAACCAAAGTTTGCTCATGTCACACTCAGTGACATTATGGATTCTAAGGTGCTGTGAAACCCCGCGCCTGATCGACGATTTGGGCATGCATGGAATAGTGATAAACTTCGCGATCGAGAGAACTAGTCGTGAGTATCCCGCCTGTCGCAACAAACTTGCAAAAAACCAATCCAACGATTTACGATACGGTCTCTTGGATTTTGATGGGCCTGGCGCTACTCACCGTGCTGGTGGTTCACTTGGTTCCGGCGCTATTGGTTGGGCTTGCCGGTTATCAACTCGTGCAAGTCTTGGTGCGCGTTCTTAGGATTGTGCAAATTCGCCGGAGGCGAGCGAAGCTGGCGGCCATAGGCTTGGTTGCGTTTGCCGTCGTCGCGTTTATTGCGCTTGGTGCGATCGCGATATTTTCCTTTTTGCAGACAGACAGCCTTCCGATGCTCGTAAGCAAGCTGGCGCAGAGCCTGGACAGTTGGCGAGGAGGCTTGCCGAATTCGGTAGCGGAGCAACTCCCCGCGACCGGTGACGATTTACAGCGAATGCTTATGGCGTCGTTGCCGCAGCATGTAGGCCAACTTAGGCACGCCGGCGCCGAAGTCGCGCGAACCGTGGCGCAAATCATCTTTGCTTTGGCGATTGGTATCCTGGCATCGCTGCATGAATACACACCTCCGGAGCGAAATCGGCCGTTGGCGAGAGCGTTGATCTGGCGTGTAGAGTGCTTGGGCGAAGCATTCCGGAGGATCGTTTTCGCTCAAGTCCGAATTGTAGCCCTAAACAGCTTTTTCACCGCGGTGTATCTCCTGTTCGTGCTCCCCGCCATGGGGGTACATCTCCCTTTGGTGAAAACCATGGTGGTATTTACATTTCTGGTGGGGCTTCTGCCTGTAGTCGGAAATCTTGTTTCCAACACCGTAATCGTGATTTTGAGTTTTAGTGTATCGGCCGTGGCCGCGGTCGCGTCACTCTGTTTTCTGGTCGCGATCCATAAACTCGAATATTTTTTGAACGCACATCTAATCGGCAATCAAATACACGCGCACGCCTGGGAACTCCTGGTCGCCATGCTTGTCATGGAGGCGGCATTTGGTGTTCCAGGTCTCGTCGCCGCGCCGATTTATTACGCCTATTTGAAAGACGAGCTCACTGTCCAGGAGTTGGTTTAACGACGGTGCTCATGGACTGGATTTGGCCAGAATTGTTTTTGAAGAGCTGCGTTTCGGGATTCAAGGGGAAATATTGGGATAAGCAATTGCGGGGCGCTCGTTCAGAAGAAGGTACACGCGAATGAGTTGCCTCCGGACAAATGACTTCTTGTCGCACGAGCGTGGGACTGTTGCGCAACTCTGCAGGAAGCGATCATTCTGCGATCGATGACGTAACTCAATCGAGGCCTCCCAGAATTAATGTGTTTTACGGTCGTGGGATTCGAGGTGGGCCTTGAGGTAGCTTAAAGAATAGATACGCACGCCGCAGCGCTTACAAATGGTCGCACGCTGTTTGGTTGTTCGCACCGGCAGTTTTCTGAACATCGTCGATAGCAGTAATCTCATCGGTTTGCTCCCTCTGTAATTGATGGGTCGTCGGTAGAGCAACGGTAATGCCACGGCCTGAGTGGCTTCGCCGGGGGCGCAGAATCTCGTCCCCACGCCCACTTGACCTCGGCTGCCATGTTCGGAACAAAGCTTTATTCGAGTATTTTTGTCCAAACCTGAGCCTGGTTGAGCAAAGTTGTACAAATAATGGTAGAATTGCTACTTGGACTGCCAAACCGACGGCGTGATCTCCGATACGGGCGCGGGGGGTGCATTACCGCAGCAGACAAAAATTGATCTTTCCTCTGGAGGACAGTTTTGCTATAAGTATCGGTCAAAATTGGATGAGGATTGTGAATGAGCCGGTTTGTCGATTACATAATGTTTAACTACTTCGAGCCCGCGCTCGGTTGGGTATTGAGCCATCCGATTATTTCCAGTCTTGGAGTACTTGCCCTGATCTATTTCTCCGTCCGTAACTATCGCATGCTCTGAGCGTTACATTCTCCGTTGACAGCCTTATAGTTTCTCCGCAGATCATGGATCGATTTCCGCTCCCGATAGCATCGTTGCGCGTGGAGCAGCTTTCTCCGGTATAGCCCCGCTCCATCTGCTGTGAGTAGCAGCGAGATCGACCAAAATTCTCGCCACGGCTCATTGACTGGCTCGGTTGCTTTTTCTCAGGCCGGGGACTAGGATTTTTTGCAAAATCCATCAGGAGTCAGATCGATGCCTCTGGTTTCCGCACTGGCCGCAAGCCACGCACCCAATATCCTGCTCGAGCCGGGAAGCGAATGGGAAGATTTCATGGATCTTCACTACAGCATGGCGCCGAAGGGCTCCTCGAACCGGCCCACGCTCGAGCAGCAAAAAAAGCTTCGGCAGGATGCTGAAGCGGCCTTCGCAGTGCTGCGCGAGGACTTGGAACGCAGTCACCCCGATGTCCTAGTCGTTGTTGCCAACGATCAGTTCGTCAATTTTTTTTGGAACAATATTCCGACTTTCTTCGTGACTGTCGCCGAGGAAGTCAAAGGCCAGTTCACGCGCCACCGCTTTCAGTACCGCAACCATAAAGAACTCGGCAACGCGATTATCCGCGCTGGCATGGAGAAGGGCATCGATTTTTCCTACGGCGAGAATATTGAGCTGCAGCATACGCAAAATGTACCGCTTTATTTTCTACTTCGTGAGCCGAGCATTCCCATCTTGCCGATTTACGTAAATACCTGGGTCGATCCGGCACCGTCGCCGCGCCGTTGCTACCAAGTGGGCGAATTGATCCGCGCCGTGGCGGAACAGTCGAAAGAGCGCATCGCAATCCTGGCGACTGGCGGGTTGTCGCATTTTCCTGGCTCGCCGAGAATTGGCGAAATCGACGAGAAATTCGATCACCGACTGCTCGAGGTTTTGCGCGACGGAAAGGGAAAGGCGCTTGCGGACTATTCGGTTCAGGAGCTTTTACAGGCGGGCGATACCGAGTTTCTCAATTGGATGGTCGTGATCGGCGCCGTCGGCGATGCCAAAGCATCGTACACAGCCTACATGCCCGACTTTGTCGCCACCGGATGGGGCTTTGTCAGCTGGAGGTCCCTGTGAGTTGTTACGATTTGAGCCGGTTATTATTCGATCTCAAAATGAAAGATTCCGTGTACGAAAAGGCCCTGACGGACTTCGAAGATGTCATGGCGAATTACGAGCTCACGGCCGAGGAAAAGACCGCGCTTCGGGACGGCGACCCGCGCAAGCTGCGCCAACTCGGCGTGCACGGGATGCTTTGCCTTTATATCAAGCGGCTCCAGCCGGAATTCCGCGACAATATCTACTGGCAGCAAAAGTAAATTAAAACTCAGACAAACAGCGATTTCTTTCGAACCAAGCGCCAGTCTTTTGACCGCCCACCAGGCGTTTGCTAGTGTATCGGCGAATCAATCAGGGGGAAAAGCCAGCATGGATTTAGGACTGAAGGGAAAGGTCGCTCTAGTGGCGGGTGCCAGCCAGGGAATGGGACGGGCGAGCGCGCTTGGCTTCGCACGCGAAGGGGCGAAGGTTGCCATCTGCGCGCGCGGCGAGGCGGCGCTCAACGACGCGGCTGCGATGATTCGTAAACAAACCCGCGGCGACGTGCTGGCCCTCGTGGCGGACATGTCAAATCCGGAAGATATAAAAAAATTCGTCAATCAAAGCGCCGAGCATTTCGGGCGTCTCGACATCATTGTCAATAATGCGGGCGGACCGCCGCCCGGTGAGTTCATGAAATTTACGGATGACGATTGGCAGAACGCTTATAACCTGAGCTTCATGAGCACGATGCGTATGACGCGCGAAGCGGTGCCTCACATGCGCAAGGTAGGCGGTGGCAGAGTGATCAACATTACTTCTTATTCCGTCAAAGAGCCGATCACGGGATTAGTGTTGTCCAACGCCGTGCGTAGTGCGGTGATTGGCTTGGCGAAAACGCTCTCGCGAGAACTGGCGCGGGACAACATCCTCATCAATAACGTCTGCCCTGGGCGCATCGATACCGAGCGCGCGCAAAAACTCAACAAAGCGAGAGCGGATCGGGTTAACCGGCCGGTGGAAGAGATCAATAAGGAAATGGCGGCGGAAGTGCCCCTCGGTCGTTATGGCACCGCGGAAGAAACGGCCGACGTCATCGTCTTTCTTGGCTCGGAGCGGGCGAGTTATGTCACAGGAACTACGATTCAAATCGATGGAGGCTTGGTAAGGGGGATACAGTGATGGTCCATTTCGTCATTCAATGGGACCTGCCGGATCAGAAAGCCAACTTGACGATCTATTCGAACAAGGCGAGGAATGATTGGCTGCCGACTACCTTGAATCACAAAGGGGTCATCGAAATCCGCAACTACCGAAATCCCCTCGAGGTCACACCGCACGTCGCGATCACCATCGATTTCGAGACCTTGGATAATTGGCGCGATTTTATCGATTCCCAAGACTACATTCGGATCATGCGCGAGCTGCGCATCCTGGGCTGTAACAACTTCACCGTGAACGTATGGGCACCGTCCAAATATTTCCCTGAATCGATGAAGCCGTAGAGCAGAAATTCTCTTTCAACAATTTTGAGCGCAGCGCCACCGTCATCGCTGGCGCTGCCATTTTGAGTCTCGAAAAGAGCTAAGCGGCATACGGCCAGACTTGTTCGAGACGAAGAATGTGAATCCCGTGATTCTTATCCGATAGATAGATGAAACCGCGGCGATCCACGAGCACATCTTCCGACTGCGCGACCAGGCGACTGGGCTTGAGTCCAATCCGGGTTACCGGGTCGGCGGGCACAAAATAACCGAGCTCTTTAGGTTGGCGCACATCGCGGATGTCGTACACTCTCAGTCCGGCGTTGAAGTAGGTGAGATAAGCGATGTCGTCGCGGTCTTCGAGACAGGCTTGATGATTCGAATGATGGTGGTTGTGAGGACCGAACCTGCCGCCCTTGACATAAAAATTCGTCAGTCCACTCTCCGCCGGCGGCTCCGGCAACGGAAAGAGCGACAGCATGCGCGGGCGACGCTCGTCGCTGATATCGGCGATGCCGGCCAGGTTGAGGTTTTCATCACCGTTTTCCCGGATGGCTTCATCGTTGATCAAGGCGATCTTACGGCGCGGCAGCGGTAAGTAAGTGTGAATTCCCTGGGTCGCGGTGATGCCACGGAACGCGAGCTGACTAATCATCTTCGGCGCCGACATGTCGGAAACGTCGAGAATAACGCCGCCGCCATCGCCGTATGAGACATAGGCGCGATCACCTTCCACATGAGCGGGCCCATGACAAGAAAACTTCAAGCCATTGCCCGGTTCCTGCTGTCGCTGCTCTGGCAATGAAAAACGGCCTACCTCACGGGGCTTGGTAGGATCGGCGATGTCGATAATGCGATAAATCTTTCCGTTCAAACCCGGGGCACCCGCGGCGGCATGGACGAGATGACCGCCGTCGTAAAAATTCCGATGCGTTCCCGTGCTGCCGGTTTCGAAATGGCCGAGTCGTTTCGGCTCAGTCGGTGCGCTTACATCAAAAATGAAGAATCCTTCGGCAAATGCTTGGCCGTCGGCGCCGCCCCAACCGGGCGCAATTCGCTCCAGAGCCGTGATCATTTTGCCGTCCGCCACCTGAACCTGAATTGTCCAGGTATTTTCCGGCCCTGGAATAAAATTACAGAGCTGTGGTTCGGCGGGGTCCGTGACTTCGAGCACGCTCCAACCCCGATCCCAAAGGTGCGCGACGTAAAGATACCAGCGGCGATTCACTACTTGCAGTGCCAGCTTGAAGGCCGGCTTGCCGTTCAAATCATGATAGCCCAACGGTTCGATATTTTTGGCAAAATGTCCAGGCGGAATTTTTTGCACCATGATCATCGCCTCACCGTGACATTTATTTGGGAACAAAACCTTTTCACCGGACACTGGCTACAAAGCGGCGAGATTGGCCGGCAAAGGTGCTGGCCGAAGCTCACGAGCAGATCGTTGTATTCGATCCAGTATGGCTTAGGAAGTTTCGCGCGAAGCGCGATTTCCGTCTGCTCTGGCGTTTTTGTCTTTACGTAGCCCCAGCGATTGGAAATTCGATGGACGTGAGTGTCGACGCAGATTCCCGGTTTGTTGTACCCAAGGGTCACGACGAGATTGGCGGTTTTGCGGCCGACTCCGTTCAGCTTGAGTAGCTCATCGATTTCGTCCGGAACTTTTCCATCGTACTCTTCGAGGAGTGTGCGGCATATATGGCGAATCGCTTTCGCCTTGGTCTTGTAAAAGCCTACCGGATAGATCAGTTTCTCGATTTTTTTTGCGCTCAGTTTCAGCATCGCTTCTGGCGTGTCCGCCAAGGCGAAGAGCCGATGGGACGCCTTTGCGGTGGTGGAATCCTGGGTGCGCAGACTGAGAATACAGGAGATCAGAACACGGAACGGACTCCGGTAGGTTTCCGCCATCAAAGTTACGATGGGAGTTTGCCAAGATGGTGCTTGGCGGCGCAAAATGCGGATTACTGAGTGAATATCACGGTCTTTCATGATGCTAGTGTTTTCCATGATGATTGGCTAGATTTGATTAGAAGTTCATATCACACAACCGAGAAAGTTTTCACGGGACCATGCTGTCCGAGCGAATCGCTAAAGCCCTAAATTCGAGCACGCCAAAAACGATCTCCGGGAATGGCCACAAGCCCGCGGCGGTGCTCTTACCAATTCAGGAGCGTTCGGACGGTGAATATCTTGTCCTTACCCGACGCGCCGATCATTTGCCCACTCACAAAGGTCAAATCGCTTTTCCCGGCGGACGAGTCGATCCGCGCGACGCCGACGCGACGGAAACGGCGTTGCGTGAATGCTACGAGGAGATCGGCATCGGGCCGGAGTGCGTGCGAGTGCTCGGGCGGCTGGATGAGTTTACAGCGGGCTATGGCTTGGTGGTCACGCCGATTGTCGGCGTGATTCCAGAGCGCTGTGAATTTCGCCTCGATCCCGCCGAGACGACAGACGTTGCTTCGGTGCCGATCAGCTCATTGATGGCGCAAGCCAATTTTGTTCGCGATGCTCAGCTCTCGCCGGGCGGCCATCCGAGTTATCATTTTTACGTGAACGGCTGGGATGTCTGGGGTGTCACCGCCCGAATCATTGTGCAATTTCTCGAGCTCGCGTACGACTTCGATCCCGACAGTTTCAGTCCCACCGCTTTCCTGCGGTAATTCACAACGAGCCGGCCGGATCTCCTGTGACAATATTTCAGATGCTGCTTGCGTTATTGTCCGCCGGGCTATTGGCAGCGCCGTTTCTCGATCCCAGACTGTTTCTAATTGCCTGGTTCTCTTTTGTGCCGCTTTTCTGGACGGTGAAGCACGCCCGTAGCTGGCGCTGGGCGACATTTTACGGCTGGATCATGGGCACAGCCGCACACCTGATCGGTTTTTATTGGCTGGTTTATACGATTAGCGCTTTCGGCGGATTTCCCTATGGCATAAGCGTCATCGTATTCATTATTTATGCTGCCTTGCAGGGCATTGAAGGGGCGCTCCTCGCCTTATTCATTCGGACCGGCGGATGGGGGCCGGTGTGCCTCTTTCCGCCTATGTTTTGGGTGGCAATCGAGTTTCTGTTTCCGCTGCTCTTTCCGTGGCACGTCGCGAACTCTCAGGTCGGGTTTTCCTGGTTTATTCAGAGCGCCGATCTCGTCGGACCCTACGGCGCAAGCTTCGTCGTCCTATGGTTTAACGCGGCGGTTTACAAGTTTGTATCGACGCGCCGTCTGGCGGAGCCAGGGACGTCGTTACCGCTTGCCTGCTCTACTCTCGCGATCATCCTGTCGCTCGTGTACGGGTTTGAAAGGCTCAGAACTGTCGAACAGGAAATGGCCGGCGCGCCAAAGCTCGCGACGGGAGCCGTACAGGGCAATGTCGATATCGATCTCAAGTGGGATCCGACTTTAGCCCAGAGAAATCTCGACCGGCACCGGAGAATCACCGATTCGTTGGATTCGCCTGCGCTAGTGATTTGGCCGGAATCGGCCATCGAATTTATGGTGCCGGAGAATTTGCCGGTCTTGCCGCCAGAATTTACGCCGTCGTTCAAATCGCCGCAAAGCTATTTTATATTCGGCGCGAAAAGTTTTAGCGGTATCCTCGGCCGTCCCGGCATGAAGGCTTTCAACACCGCATTTTTTACTGACGCTCGGGGAAGGATTCTCGCGCGATATCACAAACAAGTCTTACTCGCCTTCGGCGAGTATTTGCCGTTCTCAAAGATTTTGTCTCTGGTTCCCGGAATCCCATTCGCCGATGGCTTTACGCCCGGGCAGGGGCCAATTGCTTTTCAGCTTTCTCTAAACATCAGGGTTGCGCCGCTGATCTGTTACGAAGACCTGATGCCGGATCTGGCGCGCAAGTTTGTCAGCGAAACTCACGTCAATCTGTTGGTCAATCTCACCAACGACGCCTGGTATGGTCGATCGATGGGACCCTGGCAACACCTGGCGCTTGCGCGTTCGCGCGCGATCGAAACCCGGCGAACTTTGCTGCGGGTCACCAACACCGGTGTCACTTCGCTAGTGAACGCGAAAGGCGAAGTGGTGAAGACGTTGCCGATGTTTATAACTGCGGCAATGCCCGCTGAAGTAGATATTTTAAACGGCGAGACCTACTATGTGCGCTTTGGCGATTGGTTCGCGTGGGGAATGACGATTGTATCCGCGTTGGTTCTGCTGCTTTCCATGCGATCGAGCACTCGCAGGAGGGCGGAATGAGAAGATTTACCACGGAGTAATGATGTACGACTCGGTACAACACCGCGCATAAAAATGAGCCGCAGTGGGTCGGGACCAACGCCGAAAAATCCCCCAATAGCCCCCTTTTGCAAACGGCCGTAGGACCGGGGGATTTTGCCGCGGATCGGAATTTTCATAAAAGACGCAGAGAACTTAGGGTACTCCGTATCTCTGAGGTGAAGTTCATCCCCCAGACACCGCTAATTCATGCCGGCGTTTGCCCAGCCGTCTGCCGCCGGTTTTGGTGATCACCACGGTATCGCCCCAAGTGCTGATCGTTGAACCGTCGGCAGAAATCGCCGAGGGCTTGCAAATAAATACCATGTTTTCTTGTAGAGCCACGGCAAGCTGGCGCGGATTTTTCGCGTGGGCTGTGATGATTGGACCGTCATCACCAGCGCCACGGCCATGCATGTTCAAATCGCCCCGGGCGCCGGCAGCCGGACCGGATTTGGGCGCTTCGGCGGCCGCAGTTTTTAGTGTCAAATCCGCCAACTCCTTGACCGTCACCCCAGGCTTTAGGTTTTCCAAAACCCGATTGAAAAGCGCGCGCTGCACCTTGATCAATTCTTGATGCACGGGATCAGCCTTTCCGACAAATACTGGTTGGACGCCCTGAGAGCGATAGCCGATCCATGAGGCTTCGATTTCGTTAATGATCAGATCGCCAAGTTCCAGGATGCGCATGCTCGGCCGGGTGAGTGTCCGCCGGACGTTTTTCCCCGAAATCCAGTTGCAGTGAACCGGCATTTCCGAGCCGTTGCGCATGAGGGCGTACTGGGTCGCTGCCCAAACATCCCAGTCGCGCATTCCGGGTTTTGCCGCTTCCGTCTCGGCTTGATAGCCGAGCTCGACGATTTCCATCGACTTTGCGAGGACATCTATTTCTTCCTGGCTTTTGACATAACGTACTTCGGTTAATATCGGCGTGGCATCGACGATCTCCGCGTGCGGAAAGGCGCTGCGGATTCTTTCGTAAGTGCCATGTAAGATCGTCCCTTCCGGCGTCCGGGTACCTTCGACTTCGCCCAGCCCGGTGATGCCGATACGTCCGCGCTCGACGTTGAGTTCGCTCAGACGCTCGACGATGATCTTGCCGTACTCGCGCCGCGCTTCGCGAACGTCGGAGGTCCAGTCCTGCGTTGTCGTCCAGCGCGGGTTCGCGGTCGTCGCGATGGCCGTGACATCGCCGGTGAGTGGAAACACCGCCGCAATGTCAGCGTCGCCGCCGCCGCCGCAGTGGGTGAGGTATCGCGTGTTCGCCTGGAAGTCCATCGAGTGGCCGGTATTTTGCGGCGTCACGATCGCATCGATATTCTGCTCAGCCATTTTTTCGCGCACGGCTTTCCAGCGCCGATCGCGTTCGGCCAAAGAAAACCGCGGATAAGGATAAAGCTCAGGCATATTCGGGGTACCGTTCAAATGGTTCTAGTCGTTGAACTGTCCAAACCGTCAGGCACGGTTCGTGGTATTCTGCTTTTACGGATTAGGTTTGACGCCGCGATCAAAACGGGAAAGGCCTCTGCCGAGTTTTTCTCGGTTTTCGGCGGCGCGCTTCCACTTTTCTTCGTTCGAGATCAAAGACCAATTTTCTTTGCCCAGAGCGGTAATCTGCAGTTTGTTGCTGTCGGGATCGGAAAAATAGATGCTCCGTTCTCCCGGCGCGCGCAAGCCGTCCTCGGCACGAAAATCGCCCTGGCTGGCTCCGCCGCAGGCGGGGATTAGCTCGAGCATACGGTCGAAATCTTCCTGTCTGACGTTGAACGCAACATGAACCGCGCGTCCGTGCCGCTTTGTCCGGTCGGAGAGCGCAGCGACCTGCTTGACCGCCAGAAGCTGGTGATTGGCAAACTCGAAGTAATGCTCGTCGTCAATTTCTCCGACCGATTTCAAGCCGAGCGCTTGATCGTAAAACGTTTTTGCTTTTTCCAGATCCCGGGTCTCGAAGACCACATGGCTCAAGGCGATCTCACCCAGGGATTCACGGGTCATGCAAATCTCGAAATGATTGTTGTCGAAGTCAATGAAGCGAAACGAGCGTAGGATCGGCGGGCTGTCGCCGTACTCGCGCACTTGAGCGCATGCGACACCGGATCTTTTAATGCGGTCCGCAGTCGCCTGGAAGTTTTCCCGCGAGTGCAGAGCTACAGCATAGCGCGGCGCCCTGCTCGGGGAGGGCTCGGTTTGAATACCGGGTAAATTCAAGCCGATAATGTTTTCGCCGGCTTTGACATAGGTATGGCGCGGCGAGCCATCAGCGTTGGTGCGCTGAGTCAGAAATGCCAAGCCGACCGTTTCAATATAGAACTTCTCCGCGCGCGCCAGATCGCGCACCGGAAAGGCGACATGATCCAGGGTTTCCGCGCCAAACATTTTTCCTCCAACTAGGCCGTATTGCAACCAACAAACGCCTCTTACGACGTCTTTCGCTTCAGGATAATCTCATCGAGGATTTGAATGCCGTCTTTGAGAAGCCGGTAATTTTGTTCCAGCGTGTTCAGTTGGATCCGCGGCGTGCCGAGCAAATTCTGCAATTCCTTCATACGCGGATAGATTGGCTCGACCTTGGGATGACTGACGACCCGGCCTTCCTTGGCGATCAGTCGCTGGCCCTCTTCCGAAAGCATGAAATCATAGAACAGGGCGGCCGCAAACGGATGGGGCGCATTTCGCGCGACGCTGAGCGGATAGAGCAATGCCGGAATGAGATCTTCTGCAATCCAATCCACGGGCGCATTTTTCGCGCGCAATCCTTCATTGTTATAGGCGTAGGTCGTCACTGCGAGCGGTGCTTCACCCGCCATCATCATCTGGGTCGTGGTATCGCGACCGACACGGATCAAAAGCTGCTGCTGGCTGAGACGGGTCGCGTAGCTTAAGGTTTTTTCTTTGCCCCACGCGCCGAGCAAAGCCATGACTTCTTCCAGGGAAGATTCGTCGAAGAGAATCTCACCTTTCCAGCGCGATTGCAGCAATTCTTCCCAGGTTTTTGGCGCGTCGTTGCGATTGAGCTTGCGCGGGTTAAAACCAAAAACGCGGAACGCATAGTTCATGCTGGTGTAATAGGGAGATTTTGCGTGAGCCGGATAGATCGATCGTACGGGCGTCTCGTACCGGCCGAGCAGACTTTTATCGAGGAGCGGCGGTAGAAGATCGGTGGAAGGCTTGACGACGTCCACCAAATATCTGCCGGCATTCGCCTCCGAGATCACGCGCTGCGTCACCTGCCGCGTCTTAGCGCGCCAGACCTGCGCGTTAACGAACGGAAATTGTTTCTTGAAAGCTTGAATATAGCGAGTCGCGTTGTCGATGCCCGAGTTAGTATACCAGAGCATCTCGCCTTCCTTTTTCGCCCCTTCGATTACTCTCCTGTTGCGTTCATCCGGACTGAGCTTTTCGAGCGAGCGCCAGATCTCTTCGGCGGCTGGAACGACAGCGGAAAAAGTTTTCGTCGCGAAGATGCCTGCGAGCAAAAAAGCGAATAGGAAAATCGGCAGTTTACGCTTGGTGAAATTCATCAGCTGGCAAGACCCAAATCAACTCTCCAGACTCTATGGCACGGCGGAGTTTGCTGTCAAACGTGAGAAGCTGGAGTGGCGCTGCAGCTTAATCGGCGGAAGAATAGTGAATTGGGGTTTTCACGGCCAGGGACGAAGCCGGATAGAAAGAATATTGCGGTGACTCCGAGCGCATAGAATTTCGGTCAAAGCCGCAGACCTCGCAATCATTCTTGGCGCGAGCCTCGCACCGCCGAAAAGAACACCGAAAGAATCGTGAAGAAATTGACGATGTGAACCGTGTGGTTGAAGGAGTGAACAAAAACTTCCGGTACGTTGCCCCAGGTTTGCGGCGATTCGACTTCTGCGCGGGACAGGCCCGCCGCGGCAAGTCCGTACGTGAACAAAGTGGCCGAAAGGGCGACCCCCATTGCGCCGCCGGTCCGGGCGGTGGTCGTGTTCATTCCGGATGCGGTGCCGACCTTGTCGTGGGGCACCGAACCGAGGATCGCGCTCTGATTCGGTGAGTTGAAAAGAGCCCAACCGAGCCCGATCAAAAGCAGCGGAAATAAAATTCGCGGCACGGACGAATCAACGCCGAGCGACGCAATAAAAAATTGACCGATGACGATCACGCTGGAGCCGATGGTGCAGAGCAGGCGGGAACCCATCCGGTCCGAGAGCCAACCCGCAATAGGGGCGACCATGACGATCACGGCAGAGTTAGCGATGATAATCCAGCCCATGTGAGTGGGCGAGAAATGGAGGACATTCTGCAGATAGAACGGCATCAGGAAGCTGATCGCCGACTGTGTAGAGGTGATGAAAAACAAACTGAACATCGATGCCGTGAAGAGGCGAATGCGAAACAATGAAAAGCTCAAGATCGGCATCGGCGCTTTGAGCTCGACAAAAATAAATAGCCCGAGCGCCAGAGCCGCCAAGCCGAGGCATGCGGTCACCTGGGGATGAGTCCAACCTAAATGAGGCATTTGATTCATGGCATAGATGAACAGGCTGCAGGTGAGCATGAGCAGGATCGCTCCGGGAAAATCGACCGAGATTTCCTTAGCCTCTGCCCTGCTTTCCTCCAGCAGTTTCCACGCGAGGTAGGCGCCCCAGAATCCTACCGGCAAATTGAGATAAAAAATCCAGCGCCAGCCGACCGTATCGATCAAAAACCCGCCGAGAGTCGGACCCGTGAGAAAGCCGACGTGAAACGCCATGGACGCAAATCCCATGGCTTGACCCCGCTGTTGCGAGGGAAATGCGATCGAGGCAATGGCCCGGCCGTTGGCGGAGATCATCGCGCCGCCGACCGCCTGCAAGCCGCGACACAGAATAATCTGCCACGCGTTTTGAGAGGCGCCGCACAGCGCGGAGCTCAAGACAAAGATCAAAAAACCGCCCGCATAGAATCGTCTTCGCCCGAAGAGGTCACCCAAGCGGCCGACCGTGATCACGGTGCCGATCAAGAGTAAGTCATAAATCAACAGCACCCACTGAATGGTCGTCAGGCTGGTGTTGAAGGTTTCGGTTAGCGTGGGTAAAGCGACAAGGAGCGCCCGCTGGTCGAGGCCGACGATGAATTGACCGACGCAGACATTCAATAAAATAAGCTTGAGCCGTCTTTGATTCGAGGAAGTTACCTTCGCTGTTTCCATCATGCCAAGGCGCACCGCAGGATATCTCGTGTTGACGATTCAGATCGGGCGAAATGAATCGGATGAAGCCGGACCGTCAGAATACAAAAAAAGAGGGGGCACCGAACTGGACTACCCCCTCTTGCTTAAGACTAACGCCGCTTAGAAAACTTTTCGGGTTGGGCTCACCTGGTCTGCGCCGCGATCAATGCAGCGTCGGTTGCTCGAACCTATAGTCGGACGCTGCGCCATCGCCACGCTCAAACGTAAACTCCTCGCCGTCTGCATCGACATGCACCCGATCGCCCTCTTTGAATTCTCCAGCGAGGATCTTAACCGCCAGTGGGTCCTGAATCAATCGCTGAATCGTGCGCTTCAGAGGACGAGCGCCGTAAACCGGATCGTAGCCTTTGTCGGCCAACAACGCTTTGGCGCGATCGCTGATCTCCAGCGACATTTTTCGAGCTGCGAGATTTTGGCGCAACCGATTGAGCTGAATGTCGACAATCGATTTTATTTGCTCGCGGCCGAGATTGTTGAACACGATGATTTCATCCACACGGTTCAAGAATTCCGGTTTAAAGGCTTCGCGCAGAGCGGCATTGACCCGTTGCTCCATTTCTCGGCGATCGCTGGCACCGAGATCGAGGATGTACTGGCTGCCGAGGTTTGAAGTCATAATGATGACCGTGTTTTTGAAATCGACTGTGCGGCCTTGGCCATCGGTCATGCGGCCATCTTCGAGAATCTGCAACAGCGCGTTGAAAACGTCGGGATGCGCTTTTTCGATTTCGTCGAAGAGCACGACCGAGTAAGGCCGGCGGCGCACCGCTTCGGTCAGATAGCCGCCTTCCTCGTAACCGACGTAACCCGGGGGGGCGCCGATCAAACGCGATACCGAGTGCTTTTCCATGAATTCGGACATATCCAACCGAACCATCGCCTGTTCGTCGTCGAATAAGAACTCCGCCAAGGCCCGGCAGAGCTCGGTTTTTCCGACGCCGGTGGGACCGAGAAAGATAAACGAGCCGATGGGTCGGTTCTGGTCCTGCAACCCAGCGCGCGCCCGCCGCACCGCGTTTGCCACCGCATGGATGGCGCTCTCCTGGCCGATCACGCGGAGCTTCAAGCGATCTTCCATTTTGAGCAGTTTCTGGAGCTCACCCTCGAGCATTTTGGAGACCGGAATTCCCGTCCATTTTGCCACGACTTCCGCCACGTCTTCGGCATCCACCTCTTCCTTCAGCATCTTCTGGTTTTTCTGCAGCTCGGCGAGTTTCTGATTTGCCTCCTCCAGTTCCTTCTGCAGCTGGGTCAGAGTGCCATAGCGGAGCTCCGCTGCGCGGTTTAGATCGCCGCGCCGCTCGGCCTGCTGCTCTTCGACCTTCGTCGACTCGATCTTCTCCTTCAGCGAGCGGATTCGTTGAATCGACTCTTTCTCGTTTTGCCAGTGCGCTTTGAGCGCGCTTGAGGTTTCGCGCAGGTTCTCGATCTCGCGCTCCAGTTGCGCGAGACGGTCGCGCGACGCCTTGTCTTCCTCGCGTTTGAGCGCCTGGCGCTCGATTTCGAATTGGAGAATTTTTCGTTCGACTTCATCGATTTCGATCGGCATGCTGTCGATCTCGATTCGCAAACGCGACGCTGCCTCGTCGATCAAATCGATGGCTTTATCCGGCAGGAAACGATCGCTGATATAGAGATGTGACAACGTCGCGGCGCTGATAATCGCGCCATCCGTAATGCGGACGCCATGATGCACCTCGTAGCGCTCCTTCAAACCGCGCAGGATGGCGATGGTGTCCTCCACCGATGGCTCGCGGACATAAACCTGCTGGAAGCGCCGTTCGAGCGCCGGATCCTTTTCGACGCGCTTACGGTACTCATCCAACGTGGTCGCACCGACGCACCGGAGCTCGCCGCGCGCGAGCGCCGGCTTCAGCATGTTGCCGGCGTCGATCGCGCCTTCGGCCT
>Ga0164302_10000034_pt1 | contig 27945 bp, 30 predicted proteins | sample Whisoiple_202_MG_FD_109714 | JGI IMG/M metagenome (GOLD analysis project Ga0164302, IMG submission 109714) | Soil microbial communities amended with pyrogenic organic matter from upstate New York, USA - Whitman soil sample_202_MG | ecosystem: Environmental > Terrestrial > Soil > Agricultural... | reverse complement strand
CTGGCCGCGAATGTCAGCGCCCTTGAAGTCCGAGATCTGCTCCCAGCCCGTGCGGCCCCGGAACTTGGTGATCCGCTCCTCGCTGTAGTGGATCTGGACGAGGGTGAGGATGTCCCGCATCAGCTTCGATGCGCCCTCGGCGAAGTCTTCTACGAAGTCCTGCCAGGAGAGGCCGATCTGCGCGGAGATGGCTTCTGCCTGTTTGCCCGAATCGGCTTTCTGGACCGCCAGCTCGCCGCTGAAGGAGATGATGTCCATCTCCTGTTTGGAGCGGTCCTGAAGCTCCCAGAGCTCCGGCGGAATCAGCGGCACTTCGCGAACCTTCGGAGGCTGCCCGCCTGCAAGAGGCGCGAATTCGTTGACCGCCCCCGGCTCGTCGGTCGGCGGGGTTTTCATCGTCCCCTCTTCTGCATCCCATTGCGGGTGGAGGATCAGCTGTATCCACTCAAGGGCCTTGTTGCCGCCCTGGTCGTACTGGCGCATCGACTCGATGAGCGAGCGGACCAGGCCCTTGCCCTTATCTGAGGAGCCGTCGAGGTCGTAGGTCAGCCGATGGAGGCAGGGCTCATCTACGACTTCTCCCTCGACGTTTTTCAGCGGGTAGCCCTCTTCGGGGAAGATCGCCTTGCCATTGGCGAAGAACAGCCTCCGGCCTTCGGGCCACTTCTGACATGGCCGCTCCAGGTACTCCGTGACCATGACCAGCTTGGAGCCTTTTCGCTCCTTCGGCAAGCTGTTCTCGCTCGCGTCCGCATCGGCGTTCAGCTTCGGCCCCGCGTAGCCCGCCTCGGCTTCCACATCTTCAACCGGGCGCGCTTCTTCGATGACGATGTAGCGGGAGTCCTCGAAGTCGATCCCCGGCTCCCAGGAAACCTGTAGACCTGAGTAGACCCGGACCCCGACCTCGCCCATGCCGATGGATTTCTCGGGGTCTTCCGGATCGGAGATGAAGGGGCCAACCGTCGAGTCCCAGAATGGGCGGATGAAACCTTCTTCGGTGACCATCGCCTCCCAAGCCCAACGCGAGTGGTGGCGCTTCAGTTCCCAGATCGGGTAGCCGCCCACCGCGATCTTTTCCGCGAGCCGCGCGGCGGTGTAGTCCTCGGGGTCAGGAGAGGACTGGATCGACTCGTAGCCCGGAATGCGCTGGGTGAGCGCAGAGCGTTTGGCCTTGATGATCGGCCCGATGAGGTCTCTGGAGAGCCTGACGCGGTGGTCGGGCTTTTCGCCCCCCTGCGCCATTGGCACCGTGTCGAGGCGCTGGATCTTCCCCTTCTTGCCTACCGAGACGTAGTGTTCGTTATTGGCAAAGGCGATTGCCTCTTTGCGGCGCGGGGCGACTTCCCGCGTGCGCTCCGTCGAGCGCTTGATCCGCTCTTTGACCAGTCCCTCGTCCTGCGGCTTCAGGGTTTCGGAGAAGCCGAGCTTGTCTTTCACGTACTCAGTCGGGCTGGCCATTCAGGCCCTCTCTGCGTTCGCGTGCCTCGGCGAAGGCAGCGTCGTCGTCTACGGGCACCGGAACTACGGGCGCGTGCTTAGGCCGCTCCGCGAACTGCTGGACGGCGATCTCCGGAGCTTGGATGCGCTGGATGAGTTCGCGGCGTTCGCGGCCCCAGTCCCGATAAGCGAGAACGAAGCTGCCAGCGAGGAGGAAAAAGGCAATCCAACTCAGGACGAGAAAGAGGATCACGTTCCGCCACGCGCCATTTCCGAGGCGACCTCCGGCCCCTCAAGGGGCGCGTCCTGGGGCACCGGCTCCGGTGCAAGTTCACTGACGAGCTGTTCGTTCTGGGACTCGACGGTCGCGATGTGCTCCTCTAGGACGGTCTCGCGCTGTGCGGCCTCACGTAGCTGCTGTGCGAGGGCAGAGTTTGCCTCCACGTAGTCGCGAATGACGATCTGGCTTACCGACCTCCACGCGCTCAGCTCAGGGTGCTGGCGGTGGGCGGACTGAAGCTCTGAGAGATCGACGCCGCCGATGCTCATCGTGCGTTCGACGCTCATGCGGTAATCCCCACGTTGGTCAGCGCAACCCGGATCGCGTCCACGGCCGTCTTCAGAGCCGCGGATTCAGCGGCAGGTGAGGAGATCGCGGAGGCTTTGACCACCGGGGCCGCGCCGTTGAAGCCGACGCCCGTAGCGTTGACCCTGACGAACGACGCAGCGCCGCTAACCCCCAGGTGGAAGGTTTTCCCCGAGGCGGCGTTGAGCCCCGAGTCGCCCTGCGCCGTGCCGGTGAGGAACGTGTTGGCACCGTTGGAGACGAAGCCCTGAAGGCTCCCAGTGCTGTTGCGGGCGAGGGTGCCGCGCACGTTGACGGCGGCGAGCGAGCCGAACGCGTAGAGGGGATCGGCTTCCACATCGGTTCGAACCTCGAACAGTGAAGTGGCGCCCGCCAGGCTTCGTTCTTCAGCTCCGACGTAGAGGCCCCCTGCTTCTTTGGCGACGGAGATCGCGGCTTTGGAGTGTTTGCCCTTGATCTGGAGCGACCGCAGAGCTTCGGAGTTGTCCTGAATCAGAGCGGATTTGATCGACCCCCCGTCGTTCGAGGAGGCGATCAGCCCATAGTCGAGCTTGGCCCAGCCGGTCGGGTGATGGAACTGGATTCCCGCCCCGCTCTGTTTGTAGGCCGAGCCGCCGGCAGAGATGAGAAGGCCGATGGAGTCAGAGGCACCCGTCGCGTTGCCTTCGTCGTCGGCGCCGGATTTGTTCTGAACCTGGATCTCCAGTCCCGTCATCGTTCCGTTTTCCACCTCGCCGCGAGCTGCGAGATATGCGCCGATGGCGCGCCCCACCGCCCCGGCGTCGCGCTGCCAGGCCATGCCGAAGATCGCGCAGGCGTCAGGCTGGCCGCTGGTCCCCGCGTTCCGCGCATGGGCAACGAGTCCCTCGACCTGAAGCTCGCTGGCGGCGGTGCCCCTGACCGAAGCGACAATTGCCCCCCGATCGGTGTTCTGACCCCCGGCCGAGTAGCCCGAGAGGGCGTCCTGTTCGGCCTGGGTGACCCCCTCCGTACGGGAGACCTTGAAGGTGGACCCGCCGCCTTTGACCGGGTTGGCAGCGAAGCCGTGGCGGATTTCGCCCTTGAGGCCTTCGTTGGTCGTCGTCGGGGCAAGGCCAACTACGTCGCCGTCGAGCCAGTCCGTTCCGCGATCGTACTCAGGACTGCCGAGAGGATTGGTCACCAGCGTCATCTAGATCTCCACGTACGTCAGGTTGGATTCGCCGGATTCGGTGATGACGGAGACCGGGCCGGAGTAGTTGTCCACCGTCACCTGACCGCCTTCTTTTTTCAGCCGCAGCCCTTCTCCTGAGGCGGCGGTTTCCCCGAAGGCGACCCATGCGTCATTTGATCCCCAGTTTTGGATGATCAACTGGACCCGGTTGCCGTTTTCGGCCCAAAGGGTCTGCGAAGAGGATTTCGCCGTCCCTTTGCCTTTGCCGCTGGTGGCTTTGTTCGAGCCTTCTTTGAGGGGACCGAAGGCCATGAGCTAACCCCGCAGAGCCTTGATGAAGTCGGCCTTGGTGGGCTTGTTGCCCTTCTTCCCCTTGACCGTCAGGCCGCGCTCCTTGGCGAGGTCGCGGAGCTCGGTCACGGTGCGTGAGTCGTAGGAGCCGCCGCTGCCGCCTGAGTCGCCGCGAGTGGCCGGGGCCGGGACCCCTTCATCGAAGTAGTAGACGACGCATCGGGCCCCGTCCGGGCTGTAGAGGGTCAGGTTGGCGACGCTACCGGCGTCGAACTCAGACCCCTCCTCGATGAGGACCGGGGAATCGGTCTCGGTGACGAGGAGAGAACCGATATTCACGTCGATCCGCTCCACTCGTTTATCGAGGGTGCGGGACTGATCGGGATTGAACGTGAGTGCTTGGCTCATGCTGGGGTCAACTCCTTTCGGCCGAATCGCTCCTCGAAATCGGCGTAGGTCTCCATCTGCTCCTTCAGCTCATCGACTTGAGCAGAAACGGCTTTCAGCAACTTTTCGGCCTCCTCCACCTTCGCCCGCGGGACCATCCCGCAAAGCTCGGCAGCCTCTTCGACTACTGAGCGGCGTACGTAGAGGTGGGTCGGCTGCAAAGCGTCAACGGCCTTCTGGAAGTCGATGAAGTCGCCGTCGATGCGGTTCGTCACAACGCAGGCGCGAGGCGGGTACTGGAGGTGGGTCGGGCCTTGAATGAGGCGCATCAGCAGCGGTCCCAAGTCTTGTCGTCTCGCATGGAACTTCCTTTCAGGAAAAGCGGCCCATTGGGCCTACGGGTTCACGTCGTCTTGAAGTCATCGGGGGAGCGGTGCCCGGTACCCATTGCTGCTTCTGGGGCCGGGCGAGGGGCGAGCGGATCGGGAGAGGGCGCGCCATGCAGACGTAGCGCAGGGCGTCGCAGCCGTGGTCGTCTTCCTTCAGCACGTCGAAGCGGCCGTCGGCTTTCTCTTCCTGCCGGTAGCGCTCCATCTCCCATTTGAGCTTCTGACAGTCCTTCGAGATGAAGATCTGGTCGAACTCCAGCCGGCGCCGAACCTCGAAGACTCCGGTCTCCCGGTCGTTCTGCGCCGGAGTGGTGCGAATGCCGGCGATTTTGTAGAGGTCTTGGACTCGACGGGCATCGGTCAGGGACCGGTTCCGGGCCGAGGGGTCGATCATGTACCGGCTGGGATCGACGTTCCAGAGCGAGAGCTTTTCGTAGATCGCCTTGGACGCGTTCTCGGGGATCGCGTTGTTGTCGTGCAGGTAGAGCTCATCGAAGACCAGGGCGGTGTTGTCGTTGTCGAAGGCAACGAAGACGACTGCCGTCGTGTTCACGCCGGGGTCGATTCCGACGTAGATCGACTGGCCCTCCAGGTGCTTGCGCTCGGGTGGCTCGACGTAGTGGCGGTCCTTCAACTGGGGGTAGACGAGCCCGCCGACATGGACGAATTCGCCGTGAATTCGCATCCGTTTCTCGTCTTCGGTCAACCCTGCTTCGAACTCCGCGATGACCGCTGGAGGGAGCCAAGGGTTGTCGGCCATCGTCATCGTGACAACGAAGATGTTGTCCTGGTCGCGTTTCAACCAAACGTCGTCATAGACCCAGGACCAACCGAGGAGCGGCGTCATGCCAATGATCTCCTCGCCGCCCGTAGAGATGAGCCGGGCGCGGGCCTCAGAACGGAGATCGCGGGAGTTCGGAGTATTGGGCTCCTCGTCCCAGCTAATCCGATGAATCTCGGCGGAAGCCCAGGCGTCGAGGTCCTGGTCGTAGGTCTTGAGCCCGATGGTTGATCCGCAGTCGAGCTGTATTTGCCGCGACTGCGAGCTGTAGGACTTCGCGAAGGACTGCTTCCAGAGAGCCTGCCTGGGGATCAGCTTCCGAAAAAGGGGAAGCGTGGTGTCTTCGTGCTTCGCATACTTCGGCGCGCCGACCCAGACGTGACAGGGCGGTTCCCATTTCTTGCACTCCGCAAGATGAGCGGGAACCAGCTCGCGGGGAACAACCTGGATCGTGTCGTCGGCCCTGCACCCGAGCGTCTTCCCGGTCCTGTTCGCCGCTATCAGGCCCTTGATCCCCAGCGGAGGAACCTGAATCCGGTTGAACTCCATCTGCTTCTCGTGGTACTTCGGGAGCAGGGGGTTGTTGTAGCGCTCCAGCGGGTTGGCCTCAAAGATCGCCTCAAGCTCGGCGAGTTCGGCGATTACTTCCGGGTCGTTCTTCAGGTGATCGGGGACAACGAGGCCACTACTCAAGCCGCGACCCCATATTTCGCCTCTAGGCGGCTGAGGACCGAACCAGAAGAGTGAGAGGTCGTGGTCGAAGACTCACCGACCCCCAAGTTGTGAAGCTGTTTTTTGGTCCGGTTGTATTTCTGGAGGAGGGTGATCGGCTTCTTCGAGAAGCCCGGCTTGCCCGGAACCGTGGACCCCGCGCCTTCGTTGATCGTCGCCGTGGTGCCGCCGTTTGAGAGCGTCATGCCGGGGAAGGCTTCAGACCCTCCGGCGCCGAGATTCTTGAACCCGAGCTCCAGCGCCTGCTTGCGACCGAGCCCGGGAACGTGGCCCACGTTGTAGGAGGCCAGGTAGGAGGCTGAAGGGGCGGGGTGTGGGCCGAGACCGCCGGACCCTGAGTCGCCGACTGAGGTTCCCCAGTACTCATTGCCGAGCCGTAGGAAGGTGTGTTCGCCGTTGTAGAAGACCGTCAGGGCGCCCGGGCCGGGCTTCAGCACCGAGCCCATGTCGCCGGAGGTAAGCGAGCCCTTCATCGCACCGATTTTGTTCAGCACGTAGCCCACCGCCCCCGAGCAATCCAGACCGCCCCCGGTGGGCGAAGACGTCGGAGACCCGTGCCCGCCGCCCCACACGTAGGGCAGCCCCTCAACTTCCTTCATTGCCACCTTCGCGGCCTTGAAGCGGGTGACCACCCTTTTTGGAGCAGGGTCAATCTTGCTTGCGCCTCCGGTCTTCAACCCAAGTTTCTGCGCTTCAACTTGCGCCGCTTTGAGCTTCTTCCGCTGCGCCGGCTTCAGGCCGCCCTTCTGGAACGCCTTAAGAATCGCCGCGGCTTCAGGTTTCACTTCGTCGTACCGACCCCGGTACTGCTCGGCGGGGCGCTGGACGTTGGCGGCGAGTTCCCCAGCGGTTGCACCCGCCTGCGATTTGGCTTCGTTGAAGAAGTTCTGCGCGCCCTTCTTCGGGTGGGTCGCATCCGAGCCGAAGAGCGAGACGCGTTCCTGCCGCCAGCCTTCAGAATCGGCATCTCCGGAATGCAGATTGTGGAAGCCGCTCGACTCGACCAGGCCGGTCTCAGCAGCCGCCAGGAGTTCCTTGCGATCCGCCCCCATCCGACGACCCGTCTTGAGTACCTTCCGCGCGACACGGGTACCTTCGGAATCCAGACCGGGGAGAGGAGCGTTCGAGCTACGCGCCTTGGAACGCAACCGCCTCAGCTCCCCTCCCACCTTGCGAATCCGGGGAGTCGTCACGTGCCCCTTGCGGTTGACCCGCAGCGCCCCCTTCTTCGCAGCCTTCTGGAGTTCCCGCCTTGACGGTTCCCCTGCGGTCTTATGGCCCTGGAAGGTCGGCGGCTTCGCGAGAGGGTTAGGGCTGGAGGAGATGACCGCCGTCTGGGGGTTGTTGTCGTAACTCCCAGATTTGGAGATGCTTGGAGTTCGTTTGGACTTCGGGGCGACGTAGACCTTCGGCGCCTTGGGGAGCTTCTGAGCCTTCGGTTTGCTCAGCGCTACAACCCGCCGGATTCTCCTCGCGCGCCTCTCCTGCGAGCGCACAGCGCGGCTCGCGGAACTCTTTCGTCCGTACCCGGAAGTCGATATCGAGCCATCAGGGGCGACGGTGACCGTAGGGGCTTCGGAGTAAGACTTTTCAGCGACCTTCCTGGTGCCTGCCGGCGCAGGACCCTTGCCGGTGTAGGTCTTCGCCTTGCCGGACTTCGAGCGGGTGACGACTCCTTTAGGGGTCGTGTAGGTATTGCCGGTGCGGGCGGCCAACTTCTACTCCTGGGTGACGTCGAGGAGAGTTCGCAGGTTGTCGAGCGAAGGCGTAGTCCCGTGGCGCTCGCAGCGGTCGATCAACTCTTCAAGCTCGAACCGCAGTCGACCTCCACTCACGAGGCGCTCGACCTTCTCGATCTTCTCTGCTGGCGATGGAAGGTGGCTCCGGACTGCCATCAGTACTTCAGCTTCCGCTTCTTCAGGGGGAGGGGACCAAGGCCGCGTTTGGGAGGAGTGAAGGGCTTGCCGCCCGGGACACGCAACGGCATCGAAGGTGCCTTGCCGACCCCGATCCCCCCACCCAGCTTCGCCCGGGCCTTATCCAGGGCCTGGGAACGAGTGGCAGCAACCTGGCGCTCACCGAACGTCCCCGTGATCCCCTTGGCCCCGCCCCTACCGAAGACCTGAGTCCTCCAGTCGTCCCCGAAGGCTTTCTTCAAGGTCTGGCGCTCCTGAAGCGTCTGGCGGGCCCGAGAGCCCGTTATGGCCCCTGACTGCACCCGCTTCTGTAGCTGGGGAGGAAGAGGGGTCTTCCGCTTCAGGTTGCTTTTGATCTGCTGCTTGCGGCTCATGCGCGATCCAGTTCCTTTTCGTCCTGCTTCGCCTGGCGAGGGTCAGACCCGTAGAAGGGCACGGGAGCGAGGGAGGAGAGCCCAAGCACAGCGTGGCTTAGAGCCTCGGAGGTGTTTGCGAGGGCCTCGGCGTCAATGTCCTCCTCGTTGCGCCGAAGGACCGCACCCTGGAGAGCAGTAACTACCTCTACCTGGCGGTCAATCACGTCCTGCGGAATTCCGTCGTTGGTGTCCAAGTTCAGTCCTTTCTCGGGAATTGAGTCAAGAAGGCTCGCCTTTGCTGTCTGAAATGTCAGAAGGCCGCGTGTATTAGGTATGCGCCAGCTCGCGAGAGAGGGACACTCCCCTCCCCCTATTCGCGCCCTAGAGCCGTCTTTCAGGCAGTCAGTGACGCGATTAGTGACGCAGACTCAAGACAAAGCCTGTGCTGGAGCCAGATGCATGCAACGAGGCTGGTTGGTTCAGGCCTTGAGCTACGCGCGTTTAGACTGGGCGCTGTTCGGAGATGGCGGCACAGCAACAGCCAAGGTCTCTGGCCCTGACTCAATCTCCTCAGCCTCACCCTCGATGAACTGAAGCCCTTTGCCCTCGAGGCTGCGCAGCACCTCGTCAGCGCTTCTCTCACGCCTTGACGTAGGCCTGCCGTTCAGCAGCTCTGCCTTCTCGGTATGGATGCCGGCAGCTATCGCTGCGTTCTTGAAGATGTTGGCGAGGTCCTTGTCCTCTACGTCGCCCTGCTGGATGCGGCGCTGGAGCTTCTCGACCGCTTCAGCCTCCATCGTGGCTGCCATGTCAGCGAGGGCCTGGTGCGTGTCGGCCATCTGGCGCTGGAGTTTGGGCGCTACCTCTTCTCGGATGCGCTCGTAGCGGTCTGGGTGCGTACGGCGTGCCCAGCCTCTAATGGTTTCGGCCGGGACCTCGAAGCCGGTCTCTTTCTTCAGGAGCGCCGCGGCGCGTTCGTGGCGGCCTGAGCAGATCGCGTACGCCGTGAGGCCTGCATCAACTTCCTGGTCGGTGTAGTCCTTGCGGTGCGGGTGAGCCTTGGCCTTCTCTGCTACTGCGGTCTCGGTCATGGCTGCGGCTTGGTTTCGTCCAGGCCCTTGAAAGGCGAACGAGAGGACGTGACGAGGTTGCGCAGGCCGTTGACCTCCAGCGAGCGGGTCGGCCCGCCGTCGCGGAGCGCCTGTACACGTTCGTAGATGCCGGACGCTGCCATCGGCAAGCCTTCGCGCTCCGCAGCACGTGCGGCGTCCAGAAGCCTCTCTTCGGTGTAGCGCTCTCTCACGAAAATCTCCTAATCGCCACGATCCCAGCCAGACAAGCGGCTGAGATGAGGGTGAGGGCTTTGTCGAGTCTGGTCAAAGTTCTCTCGCAGTGGAAGGTCTACGGCCGCTATCCGCAGCTTGGGGCCGAACAAGCCCGGCGTTTCGAATCGCTCTGCCTGGGCGACATGCGGACCGGGGGTGGCAGTTCAACGTTCGCCTACACGCTGGCTCGTGGGATCACGTCGTCACGCGCCCTGTCGGCATGGCCGACAGCCAGCTCCTTTGCGCCGCACCACTCCTCGGCGAACGAAGACTTTTGAGACAGGAGAGAGCTTCCGAGTCTTCACGGGCGCGGCGCGCTGCTGATAACCGGCGCACTAGGCAACTCTGGAAGCTAATCGGGATTGTCGCCTCTCTCGTCGGACGGAACGATGAACTGCGGCCTGAAGGCGAACTCAGCAGCTTTGCGAGCGCTCCCCCAGCCTTCGTGGTAGGTCGGTGGCAACGCATTCCCTGGGGCCTTTGAGTCCATCGAGGCGAGAACGTTCTCGCCAATCCACTCCAGCAGCGCGGGAAGCGCGGCCTCAAGTGCTTCCTTGGTCTCCGAGCGGTTGGGTTCGGCGCTGATAACCGAATGCGCCGCATCTATAGCCTCGTCAGGGATCATGCGCTCTCCAGTCTCTTGGCTCTCGCAGCATATTCTCGCGCCTGCTTGCCACGACCTGCCTTGTGTTCGGCTCCCTTGCTCGCTGCCTTCTGCCTCTGGCGCTGTTCTGCTGAGAGGAGCGTCGTCTTCTGGAGAGCTTCCCCGGCTAGAAGCTTCTCGTAGTCGGCGTGGACCCGCTCTGGCTCGGTCTCGTAGGAGTTGTCCTCTCGTCTGGTTCCGTTGAGGCCGGGGAGGATGCGTACGGGGTCTGAGTCGATGCGGACGCGGGCTTTGGTCTCGTATGGCCCTCTCTTCGAGCGTTCGAGAAGGATCGTGAAGACCAAGTTGCCCTCCTCGTTGTAGATCGCGTAGCGCTTGCCTGAATGAGGGTCAGGGCCGTCTATCGGCCAGGTGATCTCAATGCTTCTGGGCGCGGCCTTGTAGAGGCGCTTGCGGGTGTCCTGGCCGAGCTTCACAGCCGTCCCTCCTTGCGCATGATCTCTTCAGCGTGTCTAACGCAGCGATGATTCGGGTCGTCCTCAACGAGCCGCGCGTCCAGCCACCCGACTCCGCGAAGGTCCTTGCCTTCTCCGAATTCCCTGTAGAGGTCCCCCGCATCCTCCTTAGTTGCGGCGTACAAGAGTTCGCCCACGCCCCACTCGTCGCCGTAGTCGTCGCCTTCGTCAAAGACGGGCTGGACGAGCCAAAGCCTTTCCTCCATCATGAGCGCTCCTTTCGGTCGAGATTCTCGATAGCTGCATCCATCCGCGCCAGAACCAGCGCCGCTCGGCGAGCTTGAAGGCGGCCTCTCTGCGGTCCTCTTGAAGACGAAACCGGGCAAGGGCTTGACGAGAGCGAAGCTGCTCTGCATCCGGCACCGCATCGACCTCAACGGGTTCTATGTAGCCCCCGTAGTCCTCGTGGAAGCAGGTCCGGCCTTCCTCGTAGTCGGGCTCTACCTGAGAGCCACAGACGGGGCAGATCAACAGCTCATAGCTCGGCTGCGTCACACCTCGGCCCTCCGCTGCGTCCCGTTTGCGTCACAAACCGCGATGCACGACGATGCACCGCGCCTGGGGGTCGCATATTCAGGTCGCTGGGCGAGTGCCCATGCAGAGCGATTTGCTCTGCGGTGCATCGCTATTCCGGTGCCAACCCCTCTTAGGGCTGAAGAATCGGGGAGACAGGATTTGAACCTGCGACCGCTCGGCCCCCAGCCGAGTGCGCTACCAGACTGCGCCACTCCCCGTGGGGATTTCATTTTGACGGATTGGCGCGCTCGGTGCCGATGGGAACGTCTGTTCGCCTTTGTAGGCTGCAGTTCATGGGGAGATGCTCGCGGTGCAAGGCAGAGAAACCGGATGAGGATTTCGCGTGGCGCCGGCGAGGAAAAGGGCAGCGCGATACCTATTGCCGGCCTTGCCGGGCGGAGTACAAGCGGGAGCACTATCTGGCCAACAAACAGCGCTATATCGATGCCGCGGCGAGGCGGAACAAAGCTCAGTTGCAGGAGCGGTTCATCTTCCTCATGGCCTATTTCCGCGACCATCCCTGCGTCGATTGCGGCGAGGCCGACCCGATCGTGCTCGAGTTCGACCACCTGCGGGACAAGAAGTTCGGTATCTCCGCCGGCATCCGGAGCCGGAACTGGGCCGACGTACTTGCCGAGATTGCAAAGTGCGACGTCGTTTGTGCAAACTGTCACCGACGTCGCACCGTCAAGCGGGGCGGCTTCATTCGCGCGGCGGTAGCTCAATGGTAGAGCCCTAGCCTTCCAAGCTAGTTATGCGAGTTCAATTCTCGTCCGCCGCTTTTCTTCAGGCCGGGCAGGCGACTGCCGATGAGAGCCTCGATGCGCGCTGCGGCTTCTCTCGCCCTGATTCTCGCTCTCCTCTTCGCCGGCTGCGGCGACTCTGACGAGACCGAAACCGGAGCCTCGGCCTCGGAAGTCGCCTCCGGGTCGGACTACGTCGACTGGCCGCTGTTCGGGCGGGTGCCGCAGCGGACGCACTACCTGCAGGCCGAGGGGAAGGCGCTCGATCCCCCGCTGAAGCAGGCCTGGTCGGTCAACACGCACGCGCTGATCGAGTTCCCGCCGGCGATCCACGACGGGGTCGCCTACGTGATCAACAAGTACGGCAACGGCAAAGCGGTGCGGCTCAGCGACCGCAAGGTGCTGTGGGAACTGAACGTGCGCCCCAGCGACAAGGGGAAGCCGAACTTCGTCACCGCGCCCGTCTACTACGACGGCCGGGTCTACGGCGCCTTTCTCACCGGCAACCTCGCCGCCGGGGACGCCGAGACCGGGAAGAAGGACTGGGTCCGCAAGCTCCACGCGCATCTCGAATCCTCGCCGCTGGCGGTCGACGGCAAGCTCTACCTCGGCACCGACACCACCAACCTCCTCGCCCTCGACGCCGCCAGCGGCAAGACGCTCTGGAGCTTCAACGCGCCCGGCGCGATCAAAGCCAGCCCCAGCTATGACGACGGCAAGGTCTTCTTCGCCGACTACCAGAGCAGCATGTTCGCCCTCGACGCCGAGAGCGGCAAGCTCGTCTGGCGCAGCAACACGAGCAAGGTCCCGCCCTTCGGCCGCGGCGGCTTCTTCTCCTCCCCCGCCGTCGCCTTCGGCCGCGTCTACGCCGCCCGCGACGACGGCACCGTCTACGGGTTCGACGAGAAGTCCGGCAAGGTCGAGTGGAGCTTCGACGCCGGCGCCGCCGTCTACGGCTCGCCCGCCGTCGCCCAGGTGCCCGGCACCCCGCCAACCGTCTACATCGGCGCCGAAAACGGCCGCTTCTTCGCCCTCGACGCCCGCAGCGGCAAGGAGCGCTGGCACCACGACGTCGGCGGCCCGATCCCCGGCACCGCGACCGTCATCGGGCACACCGTCTACACCTCCAGCTTCAAGACCCAGGAAACGACCGGGTTCGACACCCGCACGCACAAGCCGACCTTCCGCATGAAGCAGGCCGGCTACACGCCGATGGTCTCCGACGGCGAGCGCCTCTACCTGATCGGCTACTACGACCTGATCGGACTCGAACCCCGCTAGCGCAGCCGACTTTCGCCACACCCGGGTGTGGCAAGAATCGGATGCGCTACGGGATCGGGCTGTGGGCGTGGCTGGCGTCGAACTCGAAGATGCGAAACTCGGTGCCGAGCACCGGCTGGGAGACGTTGTGGACCGGGGTCTCGCCGATCGCCCCGTCGGGCGAACCCGCGTGTGCGTGGCCGTGGAGGACGAGGTCGGGACCGTGCTCGAGGATCGGCGCCGCCAGCCGGTCGGAGCCGAGGAAAACCCAGATCTCCCGCGGCTCCCCCTCCAGCGTCGCCTCGATCGGCGCGTAGTGGAGGAGGACGATCCGCACCGGGCAGGTCGCGACCTCGCGTAGACCCTCGTCGAGCGCCTGCACTTCGGCGGTCGCCTCCGCGTAGATCTCGCGCAGCGAGGGCTCGCCGAAGTCCGGCAGGTGATGGGGCGCAAAGCCGCCGACGAAGCCCTTGACGCCGACGATCCCGACCTCAACCTCGCCGACCCGGCAGACCTCGGCGGCGCGGTCGAGCATCCGCACGCCCCCCTCCCTCAGCCGCTTCAGGATCGCCTCGGCTTCGCCGGCGTGCCAGTCGTGGTTGCCAAGCACCGCGTAGACCGGCGCCGCCGTCGCCGCGGCCGCCTCGCAGAGGATTTCGGCCTCGTCGAGCCGCCCGTGGCTGGTCAGGTCGCCGGCGACCACGACCAGGTCGACGTCGTCGCCGAGCGCGGCGAAGGAGGCGACCACCGCCTCGCGGTTGGAGTCGCGACAGTGGATGTCGCCGGTCGCCGCGATCCGCAAGCGCCCCTCTGCGGCCGATGGAGTCACGCCGCTCCCCTACCCGCCGGGCGCCGCGTTTATCGGAGCCGCCAACGGGGCAGCGAATGGTCCGTGGCGGAGAACCTGGGCAAGAGCGAGGTCGCCGAAGAGCTGACCGAGAGCCTGAAGCGCTCGGTCGCGGCGCTGGAGGCCGGCGGGGTTCCCTACCTGCTGGGCGGCGGGCTCGGCTGCTGGGCACGCGGCGGCCCGCCGTCGAGCAACGACATCGACCTGATGGTCAAGCGCGAGGACGCCGAGCGCGCCCAGGAGGCGCTCGCCGAGGCCGGGATGCGCCCCGAGACCCCGCCCGAGCAGTGGCTGCTGAAGGCCTGGGACGGCGAGATCCTCATCGACCTGATCTTCGAGCCCTCGGGGATGCGGATCGACGACGAGGTTCTCGCCCGCGGCGACCGCCTCAGCGTGATGGCGATGGAAGTCGACGTGATGGACCTGAACGACATCCTGATCACCAAGCTGATGGCGCTCGACGAGCACAGCGCCGACTACGGCGACCTGATCCTCATCACCCGCTCCCTGCGCGAGCAGATCGATTGGGCGCGGCTGCGCGAGGAGACCGCCGCGAGCCCCTTCGCCGCCGCCTTCTTCGCCCTCGCCGACGGCCTCGGCATCTGCCCCGACGCCGCCCGCCCCGCCGGCACGGTCGAGTCCGCTTCCTAGACCTCGCCGCTACCCGTCCACGGCTTCGCAAGGCAGGTACTTGCCCGGCCGCGGCGCCCGCGGCGCCAGCGTCCCGTCCTTCGCCCGGTTGGTGAACGGAACGGTTTCCCAAGGCGAGGAGCCGTCCGGCGCCGTCAGCAGCCAGGTGCCGCCCGGCCCCTGGTCGCGAAGGGTCAGCGGTTTCCCGGGCTCCAACACCACGTCTTCGAAGCGGGCGGAGACGACCCCTTCCTTGCTTGGGCAGGAGGCGAAGACGGTGACCGTCGCCTGGTGCCGGGTCGAGATCTGCCAGTCGCTGAGGTAGGCGCCGTGGCGGTTGCGCCGCACTGCCGGGACCGGCAGCGGGTCCGGGGGCGGCGAGGTCCGGCCGCGCGCCTCGATCCTGACCTGCGCCCGGCCGGGGTCCTCGAGACCGCTCTTCACATAGCGCTTCAGCCCGCCCTGGCTGCAGGCGACCATGTAGATGCCGCTCGTCGCCGGCTTTTCCCAGTCCTTGCAGTCGTCGATCGCGTTCTCCAGCGGGCTGGCGTTGTCGCGCAGATGGGCCGGCACACCGCTCCCTTCCTCGAGCACTTCTTCGCCCGGGCCGTCACGACCGCCGGGGTCGGGCAGGCCGTGGCAGGGCTGCTTTTCGACCCCGCCGAACTTCTGCTGCCAGAGCGGGCTCTTGGGCGCGTCGTTGATCAGCGCCGGCAGGGTTTCGTAGACGCCGACCCCGCCCCGGCGGTGGCCGAACAGTCCCTGCCAGCAGGCCCACCCCACGCGCGAGAGGTCGACCAGCGGCGTCACTTCCGGCATCAGGTGCAGCTGCCGGCCTTCGTCGCAGGTCGGGTGGTCGTCGATCAGCCCCTTGACCGCGAACGGGCGGACCTGGCCTTCGCAGTTCTCGTAGGTGGCGTGGCTGCCGCGGGCGGCGAAGACGCGCGGGTGGCCGTCGGGACGGCTCAGGGCTTCGTCGGCCCAGGGGAAGGCGCGCCCCTCTTCGTTGTGGCGGTTCATGTAGACGTAGCGCGGCTGCCCCGACGCCGAGAGCAGGACGGCGATCGCCTCGAAGTCCCCCTCGTGGAAGCCGCCGGGGACGAAGTGCTCGCCCGCCGGCTGGTAGTTGAACGGGTAGAAGAACCAGTACTGGATCGAGATCGGGCCCTGGGGGGAGCGGTGGACCAGGTAGTACTCGGTCGCGCTCGCCTCCGGGTCGGCCGAGCCCAGCGCCGCGACCATCTGGTCGTGCTGCTCGTCGACGTCGTTGTCGGCGGCCGGGTACTCCAGCGACTCTCCCTGCCCCCCGATCCAGGGGAATTCGCCCGGCGTCCCCAGCCGCAGGCAGTCGCCGGCCGCCACCTTGCGGCAGATCGTCGAGCGGCGGTCGCGGATCGAGAAGAGCGTCTCCACCGGCACCGGCCAGAAGCGGTCGTGGCGGTCGACGACCAGCTCCGGCTGGAATTCCTCGGCGAGTTTGAGGTCGGGATCCGGGTCCGGCCGCCCCTCGGTGCCGGCGATCGAGGCCTTAATCGCGGGCGTCGGCGCGCAGCTCGGGGTGCGCTTCACCGGGTCGGCGTCGCCCCGTTCTTCGAGCAGCTCGTCGCGTAGCTGCCGCGCCCGCAGGTCGACCAGGTCAACGGGTTCCAGCGACCCGAGCGAGCGCGCAGCGACCCCGTCGACTTCGAGTGGTTCGATCGAGCCGCGCTGCGGACGGTGGTTGTCGGCGTCGTCGTCGAGGACGAGGCGGGCGAGCCACATCTGGCCGTCGCTTTCGCCGACGTAGGCGCCGCAGACCGCTTCGCCGTTGTCGAGGATCGCCGCGACCGGCTGCAGTTCCGGCGAGTCGAGCCCGTGCAGGAATGCAGCGGCGCCGGCGAAGAGCGGCACCGAGACGAGCACCGCCAGGCCGTAGGGCGCGAAGCGATCGCCGGAGGCGGCGGCGACCGCGAGGCAGAGCAGCCCGAGCAGGACCGCCACCGTCGCGACGCCGGCAAGCCAGGGCTCTTCGCGGACGAGGAAGATCACGACCAGGGCGAAGCCGGTCGAGGCGAGGGCGATGCGCGGCAGTGTCAGGGCGGCCCGGCCGGCGTCGTCGAGCTTGCCCCAGCGCACGCCGCGGGCGGCGATCCCGCCCGGGAGCGCGAACGCCATCGCCGCCAGGACCCAGGCGGCGATCGCCCCGCGGCGGTCGGTGCCGTCGGCCACGATCGAGAGGACGAGGGCTGCCGCGAGCAACACGAATGGGACCAGCTTCCAGAGGCGGAGCAGAGCGCTTTCGTCGCGGTTGACGAACTCTGTGCTGCGGGACTTGAATCCGTCCCACACCTGTTTCAAGGGCGAAACGGTGCCCCCTCGCGAGCGCTGCGCCCGGCGCCACTCCAGGGCGCGGTCGACGAGGTAGTGGAGGAACAGCGCCGCGGCGAGGAGGCCGAAGAGCAGCTGCAGCTGCTGCTCCTGGCGGAAATCGCCGATCCAGACCGCGGCGAGGATCTCCGCCAGGCCGATCGCGATCAACCCGCGCCGAGTCGCCCGCACCTCCCGCCCCTTGGCGTCGAGCAGCCAGGCGAGAGCCGCGGCGAGGAGGCCGAGGCCGACGAAGATCGCAAGCGCCGCGGCGCCGGTGGAGACGAGTTCGTTTCCGGAGACGGCGCGCACCGACTGGTCGGCGGGCAGGTGCGCCGACCAGAACCGCAGCCAGAGGATCGCCCGCCCGGCCAGCCCGGCGAGCACCACCATCGCGCCGAGGGCGACGAGGATGCCGGCCACGATCAGCAGCAGGTAGCGGAGCGAGAGCTGCGTCCGCCGCCCCCGGATCTGCGGCGGCGCCCGCTTGACGCCGGTTGGGTCCGCGGGCCAGGTCGCGCGGGCGATCCACAGCGCGCGCCACGCCGGCCAGGCGAAGATGAGCGCCACCAGTATCAGCAGCTCCTTGGGGATGTCCGGCAGCCCGCCCCCTTCGTCGGCTTCGGCCGGATCCGCCGGGGTCTGGAACTCGAGCAGGGCCGCCAGCGGTCGCGCCACCCGTTTGGCGATCGCCTGGTGGCCTTCTTCGTTGGGGTGCAGGGTGCCCGCCGGGTCCTCCAGTTCGAGCGCCTTTTCCAGGGTCCGGACCCAGGGCTTCTTCGCCGCGCAGTAGCCGTGCTGGCGGAAGTCGGCCGCGATCCCGCCAACGCGCTGCCACCCGTTGCGTTCGGCCGCCGCCTCGACTTCGAGGTTCAGGGGGCGCAGCAGATGCTCGAAGGCCCAGCGGGACTCTTCGCGGCTGGTCGCCAGCGGTCCCGGGCAGAAGCGTTCGTCTTCCCCGTGGGTCGGATCGAAGTACTCGCTGATCAGCACCGGCGTGTCGGGCGCCGCCTCCCCCAGCGCTTCGCCGAGTTCGTCGTAGGCGCCTTCGAGCCCCGCAAGCCTCTGCTCGACCCCTTCTTTCACGACCTTCGAGCAGTCGTCGATCCAGGCGGCGCAGCGCTTGGCGACGTCGGAAAAGCGGACGTCGTTGGCGCCGACGCTTAGCAGGACCGCGTCCACGCCGGAGCCCTCGCCGTCCTTGCCGGCGCGGGCTTCGGCGATCGTCTTCAGGCGGTCGACCTGGGGCGCGTATTCGGCGCCGTGCCGGGCGGGCGCGATACCGGCGTAGCTTTCGAGCAGCCCCTTGTCGATGCGCGCCCCGGAGCAGGCGAGGCTGACGAAGGTGACCGAGCGGCGCCGGTCGACTTCGCCGAGCCGGCGCGCCGCCTGCTCGAAGCCGGCGGCGGCGCTGCGGTGGCAGGGCCGCTCGAGCCATTCGTGGCGCGGCCCTTCGGGGTTCCCCTCGCCCGAGGCGACCGAGTCGCCGAGGGCGACAATCAGCTCGTCGTCGACCGTGACCCGCGCCACCTCGACCCGGTTGCGAGCCAGGACCTTGACCTTGTGTTCCCCCTCGCCGCGCACCCGGACCACGGCCCCGCAGCTCTCCCCCGGTTCGAGCACCGGCCGCACCGGAGAGCCGTCCACCCGCCAGGCGGCGCGATCGAGTTCTGCGCACACCGCCCGCGTCGGCAGCACCCGCACCGCGAAGACGTCGAGCTGCACCGGGTTGAGCGGCCCCGCGCCATCGAGCTTCCCGTCCCCGTTCGGGTCGCCGCCATAGCGATCGATCACAGTCCACCCGATCCCGGTCGGGGCGACAGCGGCCGGAGCAAGAGAAGCGTGGACGACGGAAAAGGCCGCCAGAGCACCACAAACGGCTACGAGCAGTCGGTGGCGGCTGAGCATCGGCGGACCGCAACCTGCCACAACCGCCGGCGCACTGCAACCCGAGGCGTACCTATTTGGGCCGCCCGGGCCGGACGGGGCACCTAGGACTCGAACCTAGAATCGCCGGTTTTGGAGACCGGTGCCTTAGCCAGTTTGGCCAGTGCCCCAGGGGTCTGATCCTAACGAGCGCCGCCTGGACGGGCCAGACAGCGCTCGGTCGGTCAGCTCTGTTTCAGGGTGATGCCCTTGGACTTCTTCACCGTGATGCCGGACTGCGGTTCAGTGCGGGCGGAGGGACTTGAACCCCCACGATCTTTCGATCACCAGGACCTAAACCTGGCGCGTCTGCCAATTCCGCCACGCCCGCGTGGCATGCCCGATCGGGCCTTAACGCGCGGCCAACCCCGCCGCGTCGCCGACAGATTCTATGATCGGGCCGTGGCGGTAGGAGAGGTAAGGCCCGGCTACGAACTGTGGCGGCCAAATCGGGAAAAGGCGAGCTCGGTCACGACCAAGTTCGTCGTCGTCCTGCTGCTCGCGGCCACGGCGGTGCTCGCGGCCCTGATTACCCTCGGCGGCTGGCCCCTTTTGAAGGGTGGCAGCGGGATGGGAATCGTCTGCGCGATCTACGCCCTGCTCTACGCCTTCTTCGCCTTCCTGGTCGCCCGCTGGAACCGCGGCATCCTGCCGGTCGTGGCCGCGCTCTCGATGATCCTCGCGATCTTCTGCGCGGTCGGCGCCGAAAGCTGGTTCAACCGCGACCGTGCCGGCTTCGACGAAGCGGCTCTCAGCTCCTCGCTGATCGGCGTCCTGGTGGTCGTCCTCGGCCTGCTGCAGATCGTCGTCGTCGCCGCCTCGCTCTACGCCTTCAACCAGGAGTGGCACGTGGAGGAGGAGCGCCCGATCGGCTCCGGCGAGGACTACGGCGCCGGCGCCTCCCCCCAGCCCGCCTGAACAGGCAGGCTGGGATCTCCGCTCCGCCTCTATCGTTCCGTGCGCGCCGGAGTGGCGGAACTGGCATACGCGATCGACTCAAAATCGATTGCCCTTGCGGGCTTGTGGGTTCGAATCCCACCTCCGGCATCGAGTGAACGCGGGTAAAGGGGAACTGCTCTGGGAGCCTTCGGCCGAGCTGGTCGAGCGCTCCCGGCTGACCGAGTTCACGCGCTGGCTGGAGCGCGAGCGCGGGCTCTCCTTCGACGGCTACGCGGAGCTCTGGCAGTGGTCGGTCGACGACCTCGACGGCTTCTGGTCGGCGATCTGGGAGTTCTTCGACGTCCAGGCCGACGGCGACCCCTCCCCCGTCCTCGGCTCCCGCGAGATGCCGGGCGCGCGCTGGTTCCCGGGCACCTCGCTCAATTACGCCGAGCACGTCTTCGCCGGCAAGGACGACGGCGAGGTGGCGATCCTCCACGCCTCCGAGCTGCGCGAGCTCGGCGAGCTGAGCTGGGGCGAGCTGCGCCGCCAGGTCGCGGCGACCGCGGCGGGGCTGCGCCGGCTCGGGGTCGGGCGCGGTGACCGCGTCGTCGCCTACGTCCCGAACGTGCCCGAGGCGATCGTCGCCTTCCTCGCCGCCGCCTCGATCGGCGCCGTCTGGTCCAGCTGCTCGCCGGACTTCGGCCCGGCCAGCGTCGTCGACCGCTTCGCCCAGATCGAGCCGAAGGTCCTCTTCGCGGTCGACGGCTACCGCTACGGCGGCAAGGACTTCGACCGCCGCGAGGTCGTCGCCCAACTGCAGGAGGCGATGCCGAGCCTGGAGCGGACCGTCGTCGTCCCGTACCTCGATCCCGATCCCGACATCTCCGCACTGGGCGACGCGACCCGCTGGGACGAGCTGCTCGCCGCGGGCGACGGCACGCCGCTGGAGTTCGACCGCGTCCCCTTCGACCACCCGCTCTGGGTCCTCTACTCGTCCGGCACGACCGGGCTGCCGAAGGCGATCGTCCAGGGCCAGGGCGGGATCCTGCTCGAGCACCTGAAGAAGCTGAACCTCCACGTCGACGCCCATCCCGGCGACCGCCTCTTCTGGTTCACGACGACCGGTTGGATGATGTGGAACTTCCTCGTCTCGGGGCTGCTGACGAAGGCCGCGATCGTCCTCTACGACGGCAACCCAGGCCACCCGGACATGGGGACGCTCTGGGACTTGGCCGAGCGCGCCGGGGTGACGATGTTCGGGACCAGCGCCGCCTACATCGGCGCCTGCATGAAGGCCGGTCTGGAACCGGGCGCGGGGCGCGACCTCAGCGGGCTGAAGGCGATCGGCTCGACCGGCTCCCCCCTCTCGCCCGAGGGCTTCGACTGGATCTACGAGCACGTCGGCGAGGACACCTGGCTGTTCTCGACCAGCGGCGGCACCGACCTCTGCACCGCCTTCGTCGGCGGGGTCGCGACCCTGCCGGTCTACCGCGGCGAGATCCAGGCGCGCGCCCTGGGAGCGGCGGTCGAGGCCTGGAGCGAAGACGGCGAGCCGGTGGTCGAAGAGGTCGGCGAGCTGGTCGTCACCGAGCCGATGCCCTCGATGCCGATCTTCTTCTGGGGCGACGAGGACGGCAGCCGCTACCGGGAGAGCTACTTCGAGATGTTCCCGGGGGTCTGGCGTCATGGCGACTGGATCGAAATCACCCGGCGCGGAACGGCGATCATCTACGGCCGCTCGGACTCGACCATCAACCGCGGCGGCATCCGCATGGGGACCAGCGAGATCTACCGCGCCGTGCTCGGGATCGAGGAGATCGTCGACGCGCTGGTGGTCGACGTGCCGCGGCCGGGGACCGACGGTTGGATGCCGCTCTTCGTGGTGATGCGCGACGGCGCCGAGCTCGACGACGGCCTGCCGCGGGAGATCGCCCGCCGGGTGCGCGAGCAGTGTTCGCCGCGCCACGTCCCCGACGAGGTCTTCGCGATCGACGAGGTCCCCCGCACCCTCAGCGGCAAGGTGCTGGAGGTGCCGGTGAAGAAGATCCTGATGGGGACGCCGGTGGAGAAGGCCGCCAGCCGCGACTCGCTGGCGAACCCGCGCTCGCTCGACTACTTCGTCGCGATGGCGAAGCGGCTCGCGGTCTGAGCGAGGATCCGGACGACGTACTCCGGTTCGTAGCGGACCTGCTCGTGCGTGAAGCGCAGCTGGGTGAGGCCGGCGGCGGTGTGCGCTTGGTCGCGGAGGCGGTCCCGAGCCTGCTCGGCCGGCGTGCGGTGGTAGCGGAGGCCGTCGGTCTCGACCACGAGGCCGAGATCGGGCCAGTAGAAGTCGACTTCGAACTCGTTGACGATCTGGCCGGTGAGCGGCACCGGCAGGCCGGCCTTGCGGGCGAGCGGCAGGAAGCGGCGTTCGAGTTCCTCTTTGGTGAGGCGAAAGGTGCGCCGGTCGAGGATGTGGCGGAGCGTGGCCACGCCGCGCTCGCCGACGCGTTCGTCGAGCGCCGAGCGCAGTCGAGGCGGGGTCAAGAGGTTGTATTTGTCGGCCTCGTTGATCATCCGCTCGACGCCACCGCGATCGAGGCGAGGCGTGAGATCGATCAGAGTCTGGATGGGGGTCGTAACCGGGATGCCGTACTCGCGAGTCGTGTCGCGGTCGAGGTTGAGCGAAGGTCGCCGGTGAATTCGGAGGTCAGCGTGGCGCCTCTGAAATGGGCTGGGTAAAGAGACCTCGATGACGTTGCGCTGCTCGGAGCCGATGCGCCAGAGGGCAGCCGCGCTGAAGTGACTGAGGACGGCACTTTTAGTACAAGCGAGGACCGCTGCCATCCAGCGTCCGTGGTGATTCAACTCGGGACGTCCCACCGAATAGACGCCTCGTCGAACACGATGCAACCGCCCGATCGCCAGTCGGTGCTTGATCGCATCCGGCGTAAACCCCAACCCGAGAAGCTGGTCCCGAGAGATCACCCCATGCTGCCGACGCACCAGAGACCACACTCGCTGAGTTCTGGGCGCCATAGCGCCTATAAGTCAGCGAACACTCCCGACTCACCCCCTACCCAGCCTGCTGTTCGTGCAGTTTGGGCGCTTAGACCATGCCCAAGCCGCCGGAGACGCCTAGCGTCTCGCCGGTGACGTAACTCGCGTCGTCCGAGGCCAGGAAGGCGACGGCGGCCGCCACCTCCTCCGGCTGGCCTAGGCGGCCCATCTGGGTGGAGGCGCGCATCGTCTCGATCACCTTCTCGCCGATCTCGCCGAACTCCTTGGCGCCCATCAATAGAGGGGTCTCTATCGGACCCGGCGCAATGGCATTCGCGGTGACGCCGTAGCGGGCGGCCTCGCGGGCGATCGCCTTGGTGAAGCCGATCACGCCGGCCTTGGCGGCGCTGTAGGCGGCCGAGCCCTTGGAGCCGACGCGACCCGCCTCGGAGGCGATGTTGACGATGCGGCCGTAGCCGCGCTCCTGCATCCCGGGCAGCGCGGCGTGAGTGCAGTTCATCGTCCCGCCCAGGTTGACGTCCAGCGTCTGCCGCCACTGCTCCTGGGTGACGTAGACGAAGAAGCCGAAGTTGTCCATGCCCGCGTTGTTGACGAGGATGTCCGGCGCGCCGACGGCGACAACCGCGGTGCGGGCCGCCTCGAGGTCGGTGACGTCGAGCTCGACCGCGTGACCGTTGACCTGGCCCGCGACCTTCTCGGCGCCCTCGAGGTTGAGGTCACCGATCCAGACCTCGGCGCCCTCGGCGGAAAGCCTCGCCGCGACTGCGGCGCCGATCCCTCTCGCTCCCCCGGTAACCAGCGCTTTGCGTCCCTCATGCCTCATGCGCCGAGCCTTATAGACTGCGCGGCCGTGACTCCGGGCAGCGAACCGATCCCGATCATCGGCGGCACCGGCGCCCTCGGCGCCGGCCTGGCGCGCCGCTGGGCCAGGGCCGGCGTGCCGGTCGTCCTCGGCTCGCGCTCGGCCGAGCGCGCCTCCGAAGCGGCGGCGAAGATCCGCGCCGACCTCCCCGACGCCGACGTCGCCGGGTTCGAGAACGGCGAGGCCGCGACCAAGGGCGAGATCGTCTTCCTCACCGTCCCCTTCCGCGCCCAGTCGGAGAACCTCAACAACCTGCGCGAGGCGCTGCGCCCCGGCCAGCTCCTGGTCGACTGCACCGTCCCGCTCGCCGCCGCGGTCAGCGGCAAGGCGACCCGCTCGCTCGGCGTCTGGCAGGGCTCGGCCGCCCAGCAGGCGCAGGAGATGGTCCCCGACGGCGTCACCGTCATCTCCGCCCTGCACACCGTCGGCGCCCCGACCCTCGCCGACCTCGACGCCGAGCTCGGCGAGGACATCCTCGTCTGCGGCGACAAGAAGGCCGACAAGGCTCGCGTCGCCCGCCTGATCGAGCTGATCCCCGGCCTCCGCGCGGTCAACGCCGGCGCCCTGGAGATGGCCCGCATCGTCGAGCAGCTGACGCCGATGCTGATCTCGGTCAACACCCGCTACAAGGTGCACGCCGGGATCCGCCTCACCGGCCTCCCCGACGACGACCACTGGGCCTAGCGCCGATGCGGGTCGCCCTCCTCGCCGGCGGCACCGGCGGCGCCAAACTGGCGGCCGGGATGCAGGAGGAGCTCGGCTCCGACCTGGCGGTGATCGCCAACACCGGCGACGACGTCGAGGCGCTCGGCGTCCACGTCTCCCCCGACCCCGACCTCGTCACCTACTGGCTCAGCGGCGAAATCGACGAGCAGCGCGGCTGGGGGATCAAAGACGACAGCTTCACCACCTTCGAGCGCCTCAAGCAGCTCGGCGCCCCGAGCTGGTTCGGCCTCTCCGATCGCGACCTCGCCGCCTGCCTCTACCGGCGCGAGTTCGTCGCCGAGGGCGGGCGGCCGACCGATGCCCAGGCCCAGATCGCCCGCGGCCTCGGGGTCGAGGCCCAGGTCCTGCCGATGGCCGACACCCCGGTCCGCACCGAGGTGATCACCCCCGCCGGCCCCCGCGGCCTGCAGGAGTACCTGATCCTCGACGGCGGCAAACCGCCGGTCGAAGGCGTGCGGCTGGAGGGGATCGAGGCCGCCGAGCCGACGCCGGAGGCGCTGGCGGCGATCGCCGAAGCGGAGGCGATCGTCCTCGGCCCCTCCAACCCGGTGATCAGCATCGGTCCGATTCTCGCCCTCCCGGGCATGCGCGAGGCGATCGCCGCCTCCCCCGCTCCCGTCGTCGCCGTCAGCCCCTACGTCGCCGGCGCCGTCGTCAAGGGACCGACCGACCGCTTCATGGAAGGGATCGGCCGCCCGACCACCGCCGCCGGGGTCGCCTCCCTCTACGCCGGGCTGATCGACGCGATGGTCGTCGACGAGGGCGACCCCGACCCGCCGCCAGCCGAGATCCCGACCCTGGCGACCGGGACGCTGATGGAGGGCGCGGCCGGGCGGGTGCGGCTGGCCCGGATCGTCCTCGACTACGCCGCTACCCTCGACTCGGCTTGAAAACGACCGCGGTCCTTCCTGTCAAGCGCTTCGGCGCCGCCAAGCAGCGGCTGGCGGCGGGGATCGACGGGGAGCGGCGGCGCGAGCTGGCGGCGGCGATGGTCGCCGACGTCCTCGACGCGATCGGCGAAGCGCGCTCGATCGAGCGGCTGATCGTCGTCACTGGCGACCCGGTCGCCCAGGAGCTGGCGGCGAAGGCGGGCGCCGAGGTCGTTCCCGACCCCGAGGACGTCGGCCACGTGCAGGCCGCGCAGGCGGGGATCGCCCGGGCCGAAGCCGAGGGCGCCGAGCGGGTCGCGCTGCTGGCCGGCGACTGCCCCCTGCTCGACCCGCGCGAGCTCGACCGGCTGTTGACGGGGGTGCCGGGAAGCTATGTCGGGATCGTCCCCGACCGCCACGGCACCGGCACCAACGCCCTCCTCCTCAGCCCGCCGGACGCGATCGTCCCCGCCTTTGGCGAGGGCAGCCGCGCCCGCCACGTCGAGGCGGCCCGGGAGGCCGGCGTCCCGTTCGGGATCGAGGAGCTGCCGTCGATCGAACTCGACCTCGACACCCCCGGCGACGTGATCGCCCTACAGCGCGAGATCGAGCGCCGGCCGAAGCGGGCGCGGCGGACGGCGAAGGCGCTGGGGATATGAGCGAGCTTCGGGTGATCCCCGTCGAGGGGATACCCGAGGTCGAGGAGGGAGCGAAGCTCGGTGCGCTGGTCGCTGAAAGGGCCGAGCTTCAGAACGGCGACGTGGTCGTGATCTCGCAGAAGGTGGTCTCCAAGGCCGAGGGCATGGTGCGGCGCCTGGCGGACGTGGAGCCGTCCGAGAAGGCGATCGAGTTGGGGAAAAGGCTGGGTAAGGAGGCGGAGCTCGTGGAGCTGGTGCTCTCCGAGAGCCGGGAGATCCTCCGCGACGAGCGCGTCCTGATCACGGAAACGAAGCACGGCTTCGTCTGCGCCAACGCCGGGATCGACACCTCGAACCTCCCCGAGCCCGGCACCGCGTGCCTACTGCCAAAGGATTCCGACGCCTCCTCCCGCCGGATCCGGGCGGAAATCGAACCATCCGTCGCCGTAGTCATCGCCGACAGCTTCGGACGAGCGTGGAGGGTGGGCCAAACCGAGGTCGCCATCGGCTGCGCCGGCTTGGCGCCGCTGGACGATTGGCGCGGCCGCTCTGACTCTCACGGCCGCGAGCTGGCGGCGACCGAGATCGCGATCGCCGACCAGGTCGCCGCCGCGGCCGACCTCGTCCGGGTCAAGGACTCGGGCGTGCCCGTCGTCCTCGTCCGCGGCCTCGACGGGCACTTGACGGCGGAGGACGGTCCCGGCGCCGCCGCCCTCCGCCGATCCCCTGCCGAGGATCTCTTCCGCTAGTCCCGGTCCTTGTCCCTGCCGACCGCGTCCTTAACCTTGTCCGACACCTTCTCGGCGCCGTCCTTGACGGCTCCGGTGGCCCTGTCGACCTTGCCTTCGCGCTTCAGGTCGTCGTCGCCCGTCAGCGATCCGGCGGCCTCCTTCACGCGGCCCTTGGCGTCGTCCTTGTTGCGAATCTCGTCGCTCATTGCATCCCTTCCTGGCTAGTTGTCCCGCCCCAGCTACCCGAAAGGCGAACTGCATCAACTTCTCCACCCAGCAGAAGTAGAAGTTGATGCAGTTCAGATCTGGAGGACCGCGGCGCCGCGGAGGCGGCCGGCGCGGAGGTCGTCGAGCGCTTGGTTCGCCTCCTCCAGCGGGTAGGCCTCGACCTCGGTCCGCACCGGCACCTGCGGCGCCAGGGCAGTGAACTCCTCGCCATCGCGCCGCGTCAGGTTGGCGACCGAGCCCAGCGTCCGCTCGCCCCACAGCTGCGCGTAGGGGAACGAGGGGACGTCGCTCATGTGGATCCCGGCGCTGATGATCCGCGCGCCCTTGGCGCTGGCCCGCAGCGCCGCCGTCATCAGCGCGCCGACCGGGGCGAAGACGATCGCCCCGTCGAGCTCCTCCGGCGGCGCCTCCTCCGATCCGCCCGCCCACTCGGCCCCGAGCTCGCGGGCGAACGCCTGCGTCTCGGTGTCTCCCTCGCGGGTGAAGGCGAAGACCCGCCGCCCTTCGTGGACCGCGACCTGGCAGAGGATGTGGGCGGCGGCGCCGAACCCGTAGAACCCGATCCGCTCCGCCTCGCCAACCAGGCGCAACGCCCGGTATCCGATCAGCCCCGCGCAGAGCAGCGGCGCCGCCTGCAGGTCGGGATAGCCGTCGGGAATCGGGAAGCAGAAGCGCTCGTCGGCGACCGCCACCTCGGCGTAGCCGCCGTCGAGGTCGTAGCCAGTGAACCTCGCCCGGTCGCAGAGGTTCTCGCGGCCGCTGCGGCAGTAGCGGCACTCGCCATCGGTCCAGCCCAGCCACGGCACCCCGACCCGCTCGCCCGGCGCGAAGCGTTCCGCCCCCTCCCCTGCCGCGCGCACCGTGCCGACGATCTGGTGCCCCATGACAAGCGGCAGCTTCGGCTCGGTGAGGTCGCCATCGAGGATGTGGAGGTCGGTGCGGCAGACGCCGCAGGCGTGGACCGCGAGCTGGACCTGGCCAGGACCGGGAGCGGGCTCTGGAAGGTCGGCGAGGCGAAGCGGCTGCCGCTGCTCCTCAAGGACCATGGCCCGCATCGCGCCGCTCAGGCCGCTGCGGGAGCGGCCTCGTAGGTCTCGATGATCTCGTACAGCGTCGTCCGCTGCGCCGGTTCGCGCCCCGCCGCCCGCGCCGCGGCGATCAGCTGCTCGGGCTCCAACCGCACCCCGTGCTGGGAGCCGGCCATGCGGGAGATGTTCTCCTCCATCAGCGTCCCGCCGAGGTCGTTGACCCCCCACCGCAGCGCCT
>Ga0164302_10000033_pt1 | contig 27982 bp, 26 predicted proteins | sample Whisoiple_202_MG_FD_109714 | JGI IMG/M metagenome (GOLD analysis project Ga0164302, IMG submission 109714) | Soil microbial communities amended with pyrogenic organic matter from upstate New York, USA - Whitman soil sample_202_MG | ecosystem: Environmental > Terrestrial > Soil > Agricultural... | reverse complement strand
GGGCGTGCTCGAAGCGCTGCGGCGCCAGCTCGGCGCCGAGCTCGAGTTCGCGCCGGCCGAGGAGCCGTTCCTGCACCCGGGTCGCTCGGCGGCGATCTCGGTCGGCGGCGCGCCCGCGGGCTGGATCGGCGAGGTCCACCCGCTGGTCTGCCGGACCTGGGACCTCGATGCCGCCACCGCCTTCGAACTCGATGCGGCGCCGCTGATCGCGGCCGCGAGCGCCGGCGAGGAGTCCTACGAGGACGTCACCACCTTCCCGGCCGTCTACCAGGACCTGGCCGTGGTCGTGCCGGCTGCCACCCCCGCCAGCGAGGTCCGCGCCGCGGTCCTGACCGGCGGCGGTGCGCTGCTGCACGCGGCCGAGGTGTTCGACCTTTACGAGGGCGAGCAGGTCGGCGCCGAGCGCAAGAGCCTGGCGCTGAACCTCGAGTTCCGCGCCCCCGACCGCACCCTCACCGACGAGGAGGTCGCCGGCCTGCGCGAGGCGATCAAGGCCAAGCTGGGCGAGATCGGGGGGTCGCTCCGTGAGTAAGCGCGTGCTCGTCGCGGGCGCTTCGGGATTTACTGGCGCGCTCGCCGCTCAGATCGTCTCGGACCATCCGGGCTTGGAGCTGGTCGCCGCGACCTCGCGCAGCGACGCCGGCAAGCGGCTCTCCGAGCTGTATCCGCGCTACCGGGTGGACGTCGAGCTGACCGAGCTCGACCTCGACGACCTGCCCGAGGTCGACGCCGCGATCGTCGCCTACCCGCACGGCGCCGCCGCGCCGACCGACGCCGCCCTGCGCGCCGCCGGGATCCTCGTCGTCGACCTCTCGGCCGACTTCCGGTTGCGGGACATGGAGACCTACGAGCGTTGGTACGGCGAGCACGGCGCCCCCGACCTCTTCGGCACCGGCGTCTACGGGCTCAGCGAGCTCTACCGCGAGGAGTTGCGCGAGGCGAAGCTGGTCGCGACGCCCGGCTGCTACCCCACCGCGAGCGTCCTCGCCCTCGCCCCGCTGGCCGAAAAGGGCCTGCTCTCCGAGGTCTTCATTTCGGCCATGCAGGGCACCTCCGGTTATGGCCGCGCCAGCGACGACCTCGTCCACTTCACGAACATGACCGAGAACGCCTTCCCCTACAAGACCGAGGGGCACCGCCACCGGCCGGAGATCGAGCAGGAGCTGGCGGCGCTCGGCAGCCCGGCGCCGGTCACCTTCGTCCCGCACCTGCTGCCGCTCGACCAGGGGGAGCTGGCAACTTGCTTCGCGACTCTCTCCGAGGCGACTTCCAAAGAGGCGATCACCGCGCTCTACGCCGAGCGCTACGCCGACGAGCCCTTCGTCCACCTGCTCGACGGCCCGCCGAACCTGCGCGCCGTGCGGGACACCAACGAGTGCCACGTCTACGTCACCGTCGAGGAGCGGGGGAGGGTGATGGCCTTCTCCGCCATCGACAACATCTGGAAGGGGGCATCCAGCCAGGGCGTGCAGAACCTCAACCTGATGCTGGGGCTCGACGAGACTGAGGGGCTGAGATGAGCGAGCCGGCGACCAAGTCCTTCTTTCGCTCGCGCTGGGTCGACGCGCCGGAGGGCGTCGAGGAGCTAGATCCCGCTCAGCTCGCACCCGATTTCCGTGCCGGCGGCGCCCATTGCGGGCTCAAGGGCGGCGGGCGCACCGACGTCGGCATCGTCGTCTGCGACGCCGAGCGGGTCGACTCGGCGATGGTTCTCACCCGCAACGCCTCCGCGGCGGCGCCGATCCGGGTCTGCCGCGACGAGGTCGAGGCCGGCGACGTGCGCGCCGCGGTGGTCAACAGCGGCAACGCCAACGCCGAGACCGGCGAGCAGGGGCTCACCGACGCGCGGGCGATGTGCGCGCGGACGGCTTCCGAGCTGGGCCTCGACGCGGCCCAGGTGGCCGTCGCCGAGACGGGGACGATCGGCGTGCCGCTGCCGATCGACGCGGTCCTCGGCGGGATCGCCGACGCGGCGACGACCCTGAGCACCGAGGGCGGCGGTGCCTTCTCCGACGCGATCCTCACCACCGACCGCTGGCCGAAGCGCTGCACCCTGCGCGCCGGCGGCGTGACGCTTTCCGCCCAGGCAAAGGGGGCAGGGATGATCGAGCCGAACATGGCGACGATGCTCTGCTTCGTCCAGACCGATGCCGTCGTCCCCTACGCCGACGCGCGCCTGCAGGCTGCGGTCGACGCTTCCTTCAACCGGATCACGGTCGACGGCCAGATGAGCACCAACGACATGGTCCTGCCGCAGGCCTCCGGCGCCTCGGGCGAGGAGCTGCCCGCCGGCCTCCTCGAGGCCGTCCTCATGCAGTTGGCAATCGAGATCGTCCGCGACGGCGAGGGCGCCGCCCGCACCGCACGGATCGAGGTCACCGGCGCGGCGGACCAAGCCGAGGCGGAGCGGGTCGCCCGCGCGATCGCCAACTCCCAGCTGGTGAAGACCGCTCTCTTCGGCCGCGACCCCAACTGGGGCCGGATCGCCCAGGCCGCCGGCGCCGCCCTCGCCGGCGAGGAGCTGGCGGAGCTCGGGGCCGGGAACATCGACGCCGCCGAGCTCGGCGCCGAGACCGAGGAGGCCGAGATCGGCCTGCGCCTCGGCCGCGGGGATGCCGCCGCCCACGTCTGGTTCTCCGACCTCGGCTACGAGTACATCCGGATCAACGCGGAGTACACGACGTGAGCGTTGGAAGGCCACCCATTAACGAGAACCTTGCTGCGAAGTGGCGAAGCGACACCGTCGAAACGCTCCTGGAGGCGCTTCCCTATATCCGCGAATACCACGGAAAGAGAGTCGTCATCAAGTACGGCGGAGCGGCAATGCGCGAGGAGTACCTGCGCGAGGCATTTGCGACCGACGTCGTCTTGCTCAAGTACGTGGGCATCGACCCGGTGATCGTCCACGGCGGGGGACCCGAGATCTCCCATTACATGAAACGGCTGGGTATCGAGCCGGAGTTCCGCGAAGGTCTGCGCGTCTCCGATCCTGAAACCGTGGAGGTGGCGAAAATGGTCCTGCGCGGGAAGCTGAACTCGGAAATCGTGCGGCGGCTGAACCGCCACGGCCAGGCCGCGGTGGGTCTCTCTGGCGAGGACGGCGGCTTGTTCGAGGTGGAGCCTGTCCCCAATGCCAAAAAGGTCGGGCTTGTCGGCTCTGTCAAAACCGTCAACGTTGAGGTGCTGGACCACATTGCCCGCGACTACATCCCGGTGATTGCCTCGTCGGCTGCCGACCACGACGGTCAGCCCTACAACGTCAACGCCGATGAGGCCGCTGGCAAGGTGGCGGCAGGTATCGATGCCTATAAGGCGGTCTTCATCACCGATGTGGTGGGGTGGCTGAGGAATCCCCCGGACGAACGTTCGCTGATCCCACGTGCCTCGGTAGAAGAGATCGAGGAAGTGCTGCCGACTCTCAGTGGAGGCATGCGACCGAAGCTGCAGGCCTGTGTTGATGCTGTACGGGGTGGTGCCGAGGCGGCGCACATCATCGATGGACGCAAGCCCCACACCCTGCTGCTCGAGCTCTTCACCAAGCGCGGCATCGGCACCATGATCGAGCCGTGACCGAGGCGACCCGGGAGATCGGCTTCGAGCAGGCGCGGGCGCTCGAGGAGCGCTATCTGATGCGGACCTACAAGCGGGCGCCGGTCGACTTCGTCCGCGGCGAGGGGCCGCTGCTCTGGGATGCAGACGGCAAGAGGTACCTCGACTTCCTCACCGGGATCTCGGTCTGCTCGGTCGGCCACTGCCACCCACAGGTGGTGAAGGCGGTCCACGAGCAGATCCACCGGCTGATCCACGTCTCCAATCTCTTCTACACCGAGCCGATGGCGCGGCTCGCCGAGCGGCTGGCCGAGACCAGCCTCGGCGGCCGGGTCTTCTTCTCCAACTCCGGCACCGAGGCGAACGAGTGCGCGATCAAGATCGCCCGCAAGCACGCCCACGGCCGCGGCGTCGCCGAGCCGGAGATCGTCAGCTTCGAGAACGACTTCCACGGCCGCACCTATGGCGCCCTCTCGGCGACTCCGGGGCTGGCGACCAATGAGGCGCTGGGGCCGATGTTGCCCGGCTTCCGCTCCGTGCCCCGCAACGACGCCGACGCTCTGCGCGAGGCGGTGGGGGAGCGCACCGCCGCCGTCCTGATCGAGCCGATCCAGGGCGAGTCCGGCGTCTTCCCGATCTCCGAGGAGGCGCTGCTCGCCGCCCGCGCCGCCTGCGAGGAGACCGGCGCCCTGCTGATCTTCGACGAGATCCAGACCGGCGTCGGCCGCACCGGGTCCCTCTGGGCCTACGAGCAGACGCCCGTGCGCCCGGACGTGATCACCAGCGCCAAGGCGCTCGGCGGCGGCTTCCCGATCGGTGCCTGCATCGCCGGGCGCGAGGCCGCCGAGGTGCTGGAGCCCGGCGACCACGGCTCGACCTTCGCCGGCGGCCCGGTCGCCACCGCTGCCGCCCTGGCGGTGCTGGAAATCGTCGACGACCCGGTCCTGCTGCGCCACGTGCGCGAGCTCGGCGCCTACTTGCGGGAGAAGCTGGAGGCGCTCGACGGCGTCGCCGAGACCCGTGGCCGCGGCCTGATGGTCGGCGTCGGCCTCGCCGAGGGAATCGACGCCGCCGCCGTCGGCGCCGACCTGCTGGAGCGGGGTCTGGTCGTCAACGTGCCGCGGCCCGACACCCTGCGCCTGCTGCCGCCGCTGGTGATCGATTCCGACCACGTCGACCTGGCGGTTGGACTGATCGGCGAAGCCCTTCTAGGCTTCGCGGCCCGATGAGCCGCCCCGGCAAGCCCACAGACATCTCCAAGAAGCAGCGCGACCTGCGGGCCGACACCGCCGATCGCCTGGAGGCGATCGTCGAGGCCGCCGAGCGCGCCGCCGAGGGCGTGATCGACGACGCCGAAAAGCAGGCCCACCGCTACCTGGCGCAGGCCCGAGCCGAAGCCGACCGCCAGGCCGAGGGACGGGGTGAGGAGCTCTCCGGGTTGATCGAGACCCTGCTCGGCCAGGCGATGTCGCTGCGGCAGGAGGCCGAGCGCCTGCAGGCGACGCTGGAAGCCGCTCGGGCTCAGCTCGACGGTGGCGAGCCGCCGGCCCGGGCGCCGAGCGAGGCGCGGGAGGAGGCGCCGCGGCTGCGAGCCGTCGAGGCCGCCGAAGCGCCGGCGGACGAACCGGCGCCCGAGCCGCCCCTGACCGCCGCGCCGGATCCGAACCCCCGGCGCGCGGACGCCTCGGGAGCGCGACTGCTCGCGACCCAGCTGGCGGTTTCCGGCAGCAGCAGGGAGGAGATCGCCCAGCGGCTTCGAAACGGTTTCGAGATCGAGGACACCGACGCGATCCTCGACGCGATCCTGGGACCGGAGGCCTGAGCCGATGCACGAGGACCCAACCCGCCTGATGGGGCCCGAAGACCGCGGCCCGGGTGGCCAGGGACCGCAGGGCGGTCGCCCGCACGGCAACATGCGGCTGCTCGTCGCCGGCCTCGTTGCGGTGATCGTCGGCCTGCTGATCGCGGTGATCGTGATCGCCGGCAACGACGACGGCGGCGAAACGACGACCAGCTCCAGCAGCATCGAATCCTCGACCACCGAACCGTCGTCGACCACCACGACCGAATCTTCGACCACGACGACCGAATCGACGACGACGCCCGAAGAAGAAGAAAAAGAAGGCATCGAAGGCGACGAAGAAGCGCCGGAAGAAGAACCCGAAGAAGTGGTGCCGCCGGAAGAAGAGGGCGGCTCGGGCGGCATAGAAGCCCCCTAGAAGCCTCCGCGGCGGGCGGCGTGGCAGACTTCCGCCCCCGTGAGCGCCGAGCAGCCCCACTTCCAGCCCTCCGCCACCTACGAGGCGGACCCCGCCAGTGTCCACCGGGTGCTGCTGCTCTACTCGGGCGGCCTCGACACCAGCGTGATGCTGAAGTGGATCCAGGACCACTACGAAGCTGAAGTCGTCTGCCTCACCGTCAACCTCGGCCAGCCGGGCGAGGACTACGAGGTGATCGAGCAGAAGGCCTTGCAGCTGGGCGCCGTCGAGTGCCACGTCGTCGACGCCCGCGAGCGCTTCGCGGCCGAGTTCGTCGCCCCGGCGATCAAGGCCAACGCCGTCTACGGCAATGGCTACCCGCTCTTCACCGCCCTCGGCCGGCCGCTGATCGCCCAGCTCGCGGTCGAGTACGCGCGGCAGTCCAACTGCGACACGATCGCCCACGGCTGCACCGGCAAGGGCAACGACCAGGTCCGGATCGAGGCCACGGTCGCGACCCTGGCGCCGGAGCTGAAGACGATTGCCCCGGTCCGCTCCTGGGAGATGGGCCGCGAGGAGGAGATCGCCTACGCCCGCGAAAACGGCATCCCGGTTAAGGGGGGTACCGAGGTCGCACCCTACTCGATCGACGACAACCTCTGGGGCCGCTCCTCGGAGGGGCGCTGGATCGAGGACCTCGACCACGCGCCCGAGGACGACGTCTTCCAGCTGGTGACGCGGCCCGAGGAGGCTCCCGACGAGGCGGAGACCGTGACCGTCGGGTTTGAGGCCGGCGTTCCCGTTTCCCTCAACGGCGAGCGCCTCGGCCTCGTCGAGCTACTGGAAAGGGCGGCCGAGATCGGCTGCCGCCACGGCGTCGGCATCGTCGACCACATCGAGGACCGGATCGTCGGCCTCAAGGTGCGGGACATCTACGAGGTCCCGGCGGCGGCGATCGTGCTCACCGCCCACGAGGAGCTCGAGCGCCTGGTCGGCACCATCCACCAGAACCAGTTCAAGACCGCGCTCGACCAGAAATGGGGCTACCTCGTCTACGCCGGCCTCTGGTGGGAGCCGCTGCGCTCCGACCTCGACGCCTACATGGACGCGGTCAACGCCCAGGTCTCCGGGGAGATCGGCCTGCGCCTCTACAAAGGCGGCGTCCGCGTCGTCACCCGCCACTCCGACAACGCCGTCTACGACGCCCAGCTGGCGACCTTCTCCGAGTCCGGCGGCACCTTCGACCAGAACGCGTCGCCGGGGTTCATCGAGCTCTGGTCGCTGCAGTCGCGGATGGCGCACCGGCTCCGCGAGCGAGGGGAGGGCTGATGTACAACCGCCTCGGCAAGGCCTCGGTCAAGTTCGCCTTCCGCTACCTGCGCCGCCGCTACCGGCGCGAGAGCCGGATCGCGTTGGGCCTCTTCGGAGCCGGGATCGTCGCCGCGGTCGCCTACTTCGCGACGCGCGAAGTCCCCGAAGGCTGATCCCGCAACTTCGCTTGCGGGTTATCGGCAACTTGCAGGAGTTTTAGGGCCGGCTCGGTAGCCTCGCCGCTTCGTGCGGCCGTTTGCCCTCAGAAGGGATCTGCTCTGGATCTGCGCCGCGGCGCTGCTCTGCGCGCTGCTCGTGGTGCTCGGTGCTGCCTCCGGGCGGGCCGGCGCGACCGAAGCCGAGCAGCTGGAAGCCAAGCTCGCTACGGCGCGCGAGGAGGCGAGCTCGCTCTCCTCGCAGCTGCAGGCGACGACCGCCGAACTCGGGAACGCCGAAGCCGAAGCGAAGGACGCCGCCGCCGAAGAGGAAGAACTGAGCGGCCTGCTGGCCGAAGGGCGCGAACGCGCCGCCGAACTTGCCCGCAAGCTGGATCTCACCCGCCACCGGTTGGCGGTCGAGAAGGCGCGGCTGCAGCGCTCGCGGGCGGTGCTGGCCGCGCGGCTGGTCGCGATCTACGAGAGCGGCACCCCCAGCACCGCCGACCTCGTCTTCGGCTCGGGCGACTATGAGGACTTCGTCGCCCAGAACGATTATCTGCGGGCGATCTCCGAAGCCGACAGCGCCCTTGCCGACCGCGTCGCCGAGGTGCGGGCGGCGGTCCACCGCGAGGTCCTCGCGGTCGCCGACCTCAAGGCCGAAGCGGTCGCTTATGACGAACGGCTCGAAGCCGCCCGCTCCGAAATCGTCGCCGTGCGGGAAGCCGCGCAGGCCTCGGCGGCCCGTCTGGAATCCCTCAAGGGAAGCCGCGAAGCCTCGATGGCGACGCTCAAAGCCGACATCTCCGAATGGGTCGAGCAGGTCCAGGAAGCGCGGCTGGCCGAATCGGAAGCCGAAGCCGAAGAAGAAGTCGGCCGCTGGCTGGGCGGGCCGTACTCGATCCCGACCTACATCGTGATGTGCGAGTCCGGCGGCAACTACAGCGCCCTCAACCCCTCCAGCGGCGCCGGCGGCGCGTACCAGATCCTGCCCTCGACCTGGGAACTCTACGGCGGCAAGGGCGAACCGCAGAACGCCCCGAAGGCCGAACAGGACCGGATCGCGGCCGAAATCTGGGCCGACTCCGGCGGCAGCGCCTGGGTTTGCGCGTAGACCTCCCCGGATCAGCACGGAAGTAGCGCAAAAGCGTCACGGAACCCGTCGGTTCCGACGGACCGATTTGCCATGCTCGACGCCGCCCTTGAGCACCGCGTCAGCCGTACATCTCCATGCCCACAGCGAGTACTCGCTGCTTGACGGTGCCTGCAAGATCGACGCGATGGCGGCGCGGGCGGCGGAGCTCGACCAGCCGGCCCTGGGCCTGACCGACCACGGCGTGATGAACGGCGCCGTCGACCTCTACAAGGCCTGCAAGAAGCATGGGATCAAACCGATCGCCGGGCTCGAGGCCTACCTCGTCGACAACCGCGAAACGCTGAAGGAACAGACGCGGTACGAGCGCAACCACCTGACGCTCCTGGCCGAGACCGACACCGGCTTCGCCAACCTGGTCAAGCTCACCTCAGCCGGCTTCCTCGAGGGTTTCTCGCGCGGCAAGGCCAACGTCGATATGGACCTGCTCTCCCAGCACGCCGAGGGCGTGATCGTCCTCACCGGCTGCCTGCAGTCGCGCTTCTGCCGCCGCCTGATCGAAGAGCGCGAGGGCGACGCCCGCGCCCATCTCGACGACCTGATCCAGGCCTTCGGCCCCGAGCAGGTCTACTTCGAGGTCCAGAAGAACGGGATCGAAGAGCAGGACAAGGCCAACCAGGGGATCGTCCGCTTCGCCCGCGAGCTGAACCGGCCGCTGGTCGGGACCGCCGACGTCCACTACCTGCGGCGGGAGGATTTCGACAACCACGCGGCGCTGCTCTGCGTGCAGACGAAGTCAACCCTGCAGATGCCGAAGATGAGCTTCGACACGAACGAGTTCTACATCAAGGACAACGCCGAAATGGCCGCCTCCTTCGCCGAGTGGCCGGACGCGGTGCCGACTACCCTGGAGATCGCCGAGCGCTGCAACATCGAGATCGAGCTCGGCAAATTGCTGCTGCCGCGCTACCCGACCGAGAACGGCGAGGAGCCCGAGGCGATGCTGCGGCGGATCGCGATGGACGGCCTCCGCGCCCGCTACGGCGACCCGCTGCCCGCCGAGGCGGTGGAGCGGCTGGAGTTCGAGCTCGGGGTGATCGAGGAGATGGGCTTCTCCTCCTACTTCCTGATCGTCTGGGACTTCGTCAGCTACGCCAAGCAGAACGGGATCGCCGTCGGTCCCGGCCGCGGCTCGGCGGCCGGCTCGATCGTCTCCTACAGCCTGAAAATCACCGACCTGGATCCGCTCGAGAACGAATTGATGTTCGAGCGCTTCCTCAACCCCGGCCGCAAATCGATGCCGGACATCGACATCGACTTCTCGGTCCGCGGCCGCGAGCGGATGATCCGCTACGTCGGCGAGAAATACGGCCGCGAATCGGTAGCCCAGATCATCACCTTCGGCAAGATGGCGCCGCGCGCGGCGACCCGCGACGCCGCCCGCGTGCTCGGCTTCGACTACGCCACCGGCGACCGGCTGGCGAAGCAGATCCCGGAGCCGATCATGGGCCGCAGCCCCTCGTTCGCCGAATGCCTCAAGTCAGGGCAGGAGCTGAAACGGACCTATGACGAGGAACCGGACGCGAAGAAGATCATCGACGTCGCCCAGGGCCTCGAGGGGATCATCCGCAACAACTCGATCCACGCCGCCGCGGTGGTGATCGCCGACCGGCCGCTGCAGGAGGTCGTGCCACTGCAGCTGGCCGAGGACAAGAGCGCCCCGGCGGCGCCGGCCAACGGCAACGGAAACGGCTCCGGGAAACCGGAGCGCCAGTACAAGATCGTCACCCAGTACTCGATGGGCCCGATTGAGGAGATCGGGCTGCTGAAGATGGACTTCCTCGGGCTGCGCAACCTCGACGTGATCGAGGACGCGATCGACATCATCGAGCGCTCGCGCGGCGAGCGGGTCGACATGGAGCAGATCCCGATCGACGATGCCAAGACCTACGAGATGCTGGCCCGCGGCGACTCGACCGGCGTCTTCCAGTTCGAGTCCGAGGGGATGCGCGACGCGCTGCGCAAGGTCGGCCCGACCGAGTTCGCCGACATCGTTGCCCTCGGCGCGCTCTACCGCCCAGGCGCGATGGCCTACATCCCTACCTACGCGAAGGGCAAGAAAGACCCCTCCACGGTCCGCTACCCCGATCCGCGCCTGGAAGCGATCACCAAGGAGACCCACGGCTGCGTCATCTACCAGGAGCAGCTGATGCAGATCGCCCGCCAGATGGCCGGCTTCTCGGGTGCCCAGGCGGACGACCTGCGCAAGGCGATCGGCAAGAAGAAGCGCGACCTGATGGCGACGATGAAGGACAAATTCATGGAGGGGCTGGCCGCTTCCGGGACCGCGCCCAACGTCGCCGCCGACCTCTGGAAGCTGAACGAAGCCGCCGCCGACTACTCGTTCAACAAGTCCCACGCTGCCTGCTACGGGCTGATCTCCTACCGCACCGCCTACCTCAAGGCCAACTACCCGGCCGAGTACATGGCGGCGGTGATCTCATCGGTGATGAACACCAAAGACAAGGTCCCGTTCTTCGTCAACCGCTGCGCGGAGATGGGGATCGACGTCCTGCCGCCCGACGTCAACTCCTCCGACCACAGCTTCGTCGTCTTCGAGAACAAGATCCGCTTCGGCCTCGACGCGGTCAAGAACGTCGGCCACGCGGCGGTCGAGGCGATCCTCCGGGCCCGCGAGGACAAACCGATCGAGTCGATCTGGGACTTCTGCGAGCGGGTCGACTCGCGCGCCGTCAACAAACGGGCGATCGAATGCCTCGTCAAGTGCGGCGCCCTCGACTCGACCGGGGACAGCCGCAAAGGCATGCTGGAAACCCTGCCGGCGGCGCAGTCGGCGGGAGGCAAGGCGCAGGAAGACGCGCAGATGGGCCAGGGCTCGATCTTCGACTTCGGCGGCGAAGAAGCCGAGGGAGGGGCGTCCCAGTCGCAGGTCCACCACCGGCCGCCGATCCCCGGGGCCGAGTTCGACCGCGCCGAGATGCTGGCGATGGAGAAGGAGACCCTCGGCACCTACCTCTCCTCGCACCCGCTGCAGGAAGTCGGGCCGGCGCTGCGGGCGCGGGTCGACTGCAGCCTGGCGCAGCTGGCCACGAAGCCGGACGGGGGCTGGGTGACGGTCGGCGGCATCGTCGTCGAGTGCAAGAAGATCCGGACTAAGAGCGGCAGCCAGATGATGTTCGCCACCCTCGACGACGTCGAGGGGCAGGTCGAGATGCTGGTCTTCAAGGCCGACGAGGCCGAGAGCGCGGCGGTGATCCAGCCCGACGCGATCGTCCTGGTCCGCGGCCGGATCGACCACAAGGACCGCGGCGAGACGAAGCTGGTCGTCCAGGAGGCGCAGCGCTTCGAACCCGACCAGGCGGAGATCGCCAAGGCGGCGAAGGCGGCTCCGGCCCAGGCGGCGACCGCCGGCCCGTTTGAGATCTCGATCGATCTCGCCCGCTGGAACGACGAGCTCTGCGAGGAACTGAAGGCCGTGTTCGAGCACCACAAGGGCGACGCCGAGGTCTTTCTCGTCGTCGGCGAGCGGCGCTTCAAGGTGGGGGAGGGCTACCGGGTAAAGCCCTCCGGCATGCTGCGCACCGAGCTGGACCACCTCTTAAGCGCTACTGCGATCGCTGCGTGAGGCGTCCAAAGCGCTTGGTGCCGCCGTCTCGCATCCGTAAGATTTCCGAATGACCGCTACGCGCACCCAGGTCGGCGAGTGCCGCCAGTGCCGCTCCTTCTGCGACAAGATGGTCGAGCCGCGGGGCTGCATCGAGCTCGGCTGCCGCTACCTCTACAGCTACGTCGACCGCCTCACCGGCGAGCAGTACGTCGGCTGCATGCAGGAGGTCTACGCGGCCGAGGTGGAGCTGAGCGCGGTGCTGGAGAAGGGCGGCTTCGGCGGCGTGAAGATGACCGGCGCCCCGTTGCCCCACTGCCCGTTCTCGGTCGAGCAGGCATATGAGGGCGAGGGCGAGTCCTACGGCTGCGTCAACCGGCGCTTCTTCGACTGCACCGACGAGGGTGCCGAGGGCCTGCGCGCTTTCGACCTGCGCGATGTCCGAGACGGTCTGCTTTAGGCACGTTTCGATCTCGTCGTAATTTCGTGACACGACACCGTTCTGTGTAGAATTCGCCGCCATGGCTGACTCCTCCGTCGCCGACGTCGACGCGCAAGCGCTGCTCGACGAGGCCAACTCCACGTCCGGCGATTCGACCGAGCCGAAGTTCTCGCTCGAGCTGAATCAAGACCAGAAGGACATCCGCGAGTGGGTGCACGGCTTCGCCGCGAATGTCGTCCGCCCCGCCGCCGAGGAGTGGGACGAGCGCGAGGAAACGCCGTGGCCGGTCATCGAGGAGGCCGCCAAGATCGGCCTCTACAGCTTCGAAGCCGTCGGCCAGTTCTGGGCCGACGAGACCGGGCTGACGCTGCCGATCGCCAACGAGGAGCTTTTCTGGGGCGACGCCGGCATCGGCATGGCGATCATGGGCACGACGCTCGCGGTCGCAGCGATCTTCGGGCAGGGAACCCCGGAGCAGATGGGGGAGTGGATCCCCCAGTGCTACGGGACGCCGGATGACGTCAAGCTCGGCGCCTTCTGCGCCTCTGAGCCCGACGCCGGCTCCGACGTCTCCGGCATCCGCACCAGCGCCAAATACGACGAGGCGAAGGACGAATGGGTGCTCAACGGCCAGAAGGCTTGGGCGACCAACGGCGGCATCGCCAACGTCCACGTCGTCATCGCCTCGGTCGACCGCGAGCTCGGCTCGCGCGGCCACGCGGCCTTCATCATCCCGCCGAACACGCCGGGTTGCGAGCAGGGCGCCAAGGTCAAGAAGCACGGCCTCCGCGCTTCCCACACCGCCGACGTCCACCTCGACGACTGCCGCGTCCCGGGCTCCTGCCTGCTGGGCGGCAAAGAGAAGCTCGACGAACGCCTCGCCCGCGTCCGTGAGGGCAAGAAAGCCAAATCGCAGGCGGCGATGCAGACCTTCGAGGCAAGCCGGCCGACCGTCGGCGCCCAGGCGCTCGGCATCGCCCGCGCCGCCTACGAGTACGCCCTTGACTACGCCAAAGAGCGCGAACAGTTCGGTCGCAAGATCGTCGAGAACCAGTCGATCGCCTTCGACCTGGCGAACATGAAGCTTGAGATCGACGCCGCCCGGCTGCTCGTCTGGCGCGCCGCCTGGATGGGCCGCAACGGCCACAAATTCGAAAACGCCGAGGGCTCGATGTCGAAGCTGAAGGCCGGGGAGGTCGCCGTCTGGGTCACCGAGCGCGCGATCCAGATCCTCGGCGGCAACGGCTACACCCGCGAGTTCCCGGTCGAGCGGATGCACCGCGACTCGAAGATCTACACGATCTTCGAGGGAACCTCCGAGATCCAACAGCTCGTGATTTCCCGAGCGATCTCGGGCTTCCACATCAAATAACGAACTTACGGCGGGAGAGCAAGGGCCGGCGGCAGGGGTGCCAGCCGGTCCTTGTCGCCTGCTCTAAAACAGGAGGTCGAACCGCTTGCGGTAGGGAGGGATGGGTGTCCCCTGACCTCCCCATCCCTCCTGCGACAGCGTCTAAAGCACGGCTATTCGCCGAGACCGCGTCAGACCGCCCATACGACGATCTCTCGCGGTTTCGAGGAGGTCGTCCCTCCCTGTCAATCAGCCTTTCACGCTCCGGCGTTTGAGGCCTTCGCGGCGTAGGCGCTTCGCGAGGGTCACTTCGGCCTTCGAAGTGCCTTTCTTTTCTGGGCCCGGCGTCTCCAAGGTGGCCGGGAGCCCCTCGAACCTTGGCTCGGAGAGGAAGGCGGAGAGGCCTCGTTTGCCCATCTCGCCTTTGCCGATGTTGGCGTGGCGGTCGAGGTGGGCTCCGAGGGGGACGGCGGCGTCGTTGACGTGGACGGCGCCGAGGCGCTCGATGCCGATCTTGGCGTCGGCTTCGTCGAGGACGGCGGTCAGGTGTGCCTCGTCGGTGATGTCGTAGCCCTGGGCGAACATGTGGCAGGAGTCGAGGCAGAGGCCGAGGCGCTTGTCGTCACCGACGCCCTCGATCAGGGCGGCGATTTGGTCCCAGTCGCGGGCGAGGAGGCCTTTGTGGCCGGCGGTCTGCTCGAGCAGCAGCGGGCAGGAGTCGGTTTCCTTCAGCGCCGCAGCAATGACTTTGGAGGCTCGTTTCAGCGAGGGTTTGAGCGGATCCGTTTTCTGCGAGCCCGGGTGCAGGACGACTCCCCTGGCGCCGATCGCGTCGCCGATCCGCAGCGCGTGGGTAAGCGAGGTCAGCGACTTCTTCCGCAGGTCTTTGTCTTTGGTCGCGCAATTGATCAGGTAGACGGCGTGGATGATCACGGCTTCGACCTTGGAGCCGTCCATCGCCTCGCGGAAGGCGGCGAAGTCCTCCTCGCCGAAGTTGGTCGGCCGCCACATGCGCGGGCTCTGATTGAAGATCTGGATAGATTCGCAACCGCGCTCCTCGCCGCGCTCGATCGCGTTGGCGAGTCCGCCGGCGGTGGAAACGTGCGCTCCTACGAACATGAAAAGCGATAACTCCCGTCTCAGGTTTGCCCCCTCGCCGACCGGTGCGCTGCACATCGGCGGAGCGAGGACGGCACTCTACAACTGGCTCGCGGCGCGCCACGACGGCGGCGAGCTGGTGCTGCGGATCGAGGACACCGACCGCGAGCGCTCGACCGAGGAGAACGTCGAGCAGATCCTCGACGCGATGCGCTGGCTGGAGCTCGACTGGGACATCGGCCCGGTCTCCCAGGCCGGCCGCGCCGACAGCCACGCCGAGGCGCTGCAGCGGCTGCTCGACTCCGGCCACGCCTACCGCGACCACGCCACCGGCAAGGACGTCGAGGCGTGGAAGGCCGAGCACGGCGCCGGCCGCGGCTACCGCGGCACCCCTACCGAGGACTCCACCGCCGCGATCCGCCTCCGCGTCCCCGACGAGGGGGAGACCGTCGTCCACGACCTGATCCGCGGCCCCGTCGCCTTCCCCAACTCGAGCTATGACGACTTCGTCATTGCCCGCGCCGACGGCTCGGTCCTCTACAATTTCGCGGTCGCCGTCGACGACGCCGAGATGGGGGTGACCGAGGTGGTGCGCGGCGACGACCACCTCTCCAACACCCCCAAGCAGCTGCTCGTCCTGGAGGCGCTGGGCTATGAGCCGCCGCGCTACGCGCACCTGCCGCTGCTGCACGGCCCCGACGGCAAGAAGCTCTCCAAGCGCCACGGCGCCGCCTCGGTCCAAGAGCTGCGCGACGCCGGTTACCTGCCCGCCGCGGTGCGCAATTACCTGGCGCTGCTCGGCTGGGGTACCGACGACGACACCACCCTGATGTCGACCGAGGAGCTGGTCTCCCGCTTCCGCGTCGCCGACGTCGGCAAATCGGCGGCGATCTTCGACGAGAAGAAGCTGCGCTGGCTGAACGGCCGCTTCATGCGCGAGATGCCGCTCGACGAGTACACGGCGGCGGTCGCCCGCCACCTCGGCCGCGAGGCCGACGAGCGGCTGCGGGCCGCTTGCGAGATCGCTCAGGAGAAAGCCCAGACCCTGGAGGAGGTCTGGCCGCTGATCGGCTTCCTCTTCGAGCCGCCGGTCACCGACGAAAAGGCTTGGGGCAAGGTGATGAAGGAGGGGACGGGGGAGGTGCTCGCCGCCGTCGCCGAGGCCCTCGAGCCCGTCGACCCCTTCGAGCCGGAGCCGATCGAGGCGGCGCTGGCGCCGCTGCTCGACCGCTTCGAGCTCAAGCCCGGCCGGCTCTACCAGCCGATCCGGGTGGCGATCACCGGCACTTCCGTCTCGCCGGGCATCTTCGAGTCCCTGGCTGTGCTGGGCCGGGAGCGCTCGCTGGAGCGGATCCGGACCGCGGCCGCGCGCCTCGGCACCTGAGAATTCGCTTTCGAATCCCTAATTTTGGGGATTGGTTGAGACGCCTGGGCTAAACCTGCGCTCGTTTACTGCCGATGTGTTGTGCCAATGAGCGTCACGACCGCGCAGACGAACGGCCGGACCCCCCTCAAGGAGGATCCGAAGGGCGCCGGGTCTCGACCCGCCGCCGCTCCAGGCAGCCGCCTCGCCGAGGCCTTTGAGGCCGTCGAGCGGTTCCCGGTCCTGGTCGAGTCCCGCCAGCGGGTGATCTCCGCGGCGACCGCCGAGACCGCCCGCGTCGGTGAGATCGTCGAGGCGGTCGAGTGCGACGTCGCTCTGACGATCGCCGTGCTGCGCCAGGCGAACCGGGGCGGCATCGTCGCCGGCGGCATCGCCGGCATCCCGGCCGCGCTGGAAGTCCTCAAGCCGGCCGGCGTGCTCGCCCTCGCCGGCACCGCGCCCAGCTTCGACTTCTTCGAGACCAACGGCGGCTGGGACCTTAAGCCCGAGCGCTTCCGCGTCCACGCCCTCGCCACCCAGCGGGCGGCCGACCGCCTCGGCCGCGTCGTCGGCTGGGTCGACCGCGACGAGCTCGCGGTGGCGGCGCTGCTGCACGACGTCGGGCGCCTGGTCATCTCCCGCCTGCACCCGGGCTACAAGGTCTACTTCGACGCGATCTCCCGCACCCCCGAGCAGCGCCTGCGCGAGGAACGCGAGCAGCTCGGGATCGACCACGCCCTCGTCGGCGGCGTCCTCGCCCGCCGCTGGAACCTGCCCTCGCGGATCGCCGTCGCGATCGAGCGCCACCACGCCGAAGACGCCGACGGCCTGGCGGCGATGATCGCCACCGCCGACATGGTCGCCCACTACTGCCAGGGCGAGGCGATCTCGCCCGAACGCCTGCGCTCCAGCGCCGAGCGCTGCGGGCTCAGCCCCGAGGCGCTGCGCGACCTGCTCTACGAGCTGCCGCTGCCGGTCCAGGACGCCTCCCGGGTCAGCGAGCCCTGCCCGCTGTCGGCCCGCGAGCTCGACGTCCTCCGCCACCTCTCCGAGGGGATGGTCTACAAGCAGATCGCCAGCGAAATGCACCTCTCCGTCTCGACGATCCGCACCCATCTCCACAACGTCTACGGCAAGATCGGCGCCGTCGACCGCGCCCAGGCGGTGCTGCTGGCCCGCGACCGAGGCTGGATCTGAGCTCAGCGGGACACTCGCCACTCGCATCCGCACCCACGATGAACCGCCCGACCGTCGCATCTCGGCCGCCTCTTCCTCGCGAATGGCGCCGCCATTCACTCGTCAGAGTCCGCCGACCTGCTTGGTCGGGTCGATCCATCGCGGGCACGCCTGCTCGCGTCGAGCGTCCCACTTCGCAGCGCGTATCTAGTCGATAAGGCACTCGCGCAGGGCGATCGCCACGGCGTGGGTGCGGTTCTTGGCGCCGAGCCGCGCCAGGGCGTTCTTCATGTGGGACTTGACCGTCTCTTCGCTGAGGTCGAGCTCGCGGGCGGCGACGGTGGTCGACTCGCCGTCGGCCAGCCGCTGCAGGATCTGGCGCTGGCGACGGGTTAGCTTGCCGCGGCTGCCTTTCGGCGGCACGGCAGGGTCGATGAAGCTCTCCTGGGCGGCGGCGGCGTCGACCGCGCGCCGCAGTTCCTCCGGCCCGGCGGTGCGGGCGACGTAGGCGCTGGCGCCCGCCTGCAGCGCGGCGCTCGCCAGGTGGCGTTCGGGCAGGTCGCCGTGGGCGACGATCCCGAGCGCGGCGCTGGAGCGGTGCAGCATCCGGATCGCATCCGGGCCGGTGAGGCCCCGGCCGTCGCCGTTGCCCCGCCAGCGCATGTCGACGATCGCGACGTCGAAGTCGCCGACGTCGCGGACCAGGTCGAGGCCCTCCTCGCGGGTGGTCGTCTCGTGGACCACGAAGCCGCCGTCGAGCGCTTGCCGGATCCCAAGCCGGACGAGAGGGTGACCGTCGATCACCAGGCAGTTGGGGGGCTCGCTCAGGGTCGTTTCCGATCGAATCGTTTTCGCAGTGCGGGCAGAAGTGGCCTTCCCGGCTCCCGCGAGCCGATCCTACCCAGCCGGAGGGTGCGGTAGAAAGTCCTTTGTGATCTCAATTACCTCAAAGAGCAGGTATGCCGTGGTCGCCATGGCGGAGTTGGCACGCGCCGGCGAGCGCCCGGTGCCGATCAAGGAGCTCGCCGAGCGCCGCGAGATCCCCGAGCAGTTCCTCGAGCAGCTCTTCTCGACCCTGCGCCGCAACGGCCTCCTCACCAGCCACCGCGGCATGCGCGGCGGCTACACCCTGGCGCGGCCGGCGGAGGAGATCACCGTCCTCGACGTCGTCCAGGCCCTCGACGGCAAAGTCGGCGACGAGGCCGACGAGGCCGGCGGCATCTGGGCCGAGGGCGTCGCCGCCCTGCGCAAAGTCTTCGGCCAGACGACGATTGCCGAAGTCGCCCGCCGTGAGGCCGAAGAGTCCGGCTCGGGGATGTACTTCATCTGAGCGAGCGCCAAGGTTGTCCCGTCTCGGGCCAGGGTCGGGTGGCAACCTGGAGGCATGTCCCGCAGAGACCGACTCGTCGCCGTCCTCCTCGCTGCTCTGGCGCTCGTGCTGGTCGCCGTCGCGGTCCTCGGCGACCGGGCGGATGCGGCTTGGACGGGGCGCGACGGGGAGGTCGTCTACCTTGGGGTGCGGAAGGGCGAGCTGCCTTACGAGTCGGGCTACCTGACTCCGGGGCTGCGGGCTTTCGGGCCGGGGGTGCCGGGCTCGACCCGGGTGCTGACCGAAGATCCCATCGACGCCGATCCCCAGGTATCGCCGGACGGGCGGACGGTTGTCTTCTCGCGTCAGATCGCCAGCGGCCTGCCGTATCCCCATGAAACCGTGCGCGCGATCTTCACGCTCGGCATCGACGGCAGCGTCCTGCGGCAGGTAACTGGAGGCGGCGCGGAAGGGGAAAGCGATATCGAACCGGCCTTCTACCCCTCGGGCCAAAGCATTGTCTTCGACAGGGCCAGCGGGCCCACCGGCGAGGGCGATCTCTTCTCGATTCGCCTCGACGGCTCCGGCTTGCACCAGCTCACCCACGGCCCGACCAGGGAGCAGGGCCCAGTGGTCTCGCCCAGCGGTCGCCAGATCGCCTTCACCTGCGGCCCCGCGGAGGGCAACGCGCGGATTGAAGACGTCTGCTCGATCCGCCCCGACGGCTCGCACCGCCGCGTCCTCTCCCGCAAGCTCAGACAGGGCGCAGAGCCGTTCGACCCCGACTTCAGCCCCTCCGGCCGCCAGATCGCCTTCACCCTCGGGCCGGGCACCGCCGCCGACGTCTTCACGATGCGGGCCGACGGCAGCCGGCTCGGGGCGCTGACCAACCGCTCGCCCTCCGGTCGCCGCACTTTCCCGCGCAAGTTCGGCTACGCCTCGCCCGCTTACGCGCCTGGCGGTGGCTCCCTGATCGCCGTCGAGCGCGGTGGCAGCGGCCCCCACCTGGTCCGGATCCGCCTTCGGGATCCACGGCACCCGCAACTGCTCTTGGGCGGATCGCTGGCGAGTGCCCCGGTGTGGACCGCCCGGCCCAAAAGTCCGAACTGACCGCCAGAGGGGGGAGATAACGAGCGCCTCCGCGACTTGGGAGACCAGGTCGCGTGGAAACCCTCAATCAGAAAAAGGCATTGAAGCTCCTGCGAAAGAACGGTTGGACGCTGGCCCGCGGGGGCAAGCACCAAGTGAAGATGACAAAGGCGGGGTGTCGTCCCATCACCCTTCCGCAACACAAGGGACGCGATTATCCGATCGGCTTGGCCCGAGCGATTCTCAGGCAGGCGGGGCTAAGATGATGAAAGTTCGACCATGGAGCTAACTGCTCGCATTCATATCGAGGACGGCAGCTACTGGGCCGATGTGCCGGAGCTTCCAGGCTGCTTTGCCTCCGGCGAAACGCTGGACGAGCTGTTCGCGTCCTTGCAGGAGGGTGTCGCCCTCTACCTTGCCGGCGAAGGCGAGAAGAGTGGCCCGCTGCACGTCGCATCTGCCACCTTGACGGATCACCCTTTTACTCCCGCGTAGGGGAGGGAGCTTCCGTGGAGAGATCGAGTTCGTTGCCAGCATGAGCGTCTTCACCGCCGAGCCTGCGCGGGGCTAGACTCGCGCGATGCGGATCGGCGCGGAGGCCTCAGCTGTCGTCGGCAACACGCCGATGGTGCTCCTCGATCGCCTCTCCGAGGGGGCGGCCGGCGAGGTCTGCGTCAAGCTGGAGTACTTCAACCCCGGGGGCTCGGTCAAGGACCGGATCGGGGTGGCGATGATCGATGCCGCCGAAGCCGAGGGCCGGATTCAGCCCGGCAAGGGGGTCGTGGTCGAGCCGACCAGCGGCAACACCGGCATCGCCCTGGCAATGGTCTGCGCCGCCCGCGGCTACGAGCTGATCCTCACCCTGCCCGAGGGGATGAGCCGCGAGCGCGGCAAGCTGCTGCGCGCCTATGGCGCCGAGGTGCGGGAGACGCCGTCGCTGGGCGGGATGAACGAGGCGGTGGCGCTGGCCGAAGAGATCCGCGACCAGCGCAAGGGGTTCATGCCGATGCAGTTCTCCAACCCGGCAAACCCGGAGATCCACCGCCGCACCACGGCGGAGGAGATCTGGAGCGACACCGACGGCGAGATCGGCGCCTTCGTCGCCGGGGTCGGCACCGGCGGCACGATCACCGGGGTGGGGCGGATGCTGAAGGAACGCGCGCCGGAGGCGCTGGTGATCGCGGTCGAGCCGGCCAGTTCGCCGGTCCTCTCCGGCGGCCCTCCCGGACCGCACAAGATCCAGGGCATCGGCGCCGGCTTCGTCCCCGAGAACCTCGACCGCGCGGTGGTCGACGAGACGATCGCGGTCGGCGACGAGGACGCGCTGGAGACGGCGCGGCGGGTGGCCAAGGAGGAGGGGGTCCTGGCCGGGATCTCCGCCGGGGCGAACATCTGGGCGGCGCTCGAGGTCGCCCGCCGCCCCGAGATGTCCGGGAAGAGGGTGGTGACGATCGTCTGCGACTCGGGTGAGCGCTATATGTCCCTACCCTTCTTCTCACCATGAGCCGCTGGAAAAGGGTGGTCAGCGAGATTCGCGCCGACGTCAGGGCGGCGCGCGAGCGCGATCCCGCCGCCCAGGGCGTCTCCAGCTTCGAGATCCTCACCAGCTGGGCCGGCGTCCAGGCGCTGCTGGCGCACCGGGCCGCACACGCGATGCTTGAAGCCGGGGTGCCGGTGCTGCCGCGGCTGATCGCCTACCTGACCCGCTCGGTGACCGGCGTCGAGATCCACCCGGCCGCCCGGATCGGCAACTCCTTCTTCGTCGACCACGGCTCCGGCGTGGTGATCGGCGAGACCGCGGTGATCGGCGACTGCGTGACCCTCTACCAGGGGGTGACGCTGGGCGGCACCGGCTTCCAGCGCGGCAAGCGCCACCCGACGCTCGGCGACAACGTCACCGTCGGCAGCGGCGCCAAGCTGCTAGGCCCGATCGCGGTCGGCGACGGGGCGAAGATCGGCGCCAACACGGTGGTCGTCGAGGACGTGCCGCCCGGCGCCACCGTGGTCGGCAACCCCGGCCACCCGGTGCGCCTGGAAGGCAGGCGGGTCGAAGGCCCCGACGCCGACTGGATCCACCTGCCCGACCCGATCGCCGACGCGATCAAAGCGCTCTCGGAGAGGATCGCCGAGGTCGAGGAGCGGCTCGCGCGCCTCGACGGCGGCAACGGCCCCTCGGCCGAGGTGGCGAAGATCGAGCCCCGCACCGGGCGTTCTTCGGCCGGCGGCTGAGATCGAGGCGCTTTAGTTGCCTCCTGGTCCACTAAGGCGCCTAACGGCCGCCGCGGGGTTGGTCGCCCTGGCTCTGGCGCTTGCGTCGTGTGGCGGGGGCGGCGAACGCGAGGCGCTGGAAGCGATGATCCGCGCGGCTGTCCACGACACGGGACCGGGGTCGTGCTTGAAGTACGAAACCCTCCATTTCCTCGAAGACAACTACCGGCGCGAAGGGGACGCGGCTGTACGCGCCTGCGAAGAGTCGGCGCTGGATCCGCTGGACGAAAAGCCGCGAAGCGTCGACGTCTCCCAAATCGAGATCGCGGGTGACTCGGCCGCCGCCGTCCTTCGCTTCGAGGGGTCCCTCGTCGACGGCCAGAAGATGCAGTACGAGCTCGTCAAGCGCGAGGGGAAGTGGAAGTTCGACGAGATAGTTGGCTTCGCCGACCTCGACGCCGAGCACCTGATTATGAAAATAGGCCTCGAGGGAATGTTGCATGCAGAATCGAAGCGAGACGCGGAAAACGTCGCCTGCTGGATCGGTCGGATGGAACGGATGAGCGACCAGACGCTGGAAGAACTGGTGTTCGGGGAAATCGACGTGTCGGGCCACTGCACCGCCGAATCGAACGCGATCTGAGGCCGGCGAGCCCCGCCGCGGCCATGTCTATGCTCGCTTGGTGACCTTGCAGGAGCAATTCGACCCCGATTCCGAGGCGCAGGCGCCGCCATCCGGCGCCCCGACCGAGCCCGGCGCCGACCGCGTCGAGCGGCTTCTGGCCGGGCTGAACCCGCCCCAGCGCCAGGCGGTCGAGCACGGCGAAGGGCCGCTGCTGGTGCTCGCCGGCGCCGGCTCGGGCAAGACCCGCGTGCTCACGCACCGGATCGCCTACCTGCTTGCCACCGGCGCCGCCCGGCCCGGCGAGATCCTCGCGATCACTTTCACCAACAAAGCCGCGGCCGAGATGCGTGAGCGGGTCGGCCAGCTGGTCGGCCGCTCGGTGCGGGCGATGTGGGTGACGACCTTCCACTCGGCCTGCGCGCGGATGCTGCGGGTAGACGCCGAGCGGCTCGGCTACTCGAAGAGCTTCACGATCTACGACCAGTCGGACTCGCTGCGGATGCTGAAACGCTGCCTCACCGAGCTCGGGGTCGACCCGAAACGGTTCCCGCCGCGGGCGGTCCACGCCAAGATCTCCGGCGCCAAAAACCAGCTGATCGACTCCGACTCCTACAACGAAGCCGCCTACGCCGAGTTCGAGGAGGTCGTCGCCGAAGCCTTCCCGCTCTACGAGAAGCGGATGCGCGAAGCCAACGCGATGGACTTCGACGACCTCCTGGTCCGCAGCGTCAACGTCCTGGAGCTGTTCGAGGACGTGCGCGAGCGCTGGCGCCGCACCTTCCGCCACGTCCTCGTCGACGAGTACCAGGACACCAACCACGCCCAGTACCGGCTGCTGCAGCTGCTCGCCGGCGAGCACAAGAACCTGATGGTGGTCGGCGACGACTCGCAATCGATCTACGGCTTCCGCCACGCCGACGTGCGCAACATCCTCGACTTCGAAAAGGACTTTCCCGACGCCGAGGTGGTCAAGCTCGAGCAGAACTACCGCTCGACGCAGACGATCCTCTCCGCCGCCAACGCGGTGATCGAACGCAACCGCGAGGGGTTGAAGAAGGAGCTCTGGACCGAAGACGAGGGCGGCGTGCCGGTGCAGCTGAATGAGCTGACCGACGAGCACGAGGAGGCGCGCTGGGTCGCAGGCGAGATCGAACGGCTGGAAGAGGAGGAGGGCGTCGCCCGCTCCGGGGTCGCGGTCTTCTACCGGACCAACGCGATGAGCCGGGTGCTGGAGGACACGCTGCAGCGCTTCGACGTCTCCTACCAGGTGATCGGCGGCACCAAGTTCTACGAACGGGCCGAGATCAAGGACGCGATCGCCTACCTCAGCCTGCTCGCCAACCCGGCCGACCTCGTTTCCTTCGGCCGCGTCGTCAATTCGCCGCGGCGGGGGATCGGCAACACCAGCCAGGGCAGGATCGCCTCCCACGTCAACACCACGGGGCAGCCGATCTGGGAGGTGATCGAGCGGGTCGAGGAGGTCCCCGGGCTGAGCGGCGCCGCGATCAAGTCGGTCGGCCGCTTCTACGAGACCATGGCCGGCCTGCGCGAACGCGCCGACGAAGGCGGGCCGGTGGCGACCCTGCTGGAGGCGGTCCTGCACGAGAGCGGCTACCTGGAAGCGCTGGCGGCCGAGCGGACGATCGAGGCCGAAGGCCGCGCCGAAAACCTGGAAACGCTGATCGCCGGCGCCGCCGAGTTCGACATCGAGCGCGAGCGCGAGGGGGAGAGCGAGGTGACGCCGCTGGAGGAGTACCTGCAGCAGATCTCGCTGTTCACCGAGCAGGACGCGCTCGCCGCCGAGAGCGAGCTGGTGACCCTGATGACCCTGCACAACGCCAAGGGCCTGGAGTACGACACGGTCTTCATCGTCGGCTGCGAGGAGGGCGCCTTCCCGCACATGCGGGCGCTGGAAGAGGGCGGCGAAGAAGAGGAGCGCCGCCTCTGTTACGTCGGCATCACCCGCGCCCGCAAACGCCTCTACATGACCTGGGCGCGGGAACGGCGCCTGTTCGGCCGCGCCGAGCACAACCTGCCCTCGCGCTTCGTCGACGAGCTGCCGAGCGAGTTGACCGAAAGCCACTCGACCGCGGCCCGCAGCCTCGGGACCAGCTGGAGCACCTCGGTGACTAACGAGGTGGACCCGGCGCAGCCGCTCGACCCGGGGCCGACCCTGGAACTGCAGACCGGCGACGACGTCGTCCACGCCAGCTTCGGCGACGGCGTCGTCACGGCGGTCGAGCCCGGCGGGGTGGTCGTCGTCCGCTTCTCGGGTGACGGCACCGAGCGCAAGCTGATGGCCGACTACGCGCCGATCCGGAGGCGCTGAGGGTGGCCGCACGGGTGATCGACGGCAAAGCCGTAGCCGCCGCGGTCCGCGAGCGGGTCAAGGTCGACGTCGCCGCTTACGAGCAGGAGGCGGGCCGCGCCCCGACCCTGGCCACGGTCCTGGTCGGCGAGGACCCGGCCTCGCAGATCTACATCCGCAACAAGCGCCGCTCCTGCGAGGAAGTCGGGATGCGCTCGGTCCACCACGGCCTCGATGCCGGGATCGGGCAGGAGGAGCTGCTCGACCTGGTTCGCCGGCTCGGCGAGGACGACAAGGTCGACGGGATCCTCGTCCAGCTGCCGCTGCCGGCCCACCTCGACTCCGATGCGGTGGTGCAGGCGCTGAACCCGCAGAAGGACGTCGACGGGCTGACCCCGGTCAACGCCGGCCTCCTCGCCCACGGCACGCCGGGACTCGTGCCCTGCACGCCCGCCGGGGTGATGGAGCTGCTCGCGCACGAGGGGGTCGAGCTGGAGGGGGCAGAGGCGGTCGTCGTCGGCCGCTCGAAGCTGGTCGGGGTACCGGTCGCCCGCCTGCTGCTGGCGGCCAACGCGACGGTGACGATCTGCCACTCGCGGACCCGCGACCTCGATGCAACTTGCCGGCGGGCCGACGTTCTCGTCGCCGCGGTCGGCGTGCCGCGCTTGCTCGGGGCCGGGGCGGTGAAGCCGGGGGCGGTCGTGATCGACGTCGGCATGAACCGGCTCGAGGACGGCCTTGCCGGCGACGTCGACTACGAGGCGGCCGCCGAGGTCGCCGCCGCGATCACCCCGGTTCCCGGCGGCGTCGGCCCAATGACGATCGCGATGCTGCTCTCCAACACCTTGCAGGCTGCACGCATGCGGACGACCAGCGGGTAGGAAACCCGGCCAGGGGCGTCGAAAGCACCCCCTGATGCACCTATAGGGTCGAAAGACCCACCCCGATTCCTAGGAGGAGACAGATGGACAGGCTCAGCACGGGGGAGAAGATCGCCGGGGGGTCGGCCGTCCTTCTCTTCATCTTCATGTTCTTCGATTGGTTCAAGGTCGAGGTCAGCAGCGGCGACGGGCTCTTCAGCGTCAGCGCGGGCGGCAACGCCTGGGAATCCTTCAGCACGATCGACATCATCCTGCTGATCACCGTGCTCGTCGCCGTCGGCGTCGCCGTGCTGCGGGCGACCGACGCGGTCTTCGAGCCGCCCTTCTCGCTCAACGCCGCGGTAGCGATCCTCGGCGGCATCTCGGTGCTGCTGATCCTCTACCGGATCATCGATCCGCCGATCGACACCGGCGGCATCCCCGGCGTCGACGTCAGCCGCTCGTTCGGCGTCTACCTCGGCCTCCTCGCCGCGGCCGGCATCACCTACGGCGGCTACCGAGCGATGCAGGAAGAGGGCACTTCGTTCGGCGAGATCGGCGACGGCTTCTCCAACCGTGGCGGTGCCGGTGCCGGCACCCCGCCCCAGCAGCAGCCGCCCGCGGCTACGCCGCCGCCCCCGCCGCCTCCGCCGAGCTCCGGCCAGGGCGGTCCGCCGCCGCAGTAGCCACGCCCCGGGAGACCTGCTTCGCGAAAGCGATGATGGTCATCATCGGGTTGACGCCGACGGCGGTCGGGAACAGCGAGGCGTCGGCCACGTAAAGGCCGGCGGTCCCGTAGACCGACCCGTCGACGGCGCAGACTCCACGGCGCGGATCCGCTGAGATCCGCGCCGTTGCCATCGGGTGGAAGGCCTCGAGCCGCAGCTCGGAGGCCTTGAACCGGGTGGCCTCGAAGGCCGCGAGGCCGCCGGGCTTCAGCACTCCGGCCCGGGGGATGTTGGGGTAGACCTCGGTGGCGCCGGCGGCGAAGTGGACTTCGGCCGCGCGGGCGATCCCGAAGATCACCTTGGCGGCGTCCTCGTCGTTCAGGTGGTACTTGGCGCGGAAGGCGCCGTCGTTGGCCAGCCCGACCCTGCCCACCGAGGTGTCGCGCAGCTGCACGCCGATCGAGCCGATGCGGCCGAAGTCGTGCATCGCCCGCTGGTGCTCGGGTCCGGTGCCGACCAGCCAGGCCCCGCCGAAGGCCAGCGGCGTGAAGGTCGCCTCCAGTAGGACGCCGCGGGACTCCTCCCACTGGTCGACGTAGTAGCTCTGCATGACGCCGTCCCAGCCGCGCACCTCCTCCTCGTAGCGGGCGCCGACCCAGCAGGCGGGGTGGATGCGGAGGTTGCGGCCGACCTGGCTGCCGCCGAGGCCCGAGCGCAGCAGCAGCTCCGGCGTCCCGAAGGAGCCGCCGGCGGCGATCACCGCGCGCCGCGCGCGCACGGTGAAAGGCCGCGACCGGCCGCTTGCGTCGCGCGCCGAGCAGGCGACGCCGACGGCGCGCCCGTCCTCGACCAGGACCCGCCGCGCCTCGACCCCCGTCCGCAGCCGCGCCCCGGCGGCCACCGCGCGCGGCAGGTAGCTGACGTGCATCCCCTGCTTGGCGTCGATCGCGCAGCCGTAGGGGCAGGAGCTGCACTGGACGCAGCTGCCCGCGTTGCGGCTGATCGGCCCGCCGCTGAGGCCGAGCGCTTCGGCCCCCTCCATCGCCAGCTGGCCGTTGCGGCCCATCCGGTTGGGGTCGAGCCGGGTGACGCGGAGGGTTTCCTCGGCCTCGGCGAAGTCTGCGTCGAGGTCGTGCGCCCAGGAGAGCCCGAATTCGCCGCGCCACTCCTCCAGAACCGAATCCGGGGCGCGGAAGCAGGTGCCGGAGTTGATCACCGTGGTGCCCCCGACCGCCTTCGCCACCGGCACCGGAATCGGCGGCCGTCCGTCGGCAATCGTCAGCCCGGCTTCGCGGTAGAGGGACTGGATCGCTTCCAGCCGGTCGGCGGGGTAGCTGTCGCGGTCGAAGTGCTCGCCGGCCTCCAGCACGAGGACGTCGAGACCCGCCGCGGCCAGCTCCGCCGCGGCGACGGCGCCACCGGCGCCGGAGCCGACGATCGCGACGTCGCATTCCTCGCCTTCGCCGCGCGGCTCGGTATCGCCGAGCGAGCCGGCCGGCTCGGGCAGGGTCCCGTCGGCGAGGGCGCAGGTGGTGACGGTCCCGATCCGGGCCT
>Ga0164302_10000031_pt1 | contig 28646 bp, 30 predicted proteins | sample Whisoiple_202_MG_FD_109714 | JGI IMG/M metagenome (GOLD analysis project Ga0164302, IMG submission 109714) | Soil microbial communities amended with pyrogenic organic matter from upstate New York, USA - Whitman soil sample_202_MG | ecosystem: Environmental > Terrestrial > Soil > Agricultural... | reverse complement strand
GATCCCGCGGTAGCCCCAGTTCAGCTGCGGCAGGGTGGAGGAGAGGGTCTGCTGGATCGAGTCGCCGCCGACGCCGATCACCTCCTTGAAGAAGCGGTGGACGAAGATCGAGTGGCGGACCTCGTCGACCTGCTGGGTGGCGAGGAAGTAGGACATCTCCTCGGTCGGGGCGGCGGTGACGTAGGGGGCGAGGGTGTCGGCGACCCGGTCCTCGCCGTAATAGAACATCGAGTAGATCCACATCGCCGAGCGCCGCTGGATGTCGCTCAGCGCCTCCCAGCCCGCGCGGTCCTTGGAGAAGTCGAGGTCGTAGGCGCTCCAGTTGCCCTGCTCCCAGCGGTGGTACAGGTCCTCATAGGTGATGTTGTCCATCAGGCGCTGGGAAGCGACGCTCATCGTGTCTCCTTTTGGTGTCGCGGTCGGGCACCGGGAGACTACCGCGATCCTGGCCAGCTAGCCAGGATCGTCGGCGGGACCCCGGGTCGTGGCCAGGGCCCCGCCGCCGCTCATTCTCCTATTTGACGAATTCGCGCACCTGTTCGTAGACGGTTTTGTCCGTCGTCAGCGCGGTGTGCGAGATGCACGCCGTTTTCGTGTTCGTCGCTCCGCTCAGCGCGACGCTCGAATCCGGGTTAATGATTTCGTCGCACGGCGACCACCAGGTGCCGTAGCTGACGGTCCCCGGGGTCTCGTCGCCGGCGTTCAGTTCGGCGAGGAATTTGGAGCCGACCCGCATCTCCACGCACGAGGTGCTGAAGCAGAAGTTCGCGGTTTCGGTGCCGTGGTTCGGGCCGCCGAGCGAGACCCAGTCGTCGACCTTCGCTTCGCCGCCGAGGAACTTGATGTACCAGCGGCTGTTGAGGCTGCCCATCGAGTGGGCGACGATGTCGACCTTGGTCGCGCCGGTGCTTTTCAGCAGCGCTTCGACCTTGGTTTTCACTTCTTCGGCGTCGACTTTGTTGGACTGCGACGTACTGTAGGTGTAGGCGCTCAAATACGATTTGGGGTAGCCGTCTTTTTCGAAGTTGGCGATCATCGTGTTCCAGAGCGAGGCGCTCTCGACGTAGCCGTGGACGAAAAGGATCGGATCCTGAGCGCTGGCGCCGGCGGGTGCCAGGGCCGAACCGGTGATGCAGAGGGCGAGCGCGCAGGCGATCGCCGTCAGACGCTTGCTGACCATTTTCTCTCCTGTTAGTGAGCGCAGGCGCCTCCCAAGCGCGCTGCTGTGACAACCCGAGCAGACCGGTTAAGTACTCGGGGGTGCCTGAGTAAATCAGCTAGGAGCCGCTCGCGCCAGGCTCGGCGGGTGACGGAACCTGTATCTCGCGCTTGAGGATCTTGCCGGTCGGGCCCTTCGGCAGGTCATCCATGAACCAGACCAGGCGCGGGTACTTGTAGGCGGCGATCCGCTCCTTGACGTACTCGCTGAGCTCCTCCGGCGCCGCCTCCTCGCCCTCGTGGAGGACGACCGCGGCGCCGATCTCCTCGCCCCACTGGTCGTGGGGGACGCCGAGGACCGCGGCTTCGCGCACCTTCGGGTGCTCGTAGAGGACCTCCTCGACCTCGCGCGGATAGACGTTGTAGCCGCCGCGGATGATCATGTCCTTCTTGCGGTCGACGATGAAGAAGTAGCCGTCCTCGTCGACCCGGGCCATGTCGCCGGTGTGGAACCAGCCGCCGCGCATCGCCTCCTCGGTTGCGTCGGGCCGCTGCCAGTAGCCCTTCATCACGTTGTGGCCGCGGATCACGATCTCGCCGACCTCGCCCTGCGGTACCTCCTCGTCGCTCTCGTTGACGACCTTCATCTCCACCTCGCGCAGCGGCGTCCCGATCGAGCCGGGCTTGCGCGGGCGGCCAGGGTGGTTGGTGCTCGCCACCGGCGAGGTCTCCGAGAGCCCGTAGCCCTCGAGCAGTTCGCACTCGAATGCCTCCTCGAACCCGCGCAGCACCTCGACCGGCATCGCGGCGCCGCCGGTAATGCAGATCCGCAGCGCCGAGGTGTCGTGCTGCTCGCGGTCGGGGTGGTGGAGCAGCGCCCCATACATCGTCGGCACCCCGTAGAAGTGGGTGACGCCGTCCCGCCCCATGATCTCCAGCGCCTCGCCGGGGTCGAATTTCGGCAGCAGGGTGAGGGTTGCGCCGACCCGCAGAGAGGCGTTCATGCTCACCGTCTGGCCGAAGGAGTGAAACAGCGGCAGCGCCCCCAGGGCGATGTCGCCCTCGCGGACTTCGCAGGTCGTCTCCGAGGCGATCTGCGCGTTGCGGGTGAGGTTGAAGTGGGTCAGCTCGGCGCCCTTCGGCTGGCCGGTGGTGCCCGAGGTGTAGAGGATCACCGCGGTGTCGCCTTCGTCGGTCTCGGCGAGCTCGGCGTCCGGCTCGTGGGCGCCGAGCAGCTCGGCGAAGGCTTGCGGCTCGACCTCGATCAGCTCAGCGCCGGCCTCGGCCGCGCCCTCGCGCGCCTCCTCGCCAAAGCCGTGCCAGGCGAGCAGCAGCTTGGCGCCGGAGTCCTCGAGGTAGAAGGCGATCTCCCGCCGCTTCAGCAGCACGTTCATCGGCACCACGACGCCGCCGGCGCGGAGCACGCCGTAGTAGGCGATCGGGAACTCGATCACGTTCGGCAGCATCACCCCGACCCGGTCGCCCTGCTGCAGCCCCTTCTCGCGCAGCAATGCCGCGAGGCGGGCGCTGCGGTCGTCGAGGTCGGCGTAGGTCAGCTCCAGCGGGCCGAGGCGCACAGCGACGGCGTCCGGCCTGCGCGCGGCGCTCTCGGTGACGATCGAAGCGAGATTCAGGCCCATCGGTTTCCTCCCCGGATCCGGTTGCTCCCCGGCGCCAGTCTAGAGCGCGGATCGCGTTCGCTAGGGTCGCCCCCGATGGAAGACCTCGGCCACCCCGTCTCCTATCTCGTGGCGAAGCGCGGGATCCCCGTCTACTCCAGCGACGGGGAGAAGCTGGGCCGGGTGGTCAAGGTGCAGGCAGCCCCTGAGGCCAACATGTTTGACGGGATCGTCTTTGACACGACCTGGGGGCCGGGCGGGCACCGCTTCGTCGACGCCCCCGAGGTGGACGGGATCTACGAGCGCGGCGTCGTCCTCACGATCGACGCCGCGGAGTCGGAGTCGCTGCCCAAGCCGCGCCGCTGAGCGGCGCCCGCTCAGCGGGTTTCGCATAGCATCCCGCCGATGAAAAAACTTCTCCTGATCATTGGTGCGTGCATGGCCCTGCTGGTCGCCGGCTGCGGCAGCGATTCCTCGACCACCGGGGACTCGTCGACGGCTTCGACCGAAGAAGCGTCGTCTTCGCAGGAAACCGAATCCTCGAAGCAGAAGACGAAGCCGAAGGTGACGGTGCCGAACGGCGCGCCGCCGAGCTCGCTGGTTACCAATGACCTCGAAGAAGGCACGGGCGTGACCGCGGAAGCCGGCGACGTCGTGAAAGTGAACTACGTCGGCGTCAACTACAAAACCGGCAAGGAATTCGACTCTTCCTGGAGCCGGGGAGAACCGTTCCCCTTCGAACTCGGGTCAGGAGCGGTCATCCCGGGGTGGGAACAAGGCGTGGAAGGAATGAAGGTCGGAGGACGGCGCGAGCTGATCATCCCGCCCGAACTCGGCTACGGGTCCGCCGGCTCGCCGCCGGTGATCCCCCCGAACGAAACGCTGGTCTTCGTGGTCGACCTCGAAGCCGTGGAATAGGGATCTTCACTTAAGATCCCTTGCATGATCAAGGCTTGGGGGGCCATTTGCGTCTGCTTGACGCTGGCGGTGGTCGGCTGCGGAGGCGGCTCCGACTCCTCCAGCACGATCAGCTACCGCTCGTTTCACCTTCCCTACTCCAGCTACGGCGAGCACAACGCCCGGTCTCCGGAGGCCTTCCTCAAACCGGATGAGAACGGCTTGGTTGGGCCGGAGCTGAAGCCGGTCATCCCCGACAGCCCGCCGCCCGAATTCCTCACCTGGGCGGACCTGATCGACTCCCTCTCGGTTCCCGCCTTCAACGGGAATCGGGTGACCGTCCAGTACGTCGGCTACGTCTACGACTCGAAAAAGAAGTTCGCATCCTCCTGGGACGAAGGGAAGCCCTTCACCTTCACCCTCGGCAAGGGGGAACTGATGCGCGGGTTGGAAACGGGATTCCGGCGAATCGAGGTTGGGGACCGGCGGGAGATCTTGATCCCGCCGAAGCTCGCGACGGGAGGCAGTCGGATGCAGGATGTTCCATCGGGCGAGACCCTCGTATTTGTCGTCGAGGCACTGGCGATCGACAAGAGCTAGCGCGCTGGGGCGTCCCGGCGGTGCGGTCCGCGAGAATCGCATCGTGCCGCCTGCTCCGCTCGCCGAACGACTGACCGCGCAGGCGCTGGCGGGGGAGCCGCTGCGCTCGCCCGAGGCGGTGGGCGAGCGCCTGCTCGCTGTGCAGGGGCAGGACCCGCGCGGGGCGCGGCTGGCGGTCCGGGCGCGGACCGAGGGCGTCGTCGCCACCGACGTTGACCGGGCGCTGAGCGAGGACCGGTCACTGCTGATCACCTGGCTGAACCGCGGCACGCTGCACCTGGTGCGCAGCGAGGATTACCCGTGGCTGCATGCGCTGACGACGCCGACCCATTTCGCCAGCTGTCGGCGGCGGCTGCAGCAGGAGGGGGTCCCCGAGGACGCGGCCGAGCGGGCGCTGGCGAGGATCGAGGCGACCCTCGCCGAGGAGGGGCCGCTGAGCGGCAAGGACCTGCGGGCGCGGCTCGACGCCGCCGGGGTGCGCACCGAGGGGCAGGCATTCATCCACCTGATGTTCTTCGCAGCCGCGCGGGGACTGGTGGTCCGGGGTCCGATGCTCGGCAAGCAGCACGCCTACGTCCTCGTCCGCGACTGGCTCGGCGAGCCGCGGCAGGTCGACCGCGAGAAGGCCCTCGCCGAGCTCGCCCGCCGTTACCTGGTCGGGCACGGGCCCGCCGACGAGCGCGACCTCGCTCGCTGGGCCGGGCTGCCGCTGCGCGACGGCCGCGCGGGGATGGCGGCGATCGCCTCGGAGCTGGATCAGCGCGAGGACGGGCTGGTCGACCTGAAGGGGCGCCCGGCACCCGTGCCGCTGCCGGCGCCCCGGCTGCTCGGCGCCTACGACCCGCTGCTGCTCGGCTGGACCTCGCGCGAGGAAGTCGTCGGCCCGCACAAGCTGCTGGTCACCGATAACGGACTCTTCCGCCCCTTCGCCCTGGTCGAAGGCAGGGCGGTGGCGCGCTGGGGCCTGGCCGGGGGGAAGGTGACGATCGAGCACCTCGGCAAGGTGCGAGAGAAGGACGCCGCTGCGCTCGATGCGGACGCGCAGCGGGTCCTTGAATACCTGAACTCCTAAGGCGCCTGGTCGGTGCCTTCCTGGGCCTGCGGCTGGTCGTCGAGGCGGGGCGGCATCGTGTCGCCGATCGCCGGGGGAGCGTCCTGGCCCGGCAGCGGCTCGGCCTCCTCCGCCCAGATGTTGTTGAGCGAGACCTGTAGGTAGGCCCAGAAGCCGGGCGAGAGCAGCAGGTAGAGGATGATCGAGATCCAGCCGCTGACCGGCTCCTTGCCGGAGATCTTCGCCGCTCCCATCACCCGCTTGGTGCCGCGCCAGTAGCTGACGAGGGCTGGGATGACGATGATCCCGCCGGGGAACAGAGCCAGCACCGAATTGGTCGGGTTCTGGCCGAGGTCGTAGCCCTTGGCCTCACCGTAGGCTTTCAGCTCCTTGTTGATCTTGTACCACCAGACCAGGTGGTAGATGCCGAGCGTGATGATCGGCAGCAGCGCCACGGCCCAGGGGCTGCGCACCTTCACCTCCTGCTCGGTGCCGCGAATCTTCATCTCGTAAGCCATGGATCTCCGTTCCTGTGGATGGGGGTACTCAGGCCACTTCGGTTGCCGCAGCCTCCCGCTTTAGGCGGACGGGTGCAAGGGGCTGTCGGCTAGCCCAGCTTCGGGCTGCGCCAGGGCGCTTCCAGGCGCCCGACCAGCTCGTCGCCGAGGCCCTCGATCGGGACGCGGACCTGCTCGAGGGAGTCGCGGTCGCGGAGGGTGACGGTGTCGTCGTCCATCGTCTGGTGGTCGACGGTGATGCCCCAGGGGGTGCCGATCTCGTCCTGGCGGCGGTAGCGCTTGCCGATCGAGCCGCCCTCGTCGAACTCGGCGGGGAGGCGCTTGCGGAGGTCGGCGAAGATCTCGCGGGCTTTCTCCGGCATCCCCTCCTTGGAAACGAGGGGGAGGACTGCGACCTTGACCGGGGCCAGGCGCGGGTGGAGGCGGAGGACGGTGCGCTGGCGGCCCTCGACTTCCTCGACCTCGTAGGAGTCCACGAGGAAGGCGAGGGTGGCGCGGTCGGCGCCGGCGGCGGGCTCGATCACGTGGGGGACGTAGCGCTCTTTGGTCTGCTGGTCGAAGTACTCGAGCTTCTCGCCGGAGAACTTGGCGTGCTGGGTGAGGTCGAAGTCGCCGCGGTCGGCGATCCCCTCCAGCTCCGACCAGCCGATCGGGAAGAGGTACTCGATGTCGCTGGTCGCCGAGGAGTAGTGGGAGAGCTCGTCCTCGCCGTGGGCGCGGACGCGCAGGTGGTCGGGGCGGATGCCGAGGTCGGTGTACCAGCGCTCGCGCTCGTCCATCCAGTGCTGGTGCCACTTCTGAGCGTCGTCCGGCGGCACGAAGAACTCCATCTCCATCTGCTCGAACTCGCGGGTGCGGAAGATGAAGTTGCCGGGCGTGATCTCGTTGCGGAAGGACTTGCCGACCTGGGCGATCCCGAACGGCGGCTTCTTGCGGGCGAAGCCGAGGACGTTCTTGAAGTTGATGAAGATGCCCTGCGCCGTCTCCGGGCGCAGGTAGACGGTCGAGCCCTCCTCGGCGACGGGGCCGACGTGGGTTTCGAACATCAGGTTGAACTGGCGCGGCTCGGAGAGTTCGCCACCGCACTCGGGGCAGCGCAGCTCGGCGTTCGGGTCGCCGCCTTCGGCCTCGACCGCCTCGCGCAGATGGTCCTCGCGCCAGCGCCGCTTGCACTTGCCGAGGCACTGGACGAGCGGGTCGGTGAAGCCGGCGAGGTGGCCCGAGGCCTCCCAGACTTTCGGGTGCTGGAGGATCGCCGAGTCGAGGGCGACGATGTCGTCGCGCTCCTGCAGCATCGCCTTCCACCACTCGGCCTTGACGTTGTTCTTCAGCAGGACGCCGTAGTGGCCGTAGTCGTAGGTCGAGCCGAGGCCGCCGTAGATCTCCGAGGAGGGGAAGACGAAGCCGCGCCGTTTGCACAGCGCGACGATCTCCTCCATCGTCACCTCGGTCGGGCGCGTCCCCTGCTCGGTTGCCATGCGGGAACGGTAGCGGCTGCGATAATCCCGCAGCCCCATGCCCATCTACGAGTACAAATGCGAGAACGGCCACGTCTTCGACGTGATCCAGAAGATGACCGACGAGCCGCTGCACGAGTGCCAGGAGTGCGGCGCCCCGGCCTCGCGGGTGCTGAGCGCCCCGGCTATCCACTTCAAGGGCTCGGGCTTCCACAACACCGACTACGGGACCAAGCGGGGCGGCGGCAACGGCGGCTCGGACTCGGGCGGCGAGTCGGGATCCGGCTCTGGGTCCTCGGAGTCGAAGCCGGACTCGAAGAAGAGCGAGTCGAAGTCGGACTCCAAGCCGGCCGCCTCGACCGCCGACTGAGCAGACGATGTCGAGCGAGGTGCGGGTCGGCCTGGTCTGGCGCTTCGCCTTCGGGGTCGGCGCGATCGCGGCGCCCCTCCTCGCCTACGCGGTGACCGCGCTGCTGGTCGACGGCCACGCGAAGAAGGAGTACTTCGAAGCCGTCTCCCAGATCCTGCCGGTGCTGCTGCTGGCGCTGGCGATCGAGCAGCGCTACTTCACCCGCGCCGGCCGCGAACGTGCCCCTGAGTCGCCGCTGCAACTGGAGCTGGCGGGGCGGCGCCTCGACAATCGGACGATGGCCCGCTGGTACACGCTGGCGGCGCGCGTTTACGCGCTGGTCGTCCTCTTCTTGCTCGGCTTCGGCGAGTGGATCGCGGTCGAAGTCCTCGCCACCGGCTCCTCCTCCACCGCCGACCTGAAGAACACCGCGGGCTCCCTCGCCGCCGGCTTCACCGCGCTGATCGTCAGCGCCGTGGTTGGGACGAAACAGAGCGCTGAGTGAATCGCTAGCCGTTGAGGAACCGGTCGACGGCCTTTTGGCGGACCGACTCAGGGACTTCGATCGAGCCACCTGGCCCGATGCCGCACTGTTCCCGTTCCTTCTCGCAGAGGACTTCGGCCGGAGCGCTGCCGCCGATCCCGGCGGAGAGGATCAGCTGCGGCATCGTGAAGAAGCCCATGTCGCTGACGAACGCCTTCGGCGCGTCCCAGCCGATCATCGGGCCGTGGATGAAGTTGTAGGGGAGGCGCAGCGGGTCGGTCAGGCGGCTCTTGATCCCGTTGATCACTTCCTGCTGGGCGTGCTCGCGGTCGAGGTCGTCGTAGCCGCCGAGCGAGTAGACGCTCTTGCCGGGGCCGGGGCATTCGCTGACGTGGCGGACCCGCGAGTAGGCGAGGGCCTTTTCGCCGTTGAGCGTGTTCTCGCCCTTGTGTAGGCGGATCGAGGTTCCGCCCTGGCCGCCGCCGGCGCCGCCGGAGATGTCGGCGCAGAGCTTGACCGGGACGTCGATCTTCACCCCGCCGACGGCGTCGATCAGGTCTTCGAAGCCGGTGAAGTCGACGATCGCGACGTGGTCGATCTCGATCCCGAGGAACCCTTCGATCGTCTTGATCTGCAGCGCGGCACCGCCGTAGGCGAAGGCGGCGTTGATTTTCGTCGGCGCGTTGCCGGGGATCTCGGCGTAGGTGTCGCGGGGGATCGAGAGTTTGCGGAAAGTGCCGCCGCCGGCGCGGATCAGCATCAGGGTGTCGGCGCGGAATTCCCCTTCGTAGCAGGGCTTGTGCGGCTTCTCGCCCTTCGACTGCTGTTCGAAGCACTCCTCGGAGACTTCCTTGTCACCGCTGCCGGGCGGCCGCGCGTCGGTGCCGAGGACGAGGATCGTCTGCGGCTTGAAGAGCAGGAACGGGTTGCCGTGCAGGGCGTCCCGCGCTTCGCCGGAGAGCTTGAAGGACTGCAGCTGGGCGGAGATGCCGAAGGCGACGAGGCTGATCAGGATCCAGCCGAGGGCGGCCAACCCGACCCATTTGAGGACCCGCATGACGTTGAACGGCGCCCGCGGCGAGCCCGGCCGGCGCGGCTCCTTCTCGCCGCGGTCCTTGCGTGAAGGCAACCTTGCACGGTCGCGCAGGGACGACAGATCCGCGCCTTTCAGGCGGGAAAACAGCCCCTTGCGGGAGCGATAGACGTTGTATTCGGGCGGCTCGGGTGGCCGCTGCTCGCCGTCGGGGGTCATGAAAGGCTAGAAATCATGGCGATGTACTCGGTCATCCGCCTCCCAGCCTCCTGCCGCCCGTGAGCGGGGGCGAGACGATCGGGGTCGATCTCGGGGGCACGAAGATGCTCATCGGGGTTCTTTCCGAGGCCGGGACCAAACCCCTCTACGAGCAGCGCGAGGCGTCGACCGGCCAAACCGAGGACGAGCTGGTCGAGCTGCTGGTCCGCGAGGTGACCGAGGCGCGGGACGCGTGCCCCGGCGTCGAGGCGGTCGGGCTGGGGATCCCGGCGACGATCGACCACGACAAGGGCATCGCGGTCTCGGCCGTCAACCTGCCGCTCGCCGACCTGGCGATCCGCGACATCGTCAGCGAGCGGGTCGGGCTGCCGGTCTTCGTCGACAACGACGGCAACGTCGCCGCCTACGCCGAGTACCTCTTCGGGGCGGCGCAGGGGATGCCGCACATGGTGATGCTGACCGTCGGCACCGGGATCGGCGGCGGCCTCGTCCTCAACGGCGAGATCTACAGGGGCTCGACCGGCGCCGGCGCCGAGCTCGGCCACGTCGTGATCCAGGCCGACGGGCCGCCGTGCCAGGGCAACTGCCCCAACCACGGCTGCGTCGAGTCGCTCGCCTCCGGCACCGCGCTGGGGCGGGAGGGGCGCGCCGTCGCCGAAAGCACGCCCGGCTCGGCCCTCGGCAAGGTGCTGGCCGAAGGCGGGGAGGTCGACGGCCACGCCGTGACCGAGGCCGCGCTGGCCGGCGACGAAGTCGCGGTCGGCGTCTTCGACCTGATCGGCAGCCGGCTCGGGGTCGCCTGCGCCAGCCTCGCCAACATCTTCCAGCCGAACGCGATTGTCGTCGGGGGCGGGGTGATCGCCGCCGGCGACCTGCTGCTGGACCCGGCCCGGCGCGAAGTTCGCGAACGGGCGCTGCGGCCGATGAACGAGACGCCGATCCTCGAGGCGACGCTCGGCAACGACGCCGGGATGATCGGCGCCGCCGCGATGGCCCGCCACGAGCTCGCCGCCGTGAGCGCCTGATGCCTGGCGCCCTCTACGTCTGCCCAACGCCGATCGGCAACCTCGACGACCTCACCCCGCGGGTGCGCGAGGCGCTGGTCGGCGCCGACTTCATCGCCTGCGAGGACACCCGCCGCACCGGCTCGCTGCTCGACCGCCTGCGGATCCGGCCGGCGCCGCGGCTGGTCTCCTTCCACGAGGGCAACGAAAGCGCCCGCGCGGTGGAGCTCTCGCAGCGGATCGAACGCGGCGACGTCGTCGCCCTGGTCTCCGACGCGGGGATGCCGGCGATCTCCGACCCCGGCTTCAAGTTGATCCGCCGCTGCATCGACCGGGCGCTCGAGGTCGTCGTGTTGCCCGGGCCGTCCGTCGTCCCGGTCGCGCTCGTCGCCTCCGGCCTGCCGACCGACAAATGGCGCTTCGAGGGCTTCATGCCGCGGCGGGCGGGGGAGATGGAGCGCGTCCTGCGCTCGGCCGAGACCGTCGTTGCCTTCGAGTCCCCGCGCCGGGTGGGGGAGTCCCTAGCGGCGCTCGCCTCGCTCGCCCCCGACCGCGAGGCAGCCGTCTGCCGCGAGCTGACCAAGGTCCACGAGGAGGTCGCCCGCGGCACCCTCGCCGAGCTCGCCCGCCGCTTCCGCGGCGACGTAAAAGGCGAGATCGTCCTCGTCATCGGCCCCGCCGCCTCCTCCGAGCACGACAAAGACGTCGGCTTCGCCGTCGACGCCCTGCGGCACCTGGTCCAGTCCGGCGCGCGGCCGCGAGCTGCCGCGTCGGTCGTCGCCGCGCTCACGGGGACGCGCGCGAACGACCTCTACAAAGCGCTGACCGGGCGCGAGGCGCGGCGCTAGGGCTCGAGCTAAGCAGGCTTGGTCTTGTCCGTAAAAATGTAGGTTCAAGCAATGGCCTCTCCTAAAGACCCAAGGACGGATGCCTCCGAGAAGGTGGAAGCGACTCTGTGGAGCGAGGCGCATGAAGTTGAAGATCCACTAGGCCAATGGCTCCTTTATGTGCTTTCTGCAGCGGAGGAGTTGTTAGTAGCGAACGTTCGCCTTTCTCAGCACATCCGAGCTGCTCAGATCGATTTGCGACATGCAGTCCACGAAAGTCTCCCCGATATCCGGGCAGTCGCAGATCCTCTTTGGAGATTGGATTCGGCACTCCAATTAAGAGAACAAGCACCCATCGCAACCTTTCTCGATATCAAGCTCGAGCAACAGACTCAACGGGATTTCTGGGCGGCCGTAGAGAGCTTTCGATCCTTCGATCGTGAAGGCTCTGCTGGCCCCACCAGATACTTGCTTTGGCTCGGACCACACCGCCTCGATTCAACTTCCGAATTTGATCCGAAGCCGGATTGGTCGTTTCTCCAGCTGGATGAGGAAATTGACGTTCGCCTAAAGCAGCTAGTTCGTGAACTCAACGATCTCGCTTTGCCGATATTTAACTTCTCGACTGCTGCCTTGCAGACCTATGTGCAGGAACTCGGTGAGATCAATTGGCCTGAAACTAAAAGAGGGGCCAGTCGCAGTACCGCCACGCCCTTCTACATCACCACGCCGATCTACTACGTCAACGCCGAGCCCCATCTGGGGCATGCGTACTCGACGATGGCCGCCGACGTGCTGGCGCGGCATCACCGGCAGCGGGGGGATGACGTGTTCTTCCTTACCGGCACCGACGAGCACGGGGAGCCGGTGGAGAACGCGGCGAAGAAGGCGGGGGTGACGCCGCAGGAGCTGGCCGACACGAACTCGGCCAAGTTCGAAGGGCTGATGCCGACGATCGAGGCGACCAATGACTTCTTCATCCGCACCAGCGACCCGCGCCATACCGAGCGGGTCGCGGAGATCATGCAGCGGGTCTACGACAACGGCTGGGTGACCAAGGGGGTCTACGAAGGCTGGTACTGCCCCCGCTGCGCCGACTTCAAAACCGAGCGGGAGCTGGGGCCGGGGAATACCTGTCCTATTCATGAGATCCCACTGCAGAAGGAACGCGAGGAAAACTGGTTCTTCAAGCTCTCCGCCTTCCAGGGGCAGCTCGAAGGCCTTTATGAGGAGCGGCCGGACTTCGTCGTCCCGGATTTCCGGCGCAACGAGGCGCTCTCGTTCATCAAGGGTGGCCTTGAAGACGTCTCGCTCTCGCGGCCCGACCTGAAATGGGGGCTGCCACTGCCCTGGGACCCCGAGCAGCGGATGTACGTCTGGTTCGACGCGCTCCTCAACTACGTCACCGCGCTGCGGTTCGCCCGCGAGGGCGAGGACCTGACCGACCGCTACTGGCCCGCCGACCTGCACGTGATGGCGAAGGACATCCTCAAGTTCCACGCGGTGATCTGGCCCGCCCTCTGCCTCGCCGCCGAGATCGAGCCGCCGCGGCGGATGGTGATCCACGGCTACCTGCTGATGGGCGAGAAAAAGATGTCGAAGAGCTTGGGGAACGTGCTCGACCCCTTCGCGGTGATCGAGCGCTTCGGCGCCGACGCGCTGCGCTTCTACCTCTTCCGCGAGGTCAGCTTCGGCCAGGACGGCTCGATCTCGACCGCCGGGTTCGAGCAGCGCTACGAGACCGAGCTCGCCAACGACTACGGCAACCTCGCCAGCCGGGTGCTGGCGATGGTCGAGCGCTACCGCGACGGCGCCGTCCCGCCGGCGCAGGTCGATGCGCCGCTGGCCGAGGACTTCGAAGGCACGGTCGCCCGCTTCAGCGAGCTGCTCGACCGGGCCGAGCTGACCCAGGCGCTCGACCTCGTCTGGGTCCTGGTCCGGCGCCTCAACCGCTACGTCGAGGAAACCCAGCCGTGGGTCCTGGCCAAGGACGAGGCCGACCCCGAGCGCCTCGACGAAGTCCTTTACAACCTGGTCGAGGGCCTACGGGTGGTGACGTTGCTTCTCGTCCCCTACCTGCCCGCGACCAGCGAGACCCTGCTCGCCGCGCTCGGCGAAGAGGGCCGCTCCCTGGCCGAGCTCGGCTCGCGGCCTGGCGGCCAGCAGGTCGAACGCGTGCCACCGCTCTTCCCGAAGATCGAGCCGCCCGCCTGATGGCGGCGCCTGTCCTCGCCGTCCGCGAACTGAGCAAGCGCTACGGAAGGCAGGAGGCGCTTGCCGGCGTCGACCTCGAGGTGGGGCCGGGGCAGCTGGTCGGCCTGCTCGGGCCCAACGGCGCCGGCAAGTCGACGCTGACCAAGATCGCCTGCGGCCTGGTCCGGCCGAGCGACGGCACGGTCGAGGTGCTGGGACAGCCCGCGGGCTCGCCGCCGGCGCGCGCCGCCCTCGGCTACCTGGCCGAGCTCTTCCGCTTCCCCGGCTGGTGCACCGCGGATGAGCTGCTGCGCTTCCACCAGCGCCTGGTCGGCTCCGCCGGCGGCGAGGCGGAGCGGCGCGAGCTGCTCGGCCTGGTCGACCTCGGCGCCGCCGCCGGCAAGCGGATCGAGGCGATGTCGAAGGGGATGCAGCAGCGGCTTGGCGTCGCCCAGGCGCTGATCGGCTCGCCGCGCCTGCTCCTGCTCGACGAGCCGACGAGCGCGCTGGACCCGGTCGGGCGGCGGATCGTCCGCGAGCTGCTCGAGGAGCTGCGGCGGCGCGAGGTCGCGGTGCTGCTCAACTCGCACCTGCTGAGCGAGGTCGAGCTGATCTGCGACCACGTCGCGATCATCTCCGGCGGGCGCCTGGTCAAGGCCGGCACCCCGGCGGAGCTCGCGGGGCCGGGCGCGGTCGAGGTCGAGACCGGCTCCGGCGTCAGGACCTTCGAGGGCGCCGGCCGCGAGGAGGCACCCGGGATCGTCGCCGAGCTGGTCGCCGCCGGCGAGCGCGTCTACCGGGTCGAGGTCCGCCACAGCTCGCTCGAAGACGTCTACCTCGACGCGGTCGGCGGGCAGACGGGGTGAGCGCCGGGCAGCTGCGCTCGGCCGCGGCGGTGGTCGGCCTCTCGGTCCGGGAGGGGATCCGCCGGCGCGTTTTCCTCGCGGTCCTGGTGCTGACCGCCGGCTTCCTCGCGCTGTACGCGCTCGGCGCCCATTTCGCCTTCCGCGACGTCGACGAATTTGCCGCCGGAGAACCGAAGATCCTCGACGCACACGCCTTCACCGGGGCGACGATCTTCGGGATGGCGATGTTCGCGACGCTGTTCCTCGGCGCGGTCCTGGCGGTCTTCCTCACGCTCGGCGTGGTTCGCGGCGACGCCGAGTCCGGCCTGCTGCAGCCGATCGTCGTCCGCCCGATCGGCCGCACGACGATGCTGCTCGCCCGCTTCGGCGGCGCCGCGACCCTCTCTGCCGCCTACGTGGTGGTCGTCTACCTCGCCGCCCTGGCGATCACCGAGGCGACCGGCGACTGGTCCCCGGACCACCTGCTCGGGCCGGCCCTGGCGCTGGCCCTGGGGGTGGCGATCATCGCCGCCCTCTCGCTGCTCGCCTCGACCGTGCTCTCGGTGACGGCGCAGGGCATCGTCGTCTTCATGGTCTTCGGCGCCGGGCTCACCGCCGGGCTGCTGGCCCAGATCGGCAACGCGATCAACAGCGACTCGCTGCACACCATCGGCCGGGTCGCCAGCTGGGCGCTGCCCTTCGAGGGCCTCTACTCGGCCGGCCTGCACGCGCTGATCTCCGGCACCTCCGGGCTGACTGGCGTGGTCCTCCAGCTCGGCCCGTTCGGCGGCTCGGAGGCGGCCGGCCCGGACCTGATCCTCTGGTCGTTCGCCTACCTCTGCGGCATCCTCGCGCTCGCCGCCTTCGTCTTCTCGCGGCGCGATCTCTGAACGCGGTGTGCCTTATGGGGCTCTGAGACCCAAAAGGAACACCGCTATACGGCGAGCAGCCCCGGCCCGATCTCGTCGAGCCGGGTGAGGCCGCAGAGCGCCATCGTCAGGTCTAGCTCGGGGAGGACCATCGTGAGGACGGTTTCGACCCCGGCCTGCCCGTCGAGCGCCAGGCCCCAGATGTAGGGGCGGCCGAGGCAGACGGCGTCGGCGCCGAGGGCGAGGGCCTTGAGCGCGTCGGCGCCGCCGCGGATGCCGCTGTCGAAGAGGATCGCGAGGTCGCCGCCGGCCGCGTCGGCGATCGCCGGCAGGGCGTCGAGGGAGGCGATCGCGCCGTCGACCTGGCGGCCGCCGTGGTTGGAGACGACGATCCCGTCGAGGCCGCGGCGCACCGCCTCGCGCGCGTCGTCGGGGTGCTGGATCCCCTTGACGACGATCGGCAGCGAGGTCATCTCGCGTAGCTGGGCGAGGTCGTCCCAGTTCAGCGAGGGGTTGGCCTGGACGCCGAGGAAGTGGCCGGTCGCGGCGCCGGCGTCCTCCTCCGGCGGCCGCTCGAGCGCGGCGCGGAAGACCGGGTCCTGGAAGTAGTTGGCGATGCCCATCCCATTGAGGAACGGCAGCCAGGCCTGCTGCAGGTCGCGCGGCTTCCAGCCGGGAATGAAGGTGTCGACGGTGAGGACGATCGCTTCGTACCCGGCCCGCTCGGCGCGCTCGACCATGCTTCGCGCCAGCCCCGGATCGTTCGGCCAGTAGAGCTGAAACCAGCGCGGGCCGTCGCCGCCCGCCTCGGAGATCTCCTCCAGCGCGAAGTGGCTGGCGGTCGAGGCGATCATCGGGATCCCGACTGCGGCGGCGGCGCGGGCGGTCGCCAGCTCGCCCTCGTCGTGGACGACCTTCTGGACCCCGATCGGCGCCAGCAGCAGCGGCGCCGGCATCGCCGTCCCCAGCACGGTGGTGGAGAGGTCCCGCTCGGCGACGTCGCGCAGCATCCGGGGAACGATCCGGCGCCGCCGGAAGGCCTCGGCGTTGGCGTCGATCGTGTCCTCGGTTCCGGCACCGGCCCAGACGTAGTTGGCGGCCTTCGGGTCCATCGCCGCCCTGGCCTGCTGCTCCAGCTCGGCGACTGCGACCGGGATTGCCGGCGTCTCGCCGCCGAGGCCGCGGGCGTAGATCTCGCGGTAGTAGTCGGCGGGGTCGGCCATGGCGGGAAGGCTATTCGAGGCCGGCGGCTGGGCGGGAGGCACTAGCCTCACGCACGATGATCGACTCCCACACCCACCTGATGCTCTGCGACGGCGAGGAGGCCGAGCTGGTCGCCGCCGCCCTCGACGCGGGGGTGAAGCGGATGCTGACGATCGGGATGGGGGCGGACTCCAATCCGGTGGCGGTCGCCAGCGCCGTGCGCCACGAGGCGGTCTTTGCCGCGGTCGGCCGGCATCCCAACGACGCCACCGGCTTCGACGACGCGGCGGCGGAGGAAATCCGGCGGCTCGGCGCCCACGAGCTGGTGCGGGCGATCGGCGAGACCGGGCTCGACTTCTACCGCGACACCGCCGCGCCGGAGGATCAGCGCCGGGCCTTCGCGGCGCAGATCGAGATCGCGCGGGAGCTCGACCTGCCGATCGTGATCCACGCCCGCGACCCCGAGGGGGATACCGCCGCCACCGACGAGATCTTCGCCACGCTCGACGCGCAGGCCGGCGAGGCGCCGGTGATCCTCCACTGCTTCTCCGCGCCGCATCGGGTCGGCGATGCGGCCGAGCGCGGCTGGTACTGCTCGTTCGCCGGCAACGCCACCTACCCCAGCGCCAAGGAGCTGCTGTTCGCGGCGGCGAAGGTGCCGGAGGACCGCATCCTGGCCGAGACCGACGCTCCCTACCTGGCGCCGCAGCCGATGCGCGGCAAGCGCAACCAGCCCGCCTTCGTGGTCGAGACGGCTAAGGAGATCGCCGCCGTGCGCGGCGTTTCCTACGAGGACCTTGAGCGCACCGTCGAGGTCAACGCCGCGGCGCTGTTCGGCTGGTAGCGAGATTGGTCTGATGGTCCGGCTCGGGCAGAACTTCCTCGCCGACCCCAACCTGCTCGACGCGATCGTCCGCGACGCCGAGCTGGCGCCGGACGAGGTCGTGCTCGAGGTCGGGGCGGGGGAAGGGGTGCTGAGCGGGCGCCTGGCCGCCGCCGCGACGCACCTGCACACGGTCGAGATCGATCGCGGCCTGGAGCCGGCGCTGGAGGGGATCGCGGCGCTGCCGAACGTTCAGCTGCACTGGGGCGACGCGATGAAGCTCGACCTCGCGGCGCTCGACCCGCCGCCGAGCGCGATGGTCGCCAACCTGCCCTACTCGGTGGCGACGCCGCTGATCCTGCGGACGATTGAGGGGCTGCCTTCGCTGCGGCGCTGGACGGTGATGGTCCAGCGGGAGATCGCCGACCGGTTGCGGGCCGGGCCGGGCAGCCGCACCTACGGTTCGCCGAGCGCGGTCGCCCAGCTGGCCTGCGAGGTGGAGCTGGTGCGCCCGGTCGACCCTGCCGTCTTCAAGCCGCGGCCGCGGGTCGACTCGGCGATCCTGCGCCTGCGCCGCACCGGTCCGGGCGCCGACCCAGAGACCCAGAAGCTGATCCGCGCCGCCTTCGCCCACCGCCGCAAGTCCCTGGCCCGCTCGCTGGAGCACGTCGAGCCCGGCAGCCTGGCGCCGGCGCGCGCGGCGCTCGCCGAGCTGGGCCTGCCGGAAGACGCCCGCGCCGAGGCGCTGTCGCCGGAGCAATTCGCCGCCCTCTCCGCGAAGCTGCGCGGCTGATGCAGCTGCTCGCGCCGGCCAAGCTCAACCTCTGCCTTTACCTGGGGCGGCCCCGCAAGGACGGGCTGCACGAGCTCTGCTCGCTGTTCGAGCCGCTGGCGCTCGCCGACCTGCTGACGGTCACGCCGGCCGAGCGCGACGAGGTCGTTTGCCCCGGCGTCGAAGGTGAGAACCTCGCCGCGCGGGCGCTGGCCGGCTTGCGCGAGCGCGGCTGGGAGCACGAGCCGCTGCGGATCGAGATCGAGAAGAAGGTGCCGGTCGCCGCCGGCCTCGGCGGCGGCAGCGGCGACGCGGCCGCGGTTTTGCGCCTGGCGGCCGGCGAGGTCGCCGACCTGCCCGCGCTGGCGCTGGAGCTCGGCGCCGACGTCCCTTCGCAGCTGCGACCCTCGCTGGCCCTGGTGCGCGGCGTCGGCGAGCGCGCGTCGCCCCTTCCCGAGCCCGCCGGACACGCGGCCGTCCTGCTGCCGGGCGGCGGCGGCCTCAGCACCGCCGCGGTCTTCGCCGAGGCCGACCGGCTCGGGCTCGGCCGCGACCCCGGAGGGCTCGACGACCTGGCGGCCCAGCTGCGCGAGGCGGCCGGCGCCGCCGCCTCGCCGCTCGAGTACCCCGACCTGCTGGTCAACGACCTCGAGCCGGCGGCGCTCTCGCTGCGCCCGGACATCGACGAGGCGCTGGCGGCGCTGCGAGAGGCCGGCGCCCCGCTGGCGATCCTCAGCGGCTCCGGCCCGACCGCCGTCGGCCTCTTCGGCGACCTCGCCGCGGCGCAGGCCGCCGCCGCCCGCCTCGACGCCCCCGACGCGATCGTCTGCGCCGCCGGAAGCGCGAGACTGGCACCATGAAGTTGCCGGGGGAGGGAAGTGGCGGGGAGAACCGGAAGCGGGTGAAAATCGGGCTGATCGCGCTGGCGATCGGCGCCGTCTACTTCTTCATCAGCCGCCAGCTCGGCCACCTCGACCTGCAGGGCCTGCTGGAAGACGTCTCCAACACGCTCGGCGCCTGGACCTACCTGCTGGTCGGCGTCTTCGCCTTCGCCGAGACCGGCGCCTTCGTCGGCCTCGTCGTCCCGGGGGAGACGGTGATGCTGCTCGGCGGCGCCGTCGCCGGCCAGGGCGCGATCAGCATCTACCTGCTGATCGCGGTCGCCTGGTTCTCGGCCTGGCTCGGCGACACGACGAGCTTCTTCCTCGGCCGCCGCCTCGGTCGCGAGTTCGTGCTCAAGCACGGTCCGCGTTTCGGGATCAGCCACGAGCGCTTCGAGAAAGTCGAGGACTACTTCGGCCGCCACGGCGGCAAGACGATCTTCATCGGCCGCTGGATCAGCCTCGTCCGCGCCTTCGCCCCGTTCATCGCCGGCAGCTCGGGAATGGGGTACCGGGCCTTCGTCCCGTACAGCATCCTCGGCACCGGGCTCTGGGCCTCGCTGCACATCCTCGTCGGCTACTTCTTCAGCCGCAGCATCGAGACCGCCGGCCACTACGCCGCCCGCGGCGCCTTCTTCCTGGCGACGCTGATCGTCATCGTCGCCGGCACCGTCTTCGTCGTCCGCAGGCTGCGCGAGGAGGAGAACCGGGAAGCGATCGTGCGCTGGATGGAGGGGCACCGGGCGACGGCCTGGATGGTCGACCTCGCCCGCCGGCCGCAGTTCCGCTTCCTCTGGGACCGGGTCACCCCGGGCGGCACCTTCGGGCTCGAATTCACCTCGCTGATGGCGACCCTGGCGGTGGCCCTGTTCGTGCTGGTCGCCTACACGGTGATCATCGGCGGCGACCCCGGGCCGACGCCGGGGGACGAAACCGCGATCGAACTCGTCGGCCACATCCAGACGAGCGCCCTGACCAGCGTCGCCAAGGTCATCAGCTGGTTCGGGTCGGCGTTCGCCGTCGGCCTGGCGGCGGCGATCTGCGGCGCCCTGCTCGCCTGGCGCCGGCGCTGGGTCGAGTTCTGGGTCCTGGTCGGCGGGATGGCGATCACCCAGACCGGGATCGACGTGCTCAGGGAGGCCGTCGACCGCCCCGGCCCGCCCGAACCGCTCGTCTCCAGCGCCTCCTCTTCCTTTCCGAGCAGCCAGGCCGCCCACTCGGTGTTCTACCTCTGGCTGGCGATCACGATCATCCTGCGGCTGAGGCCGGGAATGGCCCGCGCCACCGCGGTCGTCGTCACCGGCCTCGTGCTGACGGCCCTGATCGGGCTCTCGCGCGTCTACCTCGAGGTCCACTACCTCAGCGACGTCAGCGCCGGCTGGGCCCTGGGCGCGGCGGCGTTCTCGCTCAGCGCCGCGGTGGGACTGGTCGTCTCGCAAGTTCGGCACAATCCAGAGCAGTGACCCTCTACGCCCTGACCGACCTCGGTCACCAGTACCTGCTCTACGGGATCGCGGCGGTTCTCTGCCTCGTCGTTTTCGTGACCCTTATCCTCAGCCCGGCGCTGAGCGCCTACGGCCGGCTCTGGGAGAAGGCGGCGGCCGGATTCCTCTCGGTCTTCGTCCTCGCCGCCCTGGTGATCGGCGGCGTCGTGATCGGGTTGGCGGTCGTCTACTACTACACGGACATCACCAAGATCCTCGGGATTTAGCCGCCCTCAGGGGCGCATCCGGATAATGACCCGATGCCTGGCTCTGCATCAACCGAGCGCGCGTCCCTGCTCGAGGCGCTTTCCGACGCCGTCGAGTCCGGCGCCGGCCTGCCCGCGGTGGCCCGCGCGGCGGCGCGCCTGCTCGATGCCAGCGTCGCCCTGATCGACCGCTCCAGCGCGGTGCTCGCCGTCGCCGGCGCCTCCTCCGACCAGGAGCAGAAGCTGCTCTCCGGCGGCGAGGGGGTGACGACGGTCGAGCTGCGTGTCGCCGACTCCGCCGTCGGCGAGCTGCGCTACCGGGCCAAAGAGGCGCCCGACCCGGTGATCGCACGGATGGTGACGACGCTGCTGGCGCTGGAGCTGGAGCGCTCGCGCTCGCCCGAGTGGGAGAGCGAGGAGGCGGCCGGCGCCTTCGTCCGGGCGGTGCTGCGGCGCGAGGTGACCGACCGCCGCGACATCGTCGCCCAGGCCTCCGAGCTCGGCGCCGACCTCGACCGCGGCGCCGGCGTCGTCGTCCTGCGGGCCGCGCCGCGGGCGGCGCAGACGGGGGAGTGGCGCGAGCGCGTCCTCGTCCTCGCCCAGCGGGCGCTGCGCGCCCTGGCACCCGGCGCCCTGGCGGCTAGCGACGGCGGCGAGGCCGCGGCGGAAGTCGTCGCGATCGTCCCGGCCGAGGACGACGAGCGTCTGGCGCGGGCGGCGGCGGGCCTCTCGCGCGAGCTCGACGACAGCCTCTCCGGGTTCCACATGACCACCGGCCGCAGCCGCCGCTGCGCCGACCCGGTCGACCTCTACCGGGCCGGTAGCGAGGCGCACCTCGCGGTCAACGTCGGCGAGGCCGAGGGACGGGCGATGCTCGCCTTCGAGGACACCGGCGCCTACCGCCTGCTGCTGCCGGCGATGAGCGAGGACCCGGCCGAGCTCGAACGCTTCTACGCCGAGACGGTCCAGCCGCTGAACGAGTACGACGAGCAGTACGAGACCGAGCTCGTCGCCACCGTCGAGGCCTACCTCGACAACGACGGCAACGTCGCCGCCACCGCCAAACAGCTCTTCACCCACCGCCACACGATCCGCTACCGCCTGGAGCGCGTCCGCGAGCTCTGCGGCCACGACGTCAGCGCAACCGAGGGCCGCGAGAAGCTCGGCCTCGGCCTCAAGGCGATGCGGGTGCTGGGAATCGCTTCGCCTCGCGGTCCGGCGATGGAGCCCGGCGCCAAAGGCGGCAAGGTGGCGCGGGCGACGGAGGAGTAGGGGGAAGCGGTTTAAGCTTCGGGGACTCCATTGGGGAGTGGTGTAAGCGGCAACACGCGACACTTTGAATGTCGAATTTCCGGTTCAAGCCCGGGCTCCCCAGTCGCAACTTTCCGTCTGCATCGTCTGTCAAACTGCAGGCATGCCAGGTCCGAGAGTTAGCTACACGGAGGAGCAGGCGCGAGAGGCGATTGCCAGTTCCTACTCGTGGGCCGAGAGCCTGCGCAAGCTTGGCCTCTGCCCGACCGGTGGGGGATGGCGCGTGCTCAAGAAATACGCGGCCTTGTGGGATATCTCGACCGACCACTTCGACCTGGCACGTGCCATCGAAGGCAATCTCCGCCAGCCCGCTCTTCCGTTGGACGAGGTGCTTGTCGAAGACTCGACTTATTCACGCCAGCATGTGAAGCGGCGTCTTTTCAACGAGGGCCTGAAGGAGCCCAGATGCGAGATGTGCGGCCAGGATGAGATCTGGCACGGCCGCCCGATGGGAATGATCCTCGACCACATCAACGGGGTGCGAAACGACCATCGGCTGGAGAACCTGAGAATCGTTTGCCCGAACTGCAATGCGACCTTGGACACGCATTGCGGACGTAAGAATCGGGTGGAGAAAGCGAAGAGATCCTGCCGTCGCTGTGGAAGCTCTTTCGTCGCAGGGCGCCCGGAGCAGCGCTATTGCTCGCGTGAGTGCGGGACGCGATGGGATCGTTCACGGCTGCGCGGGCGACCAAAGCCCGGAATCAGGCGTACTAGCCGCCCGCCCTACGAGCAACTCCTCGCCGAGATCGAGGCGACGAACTACTGCGCCGTCGGCCGCAAATATGGCGTCTCCGACAACGCCGTCCGCAAGTGGGTGAAGTTCTACGAGCGGGAACGGGGGGCAGCGGCTGCAGGCTCGTCCGAGGCCGCTTCCGCCTCGCCGCGGCCCGCGGCCTGAGCGGCGGCGCCGAAGCTGAGGAGGCGGCCGCCGAAGGCGATTGCGCAGGCGGCGAACCAGGCCCAACCGAGGGCGAGGCCTCCGAGGACGTCGGATAGCCAGTGGACGTCGAGGAAGACGCGGCTGAGCGCGACCGCGACCGCGATGCCGACGGCGGCGCCGGCGAGGGCAGGCCATGACCCCCGCCCCCACCAGCGGCCGGAGACGAGCGCGAAGGCCGCCCACGAGGCGGCGGCGGTCGAGGTGTGGCCGCTGGGGAACGAGGGGCCCAAGGTGGCGGCGACGGCCTCGATTTCCGGGCGGGCGCGGTCGACCAGCTGCTTGATCGCCTCGGTGAGGAGCTTGTCCCCGAGGATCACCCCGACTAGGAATGGCACCACCCAGCGGCTGCGGGTGCGGGCGATCTCGACGGCCGCAACGATGATCGCGACGACGACCACGGTGACCGTCTCGCCCAGGTAGGTGACGGCGGTGAGCGCGTCGTGCGACCACGCGCTCGCGTGGCGGTCGCCCCATTCGGCGACGCCGCTGTCGAGGCCGGCGAGCACGTCGGTGCTGCGCACGACGACCGCCAGCAGGGCGAGCACGAAGCCACCGACGGCGATGGCGACCAGCGCCAGGGTCAGCGCCAGCCCGGTGGCCTTCTCGGGGTCGAGCCGCGCCGCCCGCGCCGCCCGCCGGCCGGTGGCCCCGGTCAGGTGCTCGCCGGCCTCGCGCGCCGCCTCGACAACGGCGGGCGCGGCTGCGCTGCCGGGGTAGCGGCGGGCGAGAAATGCGGCCCCGAGGCCAGCGAGGACGGAGATCAGCAGGAGGACGAAAAACGGCATCGGAAGGAGGTTTTACCCCGCAATCGTCAGGCAACACCACGATTGCTTAGAGGAATCGATGCATGTTATGGGCGCCTCCTGGGAATAGATGCGGCGTGACCGTCGAGGAGAGATCGCGAGCCGGGTCGGCTCCCGCGAGGGAGGGGACCGACGACCGCCACCCGATGCCGCTGTTCGAGGCGCGGCCCGGCAGCCTGCCGGATCGCTTTGCCGGCTCTCTCGGGGGCCGTCACCCCGCCCTCGTCTTCTTCCTCGCGCTGCTCGCCGGCTTCCTGGTGCTCGCCGTGGTCTCGATCCTCCTGGCGCTGCTGGTCGTCCACGTGCTGCTCCCCAGCAGCGGCCTTGGGCTTGAAAGCACCGACGAGAGCTTCAACGACACCCTTGCCGAACACCGCACCGGCACCCTCACCACCCTCGCCGAAATCGGCTCCGTGGTCGGCGGCGCCCCGGTGCTGCCGATCATCGTCGGCATCGTCGCCCTGGTCGCCGCTTTCAAGCGCCGCTGGCTGATCGCTGGCTTCGCCGCCTTCGTCCTGGCGGTCGAGTCCGCGACCTACCGCGTCACCTCGATCGCGGTCCCCCGCGACCGCCCCACCGTCCACCGGCTCGAACAGCTGGAAGTCGACGCCAGCTACCCCTCGGGGCACACCGCCGCCTCGATCGCCGTCTACTCCGGCCTGGTCCTGCTGCTGACCACCCGCTTCACCAGCAGCCTGAAGAAGGCGCTGGCCTGGACCGCCGCGATCCTGCTCACCACCTTCGTCGCCCTCTCGCGCATGTACGAGGGGATGCACCACCCGATCGACGTCGCCGGCGGCGTCCTGGTCGGCATCGGCGCGATCCTGGTCCTGCTGTTCGCCTGCCGCGCCGCCGGCGCCGCCGCGGAAAGACGCTCCCGGGCATGAAGGTCGCGGTCGTCGCCCATGCCGGCAAAACGTTTGCCGGCGGTCTCCCGGAGCTCCGGCGCACGCTCGCCGAGGCGGGCGTCGCCGACCCGCTGTGGACCGAGGTGCCGAAGAGCAAGCGCGCGCCCGCTGCGGTCGAGCAGGCCCTCGAGGACGGCGCCGAGCTGATCCTCGCCTGGGGCGGGGACGGGATGGTGCGCCGTTGCCTCAACGCGCTCGGGGACACGCAGATCCCGCTGGCGATCGCCCCGGCCGGGACCTCGAACCTGTTCGCAACGAACCTCGGCATCGAGAGCGACATCGCCAAGGTGGTGCAGATCGCGCTGCACGGCGACCGCCGCAAGCTCGACGTCGGCCGCTTCAACGGCGAGCGCTTCGGGGTGATGGCCGGCGCCGGCTTCGACGCGGCGATGATCAAGGGGGCCGACGACCTCAAGGACCGCCTCGGCCGGGCCGCATACGTGCTTGGCGGAGCGGCGAAGCTGAACGCCCCGGGCTACGAGGCGAAGATCAAGATCGACGGCACCCGCTGGTACAAGGGGCCGGCGAGTTGCATCCTGGTCGGCAACCTCGGCGAGCTGTTCGGCGGCATCGAAGTCTTCGCCGACGCGCAACCCGACGACGGCCTGCTCGACGTCGGCGTGCTCACCTCCGAGGGCCCAATGAAGCTGGTCCGCGCGGCCGCCCGCACCGCCCTCGGCGACGCCCAGAAGTCCCCCTTCGTGCGGGTCACGCAGGGTCGCAAGGTGCGCGTCAAACTCGATCGCAAGGTCCGCTACGAGCTCGACGGCGGCGATCGCAAGAAGGTCAACTCGTTCAAGGTCGACGTCGAACCCGGCGCGATCACCGTCTGCGTCCCGGGCCCGGCCCGGAAAGGGGAGTGAGCCGGATGAAGGCCGACATGGGAGTGGGCAGCAAGGCGAAGCAGGGGGGCGAGGAACTCGCGCACGCGAAGACGCTCGGCTGGCTGGCGCGGGCGGGCCTCGTCGCCCGCGGGGTGGTCTACGGGATCATCGGCCTGCTGGCGCTGAAGCTCGCCCTCGGCGACGGCGGCAAAGCGACCAACCAGGAAGGCGCGCTGCAGACGATCGCCCACCAGTCGTTCGGCGAACTGCTGCTGGTCCTGGTCGCGATCGGCCTCGGCGGCTACTCGCTCTGGAGGCTCGTCCGCGCGGCGGTCGGGCACGGCGCCGAGCAGCGCGACAGTACCTTCGACCGCATCTCGGCGCTGGACAGCGGCATCGCCTACGGGATCCTCTGCATCACCGCGATCGGAATCCTCACCTCCTCCGGCGGCGGGGGCGGATCGGGGTCGCCGAAGTCGACGACCGGCGGCGTCCTCGACTGGACCGGCGGCACCCTGATCGTCGGCATCGTCGGCGCGATCCTGGTCGGCGTCGCCCTCTACCAGCTCTACGAGGGCCTGGCGAAAAAGTTCCTCGAGGACGCCAAGACGGGCGAAATGAGCGAGGGGGTCGAGAAGGCCTACACCGCCCTCGGCGTATTCGGGATCGTCGCCCGGGCGGTGATCTTCGCGCTGATCGGCTACGGGCTGATCAAGGCCGCGGTCGATTACAACCCGAAGGAGGCGATCGGCCTCGACGGCGCCCTGCGCGAACTCGCGCACGCCTCCTACGGCCCCCTCTTGCTGGGCCTCGTCGCCGCCGGGCTGATCGGGTTCGGGCTCTACTCGATCGTCGACGCCCGCTACCGCAAGGTGTAGGCGGGCCGCCCCGTCGCGGGCGGCCAACAAACGTCCGCCGGGCGACTTACTGTCTTCGCCATGGAGATCGGAGGAGCGTCCCTAGACCCGGAGGTCCGCGAGGGCCTCAGCCGCAGCTGGAAGGCGCTGATGTTCGTCGGCGTCGCCGCGATCGCGCTCGGCTGCATCGCGATCTTGGTGCCCGCGGTCGCCTCGGTCGGGACGGCGATCTTCATCGGCTGGCTGCTGCTGTTCGTCGGCATCGTGCTGGTCGCGGCGGCGTTCTCGGCGCACTCGATCGGCACCGTGGTCCTGCGGCTCGCCTGGGCGATCCTGACTGTGATCGTCGGCCTCTGGCTGATCGTCGAACCGCACAACGGCACCCTGACGCTGACCCTGGTGCTGGGCATCTACTTCCTCTTCATGGGCCTGACCCGGACCGCGATCGCCTTCATCGCCCGCGGCGAGCCGAATGCCGGCCTGCTCGGTCTCAGCGGCATCGCCGGGATCCTGATCGGCGTCCTGATCCTCGCCAAGTTCCCCAGCAGCGCCGACTGGGCGATCGGCCTCCTCGTCGGGATCGACCTGATCTTCGCCGGCTGGACGCTGACCAGCGTTGCCCTGCTTGGGCGCGATCTCTCGCGCGCACCCTGATTCGACGCCGCGGGCGCGTCGGAAATACGATCCGCGGGTGAGCCCACCCCTGGTTCTCGTGATGGCAGCGGGGGAGGGGACGCGGATGCGTTCCTCCACCCCGAAGATGCTGCACCCCGTCTGCGGCCGGCCGATGGTCGCCTGGCCGATCCTCGCCGCGCGCGAGGCCGGTGCCGGCCGGGTCGCGGCGATCGTCTCGCCCGGCCGCGACCTCTCCGCCGGCCTGCCTGAGGGCGTCGAGACGGTCGAGCAGCCGGTCTCCGACGGGACCGGGGGGGCGATCCGCGCCGCCCTGCCGCTGATCGAGGAGAGCGGCGCTGAGACGGTGCTGGTCCTCTCCGGCGACGTGCCGCTGCTCTCGACCGCGACGATCGCGGCGCTGCTGGAGGCCCACGAGTCCTCCGAGGCGGCGGCGACGATGCTGACCATCGAGCTCGATGACCCCGGCGCCTACGGCCGCGTCGTCCGCGATCACGACGGCTGGGTCGAGCGGGTGGTCGAGGCGAAAGCCGCCGGCGACGCCGAGGCGTGGCAGCTGGAGATCGGCGAGATCAACGCCGGCACCTACGCCTTCGACGCCGCCCCGCTGGCGGCGGCGCTGCGCGGCCTCGCCAACGACAACGCCCAGGGCGAGTACTACCTGCCCGACGTCTTCCCGGCGCTGCGCGAGGCCGGCCACCAGGTCGCCGCCCACCGCGCCGACGACCTCGCGGTGACGATGGGGGTCAACAACCGCGTCGACCTCGCCGCGGTCGAGGCCGAGGCCCGCCGCCGCCTGCTCGAGGCCCACATGCTGGCCGGCGTCACCGTCGTCGACCCCGCCTCGACCTGGGTCGACGCCGGGGTGCAGATCGCCGCCGACGCCCGGATCGAGCCCGGCACCACCCTGCGCGGCGAGACCGCCATCGCCGAGGGCGCCGTCGTCGGCCCGCTCAGCACCCTGATCGACTGCTCGATCGGCGCCGGCTCGCGAGTCCTCCACTCCTACCTGGTCGAGTGCGACGTGCGCGGCGGCTGCTCGGTCGGCCCCTTCGCCTACCTGCGCCCCGGCGCCGTGCTCGAGGACGGCGCCAAGGCCGGCACCTTCGTCGAGATCAAGAACTCCCACGTTGGCGAGGGCACCAAGGTCCCGCACCTCGCCTACGTCGGCGACACCGACATCGGCCCCGGCAGCAACCTCGGCGCCGGCACGATCACCGCCAACTACGACGGTTTCCGCAAGAACCGGACGACGATCGGCCGCGACGTGCGCATCGGCGTTGACACGATGCTGATCGCACCGGTAGAAGTCGGCGACTCCGCCTACACTGGCGCTGGCGCAGTGATCAAGGACGACGTGCCCGAGGGGGCTCTCGCCGTCAGCGAGAACGCGCAACGGAACATCGACGGATACGCCGCTCGCAAGGCGGCCCAGATGCGAGAGGACAACGACGCGTGAGCATGATCGAGGAGCGCCCGCAGGTGGCGACTGGCATCGACCACGACTACACGAAGAAGATGATGGTCTTCGGCGGTCGCTGCTCGATGGACCTGGCGGCCAAGGTTGCCGGCAAGCTCGGCCTCGACCTCGGCCAGGTGACCCTGAAGACCTTCGCCGACGGCGAGGTCTACTGCCGCTACGAGGAATCGATCCGCGGTGCCGACGTCTTCCTCGTCCAGTCGACCTGCGCCAACGAGGCGGAAGGGATGACGCCGAACGACGCCCTGATGGAGCTGCTGACGATGATCGACGCCGCCCAGGGCGCCTCCGCGCACCGGATCATCGCCGTGTTGCCCTGGTACGGGTACGCGCGCCAGGACAAGAAGTCGGCCCCGCGCGAGCCGATCTCGGCCCGGATAGTCGCCAAATGCCTG
>Ga0164302_10000030_pt1 | contig 28661 bp, 30 predicted proteins | sample Whisoiple_202_MG_FD_109714 | JGI IMG/M metagenome (GOLD analysis project Ga0164302, IMG submission 109714) | Soil microbial communities amended with pyrogenic organic matter from upstate New York, USA - Whitman soil sample_202_MG | ecosystem: Environmental > Terrestrial > Soil > Agricultural... | reverse complement strand
GATCTGGACTCGCAACGGATGGGCGAGCGACCGGACCAGTCGCTGGTCGATTGCTTCTGGGAATGGCTCCTTCATGATCGGCTCCTTGGGCCACGGTTTTGACAGTACGGCTACGTTCCTTTAACAGTTGATACGTATAGATCATTCAGTCGTCTCAATCCAGAACACGCCGTTACTTGAGAAGTGGCGCTATTTGCATTGAAAAGCTTGACTAAATGCCGGTGAGGCGGGTGACGGCGAAAATCGCCGCAAACCCGAGGCCGGTGAGCGCCACCCGGCCCCAGGATCCCTGGGAATGCGCCTCCGGCAGCAGGTCGCTGGCCCCGATGTAGAGGAAAATCCCGCAGTAGGCGCAGAGCACGTAGCCCAGCGTGTGGTCGGAGATCGCGATCTGGGAGCCGACGATCGCGCCGGCCAGCGGCGCCAGGGCGTCGATCGTCAGCCACCTGACCGCGGTGCGGCGGCTGCCGGAGCGGCGCAGCACGTAGCTGACGGTGTTCAGCCCGTCGGCGAAGTCGTGGCTGATCACCGCCGCGAAGACGAGGAAGCCGGTGGCCGAGTCGACCCCGAAGGCGAAGCCGATCCCCAGCCCGTCGATGAAGCTGTGGGCCGAGAGGCCGGCGGCGCCGAGGATGCCGACGCGCTCGGAGGAGAGGGTCTCCATCGCCTCGTCGCGGTCGTGCAGGACCAGCATCCGCTCGGCGAAGAAAAAGCCGAGGAACCCCGCCGCGACCAGGGCGGTGGCGAGGTCGACGTCGCCGACCGATTCGATCCCCTCCGGCAGCACGTCGAGCAGGGCGACGGCGACTACGACGCCGCCGGTCAGCGCCAGCAGGGTCGGCAGGCGATCGGAGAAACGCAGCCCGACGCGGCCGCCGATCAGCGTCGCGAACACGGTCAGCCCGGCGAGCGGGATCGCGATCGACATCTCAGCGCTCTTTCTGGCAGCGGGGGCAGACCCCGCGGAGCAGGACGTCGTGGGAGACGACCTCGAACTCGGCGTTCTCGCCGACCCGGTGGATCGCCCGCTCCAGGTCCGGGTCCTCGAAGGGGACCAGCCGCCCGCAGCGCACGCAGACCATGTGATGGTGGTGCTCGCCGGGGTCGTTGCGCTCGAAGGCGACACCCTCGCCGCCGACGTCGACGCGGTGGAGAAGGCCGAGCTGCTCCAGCTGCTCCAGGGTCCGGTAGACGCTCGCCCGGCCGACGGAGGGGAGGCGGCGATCAATCTCCAGCGCGGTGACCGCGCAGCGCTCGCCCTCGAGCAGCTCGATCACCTGCCGCCGGGCCGCCCCGGCGCGGAACCCGGCCTCGTTGAGCCGACCTGTCGCCTCCTCGCTCCACCTCATCGAGGGAGGAGCCTACATGAAAATGAGACTCATTCTCGTTAGAACGAGAATGGGACCTCAGCTATACGCGTCCCACTTTTCCAAGTAGGGGAGAGGATCGAAGGGGGAGCCGCCCTCGTACCAGCCGGGGGCGCCCCACATCTCGAAGTGGAGGTGGCAGCCCTGGGCGTCGCCGGTGTCGCCGACGATCCCGATCGGCTGGCCAGTGCGGACGCTTTCGCCCTCCTGCAGCGCCGACGGTTCGGCCAGGTGGGCGTACATGAAGTCGTTGCCGGTCCCCTTGCCGTCGATCACCAGGTAGTTGCCGGCCGCGTCGTCCCAGGTCGACATCTGGACGCGTCCCCCGCGGGCGGCGACCAGCGGAGTCCCGCAGGCGGCCATCACGTCTTGGCCCTGGTGGGTGTGCCCGGTGCGGCTGGCACCGAAGCGGCCGGCGCTCATCCCGTATTCGTGGGCGCCGAGGATCGGGAAGGCGTAGCCGTAGAAGGAGAAGCCGAGGCTGAGCGTGGTCGAGCTAGAGGCCTTGCGCGCGGCCGGGGCGGTGGCGGTCGCTGACTGGGGGCTGATTCGGAAGCTGTAGCGGCCGTTGCGCGCCGGGCGGCCTTCGTTCGTCGTCCCGTCCCAGCGCACCTTGCTTTCGACGTTCGGCGCGACGTTTTCCCGGTAGAAGGTCTTGACGACTTCTCCGGCGGCGTTGACGACGTCGATCTGCAGGTCGTTTTCCGGCTGGGTGCTGCCGATCGTGTAGCTGAGGCGCGGGTAGCGGAAGCCGAAGTAAAAGGACTTGCGCGGCGAGGTGGAGGCGGCGAGGAGGCTGATCGCGCCGGCGCTCGGCGCGGCGGCAGGGGTCCCGGATGGGCTCCCCTTGGCGCTCGGGGTCGCGGCTGGGGTCCCGGCGCCACCGGTCGCCGCCAGGGCGCTGCCGGACAGGCAGGCGAGCAGCGCGACGACGGCCGCTATGCCGATCTGGCCGACCCACGCAGGTCGGACGAACCCTTTGCTGTTCAACCGCTAGCCCTCTCTTTCCTTCGCCTGCGGAGTTAGCTGACGGGCTCGCGCTGAAAGAGTCGCGCTACGGACGGTTTCGTCCGATTCGCCCCTGAGACCTGCAAGGCCTCTTCGGTTCCTCCGCTCCCGCACAGTGGCCTGCACGGGATTCGGCTATTGCTCGGGCGGCAGTATAAGCAACCGTCCGGAGACCCCCGCGGACTGCGATGCGGCTATCATCCCCCGGCCGCGTGGGAAGGACCGCGCGGTTTTTGCGCGATGAAGACCTTTGTAGCCACTCCAGCCAACCGCCAGCGCGACTGGTACGTCGTCGACGCCGAGGGTAAGACCCTGGGCCGGCTGGCGACGCAGATCGCCGACACGCTGCGCGGCAAGCGCAAGCCGGAGTACACGCCGCACATCGACACCGGCGACTTCGTCGTCGTCGTCAACGCCGAGAAGATCCGCGTCACCGGCGACAAGCTGGCGCAGAAGACTTATTACCGGCACAGCGGCTACCCCGGCGGGATCAAGTCCCGCACGCTCGGCGAGATGCTCGAGCGCAAGCCCGAGGACGTGATCCGCAAGGCGGTGAAGGGGATGCTGCCGCGCAACCGCCTCGCCCGCCAGCAGCTGACCAAGCTGAAGGTCTACGCCGGGCCCGACCACCCGCACGCGGCCCAGCAGCCGAAGACGATGGAGACGAACTGAATTGATGGACGACGAGAAGACGCCGGAGCAGGACGAAACTTCGCAGGACGAAACTGTCCAGGACGAGGGCGCTGGGGCCGCGGGTCCTGTCGACGCAGGGGACCCACCTCCACCTGCAGAGCAGGAGGAGGTCCCCCCTACGACGCCACCCACGGCAGACGCCGCTGAGGAAGAGCCGTCCGAGGAGCCGGTGGCTGAGGAGCAGCCGTCCGAGGAGGGTGGAGAGGTTGAGCCGTCCGAGGAGTCGGTAGCTGAGCAGGAGCCGTCCGAGGAGGTTGTTGAGGAGCCGGTCGCCGAGGAGGCGACTGAGGAGGCTCCTCCAGAGAAGGCTCCCGAGCCTAAGGCCGAGGAGAAGAAGAAAGACGTTATTCCCGGTGCCGACCTGGAGCCGATTTTGGTCGAGCCGGACAAACCTGAGCTGAGCGCTGAGGAGAAAGCGCGGCTGGAAGCCGAGGAAGAAGAGAAAGCCCGCCGCGAAGCCGAGCTTGCCGCCGCTCAGGAGACCGATGCGGCCGCCAGCCGCGCCCCGGCGAAAATGGAGAAAGGCGCCCGCTTCCTCGCCACCGGCAAACGCAAGAGCGCGATCGCTCGCGTCACCGTGATGCCGGGCAACGGCAAGATCGAAATCAACAAGCGCGATCTGGAGGAGTTCTTCCCGCGGCCGCTGCACCAGACGATGGCCAAGCAGCCACTCGCCGTCTCCGGCTACGAGGGCAACGTCGACGTCCGCGTCCGCGTTCACGGCGGCGGCATCAGCGGCCAGGCCGGCGCGGTCCGCCACGGGATCGCCCGGGCGCTGACGGAGATCGACTCTGAGCTCCGCGGCGACCTCAAGCGCCGCGGCTTCCTCACCCGCGACGCGCGCGTCAAGGAGCGCCGCAAGGCCGGGTTGAAGAAGGCTCGCAAGCGGCCTCAGTTCAGCAAGCGCTGAGCGGGGCGGGGTGAAGACCGCGCGCAAGCTCTTCGGAACCGATGGGGTCCGAGGGGCGGCTGGCACCTTCCTCAGCGCCGAGCTGGCGACGGCCCTCGAGCGGGCGAGCGCAGCCTCCCTGGAGGCCGAGCGGCCGCAGGTCCTGATCGTCCGCGACACCCGTGAGTCGGGACCGATGCTGGAGGCGGCGCTGGCCGCCGGTGTCGCCGCCGCCGGCGGGGACGCGCTCCTGGCCGGGGTCCTGCCGACCCCCGCCGCCGCGGTCCTCGTCAAGCGCCTCGGCCTCGACCTGGCGGCGGTCGTCTCCGCCTCCCACAACCCCTTTCACGACAACGGGATCAAGTTCTTCGACGGCCAGGGAGTCAAGCTCGCCGACGAGGTCGAGGCCCGGGTCGAGGCGCTGGTCGAGACGGCGCCGGCGGCCGAGCACGCCGGTCACGTGCGCGAGCTGAACGGCGGCCTCGACGACTACCTGCGGGAGCTGGAGAAGGCCTTCCCGCTTGACCTCTCCGGCCGCAAGGTCGTCCTCGACTGCGCCAACGGCGCCACCTACCGGGCCGCACCGGCGATCTTCGAGCGCCTCGGCGCCGAGGTCGAGGCGATCGGGGTCGAGCCCGACGGGCGCAACATCAACGCCGGCTGTGGCTCCACCGACATAGAGCTCCTCTGCGAGCGGGTCGCCGCCTCGGCGGCGGAGATCGGGTTCGCCTTCGACGGCGACGGCGACCGCGTGCTTGCCGTCGACGGCTCCGGCCGGGTCCACGACGGCGACGAGCTGATCGCCCTGACCGCGCGTGGGATGGCAGCCCGCGGCGAGCTCGACGGCGGCGTCGTCGTCACCGTGATGAGCAACTTCGGCTTCCACCGGGCGATGGAGGAGGAGGGGGTCGAGGTCGCGGTCACCCAGGTCGGCGACCGCTACGTGATCGACGAGATGCGCCGCCGCGATTGGCCGCTCGGCGGCGAGCAGTCGGGTCACATCATCGCTTCCGACTTTGTTTCCACCGGCGACGGGATCGCCGCCGCGCTGATGACGATGCGGGAGCTCGGCACCGCCCGGCTCGAGGACGCGGTGCCGATGGAGAAGCTGCCGCAGGTCCTGGTCAACGTCGAGGTCGCCGATCGCGAGGCGATCAAGGACGCGACCGCGGTCTGGGATGCGGTCGAGCGCGAGGGCGAGGGTCTCGAGGGCCGCGGCCGCGTGCTGCTGCGCCCCTCCGGCACCGAGCCCCTGGTCCGGGTGATGGTCGAGGCGCCGACCGGCGAGGAAGCCGAGACGGTCGCCGAGCGGCTGGCTGCTCTCGTGCGCCAAGAGCTCGGCTGAGCGGCCCCACCGCCTCCGCCGACTACCCTTACTCGCCTTCATGTGCGGCATCGTCGGATACGTGGGCTCCAGGCCCTGCGAGGAGCTGCTGCTCTCGGGACTGGAAAAGCTCGAATACCGCGGCTATGACTCGGCCGGCATCTCCGTGCTCGCCGACGACGACGTTGAGAGCGTCCACGCGGTCGGCAACCTCGCCAACCTGCGGGCCGCGGTCGAGGCCCGCGCCGGCAACGGCGCCGGGGCGCTTCCGCCCTCGGCGACCGGGATCGCCCACACCCGCTGGGCGACCCACGGCCGCGTCACCGAGGAGAACGCCCACCCGCACGACGACAGCTCCGGCCGCGTCCACATCGTCCTCAACGGGATCGTCGAGAACCACACCGAGCTGCGCCGCGGGCTGCAGGAGGAGGGCCAGGTATTTACCTCCGAGACCGACGCCGAGGTCGTCGCCCACCTGATCGCCAGCCACTACGACGGCGACCTTCCCGCCGCGGTGCGCGCCGCCTACGCTGAGCTGCGCGGCCACTACGCCTTCGTCGCCATGCACGCCGACGAGCCCGATCGCCTGGTCGGCGCCCGCAAGGAGTGCCCGCTGGTCGCCGGCGTCGGCGAGGGGGAGACCTTCCTCGCCTCGGCGATCCCCGCCTTCCTCGCCGACACGCGCATCGCGATGCCGATCGAAAACGGCGAGATCGTCGAGATCGAAGCCGGCTCGGTGCGGGTCACCGACGCCGAGGGCAACCCGGTCGCGCGCGAGACCGAAGAGGTGACCTGGGACGCCGACGCGGCCGAGAAGGGCGGCTACGAAACCTTCATGCTGAAGGAGATCCACGAACAGGCGGACGCCGTCGCCGAGACGATCACCGACCGCCTGCCCCGCACCGACGGGGTCGACCTCACCGGCGTCGAGCTCTCCGACGAGCTCCTGCGCGGGGTGCGGCGGATCGTGATCGTCGCTTGCGGCACCTCCTACCACGCCGGTCTCGTCGGCCGCTACGCGATCGAGGAGTGGGCGCGGGTCCCGGTCGAGATGGACATCGCCTCCGAGTACCGCTACCGCAACCCCGTGGTCGGGCCCGACGACCTGGTGATCGGGATGACCCAGTCGGGCGAGACCGCCGACACCCTGGCGGCGATGCGGCTGGCCCGCGAGGCCGGCGCCACCGTGCTGGCGATCACCAACATCATGGGCAGCCAGGCGACCCGCGACGCCGACGCCGTCCTCTACATCCGCGCCGGGATGGAGATCAGCGTCGCCGCGACCAAGACCTTCGTCGCCCAGGTGGCGGCGATGTACCTGCTGGGGCTGCGCCTGGCCGAGCTGCGGGGGACGCTGAGCACGGAGCGGCTGTCCGAGCTTGTCGCCGAGATGAAGGCGCTGCCCTCGAAGATGGAGGAGACGCTGGCGGCCACCGCGGGGCAGGCCAAAGAGGTCGCCGACCGCCACTCCGACCAGGCGTTCTTCCTTTACCTGGGTCGCCACATCGGCCTCCCGGTCTGCCTCGAGGGCGCCCTGAAGCTGAAGGAGATCAGCTACATCCCGGCCGACGCCTACGCCGCCGGCGAGATGAAGCACGGCCCGATCGCGCTGCTCGACGAATCGACGCCGGTGGTCTGCATCGCGACCGAGAGCCCGATCCTGGAGAAGGTCCTCTCCAACGTCGAGGAGGTGCGCGCCCGCGGCGCCCAGACGATTGGGATCGCCACCGCCGGCGACTCGCGGGTCGCCGAGGTCGCCGACGAGACGATTGAGGTCGCCGCCAGCGACTGGATCCTGCAGCCGATCCTGGCGATCCTGCCGCTGCAGCTGCTCGCCTACGACATCGCCCGCAACCGCGGCCTCAACGTCGACCAGCCGCGCAACCTGGCGAAGACCGTCACCGTCGAGTGACAATTCGTCCGGGTGGCCCTCGGTCGGCTGAAGTTGTCCAAACGGGCCGCTAGAGTGCCCGCCTCCGTGAAGCTCCGTCTCGTCCTATCAGTCCTTCTCGCGGCCCTTGCCGCCCTCTTCGCCGCCGGCTGCGGCGGCGGTGGCAGCGATGGCGGCGGCGGCACCGACCCGGCGACGGTCGCGCCCCCGAAGGCACCGATCTTCATCGACTTCACCGTGCGGCCCGAAGGCGAAACGAAGCAGAACCTCGACGCGCTAGCGAAGGACCTCGCAGGGATCGACAACCTCGGCGACCTGATCGTCACCGAACTCGAAAACTCCGCTTCTGAGGACGGCGAAGAGTTCGACTTCGAAAAGGAAGTCGAGCCGTGGCTGGGCGAGCGCGGCGGTCTCTTCCTCCAGGACTACGAAGAAAGCGACTTCGAAGGCTACGGCGCCGCCGTGCAGACGACCGACGAAGACGAAGCGCGCACGTTCGTCGACAAGCAGGCCGAAGCCGGCGACGAAGAGGTGACCGACGGCTCCTACCAGGGCGTCGACTTCAAGGTCCAGGAAGACGAAACCACGATCGGCGTCTTCGACGGCCTCCTCGTCTTCGCCGAAGACGAAGCGATCTTCAAGTCGATGGTCGACGCCTCCGAAGGCGAGAGCCTGGGCGGCGAATCGAACTACGGCGACGCCGTCGCCGACATTCCCGACGCGAGCGCCGCCAACGTCTTCGTCGACATCGGCGCCTTGATCGACGAAGCGGGCGGCGAAATTGATTCCGACACCGAACTCTTCCTCGACACCCTGGGGATCGAACCCGACGAAGCGACCGCGGTGGCGAGCCTCGTGCCCGGCTCTAGCCAGGTCGAGATCGACCTCAGCACCAACCTGGGTGGCGACAACCCGCCCTCGGGCGACGCCTCGGAGCTGCTCGAAACGCTGCCGGCGACCTCGGTCGCGGCCTTCGCCTCGGCCGACTTCGGCAAGCGCTTCGAAGAAGGCATCGAACAGATCGACAAGGAAGGCATCCCTGGTCAGGTCCCGCCGAACCAGCTGAAGAAGACGCTGAAGCAGGCCGGAATCGACCTCGAAGCGATTACCTCCTCGATCGGCGACATCGGCGGCTACGTGACCGGCAACAGCGAAAGCAGCCTCGGCGGCGCCGTCGTGCTCGAAACCGACGACGAAGACCAGGCGAAGGCCACCGTTTCCAACATCGGCCTCTTCCTCCGCTCTACCGGCACCCCCGGCATCACCAAAATCACCGAAGGCGCCAGCGGCTTCTCCATCCGCAGCCCCGAACTCGGCCGCCAGCCGGTCGTTGTCGTCGCCAAGGGCAGCCGGATCGCGATCGGTTACGGCCTCGCGCCGACCCTCTCGAGCTTCCAGGAAGCCAACAAGACCCTCGCCGACTCCTCGGCCTACCAGGACGCCGTCGAGGCTCTCGGCAGCACCCCGGTGACGATGTTCGTCGACGGACCGGCGGCGCTGAAGCTGGCCAAGGCGCTGGTCCCGCCGGGCGAAGAAGAATTCGAAGCGGCCGAGGAATACCTCCGCAAGATCGATTACCTGGCGCTCGGGTCCGAAGCATCTGGCGATTTGGCTACCGCCAAGCTGATCGTCGGCGTCAAGTAGCGCTCCTAGTGGGGAGGGTGCCGGTATCCCTCTCCGGAATTGACCTCCCCTCCGCTGCGCTCCGGGGAGAACATGCTGCGCGCTTCGCGCGCAAACACCAGATTGCATATGCCGAACCTTCCTCCGAGGAATCCCGGCACCCTCCAACGAGCGCGCTCCGGCAGACCACCTGCCGAAACCGCGAGAGATCGTCGTATGGGCGAACTGACGCGGTTTCGGCGAATAGTTGATCAATGACCGCCGTCCCTCCTACCGATAGCGCTTTAGGCTCTCGCGCATGGAGTCTTGGCTGAGGCCGCTTTATGACGCCGAGGGGATGCGGGGGGTTGATCGGTGGGCTATTGAGGAGGTTGGGGTTCCTTCTTTGGAGTTGATGGAAGCTGCTGGGAGGGCGGTGGCTGAGGTTGTGGCTGAGTTGGCTCCTGAGGGGCCTGTGCGGGTTGTCTGCGGGAAGGGGAATAACGGGGGGGACGGGTTTGTGGCGGCTCGGCTCTTGCGGGAGATGGGGTTTGCGGTTGAGGCGCTTTTGCTTTGGCCTGGCGAGGAGCTGCGGGGGGATGCGGCGGTCAACTTCGAGCGGTTTGGGGGCGAGCTTCTTGAGGGCGATCCCACCGAGCGTCTTGCCGGCTCGGGGGCGATCGTCGATGCGATCTTCGGCACCGGGTTCGAGGGTGCCCCGCGCGAGCCGGCCGCGGCGGCGATCCGGGCGATCAACGGCGTCGGGGTCCCGGTCGTCGCCTGCGACATCGCCTCGGGCGTCGACGCCTCTACCGGCGAGGTGGCCGGCGAAGCGGTAGAGGCCGACGTCACCGTCAGCTTCCACGCCGCCAAGCTCGGGCAGCGGGTCGCGCCGGGGAAGGGGTGCACCGGCGAGCTGCGGGTCGTCCCGATCGGGATCCCCGCTGGAGCGCCGGGCGAGGCCGCCGCGGGGGAGATAGAGCCGGCGGTCCTTGCCCTGGCGCCACGCCGCGGTCCCCGCTCGACCAAGTTCAGCTCCGGCCAGGTGACGATCGCGGGCGGCTCCCGGGGGTTGACCGGGGCGGTGCGAATGGCCTCGCTGGCCGCGATCCGGTCCGGGGCCGGCTATGCCACCGTCGCCGTGCCCGCCGATCTGGAGCTCGTCTTCGAGCTGGCTCAGCCCGAGGTGATGTCGGTCGCCTGCCCCGGCGGCGACGGCTGCCTGGTGCCGGCCTCCGAGAAGGCGGTGCTGCGCAGCTTCGAGCGCGCCGCCGCCGGGGTGGTCGGTCCCGGCCTGGGCAAGGACCCGGGCTCCTTCGAGCTGGCGCGCGAGGTGGTTGGCAAGATCGAGGCCCCGCTGGTCCTCGACGCCGACGGCCTCAACGCCTTCGCCGGGCGCCTCGGCGAGCTGGCGCAGCGCCAGGCGCCGACGGTCCTTACCCCGCACGCCGGAGAGCTCGGCCGCCTGCTGGAGCGCGAGTACCGCGAGGTGGACGCGCACCGCGTGGCCGCCGCCCGCGAGGCCGCCCGCGCCGCGGGCGCCATCGTCGTCCTCAAGGGCGACGACACGATCGTCACCGACGGCACCCGCCTCGCCGTCAACGCGATCTCCGCCCCGGCCCTGGCCACCGCCGGCAGCGGTGACGTCTTCACCGGGATCGCCGCCGCCCTGCTGGCCCGCCTCGCCGATCCCTTCGCCGCCGTCTGCGCGGCGGTCGTCGCCCACGCCCGCGCCGGGCTCGACGCCGCCGCCCGGGTGGGGGCGGCGGAGTCGGTGATCGCCACCGACGTGATCGACTCCGTCGCGGCGGGGCTGCGTCCCGACGGCTTCGTGGAATAACCTCGCGCCCATGAAGACCGCCGGAGAGATCATGGCCCGGGACGTGCCCAGCGTCCATCCCTCAGACGACGCCCGCACGGCGATCGACCTGCTCTCGAAGTCGGATCTCGGCGCGATCCCGGTGGTCGACAACGACAACAAGCTGGTCGGGATCGTCAGCGAGTCAGATCTGATCCTCAGCGAGGAGGAGTCGGACCTGCACCTGCCGCACTACCTCAACATCATGGGCGGCATCGTCTTCGTCGGCTCGATGAAGGGGTTCGAGGAGCGGCTGGAGAAAGCCTTCGCCACCGAAGTCTCGGAGCTGATGACGGCGGACCCGATCGTCGCCCACGACTACGAGGCAGCCGACCGGGTAGCGAAGAAGATCGCCGACAAGCATCACAACCACCTCCCGGTCGTGGACGCCGACGGCTACCTGGCCGGGATGGTCACCAGGGCGGACGCGCTCGCCGCCCTGGTCGCCGAGCCGGAGTAACGGTGGAGCGGGCGGTCGCCCGCGTCGATCTCGACGCGGTTCGGGCCAACTGCGAACGACTGAAGGCGGAGCTGGCCGCCGGCGCGGAGCTCTGCGCCGTCGTCAAGGCTGACGGCTACGGCCACGGAGCCGACATCTGCGCCGAGGCCGCCCTGGCGGGAGGCGCCACCCGGCTGGCGGTGGCCACGGCGGGCGAGGCCGAGCAGATCGGCCGGCGCCTCCAGCACGTGAAGCTGCTGACGATGGGGGCGCTGACCGAGGAGGAGGTCGACGCCGTGATCTCCGCCGGCTCGGAGCTGGCGCTCTGGCGGGACGAGTTCCGCAGCGTCGTCGCGGCGCGGGCGCGGGCCCACGGGCACCGGGCGCGCGTGCACGTCAAGTACGACACCGGGATGGGACGGCTGGGGAATCCCGATGCGGGCGAGGTGCTGGAGCTGTGCCGGGCCTGTGCCCAGGACCCCCATCTCGAGCTGGCCGGCGTCTGGACCCACTTCGCGACCGCCGACGAACCCGACTCCGGGTACTTCGACGAGCAGCTCGGGCGCTTCGACGAGGTGGCCGCGGCGGTCAAAGCCGAGCATCCGGGGACGATCGCCCACGCCGCCAACAGCGCCGCCGTCCTCCGCGACAGGCGCTCCCATTACGACATGGCCCGTTGCGGTGTCGCCGTCTACGGCCTCGACCCGTTCCAGCGCGACCCGGCCGAGCACGGCCTGCGGCCGGCGATGTCCCTGCGCTCCCACGTCGCCGACGTCAAGCGCTTCCCCGCCGGCTCCTCCGCCGGCTACGGCCGCAAGTGGAAGGCCCCTGTCGACACCTGGGTCGGGGTGATCCCGCTCGGCTACGGCGACGGCGTCCGCCGCGCCCTGACCAACAACGCTGACGTTCTCGTCGGCGGCCGCCGGTACCCGCTGGTCGGGACCGTCTCGATGGACAACATCACGATCGACCTCGGGCCGGACCTCGAGGTCGAGCCCGGCGAGGAGGCGGTGTTGATCGGCAGCCAGGGCGAGGAGACGATCCTCGCCGAGGAGGTCGCCGGCCGGCTGGAGACGATCAACTACGAGGTCACCTGCGCGATCTCGCCGCGGGTCCCGCGGCGGCCCGCTTGACCGAGGCGCTTTCGTATTCCCATGGCTGACCAAGGCGCCAACCCTGCGAAGCGAGTCGAGTCCGCGCCGGTCGTCGCTGCCGTCCGGGATGCGCTCGGCGGTGGCGCTGATGTCTGGGTCGTCGGCTGCGCCGTGCGCGACGCCGCTCTCGGCGAGCACGCCTTCGAGCTCTCCGCCGAGTTCGGCACCTGGCGGGTCGTCTCCCGCTCCCGCGGATGGCAGATCGACCTCACCGCGATGCGCGCGGAGACGATCGAGGGCGACCTGGCCGGGCGCGACTTCACGGTCGGGGCCGTCGCGGTGCCGCTGGCCGGCGGCGAGCCGGTTGACCCCTACGCTGGCCTAACCGACCTCGCCGAGAGGCGCCTACGCGTCGTCGGCGAGGAGAGCTTCGCGAGCGATCCGCTGCGGCTGCTGCGGGCGCCGCGGCTGGCGGCCGAGCTCGATCTCGAGATCGACGAGCGGACCGTGGCCCTCGCCCGCGCCACCGCCGGGCGCGCGGCCGAGCCGGCCGGCGAGCGCCAGCTGGCGGAGCTGCGCAAGCTCGTCGGCGGCCCTGATCCGCTTCGCGGGCTGCGCTTGCTCGGTGAGCTCGGGATCACGCCCGTGGTCCTGCCCGAGCTGGAGACGCTGCGGGGTGTCGAGCAGGGGCCCAACCACCACCTCGACGTCTACGACCACACGATCGCCGTCCTCGAACACACGCTCGAAGTCGAGGCCGATCTCGACCGCTTCGCCGGCGAGCGCGCCGCCGAGGTCGCGGCGCTGCTCGACGAACCCCTGGCCGACGAGGCCGACCGCCGCACGGCGCTGCGCTTCGGGGCGCTCTTCCACGACATCGCTAAGCCGGCGACCAAGGCCGAGCGCGACGGGTTCGTCGGCTTCCGCGGGCACGACGAGGTGGGGGCGGAGACGATCGGCGAGATCTGCGGCCGCCTGCGCGCCAGCCGCCGCCTGACCCAACACCTGCAGGGGCTCGCCCGCCACCACTTGCGGCTCGGCTTCCTGATTCCGGAGATGCCGCTGCCGCCGCGTCGCGTCCATGCCTACCTGCGCGCCACCGACCCGGTCACCGTCGACGTCACCCTGCTGACCGTCGCCGACCGCCTCTCGGCCCGCGGCAAGGGGCCGATCGCCAGCCCGGAGATGGTCTCCGCCCATCTCCAGCTGGCCCGCGAGATGATCGCCGCTGGCCTCGACTGGCGGCAGCAGGGCCCGCCGGCACCGCTCCTGCGCGGCGACGAGATCGCCGCCGAGCTGGGGATCGAGCCGGGCCCCGAGCTGGGCGCTGCGGTCGCCGAGCTGGAGGCCGCGCAGTATGCCGGCGAAGTGACCGACCGCATGGGGGCGGTCGAGCACCTGCGCCGTTAGATACGCTCCGCCCGCATGGCCAAAGAGGAAAAGATCGAAATGGAGGGGGAGATCACCGAGGCTCTCCCCAACACGATGTTCCGCGTCAAACTGGACAACGGTCACGATGTCCTCGGCCACATCTCGGGAAAGATGCGCCGCCACTACATCCGCATCCTCCCCGGCGACCGCGTGAAGATCGAGCTTTCGCCGTATGACCTCGACCGAGGTCGCATCACCTACCGCTACAAATAGCGGCTCTCAGAGCGGTTTCGGGTCCGCCAGCTCGGCAACGAGCGTCGACCAGGCGAAGTCCTTGGCGCCCTGCCCCTTGCCGTCGCGCGGGTCGTAGTACTCGCGCAGGCCTTCGCGCGCCGCGGCGCCGATCACGCCGTCCGCCAGCCGCTCCGCCTCGCCCTCGTAGCCCAGCCGCCGCAGCCCGAGCCAGACCATCCAGGCCGAGTTGACCCAGGTCGGTCCGCGCCAGTAGCGGCGGATCGGCCCGCGGCCGCCGTCGGGTTCGTAGCCGCGCTCGCCGACGGCGACCGAGGGCGGCGCCACCGGGGTGAGGAACTCGCTCGCGTTCAGCAGGTGCTCCTCGACCAGCCTCCGACCGATCGCCTCCGGCAGGTCGGGCAGCGCCAGCGGCGCCAGCGAGGCCCAGGTCAGGATTTGCGGCCGCAGCCCGCCGGGCTGCGCCTCGTCGAGGAAGAGGCCGCGCCGCTCGTCCCAGAGCCGGTCGACCAGGGCGGGGGTTGCCGAGGGCTGCCCGGTCGCCTGCAGGGAGAGGGACCAGAAGGTGTTGACCAGCGGTTCGCAGAGGACGGGACCGCCGGCGTCGCGGATCCGGCGCGCGTCCCAGCCCAGCCGGCGGTTGCGGCGGACCAGCAGCGGGAAGCCGATACGGCCGTTGGCCCGCCTGCCCCAGACCTCTTCGAACTTCGGCGAGGCGTCGAGGCCGGACTCGTCGGGCTGGACGATCCAGAGCAGGCCGTCGCCGTCGAGATCCCGGTTGCGCCGCAGCCACTCCATGTGGCGGGCGATCCGCGGCTCCTCGGCGGGGTCGCCGACGGCGACCCGCCAGGCCCAGGCCAGGAGCGGCGGCTGGATCGTCTCGGTCTGCTCGGCCCGGCGGTTGACGACGTTGTAGCAGAGCAGCCGCAGCCAGGAGACGCGGCTGCGCCAGAAGATCGTGTGGCCGAGGAACCCGTCCTCGCGCTGCGCGGCCAGCAGGCTCTCCAGCTCGGCGCGGGCGTGCGAGGGCTCAAAGCGGCGCCAGATGATTGCTGCGAAGCAGGAGTCCCAGTACCACTGCCAGGGATAGCGTCCCGGGCTCGGCTCGGTGTAGCTGAACCGCGTCTCGCCGCGGCTGCCGACGACCCAGTTCTGGCGCAGCACCCGCTCGGCCTCGGCGAGGACCGCCTGGCGGGCGGCGCTGCCGAAGGCGCCCTCAGACATTGGTGCGGCGCATCTCGCGCAGCGCCAGCGAGCCCAGGACCGCCAGCAGGCCCGCGATGGCGACGATGCCTGGCCAGGTGTCGGCCCAGGTGACCGAGCCGACGAACCCCTGCCGCGCCGCTTCCAGCACCTGCGTCAGCGGGTTGACGTTGGCGACCTTTTCCAGCCACGGCTGCAGCAGCGCCAATGGCGCGTAGGCGGGGGTGAAGAGGATCAGCGCCATCGTTCCGGCCTGCATCAGCGGCGCCGCCGACTGGCTCTTGAAGCGCAGCGCCAGCATCGAGCCCCAGCAGGCGGCAACCGCGGCGGTCGCGGCGACCATCAGGTAACAGATCAAAAGGCCGTCGATGCCCGGCCATTCGGCGCCGATGACGAAGGCGATGGACAGCACGAACGTCGCCGGGATCATCGCCCGCAGGCTCGCCGCGAGCACGGTCCCGGCCAGCAGGACCCAGCGCGGGGCGGGGGAGACCAGCAGCCGGTCGACCCAGCCCCCTTCGTAGTCGCGGGCGAGGTTGACCCCCGCCGCGGCGCCGGTGAAGCCGGCCCCCTGCAGCATGCTGACCGGAACGATGAAGCTCTCGTACGAGCCCGTTTCGAACCCCTGCAGCTGGGTCAGGGCGCCGAAGACGCCGTTGAGACCGAGGAAGAAGATCGTCGGCGCCAGCACCCCCGGGATCGCCGCCCCCGGCACCCGCACCAACTCGTTCTTCGCCCGCGCCATCAGCGCGCCGATCGTCGCCAGGTTCGCCCGCCATGCCGGCAGGGCCAGGGTCTTCGCGGCCAGCGTCTGGGTGGCGGCCTCCATCAGCCCACCCGCAACCGGTGACGGAGGGCGCGGGAGCTGAGCACCAGTCCAAGGGCGATGATGCCGGCGATCGCGGCGATCGCCTCCAGGGTCACGGCGGCGTCGATGCCGGCGATGATCGGTTCGCGCACGCCTTCGACGATGAAGCTCAGCGGGTTGTACTCGGCGATCGTCTTCGCCGGCTCGATCATCAGTTCCTGGGGGAAGAAGGCCGAGGAGAGGAAGAGGACGACGAGGACCAGCGGGAAGAGGCCCTGGACGACGCTGGCGCTGCCCGTGCGCAGGGCGATCGCGGCGCCGATCCCGCCGACCGCGAGGGCCGAGGCGGTGACCAGCGCCATTGCCAGCAGGGCTCCCGGCACTCCGCCCTCGATCTCGGCGCCGAAGATCAGCCCGATCGCCAGGAACCAGATCGAGGCGAAGAGTCCCAGCGCCGCCGTCCCCGCCAGCCGCCCGAGGACGATCGCGAAGCGGGGGATCGGCGCCGCGAAGAGGCGGTCCGTGAACCCCATCTCGATGTCGACCGCGAAGGCGATGCCGCCGCTGTTGCCGGCCAGCATCATCGACTGCATGAGCGCGCCGGCGAGCATGAACTGGAGGAAGCTCTGAACCGGCGGAAAGCCGGACAGTTCGATGCTGGCCCCGGCGCCACCGGTCTGGACCGCCAGCAGCAGGGTGGGGAAGACGACGATCGGCGCCAGCAGCTGCGGCCGGCGGAAGGTCTGGCGGATCGAGCGCGCGCCCAGTGCCCGCACCACCCGCGCGCTTGCCGCCAGGTTGCTCACGCCGGGGACAGCTCCCCGCCGCCGTCCTCGCTCTCCTCCTTTTCGAGGTGGTGGCCGGTCTTGTCAACGAAGACGTCGTCGAGGGTCGGGCGCACCAGCTCCAGCGACTCGACCGCGATCCCCGCCTCATCAAGGGCGCGGACGACCCGGGGGATGTCGGCGGCGCCGTTCTCGACCTCGACCAGGACCCGCCTGCCGTCCTTCGGCGGCAGCAGCTTGCCCAGCTCGCCGCAGACCCGCTCGGCCTCGGCCACCGCGCCCTCGCCGACCGTCAGCTCGACGTGGGGGTTTCCGACCTCTTCCTTCAGCGAGTCGGGAGTTCCCCTGGCGACGATCCGGCCGCGGTCGATGATCCCGACCTCGTCGGCCAGCTGGTCGGCCTCCTCGAGGTACTGGGTGGTGAGGAAGACGGTGGTGCCGTCTTCGTTCAGCGCCCGAACCTCCTCCCAGATCGTTTTGCGGCTGACGGGATCGAGGCCGGTGGTCGGCTCGTCGAGGAAGAGGACGCTCGGTTCGTGGACAAGGGCGGCGGCCAGATCGAGCCGGCGCTTCATCCCGCCCGAGTAGGTCCCGACCCGGCGGTCGGCGGCGGCCACGAGGTCGACCCGTTCCAGCAGCGCGTCGGCGCGCTCGCGCCCGGCGGCGGGCGGCAGCCCCTGGAGCGTCGCCTGCAGCCGGATCAGCTCGCGGCCGGTCATCAGCGGGTCGAGCGCCGCTTCCTGCAGGGCGACGCCGATCGAGGCGCGGACCGCTCGGGCAGCGGCGACGACGTCGTGGCCGGCGACGCTGGCCCGCCCGCCGGTCGGCAGCAACAGCGTGGTCAGCATCCGCACCGTGGTCGTCTTGCCGGCGCCGTTGGGGCCGAGGAAGCCGTAGATCTCGCCCTCCTCGACGCTGAGGTCGATGCCCTGGACGGCGAGGACGTCGCCGAAGGCGCGCTCGAGGCCCTCGACCGCGATCGCCGGCACGCTAGGCCTCCAGCGGCTCGGCGCCGAGGGCGGGCGGGGTCGCCTCGACCCAGCGGCGCCCGTTGGCGCGCTCCAGCGCCTCGGCGGCGTCGAGCAGCAGCTCGTCGCGCCCCCAGGCCGCCTGCAGCTGTAGGGCCACCGGCAGCCCCTCCGAGGAGCCGACCGGGACGCTGATCGCCGGGATGCCGGTGAGGTTGGCGAGGGCGCCGCCGCGGACGTTGGCTTCGTCGGCGGTGACGATGCCGCTCGGCAGCTCGACCATCGGCGCCTCCAGTGGCGGCGCCACGGCCGGGACGGTCGGGCAGGCGAGCACGTCGACCTCCTCGAAGAGGCGGGCAAGCGTCTGTCGCGCCATCGTCCGCACCAGCCCGGCCTTAATCGTCGCCATCGCCGGCACCAGCACCCGGTACTTGAGCAGGCCGCGGCCGAGCGGGCTCAGCCCGGGGTCGAGTTCGTTGAGTCGCTGCGGGGTGACGCCGCCGAGGCTCTCGCTGTTGGCGATCAGGACCGTCGCCAGCGTCGCCGCGGCGAGTTCCGGCAGCTCGATCTCCCGTACCTCTCCGCCGCTCTCCCGGCGCAGGTCCTCGATCGCGGCCTCGCAGGCCTCGCGAACCTCCGGCGCCACGTCCTCGCTCACCTCGCCGCGGATCACGCCGATCCGCAGCCCCTTGGGCTCGCCAGCGGCCAGCTCTTCGCCGAAGAGGACCGAGTCGAGCGCTCGGCAGTCGGCGGCGTCGGCGCAGAGGGCGCCGGAGACGATCGTGGTCGAGACCTCGGCCATGTGGTGCCCCGCCATCGCCGAGCGGCCGAAGGTCGGCTTCAGGCCGGTGAGGCCGCAGTAGGCGGCGGGGTAGCGGATCGAGCCGACCCCGTCGGCGCCGACCGCGCCGGCGACGAGCCGGGCGGCGACCGAGGCCGCGGGGCCGCTGGAGGAGCCGCCCGGGCAGCGCTCGGGGTTCCACGGGTTGTGGGCGGGCCCGTAGACCGAGATGTTGCCGGTGCTGCTGGCCCCGAGCTCGTGCATGTTGCCGACGCCGACGATCACCGCCCCGGCGTCGCGCAGGGCGCGGTAAGGGCCTGACTCACCCGGCGCCGCGGGCGCCAGCATCTCGGCGGCGCCGAACCGTTGCGCCCGCCATGGCAGCGGCCACTCGTCCTTGATCACTATCGGGACCCCGTACAGCGGCCCGCGGGGCGCCGCGGCGAGCATCTCCCGCGAGCGCTCGGGGAAGGTCTCGACGACGGCGTTCAGCGCCGGGTTGCGCTCCTCGATCCGCGCCAGGGTCGCATCCAGCAGCTCGGCCGGGTCGAGATCGCCCGCGGCGATCGCCGCCGCCTGCTGTCGCAGCGAGAGGTCGAGGCCGGCGCTCATTGGCTCGGCGGCGCCTGCGAGAGGTCGGGGTCGCGCTCCAGCGGGACCTCGCCGGTGTCGAGGTTGAGCAACTCGAGGATCGGCGGCCAGAGGGTCTGGTGGGCGGCGCGGATCACCGCCAGCTCGATCTCATCGGCCTCGATCCCGTAGGCGGCGAGGGCCGCCGGGATGAAGTCGTTGGTGTGTTCTGAGGCCTCCATTTCGCGCCGCGAACCCTACTGGGCAGTTGGCCGGGATCGTGCAACGGCCACGGTGGCGCTGCATCCGGCCGGGGCGGAAGGCAAGATTGGCGCCGCAACTGGGCTCCTAGCCCCGTGTTTGCCTGTTCGATGCCAATCGCAGAAGACAAGACCACCTCCCGGCGCATCTGGGCCCTGCTCGGCGCTGCCTGCCTGCTCGCGGCGCTGGTCGCGATCATCGCCCCGCGCCCGGCCGACTCGGCGCCGCTGCGGGTCGTCACCCTCGGACAGACGCCGGAAACGCCGCCGCCTTCCTGCCCGGGCAAAGTCCTCAACGGACAAGAGGTCACGCCCTGCCGCGCGGAGGGCCGGGTCACCGGGTTCCAGTCCATCGCCGGCGGCGTCCCGCGGCCGTTCGAGGCGCCTTTCGAAGGCAAAATCGTCGCCTGGTCGATCACCCTCGCCAAGCCCTCGTCCGTGGAAACGAAAACCACCACCGACGAGGTGGGCTTCTTCAACGACTTCTTCGGCAGTCCCTCGGAGGCTCGCATCGCCGTCCTCCGCCCGGTCGAAGACTCCAAGCCGCCGCAGTACAAGCTCGTCCGCCAGGGCCCGATCGAGGTCCTCAACCCCTACTTCGGCAGCACCCCGGTCTTCGCCCTCGACCACCCGCTCACCGTCCTCAAGGGCCAGATCGTGGCGCTGACCGTCCCGACCTGGGCGCCGATGTTCGCCTTCAACGTCGGCGCCGACAACACCTGGCGCGGCAGCCGCCTGCCCGAGCACTGCGTCGCCGAAAAAGACATTCAGGGCGGCCACCCCCAGCAGGGCGTCGGCAAAGTCAAGACCTACGGCTGCTACTACTCCGCCGCGCGTCTGCTCTACACGGCAACGCTGGTCAAGAAGCCCTGACGCGACCTGACCGGCGCATCTCGGCGTCCTCGGTCGCTTGCGTGCAGAGCACGCGGCGCTCCCTGCGTCCTTGATCTGCTTGGCCAGGCCGCGTCAGGAGAGCTAGAGCGCTTCTTGACGTAGACCGCAGTAGGGGCAGTCGCTGACGTCTAGCCCGATCAGCTGGTCGCAGCGGCGGCAGGCGCGGAGGTTCTCGGGGCTGCGCGGCAGGGAGGAGACGGAGGGCGCCAGGGGCAGGACCTGGGCGACCGGGGACATCTCCTCGCCGGTCTCGCGATCGACGTAGACCGAGCCGGGCTCGGCGTGGGCGAGGGCCTCGCGACCGGAGGCCGCGGCACGCATGCGGTAGAGCTGCTTCTCGTTCATCGCCGGGGAGATTAATAGTTTGGGCGGCTCCGATGCGCGTCCTCATCTTCCACGGCTACATGCTGCGCGGCACCGGCAGCAACATCTACAACGTCAACCTGGCGCGGGCGCTGGCTCGGCTCGGCCACGAGGTGCACCTGCTCTGCCAGGACCGCGAGGTGCGGCTGGAGGGGGTGGAGATCCACAATCCCGACATCGGCGGCCTGCTGCCCGTTTACGTCAAAGACCCCTACGAGGGGTTCGAGGTCAAGGCTTTCCCGGAGCTGACCGAGGCCGAGCTCGACCGCTACATCGAGGCCAACGTCGCCGCCGTGCGCGAGGTCGCAGCCGCCGCCGGGGGCGTCGACGCGGCTCTCGCCAACCACCTGGTGATGGGCCCGGCGATCCTCGCCCGGGCCGGCGTCGCTCCCTTCGCGGCGAAGATCCACGGCTCGGCGCTCGAGTACACGGTCAAACCGCACCCCCGCTTCCTGCCCTACGCGCGGGAGGGGATGGAAGCCGCCCGCGGGGTCCTGATCGGGTCGGCGCACACGGCCGAATCCCTCTGGGAGGCCCTTCCGGACGTCCCCGGGTTGCGCGAGAAGTCGCGCCTCGGGCCGCCGGGGGTCGACGTCGAGGAGTTCCGGCCCCGCGGCGAGCGCGAGGACCTGGTCGCCTTCGTCGGCAAGCTGATCGTCTCCAAGGGGGTCGACCTTCTTCTCGCCGCCTGGCCGCTGGTGCGCGCGGCCCATCCGCAGGCGCGGCTGGAGGTCGCCGGCTTCGGCGCCTACGAGGAGGGACTGCGGCGGCTGCTGGGGGCGCTTGAGCGCGGCGACCTCGACGACGCCCGCGAGGTCGCCCGCCGCGGCTGGGGTCTCGAGGGCGGCGAGGAGAGGCCGCTGCCGATCCTCTCCGCCTTCCTCGCCGATCCGCCCGCGGGTTACGCCGAGGCGGCGCGCGCCGCCGCCGGTTCGGTCTCCTTCGTCGGGCGTCTGGAGCACCACGAGGTCGCCGACTTCTTCCCCCGCGCCGAGGCGATGGTGATGCCGAGCACCTTTCCCGAGGCCTTCGGGATGGTCGCCGTCGAGGCCGCCGCCTGCGGGACGCTGCCCGTCTCCGCCGGCCACTCGGGGATGCTCGAGGTCTCCCGGCAGCTCCAGGCGGACCTGCCCGGGGAGGTCGGAGCGCTGACCTCGTTCCCGGTCGAGGCCGGCGCGGTGGAGGCGATCGCGGCCCGCCTCAGCGTCTGGCTGGCCCTGCCCGAGGCGGAGTGCGCGCGCGCCCGGGCGGCCCTGGTCGAGACCGTCTCCCGGCTCTGGAGCTGGGAGGGAGTGGCCCGCGGCGTGCTCGCGGCCGCGGCCGGAGAGCTCGAGAACCTGCCCCGGCCCGGGAGCTAGTGCGAAGCGTCACCTGGGGCCGCAAAGCCTCCCGCCGCCGCTTCAATAGAATGCCCGCCGCCCCAATGTACGGCCGCCTGCCCATAGTGAAGATGCTGCTGGTGACGATCGCCCTGACGGCGGTCATCTCGGCGGTGATGGTCCCGATCAACTGGAACGGTCAGGGGGCCTCCACGGCTGCGCCGAAGATCGACCACCTGCTGAACGTGATGATCGTCCTCTCGGCGTTCGTCTTCTCGCTGGTGATGGTGATGCTCTTCTACGCGCTGTGGAAATTCAAAGCCAAGCCGGGTGACGAGTCCGACGGCGAGCCGATCCACGGCAACACCCGCCTGGAGATCGCCTGGACCCTGATTCCGACGGTCATCGTCCTCTTCGCCGGCGGCTACAGCTGGAAGGTCCTCGACGAGATCGAAGAGCCGAACTCGAAGCACCTGACGGTCTCGGTCTTCTCCCAGCAGTACGCCTGGAGCTTCGCCTACCCCGGCAAAGGCTACGCCTACAGCGAAGGCGAGCTGCACGTCCCGGTCGACCGCCAGGTCCAGTTCAAGATGCACGCGATGGACGTGATCCACTCCTTCTGGGTCCCCGAGTGGCGGATCAAGAAAGACAACGTTCCCGGCATCACCACCACCGCGATCGTCACCCCGGACAAGGAAGGGACCTACCAGCTGGTCTGCACCGAGCTCTGCGGCTTCGGCCACGCGACGATGCGGGCCAAAGTCGTCGTCGAGTCCCCGGCCAAGTTCAACGAATGGGTCGACGGCCTCAAGCAGGACCTCCCCGAACCGTATATGGACGTTCTTAAAGAAGAGAGCGTCGAGAACCCGCCGGCGCTGAATGCCGGAGGGGCATAATGGAGCGAGCTGATGGTTGACGCGATCAAGAGACCCGGCTGGTGGCGCGGCCTAATCGGCGCGATCGCCTTCGGCGCCTTCGGCTTCGGCCTCGTCATCGCCCTGCGGGCGATCTCCGACCTGCCGCTCTACCAGACCGAACAGACCGGCTACCCGCATGTGATCGTGCCCGCGATCACCGCCCCGCTCGGCTTCCTGGCTGGCTTCGGCTGCTTCGATTACTGGCTGCGCTGGGCCGCTGGCATGCCGACGATCCCGGACGACCACTCCCAGCACGGCGCCAAGAGCTGGAAGGACTACTTCAAATTCAACACCGACCACAAGGTGATCGGTGTCCAGTACGTCGTCACGACGTTCATCTTCTTCTTCCTCGGCGGCTTGATGGCGATGCTGATCCGGGCCGAGCTCGCCCAGCCCGGCACCCAGATCGTCGAAGCCTCGACCTACAACAGCCTCTTCTCGACCCACGCGGTGCTGATGATCTTCGTCTTCGTGATCCCGGTCTTCGCCGGGCTCGCGAACTACGTCCTGCCGCTGATGATCGGCGCGCCGGACATGGCCTTCCCGCGCCTCAACGCGCTTAGCTTCTGGATGCTGCCGATCGCCGGGATCCTCTTCATCGGCAGCTTCCTCGCCCCCGGCGGCGCCTTCGACGCCGGCTGGACCGGGTACGCGCCGCTCTCGACCGGAGCCCCGCTCGGGCAGTCGTTCTTCAACCTCGGCGTCCAGTTCGCGGGCGCCTCCTCGATCGCGACCGCGCTCAACTTCCTGGTCACGATCATCACCATGCGTGCGCCCGGGATGACCTTCTGGCGAATGCCGCTGCTGGTCTGGGCGAACCTCTCGACCTCGCTGCTGGTCGTCGCCGCGACTCCGTTCATCGCCGGCGTCCAGTTCATGGTCCTCTTCGACCGCGCCCTGCACACGAACTTCTTCGACTTCGCGGCCGGCGGCGACGTGATCAGCTACCAGCACATCTTCTGGTTCTACTCCCACCCGGCGGTCTACATCATGATGCTGCCCGGGTTCGGGATCATCTCCGAGGTCATCTCGACCCACGCCCGCAAGCCGATCTTCGGCTACCGGCTGATGGCCCTGGCGTTGATCGGGATCGTCGTCCTCAGCTACTCCGTCTGGGCCCACCACATGTTCGTCGCCGGGATGTTCTCCTGGCTGCGGGTGCCGATGATGATCACCACCCTGCTGATCGCGGTGCCGACCGGGATCAAGATCTTCTCCTGGCTGGGGACCCTCTACTTCGGCAAGATCCACACCTATTCGACGTCGATGCTGTTTGCTCTCGCCTTCATCGTCACCTTCACGATCGGCGGAATCTCGGGCGTGATGCTCGGCATGGTGCCGATCGACATCCACGTCTCCGACACCTACTTCATCGTCGCCCACATCCACTTCGTCCTCTTCGGCGGCTCGGTCTTCACGATCTTCGCCGGCGTTTACCACTGGTTCCCAAAGATGACGGGCCGGATGTACGACGAGAAACTCGGCCGCGTCCACTTCTGGGGCACCCTGGTGGGCACCTGGGGCACCTTTATCCCGATGCACTGGGTGGGGATGGACGGGATGCCGCGCCGCGTCGCCGACTACGCCGAGCAGTTCGGCAACTGGAACCTCTTGATCAGCGCCTTCGCCTTCATGCTCGGCGCGATGCAGCTCGTCTTCCTCTACAACATGGTCGTCAGCTGGCGCTTTGGCCCGAAGGCCGAGGCCAACCCCTGGCGCGCCAACTCGATCGAGTGGCAGGTCTCCTCGCCGCCGCCGATCTTCAACTTCGATGAGATCCCGCGCGTCGTCGGCGGTCCCTACGAGTACGGGATCCCCGGTGCGAAACACGCGATCATGGCCGGCGAAGGGGCCGAGGTGCCCGCCGGTGAGAAAAGCGCGGTAGGCACCGGCTCATGAGCGCCGTGCAGGCTGATGAGCGCAAGCCGCTGCTGGTCTTCCTCAACGAGGTTGCCGGTGGCCGCAAGCTGCTGCAGGCGGTGCGTGAGCGCCAGGAGCAGGTCTCCGGCGTCGTCGTCGCGGCGCCGCAGAACCAGCCCTCGGTGGGACAGCTGATCGACGCCAGCGAGGTGCGTGAGGCCGCCCGGGCCCGGGTCGAGGTGACGATGGCCGTGCTGAGCGAGTTCGGGATCGGCTCGATCGGAGAGGTGATGGACCCCGAGCCCTCGCTGGCTCTCGACGACGCCGTCCGGGCCCACCGCCCGGGCGAGGTGCTCCTCTCCTGTCTGGCCGACCCCCGCTTCGGCTTCCTGCGCCGCGACCTGGTCGAGTGGGCGCGCGAGCGGGTCGAACCCGAGGTGAAGTTCACCCACATCCCGGTGCGGATCGAGGATGACGCGATCCGCTGGGACCTCAACCACACCCTCGTCGTGGCGACCAAGACCGTCGCCACCCCGGATCTGGTGGCGCGGATGAAGGACCGGGCGGGCATCAGGCCCCACCGCTTCACGATCATCTGCCCGCGGGCCGAGGACGTGAGTGAGGGTCAGGTCGTCCGCGACCTCGCCTCGACCCTGGCTGAGCTCTACCGCTCCGACGTCGACGCCACCGGTCAGCCGATGAGCCCGGATCCCTTCCTTGCGGTGAAGAACGCGATCGAGCACTACCGGATCGACGACATCCTGATCTCCACCTTCGCCGGCGAGAGCTCGGTATGGCTCGAGGAGGACCTGATCGGCCGGGTGCGGGAGATCACCGAGAAGTCCGTCGAGCACATCGAGGTCGGCCGGCCCGCGGCAGCAGTCGCCGCGGCCGTCGCCGAGGGGGAGGCAAGCAGCTGATGGAGAGCGCTTCGGTGGCCGTCGGCCACGCCCACGCCGATCATCACGGCCCGCCCGAGGCCAACCAGAGCTCGCGGATTGACCGCCAGACGCTCGGGATCCTGCTCTTCATCGTCTCCGAGGTGATGCTCTTCGGAGCGTTCTTCGCGTCCTACTTCTTCCTCCGGGTCGTCGTCGACCCGCCCAGCTGGCCGCCGGAACCGTACACCTTGCCGGTCGGGGTGGCGGGGATGAACACGGCGATCCTCGTTTCCTCCAGCTTCACGATCCACTACGCGCTGGAGTCGATCCGGCGCGGCAACCGCCAGGGACTGAAACTCGGCCTGGTAGCCACCTGGATGCTCGGCGCCACCTTCCTCTTCATCCAGATCAACGAGTATGCGCACATCGGCTTCAGCGCCCGCGACCTCTCGTTCGGCTCGATCTTCTACAGCCTCACCGGGTTGCACGGAGCCCACGTCTTCGTCGGCCTAATGCTGCTCACGTTTGCGACGATCCGCGCCTTCCGCGGCCACTTCGGCCCCAAAGCGGAGGACCACCTGGGCGTCGAGGTGCCAGGCATCTACTGGCACTTCGTCGACATCATGTGGATCATCGTCTACGTCACCGTCTACATCCTCTAGTCGAACACAGATCGAGAGCGCCCGAGCCCGGTCGCGTCGTTATCGTCCTCGCCGTGGAGGCGAAGACGATGTGGGGACTGCACCACGCCGGGGGCCAACCCCTGGTGGAAGAAGGGGCCATCGCAATCGGCTGGGTCGACGCGGGTGACATCTCCGATCTCAGCGATGAGCGCCAGGAATTCAAGGAGCACCTGCGCATCCGCTTTCCAGAGAAATCCGATAACTGGATTGCCAATGCCGCCGGTCAACTGCTTCGTTTCCGGCACGTGATGCAACCGGGGGACTTCGTGGTCTATCCCCGGAAGAGCGACCACACCATCAACATCGGCCGGATCTCTGGCGCTTACCGGTATGCGCCTGAGGTCATCGAGCGTTATCCGCATCGGAGGCCGGTGGAATGGTTACGCACCGAACTTCCTCGCAGCCTTTTCTCGCAAGGGTGCCTCTACGAGCTGGGCGCGGCCATGTCCGTGTTCAAGGTCAAGACGCACCGTCTTGAGATCCTCGAAAAAGCTGGGCTTGCCGATGAGGCCGAAGGCTTTGATGACTCGACGCCCGAAGCCGATTCGACGCCCGAAGACGAGCCGACCGCGGAGCGGATCAGCGAACTCACCCGCGACTACATCCTGCAGACGTTCGAGACCGACCTCAAGGGCCATCCGTTTGCCCAGTTCTGCGGCTGGGTTCTGGAGGCGCTTGGCTACACGGCTCAGGTGTCCCGACCGGGAGCCGACCAAGGAATCGACATCGTCGCCACTGAAGATCCCCTGGGCGTCAAGCGCCCTCTCCTCAAGGTCCAGTGCAAGTCCGGCTCGGGCGCAATCGGCTCACCCGAGGTGCAGGCGCTAAACGGCACCTTGGCCGAGAACGAGCTCGGCCTCTTTGTGGCGATCGGAGGTTTCACCGGTCAGGCCCGCCAGGCCGCCTCTGGGATGCCGAAGATGCGCCTACTCGGCCCCGACGACTTTGTCGATCTCGTCTTGGATCACTATGCGGACCTTCCGGACGAGGCGAAGGAGGCGTTGCGCCTCCGTCGTGTCTGGGTGCCCGACAGGGGCGCCGGCGATGAAGCTCTCTGAGGCGGCCGTTTTTAAATGGGTGGTGATCGTCGGAATCGCCGGCGCCGTGGTGGTTGGTGTGACGCTGCTGACGCGGCCGCTGGTGGGGGCGCTGTTGGGGCTGGCGATCGTGATTGCCGGCTGCGTCTACGGCTATCGATGGGCGCGCGAGAGATGGCGCTGAGCTGGCACAGAGAATTTACGAACTACGACAAAAAGTTGCATCTTGTCTTGTAGCCTGGCAGCATGGAGACCATGGTCAGGGAGAACTGGACCGACGGGCGACTCGACGAGTTCGAGAAGCGGATCGACGAACGGTTCGACCGCGTCGACGAACGGTTTGACGAGGTCGACAAGCGCTTTGAACAAGTCGACAAGCGCTTTGAACAAGTCGACAAGCGCTTGGAGAAGATCGATGGCCGCCTGGAGTCGATGCAGAAGACTCTTGTCTTCGGTGTGATCGCGATGTCATCCGCCTACATTGCCGGGTTTGCCGCGCTGGTCACTCAGATCTAGCGTGCCGACTCAACTCCAGGACCGCCAAGGTCAGCGCGATCGGCACCGTGGCCGGGGTCTGGTCGACCCAGAAGAAGAGCAGGTCGAAGGCGGGGCAGATCACGGCCGCCAGGGCGGCGCCTCGTAGCTGCAGGCGCCGGTCAGAGGCCAGCAGGGCGCCGAGGACGGCGGCGATGAAGAGGTCGCCGAAGCCCATCACCGCCGAGCCGAAGTTGGCGAGCTGGAGGCGGGGAAGGTCGGCGACCGGGGCGGCGGCGTTGAGGACCGCGTTCGGCTCTTGGAGGAGGTTGGTGCCGACCAGGTAGGCGTCGACCGCGGCCATCGCATAGATGCCCAGCTTCAGCCACCGTGGGGGCACGATGCAGGCGACCAGCCAGCCGAGGGTGACACAGGCGAGGGCCGAGAGCGCGAGGGCGGCGGTCTCGCCGGCGAGAGCCCCCTCGGACGCCCAGGCGAGGGCGAAGAGGGGAATGACGGCCAGCGCCAGAACCGGCCTGGACCCGCGCACGAGCCAAGCCAGGGCCGCTGCGGCCAGCGGCGGGACGGCAACGAGCGCCAGGTAGGTGAGGAAGCGGGCGCTGGCCGATTCGAGCGCGATCGCGGAGATGACGACGACGATCGAGAGCGGCAGGACGAGCGCCCACCACCGGCTCCGCAACCGGCCCAGCAGCAGGGTGGAGGGAGCTTTGGGGAGGGCGACGAGGAGGGCCTGCGAGAGGCTCAGAACCCCGATCGAGAGCCAGAAGGGGAGCAAGCCTCAGGCGCGCCCGGCGGCGGCCGCGGCGGGGCGCTCGGCTTCGCGGGGCGCGGACGAGGGTTCGCCGCGGGGCTGAAGCCGCCCGGCGGCGGCAACCGTCCACAGCATCGCCAGCCAGTTGCCGGTGGCGATCCCCACATGGATCCAGACGATGCCGGCCGGCAGTTCCAGCCACCACTGGACGCCGCCTACGAGGCCCTGTAAGGCGAGCAGGCCGATCACCAGGGTCAGCGGCCTCAGGGCGCGCTGGACGGCCCCAGGGCGCCGCAAG
>Ga0164302_10000029_pt1 | contig 29378 bp, 27 predicted proteins | sample Whisoiple_202_MG_FD_109714 | JGI IMG/M metagenome (GOLD analysis project Ga0164302, IMG submission 109714) | Soil microbial communities amended with pyrogenic organic matter from upstate New York, USA - Whitman soil sample_202_MG | ecosystem: Environmental > Terrestrial > Soil > Agricultural... | reverse complement strand
TTGAGGAAGCGGCCGGAGAAGAGATCGGCCTCGACCGGATCGACATGCGAGAGGCCGGTCAGGTAGCAGACGATCGAGCTGACGCTCGACCCCCTGCCCCGGCCCGGCGGCAGGACCGAGCGGGCGGAATCGGGCCCGCGCACCTCGGCGGCGACCTCCCGCGCCAGCTCGAGCAGGTCGCGGTGCAGGAGGAAGAAGCCGGAGAGGCCGAGCTTGCGGATCGTCGCCAGCTCCTCCTCCAACCGCCACTGCGCCTCGAGCAGGCGGGCGTTGCCGCGGTAGCGCTCGCCGAGGTGGTGGTTGCAGATCCGCGCCAGCTCGGTGTCGGCGCCGGGGTCCTCGCTGCCGGGATACCGGTAGCCGAGCTGCTGGGTGAGGTCGAAGCGCAGGCGCTCGGCGAGCCGCCCGCTCTCGGCGACCGCCTCGGGGAACTCGGCAAAACGCGCCGCCATCGCCGCCGGCGAGGTAAGCGCCGAGGTCGAGTTCCCCCGCCGAGAGGGCTCGGACTCCTCCAAGGTCTCGCAACGCCCGATCGCAACCAGCGCATCCTGCACCGGAGCCCGCCGCCGATCGTGAGCATGAACGTTGCCGGTAGCCACGCAAGGAACCCCCAACCGCTCCGCAAGCACCGCCAGCCACCGATTGCGAGCCCGATCCCGCCGCCAGTAGGGCCGCTGCAGCTCCACCCGAAACCGATCCCGCCCAAAGACCGCCAGCAACCGCCGAGCAAGCCTCTCCCCACCGGCGGTATCTCCCCGCTCGAACGCCCCCGCAGCGATCCCATCCCGAGCGCAACCGGAGAGACAGATCAATCCCTCCGCATGCTCCTCCACCTCCTTGAGAGTCGCCCACGCCTGAGACGAGGTCCTCCCAGTGTTATCCCTGGTGTGCGAATGGGCCGCGGTGAGCAACCGACACAAATTCCGGTACCCGGTCTCGTCTTCAACCAACAGCGTGAGATGTCCGTATCTGCCGGGGGGTGGCGCCGATTTGGGGGACCGCCCCGATAGGGGCGGTGGGACCAAATCGGGGACAGGACCCGCCGGCCCAACCCCCACCGTCAACTCCGTCCCAGTAATCCCCCGAACCCCAAACCCCCGACACGCGTGCGCAAACTCCATAGACCCCCACACTCCGTCGTGATCGGTAAGCGCAAACGCCGGATACCCATGCGCCGCAGCGGCAGCCGCCAGCTCCGTAGGCGTAGAAGCCCCATCGAGGAACGAAAAAGCGGAGTGGGCATGCAGCTCGACGTACACGGGCCACCTCAGGCCCGCTGCCGATACCAGCGCTGGGCCCGCGCAGTGCGGAAGACCGTGAGGGCACGGCCGTCGCCCAGCGCTAGCTCGAAGTAATGCCGGCGCAGCGGCTCCGGCGTCCACCAGCGGTCCTCGACCAGCCACTCCTCGCGGACGGCGTCGACCCCGACCCCCTCGACTGTGGTCGGAGCGCCGCCGGGATCGGTGCGCACCGTCACCCGTTCAGGGGCATAGAGACGGCGAAGGCCGGGCATCAGAGCTCGGGGTAGGGGGTCAGCATCGCCCACCGCTCGGGCACCCGCGAGGCGGCGTCGACCGGCAGGATCCTCAACAGCGCTCCCGCGCCCTGCGCCGCCCGCACCTCGCGCACCGCGGCGCCGAGGCGCCGGCGCCGCGGCTCGGCGCCGCCGACCGCCAGCTCAATCTGGTCGCGGGCGGGCGGACCGAGGCCGAGCGCCCGCAGCCGCAGGGCGCTCGCCGGGCCCGGCAGCCCCTCGAGCCGCGGGATGAGCACATTGCACAGGACCCGCGGCGAGGCGCTGGGCCGGCCGAGGCCCTGCTCGACGCTCCAGCTGCCCCCGGCCGCGAGGCGGGCGCCGAGACGAAGCCCGAGCAGGGTTCTCCCCCGCCGCCGGGGAGCGGCCAGAAGCCGGTCGACGAGCAGCTCGAGCGCCCGGTCGAGCTGCAGGCCCGCGGTCCCCTCCGGCAGCTCGATCTCCTCGCTCAGCTCCTCGTGCGGGGGGCGCGGTCGCAAAGGCTCTTCCTCCCCCCGGCAGAGGCGCATCGCCTGCAGGCCGAGTGGGCCGAAGCGATCGGCGACCTGGTCGGCGCTGAGACGGGCGAAGGCCGCGAGGGTGTCGATCCCGAGGCGCTCAAGGGCATCGATCAGATCGTCGGCCTCTCGCGGCGGGGCTTCGAGGCGGGTGCGGAAAGCAGTTACCGGGACCGGCCGCGGCCAGTCTCCTGCGGCGAGGAAGGCGCGGAGGCGGGTGGAGCCGGTGCCGATCCGCCTTCCCTCTCCCAACGCCTCGCGCGCGGCGGCGAGGACGCCGCTCGCCGAGCCTCCGTGAAGGCCGCGCAGACCGTCGAGCCCAAAGAAAGCTTCGCCGGGGCGCTCCGACTCGACCGCGGCGCCGATCGACTCCAGCTTCCCGACCATCGCCGCCGTCGCCTCTGCCACCGCGACCGGGTCGTCAAGATCGGCGCGCCCGGGCCGAGGCCCCCCGGCATGGCCCGGGCGCGAGGGAGTCGCCAAGCGGTTGTCGATGACGCAGGCGATCTCCATACGAACGTATGTTCGTCTTGCGCCAAGGATAGATCCATAGAGGCGACAACAAGTTTTCGGTCAAGCGACCGGTCGGAGAGAGGTGGCCGGAGCTGCGCTTAGGACGCGCGGGCGACCTTCGCCGCCTCGGCGCTGCCGAGATACGGCGTCAGCGTGAACTCGACGAGATCCGGGAGCAGGGACTCCAGCTCCTCGGTGCGGTCGGCGAAGATGCGGCGGGAGATCAGCGAGACCATGCCCCCCACCAGAGCCTCCTCGGTGGTCGGCGAAAGCCCCGCCAGGACATCGTCGGGGAGACCTTCGCGCCCGGCGGCGAAGTAGGGGACCAGACTCTGGATCGCCGCGTCGTAGCGCTCGACCACGACGGGCCCCGCGACCAGCGCCTCGACCATGCTGAGGCGGGCGAGATTGGGCTCGGCGGCCAGGAACTCGAGCATCGCCCCGATCCCGGCACGCACCGCCTGCGGCCACTCGTCCTGCTGGTCGAAAGCCTCTCCGACCCGCTTGCGCAGCTCGGCCATGACCGTGTCGTAAGCCGCGATGAAGCACTCGTCCTTGCTGCCGAAATGCTCATAGAAGGTGCGTCGGGAGACCGCCGCGTTACGGGTGATGTGGGCGATCGTCGTCCCCGCGTAGCCGTTCTCGGCAACCGCCTCCGCCAGCCCGGCGATCAAGCGCTCGCGCTGGTTGTGGCTGACGAACTCGCGCGGCAGCCCGTGACGGCCCGGGGGCAGGCGGGCCAGCTCCGGCGGGTACTCAGGAGAGTCGACAGGCGGGTTCGCGGGATCGCTCAAGAGAACCGACGATACCGATCCAGACGAGTCGAGCCCATTTTGGCTAACTGGCCAGTTTTTTGAAGACACAACTTCACGACCGGGCCTGCGATTGAACGGTCCCGCCGTCCCCGGTCGCCACTTCCCGGGCGGCCTCGGCCCCCAGGTACGGGGTCAGGGCGAACTCGATCAGCTGCGGCAGGAGCTCGGGGATCGTCGCCACCTCGCTGACCGCGAGGCGCTGGTAGACGATCCAGAAGACCCCGCCGATGATCGCTTCCTCCAGTGTCTCCGGCAGCGCCGCGCCATGCGGCGAGACATCACGTCCAAGCTTGAACAGCGAGACGAAGGCCTGCTGCGACTTCTCGTAGCGCTCGACGGCGGCCGGGCCGGCCGCCAACGCCTCGACCATGCAGGTCCGCGCGAGCGCCGGCTCTTCGGCGACGTATTCGAGGAACGCGGTCAGCCCGGCGCGGACCCGATCGGCCCAGTTGCCCAGGTCTCCGGCTGCCGCCACCACCCGCTCGAGGGCAGCTGTCATCGCATACTCCTGGGTCGCCAGGAAGCAGTCCTCCTTCGAGCGGAAGTTCTCGTAGAAGGTGTTGCGGGCGATGCCGGCGCGGCTGACGATGTCCGCAACTGTCACCTGCTGATAGCCCTGTTCGGAGCTCTCCTGCGCAAGCGCGACGATGATCCTGACCCGCTGGTGCCGAGCGATGAACTCGCGTGAGAGCTGCTGCCGTCCGGGAAGTGGACGCGTTGTTGACTCAGAAGCCACGAACGGAAGAGTACCTGAGTCGCATCTCGGTGCCTCCCCGCCCTCGGAATGGATACCGTTTAGGTACCGAAACACAGACAAGGTGTTTTACTAATCAATTCGAACCGGGCGGGGACTTTGACCGGAAAGCGGCAGCGCATTCTCAGAGGAATGCTCGAAGCGGTGGGCACACAGGGCTACGAGCAGACCGCGGTTCAGGACGCGATCGTCCATGCCGGGCTCTACCGGCAGGCGTTCTACGACAACTTCGAGGACAAGGAAGACTGCTACCTGCATGCGCTCGACGCAGGCTTGGAGTGGGTCGAGATCGCGATGCGCAAAGCCGCTGCCGGCGAGCCGAGCTGGCGAGGGCAGCTGCGCGGCGCGTTGGCCGGGCTGCTGTCGTTCCTCGACGAGCAGCCCGAAATCGGCCGGGCCCTGCTTGTCGAAGTCCACGCCGCCGGCGAGCGGGCGGTGGAAAGGCGAACGTTGGCGATGGAACGCGCGGCGGAGATGATGGACGGTGCCCGCCAGGAAAGCGACGAGGCCGCGCCGGCGATCTCGGCGGAGGCGGTGGTCGCCGGCATTCTCGCGGTGCTGCACACTCGGCTGGCTGGCCGCCAGACGGAGGGCTTTGCCGACCTGTTGCCGGAGCTGATGTACCTCGCCGTCCTCCCCTACTTCGGCGCCGAGGCAGCAGCGGCCGAGATGCGCGTCTAGCGGGCCCCGCGCTTCACAGGCCCTCGCCGTGGCGCCCCTCGCCGGCGGCGAATCGGGCCGCGCCGCGGGCCGCGACTTCGAGAACCTCGCGGCCGAGCCGGTGCTCGAGGTCGAGTCCGTAGGCCAGCGGAAGACCCGCTCCTTCAAGGGCGGCCCGCCGGTCGCTCAGCATCGTCTCCTGAGGGAAGGCGGCGAGGCGCTCGGCTAGCTCCAGGGAGCGCTCGAGGTGCCGATCGCCCTCGACCACCTCGGTGACCAGGCCGATCCGCTCCGCCTCCGCCGCGTCGACGGCTCGGCCGGTAAGGATCATGTCCATCGCGCGGCCGAGCCCGACGACCCGCGGCAGCCGCTGCGTGCCGCCGTCGATCAGCGGCACTCCCCAGCGACGCTCGAAGCAGCCGAAGGTCGCGCGGCGAGTGGCGATCCGCAGATCGCACCAGACCGCGAGCTCGAGCCCTCCCGCCAGGCACCAGCCGTCGATCGCCGCGATCGTCGGCTTCGACGGCGTTAGCCGGGTGAAGCCCATCGGGCCGCCGGGATGGTCGACGTCGAGGTCGATCGCCTTCAGGTCGGCGCCGGCGCAGAAGGCTCCGCCCGCCCCGGTGAGGACGAGGACGCGGGCGTCCTCGTCGGCCTCAAACCGCTCGAGGCCGTCGCGCAGAGCCGCCGCGGTCGCGGCGTCAACTGCGTTGCGCCGCTCGGGACGGTCGATGGTCAGCACCGCGGCGGCGCCCCGGCGCTCGTAGCGCACCTCCTCGCTGCTCATCGGCGGATCGTCCCACAGGACGCTGCGGACGGGAGAGGAAGGGAGCGGGCGGGCTAGTCGCGGCAAGGCTCACGGGGTTCGGCGCGACGCCCGGCTCCCAGAGTGTGCGCCCCGGTCGCAGGCCTGGGAAGGGCAGGTCTCCCAAAGGCCGGCTGCAACGGTAGGTGGCGGCGCGGACGGCGGAGGGGGAAGCGCAACGAAAAAGCGACCGGCGGCGACGCTCGTTGCCTGCCTTGCGCGTAGCCTTCGCGCTCAGAAGCTCGTGACGTCGCCTTCGAGACCTGCTCCCGCTTGGCTTCCGCGGGACCGGTCTCTCCCGGTCGCTGATTTCAACTTAGCTCCAGCCGACCTCAGGCGCTAGGGGTGGCGCGGCGTCGATCCCGCAAAGAGCGACGTAAAAGGTCCTGCGGGGGAGGTAGGTTCTTGCCTCGATGACGGGATCGGAGATGTCCGCGCGGCGGGCGCGGCGCAACGTGGTCCTGACGGCGGCGATCGCCGGCCTCGGCGGGCTGCTGTTCGGCTACGACACCGGCGTCATCGCCGGCGCCCTTCTCTTCATCAAGACCGACTTCGACCTCGGCAGCTTCGCCCAGGGCCTGGTCGTCGCCGCGGTACCGATCGGCGCCGTCGTCGGCGCGGCGATCGCCGGGCCGGCGGCGGACACCTACGGCCGGCGCTTGATGATCCTCCTCGCCGCCGGCGTCTTCATCGTCGGCGCCCTTGCCAGCGCCGCCGCGCCGGGGGTCGAGGTGCTGGTCGCCGCCCGCATCGTGATCGGGGTCGCGATCGGGCTCGCCTCCGCCGCTGCCCCGGTCTACATCTCCGAGGTCGCCCCGCCGGAGAGCCGCGGCCGCCTCGTCAGCTTCTTCCAGCTGGCGGTGACGATCGGGATCCTCGCCGCCTATCTGGTCGGCCTGGCCTTCGACCACATCGAAGGCTGGCGCTGGATGCTGGGGCTCGGCTGCGTGCCGGCGCTGGCACTCGCCTTCGGGATGGTGCGGATGCCGCAGAGCCCGCGCTGGCTGGTGATGAGCGGCGACGACTTCGCCGCCCGGGCGACGCTGGCGAAGATCCGGGTCGACGATCCAGACACGATCGACCGCGAGCTGGAGGAGATCAAGGAGAGCATCGACGAGAAGCCGGGCGCCTGGGGGGACCTGCTGCAGCCGGTCGTCAAAGCAGCGCTGGTGGTCGGCGTCGGGCTCGCGATCCTGCAGCAGGTCACCGGCATCAACACGGTCATCTACTACGCGCCGACGATCGTCGAATTCACCGGCGTCGACTCCTCGGCCGGGTCGATCCTGGCGGCGGTCGGGGTCGGGATCATCAACGTCGCCTTCACGCTGTTGGCGCTGCGACTGCTCGACCGGGCGGGCCGGCGGACGCTCCTCTTCGTCGGCGTCAGCGGGATGACGATCTCGCTCTTCGCCCTCGGCGCTGCCTTCAAGATCGCCGGCGGCGGCAGCACCCTCGCCTCGGTGGTCGCGATCGCCAGCCTGATGGCCTACGTCGCCTCCTTCGCGATCAGCCTCGGCCCGATCTTCTGGCTGCTGAACGCCGAGATCTATCCGCTCGGAGTGCGCAGCAAGGCAGCGGGGATCGGGACGATGGCGAACTGGACCTTCAACTTCATCGTCTCCCTCACCTTCCTGCTGCTGATCGAAGCGCTGGGACGCTCCGGCGCCTTCTGGTTCTACGGCGGGATCGGGATCGTCACCCTGGTCTTCTGCTGGAAGCTGGTGCCGGAGACGAAGGGCAAACGCCTCGAGGACATCCAGGCCTACTTCCAGGCGCGCGTCGAGTCCTAGGAGGGACTCCCGGGCTCGGCGCTCCGGCTACCCTCAGCGGATGCGGATCGAAGAGATAATCGCCCAGCGACAGCCGACCTTCTCGGTCGAGTTCTTCCCCCCGAAGACGGCAGAGGCGACCGAGCAGCTCTACGAGACGGCTCGCGAGCTGCGGGCCCTGGAGCTCGACTTCGTCTCGGTTACCTACGGTGCCGGTGGCGCGAACCGGGACGGGACCGTGGAGATCACGACGGCGCTGAAGGACGAGTTCGGGCTCGAGACGATGGCCCACCTCAGCTGCGTCGGCGAGAGCAGGGAGGGGCTGGCGACGACGCTCGACCGCATCGCCGCGGCCGGGATCGAGAACGTCTTCGCCCTGCGCGGCGACCCCCCGCGCGGCCAGGAGGACTTCGTCCAGCCCGAGGGCGGGCTCGGCAGCGCCGCCGAGCTGGCGGCGTTCATCCGGGACGGCTGGGACTTCGGGATCGGCGGCGCCTGCTTCCCCGAGGTCCATCCCGAGGCCCCGGACCTCGAGACCGACCTCCGCTACCTGAAGACCAAGGTCGACTCCGGCGCCGGCTTCCTGGTCACCCAGCTCTTCTTCGACAACCGGGTCTACTTCGACTTCGTGCGGGCGGCGCGCGAGCGCGGTATCGAGGTGCCGATCCTCGCCGGGGTCATCCCCGTCGCCAGCTTCGCCCAGACGAAGCGGATCTGCGACCTCTGCGACGCGACGATCCCGCCCCGCCTGGAAGCGGCGTTCGAAGCCGCCGGCGGCGACCCCGAGCGCGAGTTCGAGCTCGGCATCGCTTACGCCGCGCAGCAGTGCGCGGAGCTCCTGATCGCCGGGGTACCCGGGATCCACTTCTACGCGCTCAACCGCGCCCCCGCCACCCGGGCGGTGCTCGGTGCTCTGCGTGCGGCCCGTCCGTGGGAGCGCTCGCGGGATCTCGTTGACACGGTTTAGACATTTTGATTAACATGCCGCCGCATGAGCGGTGGGGGAGCGGGATTTCGTAGCTACGGGGTGATCGCGATTGTCCTGGTTGCGCTCTTCGCAGCCTGGGGGTGCGGCGGAGACTCGGGAGGGTCGAGCGACAACGCCCACATCAACGAAGAGTCGGGCTCAACGAACGGCCTTCTCCCCGACGAACGCAAGGGAACGCCGCCGCCTGCGCCAATACCTGCCGCGAAGGGCACGGAGCTGTACGACATAGCGCGAGCCTCAGGGTGCTACCTACAGGTGAACCTGCCCCCCAAGGAGGGAAAGCAAGTACCTCCGAGTGCCCCCACTCCCAAATACCAGAGTGACCCCCCGGTCTCGGGGCCCTATGTCGAACCGCCCGATCAACAGGCCGATGGCGCCTACATGAACATGCCAGACGCAATCGACCAGCTCGGCGCTCTCAACAACGGACGAATGATCATCCAGTACGCACCCGACCTCTCCGAAAAGATCCAACTGGAGATGAAGGGCCTTTACGACACGATGTACGGGGCGACGCTGCTCTTCCCAAACGACGAGATGAATTTCGCGGTGGCCGCGACGACGTGGGGAAACCTCCTCGCCTGCGCGTCTTATGACACCCAGAAGACGGCGGACGCGATCCGCGCCTTCGGCAAGGCAACCTGGGGCAAGCACGGGAGCGAACCGGTTGACGCCTTCCCTTTCGAAGGGCCAACGCCCAGACAACCCGCTGAACCCCACGCAGGCTAAGACGGGTATGCCACGAGCCGACGCCCGGCGCAGAGCGCTGGCAGAATAGGTTGCTGACGATGGGTAAGGGAGAGCGCGAAAGAGAGCGGCTTCGCCAGGAACGGATCGAAGCCGAAAAGCGGGAGTCCCGGAGTGGGAACAACCGGTTGATCCTGACCTACGCGATCGTCTCGACCGTAGTGATTGCAGTCGGGGTGCTGATCTTCGTCCTCGTCAGCGGCGGCGGTGGCGACGGGGAAAGCGGCGACGCCCACATCAACCTGAATCAGGAAGTGGGGAACACCAACGGCGTCCAGCCTGACGACCGGGCGGGGATCGCACCGGCGCGAACCAAGGTGTTCGACCTCGACCAGGCGGCGAAGGAAGCCGGCTGCAAAGTCGAGCTGAAGCTTAAGGACGAGGGGAATGAACACCTTCCCCCAAACTCGCCGCCCCCCAACTACAAGACCAACCCGCCAACCTCGGGCAACCACGTCGAACCGCCTTTCCAGCAGGCCGACGGCGCCTACAGCGAGGAACCGAAGGCGCTCGACACCGTCCACTCGCTCGAGCACGGGCGGATGGAGATCCAGTACTCGCCCGACCCGCCGGAAAAGGCCCAGCTGGAACTGATCGGTCTCTACGACACGATGTACGGCGCGACGCTGCTCTTCCCCAACGACAAAATGCCGTACGAAGTCGCGGCGACCACCTGGACCAACCTCCTCGGTTGCAAGACCTACAAGGGTCGGGCGACGCTGGACGCGATCCGGGCCTTCGGCCGCGAAACCTGGGGCAAATACGGCGGCGAGCCGGTCGAAGCCTTCAAGTTCACCGGCCCGACCCCGGCGCAGCCCGACGAACCGAGCAGCTAGCGCTCAGCCGCGGTAGGCCGGGAAGTAGTCGCTGTCTTCGCGGCCGCCGGCGAGCTGCGCGTAGCGCCCCGGGTCGCAGACAAGCTCCGAGGTGGTCCAGGCAAGCTGACGGTTGGCGAACCCCCGCTTGAACTCCTCCAGCGCGTCGCCGGCAACGATGCCGCCTCCCAGGTTCAGGGGCAGGCCCAGGTCAGCGGCGTGCTCGACGAGGCGGGCGACGACGTTCTTCATTGGCGAGTCCCGGAGGTGGGAATCGGCGCTGCCGCTCAGGTAGTAGTGGAGGTAGCCGTCGCTGACCGTGGCGATCGAGGCGGCGGCGAGGTCGCCGCCGGGGGCGAGGGCGAGGGCGAGCCACGTGCCCTCGGCGGCGAGGACGCGGTCAAAGTACCCAGCACCGAAGAAATAGTGAGGCGCGGCGCCGGTGCGGCGCATCGTCTGCTCGTAGGCCTCGAGGAAGCCGGATCGCTGCCCGGAGCTGGTCTCGCTCCCCGAAACGAGCTCGACTGCGTATCCGGCTTCGAGGTTGCGCCGCATCTGACGGCGGTCGCTGGGCCGGCTTTTCGGCGGCAGCGCGGGGTCGGCAATCTGAACCACATTCCTCTCGGTGGCGCCGGCCAGCGGCGACGGCCCCAACCTGTGACGAAGAAAGACGCTGAGCAACCCCGTCCCAGAGAAATCGATGGCCGCCGGATCGAGGGGCGGGGGGGTCTTCGTACGGACACTTGGAGCGAGCGAAGCGAGCGGGTCCGGTAGGAGGCGCCCCCGCCCCTCCCCGCCGACAATCCCGGGATAGCCGTACGGGGAAACCGCGTCCCTTTCCCCCGTCCCCTCGATCTCGCGAACGATCAGCGGCGCCACCAGCACCCCCGCTTCGCTCTCGATTCGCAGCGTGTGGGTGGCGCCCTCCGCGGCGAGGAACTGGGGGGAGCGGAAGAACTGGTCGTCGGCCGCGCCCTCGCCGCGATCCTCGATCAGCGTCGCCTGGGCAGCGGGTGCGCTCACTTCAGGAGGTCCGCCGCGGCGGCGCGGAACTCGTCCGGCAGCACTCCCCACACCTCGCAGTCGTCGGGCGGGGCGCCGCGGCGGGCGAGGTGGGCGCGCATCGTCCCCTCGTGCTTCCAGCCGAGGCCGGCGACGGTCTTCTTCGCCACCTCGTTGCGGGCGGGAATGCGGCCGTAGACGCGGTGGGCGCCGTACTCATCGAAGGCCTTGGCGACGGTCAGCGCCTCGGCGCGGCGGCCGACCCCCTTGCCGCGGACGTCGTCGCCGATCAAGGCCCCGAGCTCCGGCGCCGTCTGGCGGAAGAGGCCGTAGAGGGCGGTGAAGCCGACCGGCTCCTCGTAGCCCTCGACCACAATCGCGAACTTGCGGTCCTCGCCCGAGTCGTCCATCGCCCGGCGGGTCCAGGCCTCGGCCTGCTCGGCGCTGAACTCATCGCGCTGCTCCATCAGCGACTGGATCGCAGCCGGGTTGTTGAACCAGCGGTGCACCGCTGGGGCGTCCTCGGGCTCGAACGGGCGCAGGCTGACTGCGGGGCGGTCGGTCGTCACGGCGAAAACCCTACCCCGCTCAATCGGGGGCGAGGCCGTGACCGGTGAGCACCAGTTGCAGGGTCCTGGCGAGGATCCGGGCGTCGAGGGCGAGGGAGCGGTGCTCGACGTACCAGACGTCGAGCTCGATCCGCTCCTCCCAGGGGATGCCGGCGCGGCCCTGGACCTGGGCCCAGCCGGTGATGCCGGGCAGGACGTCGTGGCGGCGTTTCTGGTGCGGGGTGTAGTCGTCCACCTGGGCCTTGATCGTCGGGCGCGGGCCGACGATCGCCATCTCGCCGCGCAGGACGTTGACGAGGTTGGGAATCTCGTCCAGCGAGGTGCGGCGCAGGAGCCGGCCGGGACCGGTGACGCGGGGGTCGTCGCGGTGGACGACGGTGCCGACGCCGACCGGGTCGGAGCCCGCGACCATCGTCCGCAGCTTCCACATCTCGAACTCGCGGCCGCCGAGGCCGACGCGGCGCTGGCGGTAGACCACCGGCCCGCGGCTGCTGAGCTTGATCGCGATCGCCGCGACCAACAGCAGCGGCGAGAGGATCGCGAGGGCGAGGGCAGCGATGAGGATGTCGAGAATTCTGGGCATACCTACCGGTGGCGAGTGTGGCCAAGCAGATCAAGGACGCAGGGAGCGTGGCGTGCTCTGCACGCGAGCGACCGAGGACGCCGATATGCGCCGGCCACAGTCGTCACCGGGTTCCCTCTGCCTTCTCCCAGCGCCCTCCGGCGCCGCGGCGGAAACGATCCCAGAGGCCGGCGGCGATCGAGGCGGTGGTCATCGCGTAGTAGCGGGCGATCCGGAACGGGGCGATCGGGACGAAGCGACCGAGCAGCGCGGCCGCGATCAGGGCCAACTGGAGGGCGAAGGCGAGGACGTAGAACCAACCGTCGCCGAGGAGGAAGGCGTTGGCGAGGAGCGCCACGAGGTGCAGCAGGGGGCTGAGGTAGCGCAGCAAGCGGTGCGAGGAGATCTCGAAGGCGAAGAGGGGCGGGTAACCGCGCGGGGAGATCATCCCCTCGCCGACGACGATGTCCCAGAGGCCGACCATCATCCGCCGTTTGCGGGCGAACTCGCCCTCCAGGGTGGGGACCATCTTCTCCTCGGCGCGGGCGCCGGGGGCGTAGAGCGAGCGGAGCCCGCGCTTGGCGAAGGCGAAGGGGAAGCTGAGGTCGTGGCTGCCGGACGGGGCGAGCGGGATGTAGGCGTCGCGGCGCACCGCGTAGATCGCGCCGTTGCCGGCGGTGACCCCGCCGAGGGCGGACTCCATCTCGCGGACCTTCATCTCGTAGCGCCAGTAGGCGCCCTCGAGGTTGTCACCGGCGGAGTCGAGGAAGCGGACCTGGCCGCAGACGTAGCCGACCCTGGTGTCGGCGAAAGGTGCGAGGAGCTGACGCAGGGCATCCGGAGCCCAGACGCTGTTGGCGTCAGAGAAGGCGAGGATCTCTCCCGTCGCCTGCTCGGCGCCGGCGTTGAGGGCAACGACCTTGCCGCCGGGCGGCAGCTCGAGGACGAGGTCGGCGCCGGCTTCGCGAGCGCGCTCGGCGGTGGCGTCGGATGAGCCGTCAGAGGCGACGATCACCTGCAGCTTCTCTCGCGGATAGTCGAGGGCGAGGGCGTTGGCGACCTTGGTGGCGATTACTTCCTGCTCGTCGTAGGCGGGAATGATCAGGGTGACGGAGGGGACTCCGGCGGCGGGTCCTGTCTCCGAGGAACCTTTCAGCTGGACCAACAGGCGGAGTACCAGCGGGTAGCCGAGATGGGTGTAGACGAGCAGCCCGGCGCTTAGCCAGAAGAGGATTGCGGCGGGGGTGGTCATTGGCGGGCCTCGATCAGGTCGCGGTAGAGGTCGAGGGTGAGGCGGGCGGTCTCGTTCCAGGAGAAGGGGCCGGCGGCGGCTTTGGTCGCGGCGGCCGCGAGCTCGGCGCGGGCGGGCTCGTCGCCGAGCAGCTCGTCGAGAACCTTGGCGAGAGCGACCGCGTCTCCTGGCGGGACGAGGCGGGCGGCACCGGTCTCGGCCACCTCGGGGAAGCCGCCGACGGCGCTGAGGACAAGCGGCTTGCCGAAGGCGAGGCCGGTGTAGAGGACGCCGGAGTGCTCGGCGTCGAGATAGGGGAGGACGACGAGGTCGGCGCGGCGGAAGATCGCCGGGATCTCGGCGTCGTCGACGAAACGGGTGACAAAGCGGACGCGGCCGCCGGACTCATTCGCCAGCCGCTGCAGGGGCCCGACGTCCATCCGCGGGTTGCCGACAATCCAGAGCTCGGCCTCGGGGTGGGCGGCGGCGGCTCGGCGGAAGGCGTCAAGCAGGTTCTCGATCCCCTTGTAGGGGCGGAGCAGGCCGAAGGAGAGGACCACCGGGCCCTCGGCGCCCTCCAGCTCGGCCGGCAGCGGTTTCTCCTCCGGCAGCCGGGTCAGGTAGTCGAAGGCGCCGTGGGGGATGACGCGGACCTTGGCCGGATCGAGGCCGACCTCGTCGCGCAGCCGGGAGGCGCTGTGCTCGGAGTGGGCGACGACCGCGTCCATCGCGCCAAAGACGCGGCGGGCCGAGCGCACCTGCCGGCGGCTCGGGTTCGGCGGCAGGATGTAGTGGGCCGTGAGAACTCGGGGGCGCCGCGGGGACAGCAGGTGGACGTCGAGCGAGGGGATCGTCAGCCACTGGTAGTGGTCGACGTCCGCGTCGAGGGCGCGCCGCAGGCGGAGCATGTCGGGCAGGTGCTCGGCCGCCTTGAAGGGCAGGCGCGCGGGCGCGTCGAGGCCGCGGCCGGCGGCGCGCCGGTAGAAGAGCTCCCGCACGCGGTAGCCCTCGGCGGGTGGCACCGCTCCGTGGAGGAAGCGGCTGGTCAGCAGCTCCACCTCTGCCCCGGCGCGCGCGAGCGCGGCCGCGAGCGCGCGGTCGTAGGGCGGCGTGAAGGCCGAGGGGTCGACGAGCTGCACCTTCATCGGGGAAGGCGGATTATCGTGACCCCCTTGCCCCCCACGCTCTCCTACTGCGTCGTGAACACGAACGGCCGCGATTACCTGCTCGCCTGCCTGGCGGCGATCGAGCGCACGCATCCGGCCGGCGTCGAGCGCGAGGTCCTCGTCCTCGATAACGCATCCGAGGATGGCTCGGCGGCAGCGGTGCGGGAGCTCGGCGGCGACCTTCGCCTGATCGCCCTGGAGGAGCGGCGGGGCAAGGCGGAGAACGACTCGACCCTAATGCGCGAGGCGACGGGCCGCTACTGCCTGCTGCTGAACGAGGACTCCGAGCTGCGCCCCGGCGCAGCGGCGGCGCTGCTGGCGGCGCTTGACGCCGACCCGAGAGCGGCCGCGGCGACGCCCCGGCTGCTCGACTCCGGCGGCAACCCCGTCCCCTCCGCCTGGCGCTTCCCGGGAGTAGTGACCGCCACGATCGGCGCCCTCTTTCTCCATCGCCGCTTCACCGTGCAGAGCGTCGGCAGCGAGACGCGTCGCGTTGACTGGGCCCAGTCGAGCGCGCTGATGGTGCGCCGGGAGGCGGCCGCCTCGGTCGGCTACATGGACCCGGCCTTCTTCGTCTACTACGACGAGTGCGACTTCGCCAAGCGGCTGGCGGAGGCGGGGTGGCACTCGCTCTACGTCCCGGAGGCGGAGGCGGTCCACCACGACCAGCTCTCGACCGACCTCGCCAGGGGCCTGCCGCGGATCGTCGAATTCCACCGCAACCGCGACCTCTACATGCGCGTGCACCACGGACCGGCGGCGGCCCTGGCGGTCCGCCTCCTCACCGCCTGGGCATACGCGTTGCGCGCCCTCGCCGCGACGGTCCTCCCCAACCGCCCGGCAAAGATCTTCTGGGCCCACGCCCGCCAGGCGCTCCTCCCGAATCGCGGCGAATCCCTGCGCGACCGGGCTCAGGGACGGAGATCCTCGTCTAGTCGCTCCACCTCGTAGACCTCCGAGATGTTTCCGTCGACCGCGGGCTCGGCGCGCAGGGAGGCGAGGACGGCACCGGGATGGCGCAGATACCCGAGCCAGCGGCGCTCTTCCTCGCTGAAGAACCCGGTCGCCCAGAGCGCCAGCGGGTAGAGCGCCAGCAGGGCGGCGCGCAGCAGCAGACCGTCGGCACCCTCGGTCGGGATCACGAGTTCGGCGACAGCGACGATCGCCGCCACGGTCAGCACCACCCGCAGCAACCGGCCCCACTCGTAGGGGACCGGGAAGAGTCGCTGGGTGAAGGCGTACATCAGGCCGAGCACGACCAGGTAGGAGGCGACGAGGGCAAGAGCGGCGCCGACGATTTCGAGTTGCGGCACGAGGAGGAGATTGAGGGCGACGTTGACGACGAGGGCGGCGATCGCGGCCGGGAGGTTGAACTCGGTGCGGCCGGTGCGGACGAGGATCACGACGAGGACGAGGTAGAGCGCGTAGAGGGTGACCGCGGCGGCGATCAGGCCGATCACTTCGTAGGAGTCGAAGAACTTCGGCGCCGCCAGGGCGCGGACGATCCAGCGCGAGAAGAGCCACATGCCGGCGACGACGAAAGAGCAGCCGGCGACGAAGAGGGTGACGACGGTGGCGTAGGTGCGGCGGGCCTCGTCGTCGTCGCGGATCGAGTACGCGAGCGGCGGCCAGGCGAGCTGGAAGCCGCGGACGAGGACGTTGACCGCCTGCGCGAACTTGACCCCGAGCGAGTAGAGGCCGGCCTCGGCGAGACCGAGCGAGCGGGCGATGATCAGGCGGTCGGCGAAGTTGAGCGCGTAGAGCGAGACCTCGGCCGGCATGGTCGGCAGCCCGAAGCGGAAGAGGCGACGAAGCAGCGCCGGGTCGAAGCGCAAGGACAGACGACGCCACTGCAGGGCGATGAGCACGACGACGAAGGCTGCGCCGGAGGCGTAGCTGCCGATCAACAGCCCGCGGGCACCCTCGTCGAGGCCGACGACCAGGACAACCGTGAGCCCGATCGCCACGAGGACATTGAGGATCGTCGTCACGAAATAGGCGCGCGCCCGCTCCTCCAACCGGAACAGGGTGAGCATGTACTCCCACATCGTCAGCACCCAAAGCCCGCCGATCGCGATCCGAACGAGTTCCGGCGCGGATCCACCGAGCTTGTGCGCGTCTGGCAGCAGCAGTTCGGAAAGCGGCCCAGCAAACGGCAACGCCACGAGAGCTCCAAGCGTCGAAAGCCAGAAGAGCCCGGCGAAGGTCGACGACACCACCCGCGCCGGGTCCTCGTCGTCGAGGTAGTAGAACCGCAGGATCGCCTCGATCAACCCGAAGCGCACGATGATGCTGGCCGTGACCACTGCGGCGAAGAGCACCTCCGCGGCCCCGTAGTCACCCTTGGTGAGGTACCGCGTGTACAGCGGCAGCAGGGCGACGGCGATGACCTTGCTGAGGATGCTCGCGGCGGTATAAGCAGCACCGGTCGTTGCCAGGCGTCGCAGGTATACCGACATCGGATGAGCCTATGCAGGCTTGCGGATCACAGGGTCGTCCCCTGCTGCGGCGTGCGCCAGAGATGCTCCAACCGCAAGGAGCACCCACGTAATCGGGTCCTCGAAGAACCCCGCGTAAGCCAACGTATGCACCAGCAGCGCCACGAACGCCCCTAGGACTGCTGCCCTCGCGGCCAGTGCGGTGGGTGGCGTCGTAGGGGGGACCCCCCCTTGCCGCGCAAGGGGGGGTGGGTCCCCTGCGGCGACAGGACCCGCCGCTCGAGCGGCCCAGAGCCCTCGACCGAGCGTCCCCAACGCAACGACGACCAGAGCGAAATAGACGAGCAGGCCCAACAGGCCTTGCTCCGCGGCCACCGTGACCGGCTCAGTGTGGGAAACAGTCACCGGGGCGTCTTTGTTCTCGCGGTGGTCTCGGTACGCGGCTTGGAAGGAACCGGAGCCGTAGCCCTGGATCGGCTTTTCGGCGAAGAGGTCGACCCCACCCGAAACCAGGCTCCCTCGACCGCTGAGATCTACGTTGAGGCGGTCGCTGGTGATCTTTCCGCTGCCGCCCACCAAGAGGACAACTAGGACCGCGCCTACTAGGCCAACGGCAACAGCCGCCAAAGTCCACCGCCAGCTCCAGCGAATCGCGGCGAGGACGGCTAAGCCTGCAAGCAAGGCAAGGAAGCTCGATTGCGAGTAGGTGGGGACGAGGCCGATCCAGAGGACGACGATCAGGCCGGTCAGCAGCCAGAAGGCCTCCCTGGTCCGGGCCCAGAGCATCGCCGCGGCGGCGATCGTCGTCACCAGGGCTAGGTAGCGCCCGTAGACGTTGGGGTCCCAAAAGACCGAGTTGACCCGGAAGTAGGTGTGGAATTCGTTCGAGCGGATGATCTGGTCGTTCCAGAAAAGGCTGCGGGTAGCTAGCTCGACGGTGCCGACGAGGACGAAGGCGCTGGCCTCGACGCCGATCACGATCAGCGCCCAGCGCAGCAGGCGCCGGTCCCACTCGACCTCGCGCAGCAGCCGGTAGGCCAGCGTGAAGGGGACGAAGAAGAAGCAGACGTTTTGCAGGCCCTTGGAGAAGTCCTCCGAGTAGAGGGTCTGCAGCGCATAGAGGACAACCGCCGCGGCGAGCACCCAGGCCAGCGCCCGCGGCGGGTGTCCCGGCGGCGGCTCGCGCCAGTCGCGCAGCAGCGTCGCGACCACCGCCGCGGCGATCACCAGGTACAACGGCACCAGCAGGTTCGCGGTGTCGCCTCCGGCGTGCAACGGCACCCGGAAGGGGATCGCGAAGACGATCGCCAGCGGCATCACGATCGGCCAACGGCGGAAGACGTAGGTGAGGACGCCAATCGTCGTCGCCGCCAGCGCCAGCAGGGCGACGATCCGGCCCTCGTCGTGGCGCAGGTCGACGATCTGCGTCGTGTGCCACTGGTCGCCGGCGATCAGGATCGGGAAGAGGGCCATCGCCACAACCATCAGGACCGCACGCGGGCGCCCGGGCGGCAGCAGGATCGCGGCGCCGCTCGCCAGCGCGGCGAGGACGAGGCCGGCCCCGGCGAGGACGTCGCTCATGGCGCAACCCCGCCGCTGCCCCCGGCCGTTGCGCACTTGGACTTCGCATCCTCCGGCGCCGGGTGGAGGCGGATCGTCCCCGGCGTCACCAGGGTGCGGTCCGAGCCGAGCCTGACCCGCAGCTTGTAGCGGCCGGGGCGGGCGGTGCCGCCCCCCCGCTGGCGCCCGTCCCAGTAGAAGATGTGGAACGTGTAGCGCTTGAGGAAGGTGTCGCGGGCGAGGGTGACGACGACCCTGCCGCCCGGCTTGATCACCTGGACCGTGCCGGGGTCGCTGATCGTGGTGCGGAATTTGATCCGGATCCTGTCGCGGCGGCAGTCCCCGTTCGGAGTGAAGCTGTGGACCTTCGGCGTCCCCTTGCGGTGCGGCGGCGCGATGAAGGTGACCCGGTCGAGCACCAACGGCTCGCGCTTGACCCGCTGGGAGTAGGCGAAGGCGCCTACCGTGGCAAAGACGAGGAGGGCGAAGACGATCGCGTTTGGGGAGAGGAACCCCGGGCGATCATTCCACCGCTTCGGCATTGTCCTCGCCGACGATCACGGCGACGTCGGCTCCGGCCGAGACGGATTCGATTTCCCCACTCATCAGCTGCAGCTTCGTCAACCCCAGTTGCTTGGCGACCGTCCGCGCTTCGGTCTTGTGCCCGCGCTTGTACATGACCACGCTTTCGGCGAAGCTCGCGCTGCTGTTGGTCACCGCCCCCAGGTCGAAGCCCTTGCCCTCGACCTTGTCGCCGTAGCTCGCGGCGAGGCCCGGAACCGAGGTGCCGTTGAGGACGCTGACTTCGATTTCGGACGGCTTCACCTTCGCCGCCGCCTGCTTCGAGCCGCCCCCGCTGGAATCGCTGCCGCCGGAGAGGACCAGGTAGGCGACGCCGCCGGCGATCGCGAGGACGACGACGAACAGGGCGATCAGCGTGGTCGGCCGCGAGGCCGTCTCGCCGAGGCCCGAGAAGCGCTGCCTCAGCCGCTCGCCCCGGCTCTCCTCCGGCAACCCCTCCTCGCGCCGGCGGCGCCGCAGCTCGCGATTGGAGACCGCCTCCTGTTCGGCGGTCCGCGCCTCCTCCAGCGCCCGCAGCTCCTCGGCCCGCTGGGCGGCGATCGTCGAGGTCTGCTCCTTGCGGTCGGCGTCGCGCTCGGGAGCCGACCCCGCCCACTCGCGCAGGCGACGGATGTCCCGCCCATGGGTGAAGGACAGAAGCGCCAGCGCGGCGAGGCCGATGAAGGCCGCCAGGCCGGCGAAAGCGCCGATCCGTTCGACCGCGTTGACCAAGGTGGCAACGCCGATTTGTTCGATCGCGTGGACCAAAGTGGCTGCGAGAGGCTATTCGTTGGAGACGACCGTCGCGGCGTCGCCACCCGGTGAGGCGATCATGTCCACGACGCGCTCGGCCAAATTAGCCTCGTCGCCGGCCAGAACGAGATGTTCCAGCGAGTTCAGGGTCGACTCGACCCACTCCTGGTCGATCGGCTTCTTGCGCAGCGCCCGGTTGATCCGGCGCGCCGCCGTCGGCTGCACTTCCTCGCCCTCGGAGAAGAGCACCTCGTGCAGCTTCTCCCCCGGGCGCGGCTGGGTGAACTCGACCGCGATGTCGGTCTCCGGCTCATACCCCGCCAGCCGGATCATGTTGTGGGCGAGGTCGACGATCCTCACCGGCTCGCCCATGTCGAGGACGAAGACCTCGCCCTTGCCGGCGCCGATGTCGCCGGAGCGGATCACCAGCTGCACCGCCTCCGGGATCGTCATGAAGTACCTGGTCATCTCGGGATGGGTGACGGTGACCGGCCCGCCGCGCTCGATTTGGCTGCGGAAGATCGGCACCACGCTGCCCGAGGAGGCGAGGACGTTGCCGAAGCGGACCGAGGCGAAGCGCGTCTCCGGGTATTTCTCGCCGGCCGTCTGCACGATCCACTCGGCCATCGCCTTGGAGGCGCCCATCACCGTCTGCGGGTTGACCGCCTTGTCGGTGGAGATCAGGACGAAGCGCTCGACCTTGGAGGCGGCGGCGGTCTCGGGGGTGACCCGGGCGGCGATAGAGTTGTTGCGGACGGCCTCCAGCGGGTTGGCCTCCATCAGCGGCACGTGCTTGTAGGCGGCAGCGTGGAAGACGACGTCGGGCTTGAAGCGCTGCATCACCTCGAGCATCCGGTGCGGCTCCTTGCAGTCGGCCAGCACCGACTCGCAGCTGGCGAAGTGCCGCTCCTCGACCATCTCGCGGTCGATCTGGAAGAGATTGTCCTCGGCGTGGTCGAGCATCACCAGTAGCCGCGGTTTGACCTGGGCGATCTGGCGGCAGAGCTCGGAGCCGATCGAGCCGCCGGCGCCGGTGACGAGGACGATGCGGTCGGCGAGGTAGGCGCCGACCCGGTCGATCTCACGGACGATCGGCTCGCGGCCGAGCACGTCCTCGACCCGCACCTCGCGCAGCTGTTTGTTCAGCTGGACGCCGCCGCGCAACAGCTCAAAGACGGTCGGCAGGGTGCGGACCGCGATCTCGCGCTCGCGGCAGGCGGCGACGATCCGGCCGCGCAGCGTCCCCGGCGCCGAGGGGATCGCGATCACCACCTCGTCGGGTTTGGTCTCGTCGAGGATCTTCACGATCTGCTTGGTCGAGCCGAGCACCTTGAGGCCCAGCATCCGCATCCCCCGCTTGCGCGGGTCGTCGTCGACGAACCCGATCGCAGTGGCGCCGAGCTTGGGGTTGAGCTGCAGCTCACGGACGACCATCTGGCCGCCGGACCCGGCGCCGACGACCAGCACCTCGTGCTTGGGCAGGCGGGAACCGCGGCTCGGGCGTTCGACGATCAACCGCACCGCGAGGCGGGCGCCGGCGATCAGGATCAGGGTGAGGATGAAGTCGATCACCTCGACCGAGCGCGGCAGCGTGTGCGCGAAGGGCTTGGCGACGGCGAAGACGACGACCAGCAGGGCGCTGGCGACGGCGACGGCGCGGAAGATCAGCATGAAGTCCCGCCCGCTCACATAGCGCCACCACTTCTGGTAGAGCCCGAAGGCGGCGAAGACGACGAGCTTGCCGGCGACGACGAAGCCAACCGACTGCGCGAACAGCACCTCGTAGCGGTGCGGCCAGCCGTGCGGCTGATCGAGGAATCGCAACTGGAAGGCGAGGTAGTAGGCCAGCGCAACGAGCACGGCGTCGGCCGCCACCTGTAGAACCCGGTTGCGGTAGACGGGGTGGTTCAACCGGCGCATGAACAGCCGAGTTTAGTTGCTGTTCAGCTCTCTCCCTACAATCCCGCCTTCACGAATGCCCCCCGCCCTCTTTGCCAGCGTCACCGATTTCTTCCTCGACCCGATCGTCAACTGGGGAACCGACTTCATCAGCAGCGCCGGCCTGCCGGCCGTCTTCGTGCTGATGACGCTCGAGTCCGCCTGCCTGCCGGTCCCGAGCGAGGCGATCATGCTCTTCGCCGGCTCCAGCGTCGCTGCCGGGGACCTGACCCTCTTTGGGGTCGTCGCCGCCGGCGTTCTCGGCAACCTCGTCGGCTCCTGGATCGCCTACGCGGTCGGCTACTACGGCCGCATCGACCTGCTGGAAAAAAACAAGCTGATCCACATCAGCCCCAAGCACCTGAAATGGGCCGACGACTGGTTCGCTCGCCACGGCGACGCGACCGTCTTCTTCTCGCGGATGCTGCCGATCGTCCGCACCTTCATCTCGCTGCCGGCCGGCGTCGCGAAGATGCCCTTCTGGCGCTTCACCGCTTACACCCTGGCCGGCTGCATCCCCTGGGTGCTGGCCCTGGCCCTGGTTGGCAAGAGCGTCGGCGAGAACTGGGAAGAGTGGCGAGACCACCTCCACTACCTCGACTACGTGGTGGCGGTCGCGATCGTGGCCGGCATCGTCTACCTGGTGGTCAGGCGTCGTCGCGGCGGGCCGGACGCGGACGAGCCCGCCGCCAGCTCCGAGCCGGCCAGCGCCACCGAGGCTTGAGCAACCTCCCCACCGCTCGCGCGGTCGCCCTCGGCATCGTCCAAGGCCCGGCGGAGCTGCTGCCGGTCTCCAGCTCGGCCCACATTGTCCTCGTCCCCTGGCTCGCGGGTTGGGACTGGGAGGCGATCGACCCGGAGCTGCGCAAGAGCTTCGAGGTGGCACTCCACACCGGCGCAGCGGCGGCGCTGCTGATCGGCCAGCGACGGGTGATCGCCGAAGAGCTGCGCCAGTTCGACGGCCGGCGGGTGCTGCTCCTCGGCCTCTCCTTCCTGCCGGCGGCGGTCGTCGGCTACACGCTGGAGCGACCGATCGAGGAACACCTCGGCGGGCCGCGGGCGACCGCCTACGGCCTCCTCGCCGGCGCCGCGGCGATGCTCGTCGCCGACCGCCGGCCGCAGCGGCGCGGGCGCGGCGAAGCCACTGCGATGGATGGCCTAGCCCTCGGGGTCGCGCAGGCGGCGGCGCTGGCGCCCGGGGTCGCGCGCAACGGCGTCACCCTCGCCGCGGCCCGCTGGCGCCGCTTCTCCCGCGACCAGGCCAACCTCCTCTCGCGCACGATCGCGCTGCCGATCATCGTCGGCGCCACGGCCCTGAAGGGAACGCGGCTGGCCCGCCGCGGGACGACGCCGGAGATGCGCCGCTCGCTCGCCGTCGGCGTCGCCGCCTCCTTCGCCTCCACCCTCGCCTCGCAGCGCCTGATCCGGCTGGTCGAGCGCGACCGGGCGCTCTGGCCATATGCGGCCTACCGAGCGGGCCTGGCGGCCGTCGTTCTTGCAAAGCTAGGGCGCAAGTGAGCGCGAGCGACGCCTACGCGAAGGCCGGAGTCGACCAGGGGGCGGCGGATTCGGCCGTGGCCGGTCTGGTGCGGGCCCTCGGGGCGATCCAACTTGGGCGGCCCTCGGCCCAGGTGCCCCTGCCCGGGCACTACGCCAGCGTGATCAAGCTCGACGAGCGGACCGGGATCGCGCTCTCGACCGACGGCGTCGGCACCAAGCTGGTCCTCGCCGAGCAACTCGGCCGCTTCGACACGGTCGGGATCGACTGCGTGGCGATGAACGTCAACGACGTGATCTGCGTCGGCGCCGAGCCGCTGGCGATGCTCGACTACATCGCGATCGAGAAGGCCGACCCCGCGGTCTGCGAGGAAATCGGCGTCGGCCTAGCGCGGGGCGCCGAGCTGGCGGGGATCGAGATCCCCGGCGGCGAGCTCGCCCAGCTCGGCCAGCTGGTGCGCGGCGTCGACGTCTCCGGCGCCTGCTTCGGGACCGTCGCCCTCGACGCGATCGTCGACGGCTCCGCGGTCGAGCCCGGCGACGTCGTCATCGGCCTCCCCTCCACCGGCCTGCACTCCAACGGCTACACGCTGGCGCGCTCGGCGCTGGCCGAGATCCCGCTCGACGACGACCGCCTCGGCCGCCCACTCGGCGAGGTGCTGCTCGAGCCGACCGAGATCTACGTCAAGCCGGTCGTCGAGCTGCTGAGCTCCGAGGTCGAGGTCCGCGGCCTCGCCCACATCACCTCCGGCGGCACCAAGAACCTGCTGCGGCTCGCCGCCGAGGTCGGCTACGAGATCGACGACCCGCTCCCCGTCCCCCCGGTCTTCGGCCTGATCCAGGAGCACGGCGGCGTCTCCGACGAGGAGATGAGCGAGGTCTTCAACATGGGCTGCGGCTTCTGCGTCGTGGTTCCAGAGAGCAATTTGGAGTTGGCGTTGGAGCTCCTGAAGGAGCATTACCCCCGCGCCAAGCGCATTGGCTCTGTCAATGAGGCCAAAGGAGAAGTTAGTTAAAGGGCAAAATTAGGGTAGCTACTGCAGTAGCAACTCTGGTTGCAGCTGCGGCAGTAGTTAAGGCAAGAACATCGGATGAAATAAGGAAAGACGATGGTCTTGTTGGTAGTCTGGGAATTACAGATGTTCCAGAAAGGTGCCCCGTAATGCCGAATGTTCGTGAAGCATCTACCGCAGCGCATAGAACCACGGTTGAATCATCGGTGGCCGACATCGCCGCATTTCTCCAAGATGCCCTGGGTCAGAAGCTCGTTGCCTTCATGGTGGGAGTAGACGATCCGAAGACCATCGGGCGATGGGCCAGCGAGAAGAGCCGCGCTCCGCAAGACGCCGAGGTGGAGCGCAAGCTCCGCGATGCGTACCAGATCTTTCGCCTCCTCTTGGCGAAGGAGAGCCCCCATACGGTCCGAGCGTGGTTTGTAGGCTTGAACCCCCAGCTTGATGACGAGCCTCCCGCAGCGGCAATCAGAGAGGGAAGGACCCGGGACACGCTCGTAGCGGCGAGGGCTTTTCTGGCTGGTGGCTGATTGGGAATTCTCCGCACAGTTCCCCCGCCGGAGGGAATCTGGCGCATCGGGCGAGATCCGGACCCCCTTTCAGCGAGCAAGTCAGCCAGCTCCTCCGAACTCTCGAAGCCCGGCACGGGAAACCGGTTCGATAGCCCTGCTGGGAGCTACGGAGTCCGTTATTTCGGCACTCAGCTCGACGGCTGTTTCGGAGAGACGCTAGCTCGATTTCGGCCGGATCCCGTCCTCTCCACGGTGATCGGGAACGAGTGGGCGGAGATGGGCGTGATGAACGTGGGGGACATACCGGCAGACTGGCGACAGCGCAGAACTGCGGTCCGGGTGGGATTTCCCTCCGGGGGCCAAAACGCAAAGTTCTCCGGCGGCGTGCAGTTTCTCGATATCGAGAGCCTCGAGACTCGCGAGGCGATGCGAGAGGACCTAGCGGAGCTCCTTGCCTATTACCACTACCCAGATCTGGATGTAGCGCTGGTACGCGGTCGCGATCGGAGAGTGACTCGCTACATCAGCCAATGGGTCTTCGAGCAGCTAGATGACGATGAAAGGCCGCTGTATGCCGGCATCCGCTATCTCTCCCGGCTGAGCAGCGACTGGGAGTGCTGGGCAGTATTCGACGATGTGGAGATCGAGGAGCGGGAGCGTCGACCGATCCGCAGAGAGGACGCTTCCTACCAGCGGATCGCGAAGCTCTACGACCTTGTTCCCTATTGAATGTCCGGTCTCTGGTTGCACGCAGCCGTGCTCAGCGCGAGTGACATCGGCATCCTCCACCCTCGGCGTCGTAACGTTGGCGCGTAAGTGAGCAACCGGCCCTCCACCAGCTCCCAGATGATCGGCACCGTGCTCTCCGGCCGCTACAAGCTGGAGGCAAAGCTCGGCAGCGGTGGGATGTCGACCGTCTACCTGGCCCGGGACACGACGCTCGACCGGCAGGTGGCAGTGAAGGTGCTGCACCGGGAGATGTCCGAGCAGGAAGACCAGCTGCAGCGCTTCCGACAGGAGGCGCGTGCGGTGGCGAAGCTCTCCCATCCCAACGTCGTCGCGGTGATCGACGCCGGCGAGGACGGCGGCCACCCCTACATCGTCTTCGAGTACGTCGAAGGCGAGACGCTGAAGCAGCGGATCGCCCGGGTCGGCGCGCTCGACCCGCAGGAGGCGCTCGCCTACGCGATCGAGATCGCCCGCGGCCTGACCGTCGCCCACAACCGCAAGATGATCCACCGCGACATCAAGCCGCAGAACGTCCTGATCGACGCCGAGGGCCGCGCCAAGCTGACCGACTTCGGGATCTCCCGCCAGCTCGAACAGGACGGGATGACCGCCACCGGCCGCGTCCTCGGCACCACCGACTACGTCGCCCCCGAGCAGGCGATGGGCCAGGCGGTCGACCAGCGCTCCGACATCTACTCGCTCGGGGTCGTCCTCTTCGAGATGCTCGTCGGCCAGGTCCCCTTCCACGCCGACAGCCAGGTCGGGGTGGCGATGAAACACGTCAACGAGGAGCTGCCCGACGTCCAGCAGCGGCGGCCCGAAATCTCCGCCGCGGCGGCGATGGTGGTCGAGCGGGCGACGGCGAAGGACCCGGCCGACCGCTACCAGCAGGTCGGCGATCTGATCGATGACCTCTCGACCGCGCTCGAGGTCGAGGCGGCGCGGGCGGGCGGCACCACCGGCGAGGCGACCAGCGTGCTCGACGCGGTGGCGCCGGCCGAACGCAAGCTCTCCGGCGGCCGCGGCCGCCGCTCCTGGCTGGCGATCGGCGTGGTCGTCCTCCTCGCCGCCGCCGTGCTGCTCGCCGTGCAGCTGATCGGCAGCGGCAACGGGCCCGGCGGGGGCGGGGCGCTGAAGGGGAAGGGCTCGACCGTGGCGCTGGCAGAAGCCGCCGACTACGACCCCCAGGGGGATGAATCCGAGGATCCCGAAACCGTCAGCTTCGCCGTCGATGGCGACCCCACCACCACCGCCTGGAGCAGCGAGCACTACGACACCGAAGACTTCGCCGGCACCAAGACCGGTCCCAACCCCGGGGTCGGCCTCTACGTGGTCGCCAAATCGACCACCACCCCGAGCGAGATGATCGTCCGCTCCCCCTCCCCCGGCTGGGACGCCGAAATCTACGCCTCGCCCTCGGGCCCGCCGAAAGAACTCTCGGAATGGGGCGAACCGGTCGGCGAGGTCACCGACGCCGAAAAGAACGAAGAAATCGAGCTCCACCTCGGCTCCCCCGCGAAGTACTTCCTGCTCTGGTTCACCAAGGCCGCGCCCTCCTCCGAACAGGAAGGCCGGTACCAGGTCGAGATCAGCGATGTGAAGCTGGTCGACTGAAGTTCGCCCTCGCGGGTAGCAAGTGACTGTTCTCACGGAATCGTTACATCGATCCGTGTAACATTTGACAATGGCAGAGCGAGGCGCCGTACCCAACGTTTCCAAGGCGCGCCAGCGCGCCCTCCATGCCGTCCGCTCGCTGTTCACGCCGCTGCTGCCGGACGACTACCTCGAACTGATCAACCCGCTCTGGTCGACGCAGGAGCTGCGCGGCCGGATCGAGAGGATCGAGCAGGAGACGCCCGACGCGGTCACGGTCCTGATCCGCCCCGGCTATGAATGGGGCGGCCACCGGCCGGGCCAATACCTGCGGATCGGCGTCGTCGTCAACGGCGTCCACCACTGGCGCGCCTACTCGCTGACCACCGACCCGGGACGGCCCGACGGGCTGATCGGGATCACGCCGAAGCTGGTCGACGCGGGCAAGGTCTCACCGTTCCTCGTCCACAAGGCGCGGCCCGGCGACGTCGTCCGGCTGGGCGGTGTCGAAGGCACCTTCGTCCTCCCCGACCCCGCGCCCGAGCGACTGCTCTTCATCAGCGCCGGCAGCGGCATCACCCCGATCATGAGCATGCTGCGCAGCCTCGACCGCGACGAGGCGCTGACCGACGTCGTCCACCTCCACTCCTCCCGCACCGCCGAGGGCGTGATCTTCGGCGAGCAGCTGCGGGACATCGACTCCCGGCGACCCGGCTACCGCCCGCATCTGCGGCTCACCGGGGAGGCGGGGCGGGTCGCGCCGGCCGACCTCGACCAGCTCTGCCCCGACTGGCGCGAGCGCCACGCCTTCGTCTCCGGTCCGGGCGAGATGCTCGACGCGCTGGTCCGCCATTGGCGGGAGGAGGGTGACCCCGGGCGCCTCGAGATGGAGCGCTTCCAGCCCGTGATCGGCGGCGACGCAGCCGCCGGGGAGGGCGGCACGATCCGCTTTCTCTCCAGCCAGGTGGAGGCCGAGTGCGGCGGTGGCACCCCGATCCTCGTCGCCGGCGAGGAAGCCGGAGCCGAGCTGCCCTACGGCTGCCGGATGGGGATCTGCCATACCTGCATCGGCAAGCTCTGCAAGGGAGAAGTGAGGGACCTGCGGACCGGCGAGGTCCACGGGGAAAAGGGAGAAATGGTCCGAACCTGCGTCAACGCGCCAGAAGGCGACGTTGCAATAGCCCTATGAGAAAGGCACCGAAAGCCATATGAGCACGACTGCCACGGCACCGATCGACACCCAGGAAACGAGCCCGCTCGCCCACCTCTCCGAGGAACAGCTGGACGAGCTCGCGCGCGAGTTCGACGCGATCCGCGACCGGGTCATGGACGAGCTCGGCGATCGCGACCGGCGCTACATCGAGGGGATGATCGAGATGCAGCGGCGGCTCGCCGTGCTCGGCCGCATCCTCCTGCTGGCCTCGCGCAACCGCGCCGGCTGGTGGGCCGGAACCTCGGCCCTCTCGGCGGCCAAGATCCTCGAGAACATGGAGATCGGCCACAACGTCATGCACGGCCAGTGGGACTGGATGAACGATCCCCGCATCCACTCCGCGACCTGGGACTGGGACACCGCCTCCACCGCTGAGGCCTGGAAGCACTCCCACAACTACGTCCACCACACCTACACCAACATCCGCGGCAAAGACAAGGACCTCGGCTACGAGATCATGCGGATCGACCCGCGGCAGACGTGGAACCCGGTCTACCTCGCCCAGCCGGTCTACAACCTGATCCTGATGGCGCTGTTCGAGTGGGGCGTGGCGCTGCACGACCTCGACTTCGAGGCGATCCGCAAGGGGCGCAAGTCACCGCGGCAGGTGAAGCGGGAGCTGAAGGGGATCGCCGGCAAGGCCAAAGCCCAGATCGTCAAGGACTACATCGCCTGGCCGCTGGTCAGCGCCCTGGCGGCGACCGCCGTCGACGTGGTGGTGGAGACGCGGCGGCAGCGCAACCAGCCCCGCGGCCTGCTGGGGCGCGTGAAGCAGAAGCGGAAGGGTCGCTTGGCACCGGTGGTGGAGGCCGCGCTGAACAGCGGCGCCAAGACCTTCCGGGCGACCGCCAAGGCCGACGCCACCGCGAACATCGTCCGCAACGTTTGGGCCTACGCGATCATCTTCTGCGGCCACTTCCCCGACCAGACCTACACCTTCTCCCAGAAGGAGGTCGAGGACGAGAGCCGCGGCGGCTGGTACGTCCGCCAGCTGACCGGCTCCGCCAACATCGAGGGCAGCCCCCTGTTCCACGTCGCCAGCGGCAACCTCAGCTTCCAGGTCGAGCACCACCTCTTCCCGGACATGCCGAGCAGCCGCTACGCCGAGATCGCCCCGCAGGTGAAGGACGTCTGCGAACGCTAC